>Ga0172371_10014696_pt1 | contig 10062 bp, 5 predicted proteins | sample Lak12m_FD_114543 | JGI IMG/M metagenome (GOLD analysis project Ga0172371, IMG submission 114543) | Freshwater microbial communities from Kabuno Bay, South-Kivu, Congo - kab_022012_12m | ecosystem: Environmental > Aquatic > Freshwater > Lake | place: Democratic Republic of the Congo: South-Kivu... | reverse complement strand
TTTTCCGCCATCTGCTCAAACTACCGATTCCCTGGTTCAATAAACAGCCAGTGGGAGAGCTTATAGCCCGGGTGGAAAGCGACAGTGAAAGGGTGAAAGCCCTCTTTTCAGATTTGTCCATCACCATTATCGGAAACGTGATGTTTTTCATCGGGGTTTTCACAGTGCTCTTCATTCGCCAATGGCAGATCACGATCTATGTGATGCCGGCAGTGATAGTTGCCATAATCGGCTACAGCTACCTGATAAAATACCTGGCAAAGTTCTATCGCCAGATTCGCGAACGCTATGCCAATGTAACCGCCAAGATCACCGATTACGTGCAGGGGATGCAGATAATCCAGGCTTTGAACCGCCAGCAGACCGTTATCGACGACGTGCACACTGCTTCCCTTGAAAAGCGCAATCTCGAGATCCGGACGCAAGTGATCGAATACGGCTCGCAGAGCGTTTTCATGTTCATTTCAAACGTGGTTTTCGTGATCATTATCATCCTGATCTCAGCTCCCAAGATCATCGCTGGAGTGGTAACCATCGGAACCCTAATCGTCTTTATCCAATATATCTATCAGATGATCTGGCCGCTGATGCACATTTCCGAAAACGTGATGCAGATCCAGCGTTCCTTTGTATCTTTAAAGCGAATATTGGAGCTTACGGGGCTTCCCACCGAAGAAGCGGAATTCACCGGAAACGCTATCCCCGAGTTTAATAATGATGTTCGCTTTGAAAATGTGTGGTTCGCCTACAAGGACGAGGAATGGATCTTGAAGGATGTGTCTTTCACCATTCCCAAAGGCAAAAAGATCGCCTTGGTAGGTGCTTCCGGCAGCGGAAAAACCACCTCGGTGAGCCTGCTCTGCGGATTCTACCAGGTTCAGAAAGGGCGAATCACGGTGGACGGCAAACCACTTAGCGAATTAGACTTCAAAGCCTGGCGCAGGAAGATCGGGCTGATTTTGCAAGACATCTATCTCTTTCCGGGTTCCATATTGGAAAACGTGCGGGTTTATAACGACAATGTTTCCGACTCGCAGGTGAAGGAAGCCGTTTCCATCGTGCAGTTGGATGATTTTATCCATAACCTGCCGAGTGGAGTAGAATCTGAACTATCGGAACGGGGACAGAACATCTCCCAGGGCGAAAAACAGCTGATCAGCTTTGCCAGAGCCCTGGCCTTTCAACCTGAAATAATCGTTATGGACGAAGCAACGGCCTCCATCGATCCCCAAACTGAGGCCAAGATTCAACGCACCATGCAGCAGGTTTTCAGCGGAAAAACTGCCGTAGTTGTGGCTCACAGGCTTACTTCGGTGCTGGATGCGGATGAGATACTATATTTTAGCAATGGACAGATAACTGCCAGGGGAACTCACAGTCAGCTTATGCAAAGCTCCCCGGATTATCGTAAGCTGGTGGAACTGCAGCTTTTGCAGGGGGAAGCATGAACCGCAATCTGAAATGGATCTACACCCAGTGGAAAGCACAAAAGTGGTTCGTGGTGATCATGGTGATCATGACTTTGGCATCCTCCGCAGTTTCAATTGCCTATCCCTGGGCTTTCAAGAAACTGCTGGACGTGCTGAAAGACATTCTGCAAAATCCTGCCAAGTATCCTGAACCGATGATCCAGGTAAACAGGGTGGTAATGCTTTTTTTGGCGATTGGCATAGCCCAGCTTTTCACGGGTTTATACCCCGGAATCCGCGGTTGGGTGAACCTGCGTTTTGAACACAGCCTCCGCGTGATGTATTTTCAGTTCATCACCCGCAAGGACTTCCGCTTTTACCAAAAATACCGTACCGGCGATATTGTAACCCGGCTGACCGACGATCTTTCGGATTATCCGAAGATCAGTTGGTTTTTGTGCTCGGGGATTTTCCGTGCCTTCAATTCCTTCAGCATGATCCTCTTTTCGCTGGCGGTGATGTTTAGCATCAACACGAGGCTAACTCTTTTATCCATAGCGCCTTTACCTTTGATGATGGTGGTTTTTTATCTCACCTCAGACAAGCTGTATGCGAATTTTAACCGCAACCAGCAAGCCATTTCGGCGATCAACAGCCAGCTCGAAATGAGCTTTTCGGGAATCCGAATCATCAAGAGCTTTGTGAGCGAGGAAAAGTATAACCGCTTTTTCGACACTGCTCTGGCGCGTCGCTTTAAAACCGAAATGAGCATGGTTAAGTTGGATGCGGTTTTGTCGCTGATCTGGCAATATATCGATTATTTCGCCCAGATCGGAGTGATCCTCTTTGGCGGTTACATGGCCGTGAAGGGACAGATCACGGTGGGAACCTTTTTCCTTTTCTACACCTATCTTTCGATGATGATCTATCCGCTGATCGATCTACCGCAGCTATTCCTTTCGGGCAAACAGGCTTTTGTAAATATCGACCGCCTGGAGGAAATGAAAGAGTATCCCAGCCTGGTAGATTTACAAAATGGCACACAGCGGGTGGATTGCTTTGATGCGCTAAGCTTTAGCCAGGTGAATTACCGCTATTTCGATAAGCCTGAATCCGTCCTCAATAATTGTAGCTTTAGCCTTGAAAAAGGTGAAAGAATGCTCATCCTGGGCTCTACAGGAAGCGGGAAAAGCACGGTTGCAAATCTGCTATTGGGCTTATTGGTTCCAGATTCGGGAAATATCAAGCTGAATGGTATCGATATGGATGCTATAGATATTAAAAGCCTTAGAGAGTTGGTTGCCTACGTCCCACAAGAGCCATTGCTCTTTGGGGGCAGTGTGAAGGATAACGTGCTTTTTGCCGTGGGTGAAGCCAGTGATGCTGAATACCAGATGGCTGTCAGCACGTCCCAACTTGCTACGGAGATAGAGTCCTTTTCCGAAAAAGATGCTACCAAGGTGGGGAACAGGGGGTTGAGCGTTTCCGGCGGGCAACAACAACGCATAACCATTGCCCGGGCTTTGATAAAAAGACCGCAACTGCTAATTCTGGACGATATTACCGCCAGTCTGGACGCCGAGAACGAGGAAAAACTGTGGCAAAGCATGGATGCCAATTATCCGGGAATTGCCGCCGTCGTGATCTCGCACCGGCTTTCTACCCTGCATTATGTGCATAGCGTGCTGTTCATCGATAGCAAAGGCAAAAGTCATAAGGGAACTCACGACGAACTGGTGTTTGGCAATCAGGAATATCACGACTTTCTGCACGAGCATCTGGTTAAGTGAGACTATTTAGGTGAAACACCTGCGGCGAGGTGAGACAGCTTCGCTGAGGTGAGAGCTCCTGGCAAGTGAGGTGCCTGCACCATAAGCATATCATACCGCAATCATACCACATGCTCATGCGGTATGATTGCGGTATGACAGGCTTCGGTTCACAAGAAAGTCAAACTCATTGTTCCATAAGATTTGATTTGACATTTGCAGACCTCCTAAAAAAAGTGGTTGCATTGAAGACTTGGGAGAAAGAAATGCCCCGAAACCTGCTTGTGGTCGTCCTGTGTGTGCTGGTCGCGACCTGTTTTGGTGATGAACTGGAAGACAAGATGAAACAGTTGCGCGAAGTTCAACGGCAACTGGAAAGTGTGCAGCAGAAAGCCCAGGCAAATAAATCAAAAAAGCAGAAGACCGACAGCGATATCCAAAGAACTGCCTCGCTGAAAAAAAGGGTGGAAGATAACCTGAAAAAGCTGAAACAGGACGAAAAGGTGGCTCAGGATTCTTTACAATCGGTTTCCCAACGTCTGTCCGCTGCGGAAGTCCGATTGAGCGATATGCACAAGGCTCAGAACACCGAGCTCGATATTTTACTGAGAGTGGATAAGTCCTATAGTGAACAAAAGATAAACCATCGTGACCAGCGTTTGCTTACCAGTTTCATCGTTGGTACCAGACAGAAGATCGACATCCTTTCCGGCTACAAAATCTCCCTGGAACAAGCCAGGGAACTGCACCGCAACGAAGCTATCAAAGTAAGCCGCAACGTTAAACAGGAAAGCACTAAAAACGTGCAGTATGACAAACAGATCAAAAACCTGGTGACCCAAAGCAATCAGCTTACCACCGAACAGAAACAGCTTCAAGCGCAGGTGGAAAAGCTGAAGAAAGACAGCGCCAGCCTGGAAAGCCTGGTTGCCCAATTGATGAAGCAGCAGGGCAAAGAACCCTCCACCTATCAATGGACGGGAAAAAAGATCGCCATGCCCGTGCGGGGTAAGATTATCCGCAGTTTCGGTCAGGAAACCCGCAGTTACGGCACCAGCGTGGTCAGCAACGGAATCGATATCGCCGTGAAGGAAGGCAGTAGCGTGGTGGCGTCCGATGACGGGGAAGTGATATTCTCCGACCGCTATGGTGGACAGGGCAAGATGATCATCATCGACCACAAGAACGGCTTTTTCACGCTCTATGCCTATTGCAGCGAGCTTTTGGCAAGCCGGGGAGCTAAGGTGAAAAAAGGTCAGACCATCGCCAAAAGCGGCGCTACAGGCTCAGCCAGCGAACCATCACTGCACTTCGAACTGCGCAAGGACGGTAAGGCGATTAATCCCCTGCCATATTTGGAATGAAACCCCACACCTTAGTAACTTAGGAGAGAGTATGACAGTATTGAAAGATCCCGGCTTCAACAAGCTGGCGAAGTTTTTAGGTAAAAATCCGCTCACTGAGGCGACGATCCTGCACTGGACGGGATCGATGTGGGGAATAGGCTGCCGGCTGTCCTCAGCGACTGCCATCGACAGGATCAACAAACTGAAGCAGCGTCCCGAAAAACAGGGCTTCATAGCTCTGATTCCCGATCTGAGCGTACTGGACAAATCCCTGGTGCCTGCACCTTTGCTGCCGCTGCTGGATCAGTATTCCCCCGGCAATCTCAGCGTGGTTTTCGCCTACCCGGACAAGCAGTTCGAACATATCGCCGTGGAAGGAAAAGTGGCGTTCCGGGTGCCTTCTGATCCCATGCTGAGAGCCTTCATCTCGCTGTTGGGCGAGCCGCTGATCTCCACTTCGGTGAATGTTTCGGGCTTGCTTCCGGAAGAGGAGATCAAGAAAATCCAGGCTAACTACACCGGCTGGTTCGACTTCGCCCTACTGCCCCGGACAAAGGTTTCCGCCGTAGCCAAAGAACATTCCACGGTGGTGGAATATGTGAAGGCGGGTGAGGCGAAAAGCAGCTCGCACCAGGACGAACTGAAGTGCCTGCGGGAAGGCTCCGTGCCGTTTTATGAGGTGAAGCAGTCCTTCCGTTTGCCCTCGGTGATGTTTGTTTGCACCGCCAATACCTGCCGTAGTCCGATCGCCGAAAAGCTATTCAGAACGATGCTTGCCAAAGAAGGTCTGGCAGTGGCTGCCGATTCCTGCGGTTTGATCGAGGGAGGGCACATGATCTCGTTGAATTCCTTGCAGTTGCTGCTGGAAAAGGGGATCACCGAGGCTCAGAATCATGTTTCCAAACAGGTGACGCCGCAGATGGTGAATTCCAGCTGGCTGATCCTGACCATGGAAGAGCGGCAACGCGACTGGCTGAGAAACACCAATCCCAATGCGATAAATAAGATATGGACATTGAACGAGATTGTGGGTGAAGAAGGAGATATTAAAGACCCCTTTGGCAGTGACTTGGATAGCTATCGAAACACCATGGAACTGATCGAGGACAGGCTGAACAAACTGCTGATAAAGGTGAAGAACGGAATGCGGGAAGAAAAGGAAGCGTAAATGTCGGAAGTAGTTATCACTTCGGAACTGATTGCCGAACATGGGCTAAGTCCGGATGAATATACCCTGATCAAAGGTTTTTTGCAGCGGGAACCCACTTTGGTGGAGTTGGGTATCTACAGCGTGATGTGGAGCGAACATGCCAGCTACAAGAATTCCGTGAAACTTCTGAAAACCCTGCCCAAAGAAGGTAAAGTCATGCTTGCCAAGGCGGGGGAGGAAAATGCCGGGGTGGTGGATATTGGGCAAGGTCTGGCAATCTCTTTCAAGATCGAGAGCCACAATCATCCCTCGGCTTTGGAGCCCTATCATGGAGCTGCAACCGGTGTGGGAGGAATTTTACGGGATATTTTTACCATGGGTGCCCGCCCGATCGCAGCCTTGAATTCATTGCGGTTCGGCGATCCGGACAACCCCAAGGTAAAACACCTGCTGAAAGAGGTTGTAAACGGCATTGCAGACTATGGTAATTGTTTCGGAGTCCCCACCGTCGGCGGCGAGATCTATTTTGAGGACAGCTATGAGGGCAATCCGCTGGTGAATGCTATGGCGGTGGGAGTGGTTAAGCACTCTCAGATAGCCCGTTCTGCCGCTTCGGGAATTGGCAACGCGGTGCTCATCGTGGGTTCAAAAACAGGCAGGGACGGCATTCACGGAGCTACCTTCGCCTCGCTGGAACTTAGCGAAGCTTCGGAGGAGAAACGCACAGCGGTGCAGGTAGGTGATCCCTTTCTGGAAAAGCTTTTACTGGAAGCCACTCTGGAGGTGATCCAGGCTGGACTGGTGGTGGGAATTCAGGATATGGGTGCTGCGGGGCTCACCTGTTCCAGTTCGGAAATGGCAGGGAAAGGCGAGGTCGGCATCGAGATCGACGTGGCGTTGGTTCCCCAGCGTGAAGCAGGCATGACGCCTTATGAAATCATGCTTTCCGAATCGCAGGAACGCATGCTGGTGATCGTTGAACCCCGGAATGTGGATGCTGTGAAAGCCATTTTTGCCAAGTGGGAACTGGATGCGGTGCAGATCGGTAAAGTAACCGCGGACAAGCTGTTAAGAGTATTGTACAAAGGTGCTACGGTAGCCGAAATACCCGCCGATTCGCTGGTTTTAGGCGGCAAAGCTCCGGTTTATGAAAGGGAAAGCAAGCGACCTGCCTCGCTGGACAGGCTGCTTAGGCATGATCTGACCCAACTGCCTGAGCCGGAAGATTATAATATATGCCTGCACACTTTGGCGGGATCAAAGAACCTGTGCAGCCGACACCAGGTTTTTCGCCAGTATGATCACATGGTGCAGATCGGCACTGTAGTGGAGCCTGGCTCGGACGCTGCAGTGATCAGAGTGCCCGATACCGATCTGGCGATATCGCTCTCCACCGACGGCAATGGCAGACATTGCTCCCTCGATCCCTATCAGGGAGCTATGGCTGCGGTAGCCGAAGCAGCCAGAAATGTGGTTTGCAGCGGCGCCAGACCTGTGGCGATCACCAATTGCCTGAATTTTGGCAATCCCTACAAACCGGAAGCTTATTACTTTTTCTCCGAAGCCATCCGGGGTATGAGCGATGCCTGTAAATCCCTGGAGACTCCTGTAACCGGCGGCAACGTGTCATTTTACAATGAAAATCCCGAGGGTGCCATCTTTCCCACCCCGGTGATCGGGATGCTGGGCGTGATGCAGGATTATCGCCTTGCCTGCACCCAGTATTTTAAGCGATCTGGCGATCTGGTGATCCTTTTGGGTTCGCTGGAAGCCGGTCTTTGCGCTTCCGAATATCTGAAGGAAATGCATCATCTGGTGGCAGGAAAGCCCCCCAGCGTTGATCTGGACAAGGAAAAAGCCCTGCACAGCCTTGTCCTCCGGCTTATCCAGTCCCGCCTGGCAAATAGCGCACATGACGTTTCCGATGGAGGACTGCTGATCGCGGTCATGGAAGCTTGTTTCAATCCCAATGTCCTGTTTGGCGCGGAGCTTAGCTTTGCAAGTCCCTGCCGAGTTTCTCACACCTATTTCGGCGAAGCGGCGGGGAGGATAATCATCAGTGCTGCTCCGGGCGATTTGGATGCAATATTGTCGCTGTCAAAACAACATGGTATAGAATGCAATATATTGGGCAAAGTGACGGACAGCGACAGTTTTGTAGTAAACAATGAAATAAATACACCTATAAGCCTGCTTCATAAAAGGTGGAATAGCGGGCTAACACTCTGATAAGGAGGAGGAAATGAAAATGGACTTCTTTTTCACCAACATGTTTTGGGGGATTCTGATCATTCTGTTCGGTCTGTCGGTATTTCTCAAGGGTTTCAATATCCATCTGCCTCTGGTAAAGGTATTTCTGGCGATCATTATCATCATGTTCGGGGTGCGCCTGCTGATTGGCGGACGCCCCACCATCAAGATCAGCAGACATCATTACGGCAAAGGCTCATCGCTTTACTACAACAGCCACAGCAAGGAATACACCATGGCTTTCGCCAGCGGCACCATCGATTTTTCCGACCTGCCGCAGGAAGCGGATGATTTTGAGATAACCGTGGTGTTCGGCTCTGCAACAGTGATTCTGCCAGATGATCTGAATTTCACTATCAGTCCCACCTCCGTATTCGGTGCTACTTACCTTCCTCCCCACAAACGGAATCAGGGTGGAAAGAGCATCGAGATCGAGTCCTCGGCGGTGTTCGGCAGACTGGAATACATCTTTAAGACCCGTCCCGGAAATGCAGGCACAGTCCAGCCAGATTCCACACAAACCGCACCGGGCGATGCTTTTTAACAATTTAACGGACTTTGCATTGATTCCGCAATCCCGGAACTTGGCTGTCGTATAAGCAATGAAAAGACTCTGGCTTCTGTTAATACTGGTTTTCTGCCTGTTCTGGCAGGGACGGCTGCAGGCTGAGAAACTCGGCTATGCCCTCAGTGGAGGCGGCGCCCGCGGTTTTGCGCATATCGGGGTGCTGAAAGTGCTTGAGGAAGAGGGCATCAGACCCGATTACCTCACCGGCACCAGCATCGGAGCGATCATCGGCGGCTTGTATTCCATGGGCTACAGCGCTGCGGAAATAGAGGATATCTGCCTGAGCATCGATTGGCTGAAGATCACCCAGGATGCCCATCAGCGGGGCAACCTTTACATCGGGCAGAAGCGTTGGATGCCCTATGGCAACGTGGTTTTCGAGCTGAATGACAAATGGAAACCGCTCTTGCCTTCTGGTGTGATCGTGGGGAACAAGATCAATATGGAGCTGTTCCGCATCACCGCTCCCGCATCTCAGGTGACTGATTTTTCCAGGTTGCCCATTCCTTTTGCCTGCGTAGCCACTAATCTGGAAACGGGGCAACCGGAGGTTTTTCACGGCGGTTCGCTGATGCAGGCGCTGCGGGCTTCGATGTCCATTCCCAGCCTGGTTAAACCCTTTGAGATAAACAGCAATATCTACATTGACGGCGGAGTGTCTCAGAATCTGCCGGTGGAGCAGCTTCATCAGCTCGGAGCGGACAAGGTGATCGGGATTAAGGTGAATTCCACTCTGCGGGACAAGGAGAAGCTGAACAATCTGGTGGAAATTCTCGATCAGACTATCAATATCGGCATTACCCGCAATCTGAACGAAAATCTGGATGACTGTGATCTGCTGATCGAACCCGATCTATCCGGCTATTCGGGTAGCGATTTCAGCCGTCTGGAAGAGATTATTGCCCTCGGCGAACAATATGCCCGCGCCCACATTGACGAGATCAGAGATTTCCGCGACCGGCTGGGACTTACTCCGCAGCAGCCAAAAATTGGTTTCGACAAGGAACTGGGCATCTTTCACATCGGTGAGATCAGAACGCAGGGAAACCGCTTTATCAGCGCCGCCAAGGTGGAAGAATACCTGAATCTGAAGCTCAACCGGACTTACACCACCGAGCATATCTGCGCGGCTTTTGACAAAGCCTGGAATTCCCAGGTTTTCAGCACCATTTATCCAGAGCTGACTCCGCGTCCCGATGGAGCTTATATCCTCACCGTTCATCTGAAGGAAAAGGATCGCAAGGCTTTGGCTCTGAATCTTTCCTACACCAGCGACGACAATCTGAACGCCGGTCTGGTGCTGTCGCTGAATAACTATCTGCTGAAAAATTCCAAGCTGCTCTCGGAGGTGAAACTGGGGGGCAGAAACGAATTTAACCTGGACTATGTAAAGAACTTCGGCGAAGAGTGGGGCGCCTATTACCGAATCTTTTCCTATCTGAACGAAAAAACCATCTACAACTATGAAAATCATTACCGGGTAAGCAGTTCCCGCTCTCTCGAAGGTGGCGCAACCACAGGGGTGGGGCTGTTCGCCAAAGACCTGCTGATCGGGGAGCTCTATCTTTAC
>Ga0172371_10014695_pt1 | contig 10062 bp, 7 predicted proteins | sample Lak12m_FD_114543 | JGI IMG/M metagenome (GOLD analysis project Ga0172371, IMG submission 114543) | Freshwater microbial communities from Kabuno Bay, South-Kivu, Congo - kab_022012_12m | ecosystem: Environmental > Aquatic > Freshwater > Lake | place: Democratic Republic of the Congo: South-Kivu... | reverse complement strand
CCACTACGATGCGGTGCTCAAAGCTCACGGTCAGATGTCAGTCACCTGGATGGGCATCCCGACGCGAGGCAGAATGCATATTCCAAGTTGCGACTTCGCGAGCATGATTTCCACGGAAGCCTTCGATCGGTTCTACCTGCCGAGTTTGATTAAGGAGGTGAAAGCCACCACGCACAATGTGTTTCACTTGGATGGTAAAGGGATGTTGCGACACTTGGACCGAATCCTGGCCATTCCTGAGATTCAGGCAATTCAATGGGTCCAAGGCATAGGCGAGGACGCTCCCATCTTGCAGTGGCTGCCATGCATCAAGAAGATCCAGGCCGCCGGCCGTGGAGTGGTGGTCGATCTGGAGCTTCACGAACTTGAGCCATTTATGAGTTCGATGAAACCACAGGGCCTGTACCTTTGCCTTGCCGTGGAACCAGAACTGCAGCCAGCGGTTCTCAGAGAGGTTTCCCGTTGGCATTAGCCCATTGATGCGATCACTTCAAGGGGACTGAATTAGACCATGACCTCACGGGAAAGACTTGCGGCCACTTTGAATCATCAGGAACCGGACCGCCTCTGTGTCGATTTCGGCGCCGGATTTCAGACCGGCATGGGTGTGGCCGCTGTGCATCGGCTCCGCGAAGCGGTTCTCGGGAAAAAAGGGTATCGCGTGAAGGTCATCGAACCTTACCAGATGCTGGGCGAGATTGATGATGAACTACGCCGCGCATTAGGTCTGGACGTGGCCGGCATCCACGGTCGAACCACGATGTTTGGATTCAAGAACGAGGGCTGGAAGCCACTCACAATGTTCCCCGACATTCCAATGCTTGTTCCGGAGGGTTTCAATCTTACGCCTGCCCCACAGGGGGGGTGGTTCATCCACCCGGAGGGCGACACCGCTCTCCCGCCAAGCGGTTGGATGCCGCCAGGCAGCTTTTTCTTTGATTCTACCCACAGGCAGGGACCGCTGGACGAAGCGAACCTGAATCCAGCGGACAACTGCGAGGAGTTTGTCGGCCTCAGCGCGGAAGACGTGAAGCATTTTGCTTGCTCGGCAAAAACGTATTTCGAAACAACTGAGTTTGGCATTTACATGACGATTCCCGGGACAGCGTTCGGGGACATCGCGCTGGTTCCTGCGCCGTGGCTGAGGACCCCCAGAGGAATACGCGGTGTGCAGGAGTGGTACATTGCAACGGTGGAGCAACGCGATTACGTCATGAAAGTGTTCGAGTGCCAACTGGAGGTGGCGCTGAAGAACATTGGGTTGCTGGCCAACGCCGTTGGCAATGCGGCGCAGGTCGCTTTTGTCTCCGGCACGGACTTCGGGACTCAAACGGGCCAATTCTGCTCGGTCAAGACGTATCGCGAACTGTATAGGCCGTTTCACAAGACCGTGAATGAAAAGATTCACAGGCTGACAAAATGGAAAACCTTCATCCACAGTTGCGGCGCGATCTTGCCATTCATCCCGGAGTTTATTGAAGCAGGGTTCGATGTACTAAACCCTGTGCAGTGCTCCGCTAAAGGAATGGAGCCGAAAATGCTGAAACGTGAGTTCGGCAAGGATATCGTCTTCTGGGGCGGCGGTGTCGATACTCAAAAGACGCTGCCGTTTGGAAGCCCCGGGGAAGTATACCGCGAAGTGAGGGAGCGAATTGATATTTTCAGTCCCGGCGGCGGATTTGTGTTCAACAGCACGCACAACGTGCAGAGCAATGTGCCGACGGAAAATCTCCTGTCCATGTTCAAAGCCATCCAGGACAGCCACACCGGGTGACCGATGTTAAAACGATCGCCGCCAGTCCCTCGTCAGACATCGTGAGTTGCAATCTCGATTTATCTGGCCCATCTCAGCTCTGAAATGGGGGGCTGCTTGTCCAATGCGATTGGGTTCGACGCAAAGCCATTATTCAGCCCTTTTAGAGTATCGCGAGGCCTGTGCATGCCAACGGCAGTTTCATCCAGTATTCCTCGACCAGATGTTATCGCCGCCGCTGGATGGTCAAAGCCGTAAGTGTTCCCTCTCTTCTCTTCTTCATCGCATCGGCACCTTCGTGAGTCGAACGCTTTTTAGGTTGAAGCGTTTCCAATTCGCGGCGATCGGCTTTACCTGGAGGGTGGTGCTCCCGGACTTCTTTATTGCCACGAACCCCTCCAGGCGAACGGTCTCGAATTTTGAAAAGCTGCACGTGACGCGGCTGGCTCCTTCCAACCGCTCCTCTCCAGCCAGGAGTTCGAACCGGGCAGCCTCTTCCGCCGCGATGTCCATTTCCACCACGAACCTTCCCGGCTCCCGCACGTTGATTGTCCAACTAACGGTATCAGCTGGATCAATCCAGAAACCGATGTTACCTTCCTTGTGAGCGGAGTCTAAGCGGACACTCCCGTGGAGGTCGGCATCAGTGGCGGCAAGGCGAAAGGAGCCATCTGCCTCTTGCGATAATGGTTCAGGGGTGACATCCGGTTTCCCATTTAACTCCAGCGCGATCACGGAGCAAACTGGGTCCGGCGCGGCAAGCGGAAGCTCGGTCAGCACAAGCCCCTCGCTGCTTCGAGCGGTTACGGCTCGCAGTTTCCCTTGCCGTGTGAAGACCTTCGCTGCTTCCACCGTGTTGTTCAGCCCTGGCACGAGCAATTCGCCGCCGGGAGGCCAGTGAAAGACGAGCAGATAGAGGGTGGATCGATCTTTCGCAATCTTTTTTGTGCAACGTGTCGTGTAGCAATCAAAGTTGGAAAAGTGTGTGCGATCAAAACTGGAATGGGGTTAGAACACGGGGCAATGGAGCAGGACGATAGGTTTGGCAGTTGGAGTTGGGGCATGGCGGAGGTAGTAGAGGTCACCGTCGGGCCGTAGGCAGCGAATGACGGTGGTGCGTGGGGGAGCATCAATGTGGTGGCGGAGGGTGCCAACGGGAACTTGGCCGTCGTCGCCGACGCGGACCCTGGTCTGGAGGCTCCAAACAAAAGGCCACCAGGGGCACTTTGGGGCGGGGCGGATGACGGAGCGGCTTTGGGCGAGGGCTTGCTGGTGAGCTTGGAGTGGGGTTTGGCCCAGTTCGCGGTGGATTTCATGTTGGTTGGCGTGAGGGACCAGTTGGTTGGCGCCGTCGAGTTGACGGATGTGATCGGCGGCCAGGAGCGGGACGAGGCGTTTTTGCCAGTAGTCGTGGCGGCGTTCGACTTTGCCTTTGGCTTGGGGGGTGGGGGCGTAGGAGAGGTGAACGCTGTAGAAGCGGAGGGCTTGAGCGAGCTGGGTGAGGGCGTCGGGGTTGTGAGTGTAGAAGAAGGAGTGGAAATCGACGTAGAGGCGCAAAGGCAGACCATGGGCTTGGAAGACGCGGGAGAGGAAATCGAAGTGGGCCAAGAGGGTTTCGCTGGGGTAGAGGCGGGCGCCGGTGTTAAGGCGGGTGGCATCATCCAGGATGTCCAGCAGGGCTTGTTTGCCGGGCTGGCCCGGCAGCCAAGCGTGGGGGCTGGCGTCGTATTGCCAGAGGGCGCCGTAGTCGCGGGCTTGCCAGCGTTTGACGGGTTTGCGGGTGGGTTTGTAGCGGGTGTCGGGAGCGAGTTGATGGGCGAAGGCCCAGCGGCGGACGCTGGCGCGGTCGGTTGTGAAGTTGAGGCGGCGGTGGAGTTCACTGGCAGCGGCGCTGTAGGAGGAGGGCGGTTTGGAGGCGAGGAGTTTGGTGAGCAGCGCGGTCACTTCGGCGGTCCAGTCCGGGTGATGATCGCCGCCAGACAGACCGGGCGACCAGGATTGGCCGTGGCCTTGAGCGCAGGCGAGCAAGTAGTCGGCAAAGAGTTCATAAAAGCGTGTGTGCGCCAGTCCCAGTTCGCTGGCGGCGGCTTGAGCGGAGAGTTGGCCGGCGCGATGACTGGCCAGGAGATGACGAATGAGCGGAGCGGGAAGACGTTTGATCAGTTGTGGTTTTTCATCGGGTCAAACTATCAGAAGGAAGGTGGATTTTTCGCTTTGGAACTTGAAACGGCAGGGGCATGCCGGGCTGGCGAACCAGCCCGACCTGCCGTTTGCAAGGCTTCAGACGGCGCTCAGGTTGCGTCCCCGCAGAGCCCTATCCTCCGCTCAAGCAGGTCCAGCGTCGTGCCAAACTACGGCGCCGGCAACAAAAACCTATACCGCAACCCCACTTTTCCAGTTTTGATCGCACGGGCCTTTCCAGTTTTGATCGCACCACGACATCTTTTTTGTGCAACGCCCCCAGGGCAGGGACTTGAACGGTGTTGCCGTGGTGCCATAAATGGCCTCGCCGTGCAGGCGCATCCATTCTCCAATCGATTCCAATCGCTCGACCTGCGGTCGAGGTATCTGACCATCTCCGGCAGGCCCGACGTTGAGTAGAAGATTTCCGCCTTTGCTAGCAATATCGCAGAGCGTACGGATTAGGCTTTCAGGTGACTTCCAATTATTGTCCGATTTTCGGTAACCCCAGGTGTGATTGATGGTCATACAGGTCTCCCAATCGCGATTTGGGTAACCTTGAGCCGGCACGTGTTGCTCGGGGGTAGTGGTGTCTCCTTGGAATCCGCCGCCGAGCCGGTCATTCATGATAATGCCCGGCTTCAATCTCTGCACGGCATGATAGAGCTTTTCTGCTCGTTCCCTGTTCATTCCCGTGGGATGGTCCCACCACAGAACAGCCGGAACATCCGGTCCGTAGTTCGAACAGATTTCTTCAATCTGCGGCACGGCAATCTTGTCAATATAGTCGTCCATATCGTGCTGCTGAGCCGGGTCCCATTTATCGGAGTCAGCAACGGACCCTCCGTTGTTCCAGTCCTGGGCTTGGGAGTAGTAGAAGCCGAGTCTGAGGCTGTGTTTCCGGCAAGCCGCGGCGAGTTCGGCCAGGGGGTCCTTTGCCCAGGGTGTTGCGTCTCGGACGTTCCAGTTGCTGGCCTGAGAAGGAAACAGGGCAAAACCATCGTGATGTTTGCTGGTGATGATGATGTACCTCATTCCCGCGTCTTTGGCCAACTGGACCCATTGTTCGGCGTCGAAGTATTTCGGGTTGAACTCGTTTCCGACCCGTTGATAATCTGCCATCGGGATCCGGCCACGGTTCATAATCCACTCCGCACCGTAGTCGTTTACCGGTTTGTCCTGATAAAAACCGCCGAGCACGGAATAGACTCCCCAATGGATGAACATGCCGAACCGGGCTTCCCTCCACCACGCCATGCGGGCACTGCGTTGTGCGGGCGGTTCGTCTGCTTCGCCGATGATCGATCTTCCCTCCAGAGCAGCGCCAGTGGAAAAGGTTGCCCAAAGGTTCAAAATAAGTAGTGTCTTCCAGTAGTTCATTGGTCCTCAATTCTCAACGCTTGGTTGCGAAGGCGTCCGATCTGCGGTTATTGCATTCGCATTTGCTCGGGCAGGAACGTCGACAGAGCGCTGGTTTCCCGCACCCCGCGTCCATGTGAAGCGTCGGGCACATGATGCCGCCGAAAGCCGGCTGAGCACCCCTACCTAGAAGGGTAGTTTGCGGCTAGTGTGCGACGATGAGGCAGACACCTGCGCCGTTCCTGGTCACTCAAAGGCTACCGCTTTGAGTAGGTGACCTGCGGATGGGAAAGAATACAAAATTGAGGCGTGATCATTATGCGAACCAACGAGCGCTCCAGATTTGCGAAGACCGGAATGCCGTCTGCCTACGTCAGCGCCTCACATCATTTCGGTTTTACCTTGATTGAATTGTTGGTCGTCATTGCCATCATCGCCATTCTTGCAGCTATGCTCCTGCCAGCGCTGAGCTCGGCCAAGACGCGTGCGCACCGCATTAAGTGTACGAATAACTTGCGGCAAGTGACAATGGCAGGACTTATGTATTGGGGTGATAACCAAGCGATGGTTCCGTATTTTACCTCATCAGGTGGGTATACACTCTGGATGGGGACGCTCATCAGCTATCATGCGCAGGTGAACGCGGTGCGGTTGTGTCCATCAACCGCCGATCGAGGTGTGCGATGGATTACTGAGGCTTGGGGTGACGCGGCTTCGGCGTGGGTCTGGACGGGTGGTGGCAGCGTACCAATGAAAGGCAGCTATTCCTTCAATGGTTGGCTCTATGGGGGGGACGACCCATATCACAACGGGCCCGCGGACGCCGCGAAACGAGTTAAGCTCGACACTCAGATTCGCAGTCCAGCGTTAACACCGATCTTTCTCGACTCCATTTGGGTGGATTCCTGGCCTGAGCCAACGGATCCACCCGCAAGGGACCTGTATTCTGGCGAGCAGAGCCAGGGGGTCGGTCGCATCGGGCGCCAAACCATTGCACGCCATGGCAGCCGGGGCCCCACGGCAGCCCCGAGGAACTGGCCTGCCGGGCAACGTTTGCCAGGTTCCGTGAATGTCGCTTGTTCCGATGGGCATGTGGAATTGGCACCCCTTGAGAAACTTTGGTCATACTACTGGTACCAAGGATACGTGCCGCCTGCTTCAAGACCCCAGTGAGGTTCGGTGCGGTGGTCGGTCTTTTTCTGAGAATCCAGAGTTTCCGTGAAACTACTCCTTTCTGTCACCCTTGCTCTAATCCCAATGTGCCTGAGGGCTGCTGTGGATTATCCCTACGCACCTTATCGGAATGGCAGGATGGATCCCCAGTTGACTGGGTGGCCCTTAACGCCAGAAGAAGAGAAATACATTTTGAGTCCGTTGGAAGAGCGACTTCCCGGCAAAGAATGCGGGCGGCATGTACCGGAAATGTGGCCGGTTACTCCTTCGGCGATGAACTGGGGCGGGACTGCTTGGCTGGATGTCCATGCAGGGTTGGTCAGGACCGTGCAAAGCAACAGAGGCCCGGTTGATATACTGCTCGCCGGCGATAGCATTACAGGCGCGTGGGGTGGGTTAAACGGCAAACCTTTCAATGCAGCCTGGCATAAACGGTTTTCGCATTACAAGACTATCAATATTGGCATAGGTGGCGAACGCACCCAAAATCTGCTTTGGCGACTCGATCATGGAGGCGTCGATGGCATAGAGCCGAGGCTGATCGTGCTGCTGATCGGCAACAATAATATCTATTTCACCCAGCAAACCGGCGTCGAAGCGGCCGCCAAAGGGATCAAGCTCTGCGTGGAAAATCTAAGGGAAAAGTTCCCGGCGGCGCACATCATTCTCGTCAAAATTCTTCCCGCAGAAGGGCCAGGGAAGCGCTTTTATGAAGATATCAAGCGAACCAACCTTGCGCTGGATGCTCTGGGGTTTGATGCAGCTCCTCGGGTTGATATGCTGGATTTATGGGATGACCTGGTCCTCCAGGACGGGCAGTTGAAAAAAGCGCTATTCGCTTCGGACAGCATTCATTTGTCGGAAGATGGATACGAGCTCTTTGCGAGCAAACTCCAGAGAATTGTTGAGCGGACGCTGGAAGATAGCGCCAACGCAAGGGCGCTGTCGGGAGCCGGTGATTTGGCCCCCGCAAGGGCATCCAAAGAGCCGACTCCGGCAGTGAGCAATCCAGAGGCGGTACGCCAGCCACGGCTGATCTACCCCTATGCTCCGTACAACGAGGGGAAAATGGACCCCCAACTAGCGGGTTGGCCGCTCACGGACGCCGAGCTTAAATACATTGAGGCAAGACCCGCGGGCCAGCGCTGGCCGGGCTGCGAGCCTGGGGGTGCCGGCCCACAGGGCGCACTTGATTTTGTTCCGGTCACTCCAATCGCCGGGGGAAACAAGGGGTATGAAGACCAGCTGAAAAGCGTCAATAAATACCTTCTGCGGGCAAGCACTGTGGATATTCTTATGGTGGGCGACAGCATCACGGGCGCGTGGGAAGGCTATTGCGAGGAGCGCCCCTTTTTACCGGCCTGGAAGGAACACTTTGGCAAATACACTACGATCAATCTTGGCGTGGCTGGCGAAAACACAGCCGGAACACTGTGGCGCCTGGATCACACGCCTTTTGAGCATCTGGACCAGCCTCCGCGAGTTTGCATTTTACAGATCGGTCACAACAACATGTACTGGCTGTACAACGGGGTCTCTAAGGAGGCGGCCACCCAGGGCATAGTCTGGTGCGCAAAGAACCTCCGAGCGAGGTTCCCAGCAACACCTTTGATTCTGGTCAACGTGTTTCCGACCAAGGGTATTGCGAAGCCCACCCAATTCGATCAGGGGTTGATCTATGCCCGCCAGCGTCTGAGCGAACTGAATCTCCCGGCAACCGATCCGATGATTTACCTGTTGGATCTTTGGGATGACATGCTGAACCCGGATGGCACGCAAAATCAGGACCTGTTTTCTGATGGCGTCCACCTGACTGCGAAGGGTTATGCGCTTTGGGCCGCTAGGCTGAAGCCGCTGGTGGAGCAATTCTTAAGGAGCGATCGGCGGCACGCTAATCGCGAGTTGAAGAAACCAATAACAAACAAATGAAATGAAGGGGATCGTCAATTCTGTGCATTCGAACAGATTTTTCCGGGTAGGCGTCTCGCGCTTGATCATCGGCGCGGCAGTGATGATTCTGGCAGTGAGCAGCAAAGCCGAAGTAGCGTTGCATCCGTTGTTCTGCGACGGAATGGTTTTGCAGCGGGACGCTGAAGCCCCGGTCTGGGGTTGGGCCTCTCCTGGCGAGACGGTCAACATTGAATTCGGAGGAGTCCGAAAGACGGCGACAGCCGGCGCGAACGGCAAGTGGGTTGTCAAACTGGGCCCCATGCCGGCCTCAAAGGTGCCGCGGGTGATGACGGTCAGCGGGGCCAGAGGAAGAAGAGACGAGATCCGCAACGTCGTGGTCGGAGAAGTGTGGCTTTGTGGCGGGCAGTCTAACATGGAGGTAGGGGTGGGCGATGCGCGGAATCCCAAGCAAGAGCAGCAGGAGGCAAAGTACCCGCTGATCCGGGTGGCGACCGTCGGCTGGTCCTTTAAACCGACTCTTCAAGACAAGCCGGCGATCCACCATGGCAAATGGCTTGAGGCGACCCCGGCAAACATTCTGGGTTTGACTGCTGTAGGCTATTTCTTTGGTCGCGAACTGCACCAGAAACTCGATGTCCCGGTTGGTTTGATTGCTGCGTCCAAAGGCGGCACCCCGGCTGAATCGTGGATGCCAAAGGATTCCCTGCTGGCGAATCCGGAGTTGGCTTGGACGGCTGATCCTGCACTTTACAATGAGTACAGCCGGCCGGGTGAACTATTTAATGCAATGATTTACCCTTTGGCTCCTTACAGGATTCGCGGCGCCATCTGGTATCAGGGCGAGGACAACCTGTTTCGCGGCTGGCTTTACCGGAAAACTCTTCCGAGCCTGATCGCCGAATGGCGCAAGCTGTGGGACGTGAAGAAACCGGAGGACTTCCCCTTCGGAATAGTCCAACTGGCCGGCCAGGGCACTTCGTTCGACTTCCCGTTTCTGAACAGCGTCTGGGCTGAGACGCGCGAATCGCAGGAGCTTGTCTCACGGGATCCGGGCAATGGGCTGGCCGTGACGCTCGATCTGTCGGTTGATGACTACGACATCCATCCCAAGAACAAGCAGGAGATCGGGAGACGGCTTTCGTTCTGGGCCTTGAACAGGGTGTACGGGAAGACCAGTGTCGAGTACCAAGGCCCGGTGTTTGCGTCTGAAAAGATCGAAGGCAGCAAAATCCGGCTCTCGTTCAGTCCCACCGGCGGCGGATTGGTTTCCAGGGGCGGACCGCCCTCGTTTTTCACCCTCGCGGGCGTTGACCAGCAGTTTAAATGGGGCACCGCTGCAATCGAGGGCAATACTATCGTGGTGAGTTCGCCCGAAGTCCCGAGCCCCGTCGCCGTGCGCTACGCCTGGTCCCACGGTCCTTGCACCGCGAATAAATCACAAATCGCCAACGTATACGGACAGAACGGACTGCCGCTTGGATGTTTCCGCACCGACAACTGGAAACTGGAGTCTGCACCCGACGTCACGTATCCAACGACGGTGCTGCCGGCGGGTGTCGTTGGACAACGGTATAGCCGCTCATTGGCGACCGCCACCGCCCGCGGCGCTGCCGTCACCTACGCCTTGGTCCCGGGCGCACGGTTGCCGTCCGGCTTGAACCTCGACGAAAAGGGCCAAGTGACTG
>Ga0172371_10014694_pt1 | contig 10062 bp, 8 predicted proteins | sample Lak12m_FD_114543 | JGI IMG/M metagenome (GOLD analysis project Ga0172371, IMG submission 114543) | Freshwater microbial communities from Kabuno Bay, South-Kivu, Congo - kab_022012_12m | ecosystem: Environmental > Aquatic > Freshwater > Lake | place: Democratic Republic of the Congo: South-Kivu... | reverse complement strand
TTCCTTGCCCACCATAACCGCGTTTCGCTCGGGCGCCAGGCCGGTCACATACCATGGGCTCGCGTCGGGCAGGCCCAGCCCCCGGCGCTGGCCCACGGTATAGCGATGAATCCCGGCATGGCGGCCAAGCTCCCGGCCCTGCCCGGTGATAATCGGCCCTGGCCGGACAATATCCGGGCGGCGGGCGGCAACGAAATCCGCCACGCTCTGATGCTTAAGAAAGCAGACATCCTGGCTCTCTGCGGTCCTGCGGAAAGAAAGGCCGAATTCGGCGGCCATCCGGTAAACTTCATCCTTGGCAAACCCACCGAGGGGAAAACAGAGCCGGGCAAGCTGCTCCTGGGCAAGCCGGGCCAGAAAATAGGATTGATCTTTTTTCGGATCAAGGCCTTTTTTCAGATGGCAAAGGCCGGAAGGGTCGCGGGTCAGGCGGACATAATGGCCGGTGGCCAGCAGCTCCGCTTTAAGGCGCTGCCGGGCCTCATCCAGCAACAGGCCGAACTTGATCCGCCGGTTGCAGATCATGCAGGGATTGGGGGTGCTCCCGGCCAGATAGCTGTCGCAAAAATAATCCACCACCTGCCGCTGAAATGGCTCGGCAAGGTCAATGACGGCCAAGGGGATATCCAAAGAGGCGGCCACCGCCTTGACCCAGCGAAGCTGTTCTTCAAGATCAGGCTGGGCCAGGGCCATGAACACCCCGGTAACCTGCGCCCCCTGCCTTTTAAGCAGGGCCGCGCTCACCGAGGAATCCACCCCGCCGCTCGTGGCCACGGCAATTTTCATTTTTCCCGGCTCAGCACATAGCCTGCCAGCCCGGTCAGCAGTGCCCTGGCCGGGCTGGGCGCGAAAATTTCCAATCCGGCCAGGGCCTGACGGATCAGCTCTTCCGCCTTTTCCCGGGCCAGGACGAAGCCCTGGTATTTCCCTATCAGCCCGAGCCCCCGGGCAAAGCTTTCCCGCCGGTCTTCCGGGCGGCTTCGCAGCAGAGCGAGCAAAACTTCGCGGTCTTCGCTCCCGGCCCGCGCCAGGGCCTTGAGCAGGGGCAGGGTCATCTTGCCCTCCTGGAAGTCATTGCCCACCGCCTTGCCGGTCTTTGCCGGATCGCCGAGGTAATCGAGAAGGTCGTCCACGATCTGGAAGGCCAGGCCCAGATTGGCCCCATACACGCGCAGGGCCCGGCGCTGCTCCGGATTGCCCTGGGCAAGCGCGGCCCCGGTTTCGCAAGCCGCGGCGATCAGAGCCGCGGTTTTCCCGGCCAGCACCTTGAAATAACCTGCCTCATCGCTTAAGAGTTCCCTGGCGTTGGCCATCTGGATGAATTCCGATTCCACCATGGCCGCGGTGGCCTCGCCGATCAGGGCCATGATCTCCGGCCCGCCCGCCGTTCCAGCCAGGGTCATGGCCCGGGCATGGAGATAATCGCCGGCCAGGATCACCGGCTCCATGCCCCAGATCTTGTTGGCGGTTTCCGCGCCTCGCCGCAGCAGGGCGTGATCTATGACATCGTCGTGCAACAGGCTTGCCGTGTGCAGATACTCAAAGGCGATGGCCAGCCGACCCGCTTGCCGCAAGCTGTGGCACCCTGTGGCCGCTTGCTCGGTAGCTTTCCCTGTTCCGCGCTCCACCCCGGGCTGCTGATTACCACGACGAGGCAGGCGATCTTTCCCCATTGGCGCAAGGGGCCGCAGGGTGCCGCAGGTTGCGGTAAGCTCGGCGGCTAAGAGACAAAGCAATGGCCGGATTCTTTTTCCGCCCTGGAAGATGGCGTGGTGGATGATCTCTTTCAGGAGCGGGCTTTCAACCCCTTCGAGGTCTTCCTTCATCACCGCCTCGACCTGGGCGGCCCGCTCTTTGAGGGCGGCGAGCAGTTCGTCGCTCTTCATCGGGTTTCCTCCGCGAAAAATTCCCGCACCGCCGTAAGCCCACGGCAGACCGGGCTGGGGGGCAGGCTTTTCAAAAACAGCCGGCCATACTGTTTGCTGAACAGGCGGACATCGCAAACCGCCAGCACTCCGCGGTCGTTGGCGCTGCGCATCAGGCGGCCCAGGCCCTGGCGCAGGGCGAGGATGGCCCGGGGAATCTGAAAATCGTAAAAAGGGTTGCCGCCCTGCTCCCTGATCAGCTCCATGCGGGCCATGATAACAGGGTCGGAAGGGACTTCAAAAGGAAGTTTGTCTATGATCACGCAGCTCAGCGATTCCCCGGCCACATCCACCCCTTCCCAGAAACTGGCCACCGCGAGCAGCACCGAATGGGTCTCGTCACGGAATCTCGAAAGCAGCCGGGCTCTGGGCGCCTCGCCCTGGAGCAGCACCGGAAACGGCAGGCGGGAGACGAGGAACTCGTGCGCGGCCCGCATGGCCCCAAGGCTGGTGAACAGGACCAGGGTCCGGCCCCGGGCCGCGGTGATCAGCTCTTCCATCAGCCTCTGGCAGGCCGGGGAAAACTCCCGGGCCGCGGGTTCGGGGAAGCCCTTGTCCGGCACGAAGAGCAGGGTGCGGTTCTGATAGTCGAAAGGAGTTTCGATGCTTAAGACCGGAGTGTCGCCGGGCAGGCCGGCCCGGCTGAAAAAGTAAGCGAAGCTCTCACCCGTGCTCAGGGTGGCCGAGGCAAAGATCACCGCCTTCACCTCCTCATAAAGATGCTCCTGCAGGCGGTCGGCAATATCAATGGGCGAGGCGGACAGGCTCACCGCCTTTTCCCGCCTTTCGTACCAGTACACCAGAGCGGGGTCCATCCCCTCGCTGATGGCATTGAAATCATCGCGCATCTCCTCAGCCCGGCGTTGCATGCTAAGCCAGCTTTCGCCATTCATGACCGCCTGGGTAAGATGACCGGCAAGGGTTTTGAGCTGATCGCTCAGCCGCTGGCGTTCCTCCTCCCAGGCCGGGAAACGGGCGATGAATTCCTTCAAGGGGAACCTGCCCCGCTCCGCCGGAAAAAGCCCGGCAAAGAGATCGGCCTGGCGGGCCAGGGCCCTGGCCTCCTGAACCAGCCCCTCCTTTGCCCGGCCGGCAAGGTCCCTGGCTGCCGCGGTTTCCAGATCGCGGACCAGATCAAGCACCTGGTAATGGCTGAAGGAAAGGCCGAAATACCTGGTGGCCACCCCTTCGATATGGTGGGCCTCATCGAAAATCACCGATTCGTAGCGGGGGAGAATCTCCGCGTGGCCGAAGCGGCGCAGGGCCAGATCGGAGAAGAAGAGATGGTGGTTGACCACGAGGATCTGGGCCTGGCCCGCTTTCTTCCGCAACCGGCTGATGAAACAGGGGGCGAAGTCCGGGCATTCGTTGCCAAGACACTGGCTGGCCGTGGCGTTCACCGCCTGCCAGAGAGGAGAATTATCCTCAAGCCAGGCAAGCTCGCTGCGGTCCCCGGTTTCGGTCTCATCAAGCCAGGCGGCAATCCGCAGACTTTCCCGGTCATCGGCAAACAGGGCCCGCTGGGGCGAGTCCATGAGTTGCCGCCAGCGGTACAGGCAGAGATAATTCTGCCGTCCCTTGACACAGAGGACGCTGAGCCCGGGATTTATATGTTTCCGGATAAAAGGGATTTCCTTGGTAAGAATCTGATCCTGCAGGTTCAGGGTATTGGTGGAAACCACCACCTTCTGGCCGCTCAAAACCGCGGGAACCAGATAAGCCAGGGTTTTGCCGGTGCCGGTTCCGGCCTCCACCGCCAGCATGCCCGCCTGCCCCGGTTGGGAGGGGGCCGGATATTCCAAGGCCTCGGCAATGGCTTGGGCCATGCGGAGCTGCCCGGCTCGTGCTTCGTAGCCGGGCAGCTTTTCGGCCAGCACCCCGCCGGGCGCGAAGATAGCGGCCATTTCTCCGGTCAGTGAACCGCCCATGGACTTCACGAAAACACCGGACCAGGCCGGCTGGTTGACAAGGTTGAACGCATTCTGATAGCCTTTTTATGCCATGCCGGAGGTTACGAGCCTCACCAAAAAATCGTAATCAATCACGGAATAAGCGGCCACAGGGTGCCGCAGGTTGCGGCAAGCGGGACGGCGATGCGTACACCGGGTACGTGAGCCGGACCGATCGTCGCAACATGTGGTGCCCTGTGGCCGCTTAAAAAATCACCTTATCCTGGAGGATACCATGCCCGAAATCAAAAAGATTCTCGTTCCCGTTGATTTTTCGGAAAACTCACAGAAGATTCTCCGCACCGCCGCAGAGTTCGCCGCAACCTTCAAGGCGGAGCTGGCCGTGGTTTTCGTGGTCCAGAGCTTTGACGATTACTCGGGTTTTTTCGTGCCCCACATGCCCATCATTCAGCTTGAAGAGGAGATGGTCAACAGCGCCCGGGAGAAAATGAAGAGCTTCGTGGCCGAAACCTTGAGCGAATCGTCGCCCCGCAGCACCGCAGTCATCTCCGGTGATGTGGCCGAAGAGATCAACCGCTTCGCCGCGGCAGAGAAGGCCGATCTGATCATTATGGGCACCCATGGCTACAAGGGGCTGGACAAGATCCTTTTCGGCAGCGTGGCGGAAAAAATCGTCAAGGGCGCGCCCTGTCCGGTGCTGACCATCAATCCCTACCGTTAGTAACCATCCAGCAGTGCCCCACCTTCCGGCGATCGGCCCGACTTGCGTACCTGATGTACGCCACGCCGGGCCGCTTGCCATAATCTGGGGCACTGCTGGATGGTTACTGCTGAACCTCCGATCAGGGATATCACGCCATGGCCGCATAAACGGCGGTTGCCGGAAAAGATGGCGGGGGCGGATTTTCTCCGGTCAGGCCTGCGACAAGCGCGGAGAGCGAAAGCCCGGGGCAGGCGTAAAAACGCAGGGTTTTTGTCGCTTTGGCTTTCCGGGTTAGAGGGGAAAGCATTTCCTCAAGCTTTTTGGCCGGGCCGGCAAGGGGATCACCCGCCGCTGCCTCGATTAGAGCCCGGATGAATTCTTCCCTCAGGCTTACAGACTCGGCCCGGAAGCTTTTCACCGTGGCAAGCTCCACATCATCTCCGGCCAAACCGGGAAGAACAAGCCGGGCCAGCTCCAGCGGCGCCTGGCCGGTGAGGCTTTCGCAGGCTCCGGCCAGCAGGGCTGCGGCCTCCGTCCCGATTGCCGCCAGGATCGGAATTGCGGCCGCTTCCGGATCGGCAAGGTAAAGGCGGCCCCAGGCCCGAGCCGGCATTTCCGGCCTGATGGCCGAGGCGCCGGGCTCCGCGGCCGCGCCGAGTTCGCGCATGGCCACGGCTTCTTCCTCGTCAAGTTCTTCATCTTCTCCCCGGATGGCGGCGAAAAGCCCGGCCTCTCGGCGGGAGATCCGCATGAGTTCCCGGGAGATTTCCCGTTCCTTTTCCCGCAGCATTTCCGCAAGCTTCAAGACCAGCATGCCCTGCCACAGGGCCTGCTGCACACTTAACTCCGGCTTAGGCGTGCCCTGGCCGGAACGCAGGCTTGCGGCCAGGGCCTGGACCGAGGCTTCCTGCCGATCCGCCCGGCCCACGGCAAAAGAGGCAAGCAAACCGCCGGAAAACTCCGCTTCATTGCCGGCCAGCTCTTTAACCAGAGCGCGGAATCGGGCTTGATCCTCGACGGAAAGTCCCACCGGCTCCCGCCCAAAATAAAATCCGCTGCTTTCGCCCTGGCCGTAAGCAGGGCTACCCGGAAGGCGGTAATGGACAAGCCGATCGAAAATCAGGGCCAGAGGCCATGTTTCGCTTGCTTGCGGTGCGGTTACCGGAAAAAGCAGAGCCTGATATTGTGTCATTGATTGTTCCTGCGTAAAATGGGCGAGCAAATTGATCTGACACTAAGAGTCCCTTGCAAAATACTTTATTGTGCTTCGACAGCCTCAGCATGAACGGAATAAACCATATGATTTCAGCTTATTACCGTTCATGCTGCGCCTGTCGCAGGGTCTTTTCCTCTTTCTGCAAGAGGCTCATTATAAGGAGAACAAACGCATGCACGACAAGCCCAAGGAAATAAGCCGGGCGGCAACGATCCGAGACAGCCTCACCCTGGCAGCCCTCGCCTTGATCTATCTACTGGCCAGCATCCGCTATTTCCCCGGCCAGGCCGTGCGCTCGGCGGTGGAAACCATGAGCCACATGCTCAGAGTGGCCCCGATCAGCCTGGGGTTGACCCTGATCATCGTCGCGATTCTGCAAAAATTGGTCAAGGAGCGTCTGCCGTTAAGCAGAGCCGCTCGCATCTTTCTGGTGTCCGGTATCTGTCTTGAATTCGCCCTGGGCCTGAGCCACTATTTCACCACCAGCGCCCCGGGATGAGGGCGGCAAAAAAACCTTGCCCTGCCCAGTTTCTTCGGGGTAAGCTCGGCGGCGAATTTTATTTTAATCCACCCATCTTTTCAACAAGGAAAGTCCCCATGCCAAGACCAGTCAAGAATCTGGCTATCTCCCTGTTTTTCCCTTTGATCGCCGCGCTCATCTGTCTGCATGCCTTTCCGGCCCAAGCCGCCCAGGCCGGGCGGATCGCTTTTCTGCCCTTCAAGGCCAACGCCCCCCAGGACATGAGCTACCTGACCAGCGGCATCCGCGACATGCTGGCCAGCCGTCTGGGCTCGGAGGCAGGGCTTAGCGTGATTGACAAAGCGACGGTGGACAAGGCCCTGGCCGGCGCCGGGGTCCCGGCCCAGAACGAGGGCCTGCTTGCCCTGGCGAAAGCCTTGCAGGCCGATTATCTGGTAAGCGGCAGCCTCACTTCCCTGGGCGGTGCCCTTTCTTTGGACGCCAAGGTGTTCGAAACAGCCAAGTCCGGTTCGCAAAGCTTTTACTCCACCGCGAAAAATGAAAACGAAATCATCCAGAGCGTTGATGCCCTGGCCTGGGACATCGGGGAAAAGGTTTTCGGCCGCCCGCGTCCGGCGTCGGCCAAGGCTCAGTCCGCCGGCCAGACAGCCGCCCCCCAGGCGTCGCCCCAGTACGCCACCGCCCACCCGGAAAGGGCTCTGGCCGGCAAGACCGGTTCGCCTTTCATTTACAGCAAGGGGATCAACTCGGCTTTTGATTTCAGCAAGAGCCAGAACATGAAGCTCTCCATCCAGGCCATGGAAATGGCCGATCTCGACGGCGATGGAGTGGAGGAGGTAATTCTGGCCGATCAGGAGGCGGTCAATATCTACAAACGGGACGGCAGCCGGCTCAGCAGGGTGGGACGGATCGCGGGCACGAAATCCTTTAGGGTTCACGCCATTTCCGTGGCCGATCTCAACGGCAACGGCAAGCCGGAGATTTATGTCAGCGCCGCCGACCACCAGAACCCAAGGTCTTACGCCTTCGAGTGGCAGAGCGGCGACAAAGCCGAGTTCATCTTCAGGGACGAACCCTGGTATGTGCGGGTGATGTCGATCCCCGGCGAGGGCCTGGTCCTGCTCGGCCAGCGTTCCGACTTCGATCGGGCGGTGAGCCCGGGCATTTCCCGCCTCGGATTTGCCGGCAAATCCCTGCGGCCTGGCAGCCGGCTCGAGCTGCCGGCCAAGATCAATCTCTTTGATTTCGCGATCGCCGACCTCGACAACGACGGCGCCCGGGAGGTCATCGCCATTGACCAGGACGACCGCATCCTGGTAATGCGCTCCGGCGGCACCCTGCTCTGGAAAAGCGACGACTTTTTCGGCGGCACCACCCGCTACATCGGCGGGACTCCGGTGATGGACACCCATGATATAATCAGCCAGGACCAGTACGACCGCATCTATGTCCCCAGCCGGATCATCGTCCAGGATGTCAACGGCGACGGCCTGCCAGATGTGATCATCAACAAGAACCTCTCCGCCTCTTCAAGGCTGTTCAAGAATATGAAGAACTACCCGAGCGGGGAGATTCACGCTCTCGCCTGGAACGGCATCGGCTTGACCGAGCTCTGGCGGACCAGGAAGATTGACGGCTATATCTCCGACTACCTGTTAAGGCTCACCCCCGACCAGAAAGGAGCGGAGCTGGCGGTGGGCATCATTCTGAATACCGGCATGCTCGAGGCCTTCTCCGAGCAGACCGCCACCGTGCTTTTCTATCAGCTCGATTTCACTAAACAGAAATCAGAGGACAAATGAGCCTCTTGCAACAAGCGGGAAAGCCCCTTCGACAGGGTTCTCCGGAGCTTGTCGAAGCACAATAAAGCCTCTCGTACCAGTCTTTTTGCCTTCTAACGGGTAAGAGCGATGCCCCGGACTTATCTCTTCTGGATCACCGCGACCAATCGTTGCCGGCGAATTGCTCATGATCGGGCTTGGGGGGCTTTTCTTCGGCCAGGCGCTGCTTGAGCCATCTGAGCACCTTGTCGAACTCGGCGGCCATCTCGGCCATGGCTTTGCCCCGGTGGCTGATTCGGTTTTTCTCCTCCAGGGAAAGCTCGGCAAAGCTCTTGCTCAGTTGCGGGTAAAAGAAGAGCGGATCATAGCCGAACCCGCCCTCTCCCCTGGGGGCGGTTAACAGCTCGCCATGGCAGACGCCCTCGTAGGTCAAGGCCGGGCCGGAAGGCACCGCGATGGAGATCACGCAATGGAAGGCGGCCCGGCGGTCGGCCACCCCTTCCATCTCCGCAAGCAGTTTGGCGTTGTTTCCCGCGTCCGTGGCCTGTTCCCCGGCGTAACGGGCCGAACGCACCCCAGGGGCGCCTCCCAGAGCCTCCACCACCAGGCCGGAATCATCGGCAATGGCCGGCAACCCCAGGAACTTGGCGGTGAAATGCGCCTTTTTGTAGGCATTGTCGTCAAAGGTTTCCCCATCTTCCACCACTTCCGGGATGGGCCCGAAATCGGCCAGGCTCCTGACCTCCACCGGAAAATCCTTGAGCAGCACCTGGAACTCCTTGAGTTTTCCCTTGTTTTTGGTGGCCAGCACCACGATGTTCAGCATGATTCTTCTCCTTGGTTTGCGTTGCCGTGCCGGCATTTATTACCTGTCCGCCACCCTGCCGTCAAGTGAAGGTCTAATTGACTCAAGTCAAGGAGTTCCGCGCCGGCCAGAGGGTAAAATTGCGGCTGGTGTCGGGCAAGTCAACGGAAAGGAGCGATCATAATGAAGCTTGGAGAATATCTGAAGAAGATGCGCGGCGGCGCGGCCGGCCCGGCACGGGTTGGCCTTGAGGAAGTTTTCTGGTCGTGGTTCGGGGCTTTTTTGGGGATCGCCGTGGTGGCCATCTTTCATTTCCGGCTACTGTCCGGAAGCGGTCTGGTCATGCTGATCGGCTCCTTCGGGGCCTCGGCGGTCCTGATTTACGGGGCCGTTGCCAGTCCCCTGGCCCAGCCGCGCAACCTGCTGGGCGGACATTTCCTCTCCGGCTTGATCGGGGTGGCGGCCGGCCAGCTTATCCCTGATCCCTGGCTGGCCGCAGCCATGGCCGTGGCCACCGCCATTGCCGTCATGCAGCTCACGAAAACCCTGCATCCGCCCGGCGGGGCCACAGCCCTGATCGCGGTGATAGGCGGCCCGGACATCCGGGGCCTCGGTTATCTTTATCCCCTGATCCCGGCGTTGAGCGGCGCCATCCTCATGCTGCTTGTCGCCCTCATCGTCAACAATATTCCCAAGAGCCGGAAATACCCGCTCTTCTGGTGGTGATTTTCCCACTATCTTGTGATTACGGTTGGATAAGCTCTTAAGCTATAGTTGCGCAGCTTGCCTGCCCAACTGATTCAGGAAAACCAAAGATTGCAGACCGTCACCGCGGCAGCCAGCCCGGCCGCCTCGCCGCACAGGGCCGCGGGCAGGGCGTGCCTGGTCCGCTGGATGCCGATGGCCCCGAAATACACGGCCAGAACATACAAAGTGGTCTCGCTCGAGCCCTGAATCACCGAGACCATGGCGGCAATCAGGCTGTCCGGGCTCTGGGCGACGATCTCGCTCATGAAGGCAAAAGAGCCGCTTCCGGACAGAGGCCGCAAAAGTCCCATGGCCAGGGCTTCGGCCGGCATGCCCACCGCGGTGGTCAGGGGGGAAAGGGTGGCAACCAGGATATCCATGGCGCCGCTGGCCCTGAACATGCCGATGGCGACAAAAATGGCCACCATGAAGGGAATGATCCGCATGGCGGTGGTGAATCCCTCCTTGGCTCCTTCGGTGAGGGTCTCGTAGAT
>Ga0172371_10014692_pt1 | contig 10063 bp, 8 predicted proteins | sample Lak12m_FD_114543 | JGI IMG/M metagenome (GOLD analysis project Ga0172371, IMG submission 114543) | Freshwater microbial communities from Kabuno Bay, South-Kivu, Congo - kab_022012_12m | ecosystem: Environmental > Aquatic > Freshwater > Lake | place: Democratic Republic of the Congo: South-Kivu... | reverse complement strand
GGGTGTTGAGTAATGCCGACAACGGCCTCGAAATACCCCACATCAAGGTAATAAACACATCATTCGTCAGTGGTTACTCTCATCTTGCCAGACTGGGCATCCGAATCACGAAACGGCTGCTGACGCTCTTTGGCCGCCTCTTTATGCGGCGGCAAAGCAGAACGCGTCTTCCGTGCCCCAGGGTTTCGAGTGGAGGTCTGGCGGCTATGAACAAGCGAGTCAACTTTCTTTTCGAGGTTGGCCTTGATCTCGGCTTCCCCCATCAACACATCGTTGCCCACCACAATCAACGGAACGGCGGGAGGCGTTTTGTGAAATTGTTCTCCTACACTGATAAATGACTTGTATCCACTTTCCGCGTCAACATCAACGCTATGTACTTTTATGTTGTAGTCTCTTTGGAGTAATTGGACTAAATCTTTCACGACTTCACAGTGGGGACAGTCTTTGGCCCAGAAAAATTCAATCGAAATCCCGCGCGATCTACTATCTGCGCTGAAAAGCGTCGGCAAATTGATGAGGCATACCAACGGCAACAATGCTCCCAACACAGTGTACCGCATCGCATGCGACCTAACAAAAACTGGAAGAAGACGATTCATGGGATGTACAGTTTCATTTTAGGCGGGATTGGATAAAATATATGTACATTCTTGTGACTCCTGAAGCCGCAGGCCTCTCTTTGGATCAGCAGCCACGCCAAGGCATTCTCGGCTCGTTCCACCAGTGCATTGTATTCCCTGATGGTGGCCTGAAAAGCGGGGACCAACGATTCCTTTTCATCGGGCGACGCTGCGTTCAAACAAGCCTCCCACCGGCGCACTGCAACGAGCGCCTCCTGCGCCTTTTCCAGGAGGTCCTCCAGCCTTGCCCCAGCGCTTCCCAGAGACTCTGCCATCTCTTTGACAAGCGTAGGCTCTTCGGTCTGGACGTCACGAAACATACCCATGTCGGACACCTCACGGATTTTAGATAGCATGACAGGGGTGCTCAAGACAACAGCGGCCTACGCCTCATTACGTTGCACAGAATATGACATAAAAATGGCAACAGACAATGATTCTTTAGAATTTACTTGACTTTTATAATATAACTTACTATGTATAAAACACTTTAAGCTACAGGATTCTCGGAGAAGTCCCCAAGCCCCGAGGTCACGCGAATCCTTACGCCCCCGAGTGAGGAGGTCCCAAATGCCTGGGAAATATTGTGTCGCAGCCGTTGTTGCGACAGTGCTTGCTTCCCTCGTGATAGTGTGTTTTGCACCGGTTCCAGCATATTCCTATCGTGTTTGTACTTTCAAAGGCACCGTCGTCGACCATGGGTGGCGAAGCATGACGGTGAGGACAAACGGGCAATGCGCCGAGGTCAATGTAGGGTGGCGCACAAAATACATTCCGAATCATCGTCCTTGCATCGGCGAAACAGTTGGGGTGGATTTCATATTGGAAGACGGCTACATGAAAGCCACCAAGGTAGTGAGTCTCACGCCGTTGCCTCCGTCCCAGCAATGTTATCCACCGGCGCCGCCGAGCAGTTCCACGTGTCGGACAGTGGGCGCGGGACCAAGTATCGCGACTGACGGCTGTCCACCCCCCAGGGCGATAATATCTACAAGACCGCCGGCTCATGTCGCGAACCCTGCTTGGATTCCATCCGCGCCGCCTAGATCTGCACCAAAGCCTCCTGCTGCGTCAGTGAAGAAGCCGGCGCCAGAAAAGAAGCAAGCTGTTAAAACGCCTGCGCCTTCACCTGAGCCCACCCGGGAGGAAGCCAAACCACCGGCTCCTCCCGAAGACAAAAAGGCAAAAGTTCTTTCAGGTGAAGTGGTTGCTTCGTCTCCAAAAAGCCTTTCGCTACGCGTCGTTGAAGAAGGGGAGACAGCAGAGGTCATCAATGTCAAGGTGGGCTTGAAGACAAAATTTGTACCCTTTAGGAGGCCGGCGGTCGGTGAAAAAGTTCGCGTTGAATACAGGCAAGAGAATGGCGATAAATTTGGATACACCGTGCAGGTGATCCAGTGATACGGGCGTGCCTCAATAAGTCTTTTTGATGCGAAAAGTCTAGGGGCGGCTCATTTCTGTCGCCCCTCCGTATTTTTTGTCATTCGCAAGACTTATCACGAGATCGCTTCGCTGGGCTCTCAATAACAGGAACCGACGCATAGTAATTCCCGGGACCCTGTGCCGGCGCAGCACTCTCACTTCGTACAACCCGTCAATAAGAGGATGTGCTGACTAGGACATACTTTGGCAATCATCATATACACATCCCGTCTGTGATCACTTCTTTCCGCAAGCGTACCAATACAGCGCCCCACCCTCCTGCCTCCAGGGGGGCCTGTTTGAAGCTCTCTACTGCAGGATGACGGGAGAGAAGTTTGTACACGCGATCCCGCATGGCGCCTGTTCCCTTGCCGTGAATGATTCTTATGTCAAGGATCGAGGATTCCAGGCAGGCCTCTATATAATCCCCTATTAGGTTATCTACAGCTCTCGGGGAGAAAGTGTGGAGATCAAGGATTCCATCGATGGGAAGGTGCAACGGCGCTTCACCAAAATCATCTGGTGGTTCCTCAACTTCCTTATTTTCGTCGGGTAAATAAGGAGCCTCTTCCTGCATTCCCGCCTCCAACAACGCTGCATTGGCCTATCAGCGGTTCTGGTTCTCTACTTATTGGCTCGGGGCATTCCCAGTCAAATCACGAAAAGAAATCTTGCATGGCTTTCAGGGCCGCGAAGAAGAACAGTATGGCCGTCAGACAGTGCGGCAGCGCTTCTTGGAGAGAATTTAGCGCTGTTGAGTGTCGCACCCTACCGAAACGATACATAATGACCATGGTTCCAATGAGGCCAGTTGATATGATAATCCTTTGACCCACAAAGATCCAGGAAGGGGGTACAGTTATGACCAGTTGCCTGAGGGGTTCAAATTGGAATGTTTGCCACAGGATTATCGGTAGATAGACCCCCAGATTCACGAAATGGTACAAATGAAATGCCATGTAACTAGTCAGAACCAACGGCAGCAAAGCTAGACCATAGCGGGCGAAATTTTCACCGGTTGTTTCGGGAGAAGCCTGTCGGGAAATCTGCGCGGCAATAACTACGAGACAGTTCGCTGCTGCCATGCAACCCAAAAAGAAGAGTGTGAAGACGAGCAGCGGATGAGATTCGGGAAAAAGCTCGGTCCACAGGTCAAACACCAACGTAGGTCGGGTCAGTTCGCTAAGCAGACCGGCGAAAAGGCTGATCACGAGAAACGCTGTCACGTACCCTACCTGTCTCATTTCCCATATTTCTCGACCCGGTACTCGAAGGTTGAGGTTTATAGCATCGTGAGGGCAGTTCTTGATGCAGTTGGCGCAGAGCTTGCAAAATCTGTTTGACCGCAGGGTCGGCGCCATTTGTCCAAAGGGACACCCTGGTCGGTCGTTGGCGCCTACATAGCAATCATTCGTTGTACACTGGGAGGCGCAAACATTTCTGTCCGCCCTGAGTTCAATAGGTGACACTTTTGCGAAGACCCCCATCATACCTCCAAGGGGGCAAAGGTACCGGCACCAAGACTGTCGCTCGAAGATTATCGAAACCACTGCGGCCAGCAAAACGATGGTAAGGAGCAGGAGGCCGGTATTGAAGGGAGATGATCTCATGTCGGTGGCCGTTTCCAGCCAGATAATAAAGATGGCAGATGCGCTGATGATCCAATCGCTCCGGTGTTTCAGCCAGGGAGGGAACGTCAGATTCAGGGAGACAATCTTCTTGGCTAGGTTGCTCAGCGTCCCCATGGGACAGAGGGTACACCAGAATCGCGCCCAAAAGAACGCGCCGAAGATCATTGTGGGCCAGCCGATAGCCCAACTGAACACCCCCCCTAAGTTTTGCGTCGGATCTGTCGGTCCAAGGAATAGCAACGCGAGGAGAATAAAGAAAAAAGGCGCTGCCATGCTCTGGAAAATGGCGGGGAACAGAGGGCTCTTCAGAGCCGATTTCAGAGACAGGACCCTAAGTAGGTTAATCTTGCCGTCAGCCTCGATACGACGAAGATCAAAATAGATGTCTTGAGGTTTGATGATCCCATCTTCGGCGAGGAGTACGGCGCGTTTCAGAGTAGTCGCTAGCTCGCGATCGTTACCGGGCCATGAGTAGTTGAGGAGAGTTTTAATCGTCTCTTTAGGAATTTTTCGGATTTCTTTGTGCAATTCTTGGCCGTATTGATTGACATAGTGCTCGATCAGGGAAGGTATTTCCTTGCGCCGCTTTCTCAGAGGTGGCACGTTTAATGAATGGTCAGCTAGCCATTTGAGAAGAGGGTGTTTATCTTCCATCACTTCAGAAATATCTAGATTGGTAGTTCCCATGATCCTGAAGTTGCACGTTTGGACCGACTGCGAACCCACCTTCTGAAAGGTGCCTGTGGTAAGAGTCTCTATAAGTTTTTTCTGCATCGAGGGCGTGAGCTGTTCTATACCTCGTACGAGCAGCGTACCGTCTTCTGTAAGCTCCAAATAGCCGGGCGTTTCGATCCTCGCGTTGTCATCCTGAACCTCTTCAGAGCCAAAAAAGAGTCTCATTTGCTCGTCGGTAGGATCTTCATCGGCCCGTGGCAACTCGCAGTAGTCTCCAGCCGCGGAGGTTTGTGGAAGCGGCCGGAGCATGTCCAGGCACAGAAAAAGTCTCTTGTAATGCGGACTCATTCCAAAAATGGCATGGGCCATGAACTCTTTGCCTACTCCTGTTTCCCCGGTTATGAGGATGGGTCCGGGATAGGATGCGAGTTCTTCGAGCTTGTGGCTTGTTCGGCGACGGACGGTTTCACCGACAAAATAATCCGGGAACAAATGCTCTTGCTTGCTTATGAGGGCTTGGAGGGCTCGCTTCTTGCGCACGTTGTTGTAAACCGTTCTATCGAGTCTAATCACCTTTCGCGCCAGACTTCTCATGATGCTCAGAGCACAGTCCGGGCTTTCTTTGAGGATAGATTCCAAGTCCTTGATGGGGATTTCGAGCAGCCGACAATTCTTCTTGGCTTGAACACGAAAGTTGAAAGGGGCTGACTGATCGGTGAAGAGGCCCATTTCACCAATCACATCACCGGGGTGCAGCTCTTCCACTTGAATGGCAGGTCCATCCGGTTCGCAGAGGAGGACGTGAGCACAGCCTTCTATGAGGAAAGATATCTTGTCCTTCGAGTGGCCAGCCTGCCATATTTCAGATCCTTCTGGGCATTCCTTTATTTGGCCGGCTTTCCAGAGGGCATCCCGAAGTCCCTGGGACATGGCATTGAATGGCTCTTCTGCTGAAGGCTGTATCCCTGATGATTGTTCTGAAGGCTGGAGCATGCTCTTAATCGGCTTTGGCTGCTGTTTCTATTTTGATGCCATACTTTTCTATTTTAGCCAGCAAGGTGGGTCTGGACATGCCGAGGAGCTTCGCTGCCTGGGATCTGTTTCCATTCGTTATATTGAGAGCTTCCGTGATCAATATGGTGGCAAATCGATCGACGATCTCGTGGAATTTTTTTGTCCCTGACAGCGATGAAAGTTGCTCCCGGATACATTTGTGCAGCGGTTCATCATCACCTTGAGCTTCTCTTAGTCGTGGAGACTTTTCTCCTCTGACAGCCAGAGCTATTTCTTCCCCGGTAATGGGCGATCCTCTGCTGAAGATAATTGCCTTTTGAACAGTGTTGGCGAGTTCCCGAACATTCCCTGGCCAAGGGTATTGTTCCAAGATTCTTTTGGCTTCAGGGGTGAGACCGGGGTTATCTATACGCATATCCTTGGTGCATCTCTTAAGAAAATATTCGGCCAGCATGGGAATGTCGCCCTTTCTTTCCCGAAGAGGCGGCAGCCAAATAGTGACTACTTTTAAACGGTAGTAAAGGTCGGCGCGAAAGCGACCTTCTTCCAAAGCCTCTTCCAGGTCTCGATTCGTGGCGGCAATCATCCGCACGTCAACGGAGATGTGTGAGTGTCCGCCTAGCCTTTCAATGCTCTTCTCCTGAAGAAGCCGGAGTATCTTCGCCTGAATGCTGAAAGGCATATCCCCGATCTCGTCAAGAAAGACTGTGCCTCCGTCGGCTTGCTCGATTCTGCCAAACTTTCTGTGCGAAGCCCCTGTAAACGCTCCTTTTTCGTACCCGAACAGCTCGCTCTCAAGCAGGGTCTCTGGAATTGCCACACAGTTGATAACGAGAAAAGGCTTGTCTTTTCTTACGCTGTGGTGGTAGATGGCCCTTGCGACAAGTTCCTTCCCCGTTCCCGATTCGCCTCGAATGAGGACCGTGGCATCAGTGGAAGCTACACGCCCAATGGCCTTATATACTTCTTGCATAGGTCTGCTTTTCCCGATGATAGCGTCGGCGGAATCAACGTCGTGCAATGCGTCGATCTCGACGCGAGATCGCATAACACGTCCAGCTTCAAGGGCCTTGGTTACTGTGCTAAGCATTTCCGGTATATCAAATGGCTTCAGAACGTAGTCAAAGGCGCCCAGCTTGGTAGCTTGGATGGCTATTTCTGTGCTGCTGTAGGCGGTCATTATGATGACGGGAAGTTTAGGTTCCTTTTCGTGAATAGCCTTGAAGGTTTGAAGACCGTCCAGCCCTGGCAGCCGAACATCCATGATCACGAGGTCTGGATGCTCAATGGTCACGAGCTTCAGACCGCCCTCGCCTGTAGCATTTGTGAGAACCGCGTGTCCTTCCGATGAGAGCAGCTTCGCGAAACTGTGCCTCAGTTGGGCGTCGTCATCAACTATGAGGATTTTTCCCAATGGTTATTCCCTCTGACCGGCAAAGTTATCACAAATCGGGCCCCTTGTCCCGACGTGGAATCCAGTTCGAGGCTACCTCCATGCTCTTCAATAATGCGCGAGGCTATGCTGAGTCCCAGTCCTGTACCTTCTTCCTTAGTACTAAAAAATGGCTGAAATATTCTATCTTGGATTTCTTTTGGAATGCCGGGGCCGTCATCTGCCACCTCTATCCTTATCCATGAATCCGCATTTTCTAATAAGTGCGTCTTTTCCGTTATGGAAATAAGTCCGCCGTCGATCAAGCCTTCGCACGCATTGGCCATCAAGTTGACGATTACTTCTTTCAGTTGATCGGGATCTCCTATTATTTCAGGCAACCTGTTCTGACGATGAATTTCTACCTTCACGTTGTATGATTCAAGCCGATGCTTGAGCAGTCTTATGGCCGCATCTACCATTTCTGAGGGATTTACAGCCTGAAATTTGAGTCTCGGAGGTCTCGAAAATTCTAGGAAATTTCCTACAATGGTATCTATGTGGCGGATCTCTTCGGAAATGACCTCAAAATCCTCTTTCTGACTGCTGGTCAAGACGAGATCACGTTCCATGGAAAACAATCTCATCTTGACAGAAGTCAAGGGGTTCCTGACACTGTGAGCCACGCCTGCAGCCAACTTGCCCACAAGCGCCCATTTTTCGGCTTGCTCGAGGTGTTCTCGGCTTCGCTCCAGTTTCGTCTTTGTCTGATCTACGTCTTTTATGAGACTTTGAAAGCGGAGGCTGAGGAGCCTAACTTCGTTGTCTCCCTCGATTTCAACCCTCTTGCTCGACGCAGCCAAAGCTAGCTCTCGGATAGGTCCCAATATCTCCCGTAGCAATATATAAGAAAGAACACTGGCGAATATTATTGCTACGCACAACCCGAAAAGGGTTAAAGCGTTGCTCAGACCGACGCGATCGCGGAGATGTTGCCTGGCGGCTGAAATACTTTGGCCAAAGGCTTCTTTGAAAAGGCGGCAATAAGTCACTATGCTGTTGAATTGCGTTCTCAAATCCTGATGGAGCCGGAAACCTTCCTCTCTTTTTCCCTCTTTATAGAGGCGGATCACCTCATCGCGTGTATCGGAATAGATTGCGTACTGGGCATTTACATCACGAAGAAAGGTTCGTTCTTTCTCGGTCACTGCCCATTGCCGGGCATTGCGGAGCCAGCTTTCAAAGGCTATATTGTATTTGTCTAACTGTTTGAGCCACCCTTCGTCGCCGTCTTGGAAATAATAGGTGACGTAGCCCTTCTGCATGACTAAAGTATTCTCAAGTTCCTGAGCGGCTTGCATAGCTTCTAGGTCCGATTCAATAACCGACGAAAATGTCCGATCCATGACATACGAATTGACCATAGACATGAGCCCGCCGCCCACTGTTATGGAGACCAGGAGAGCGAGCAGCACTAGGATTCGTGTCCTGAGACTGAGCCTTCTCCACATGGTTATACCTGTCTGTTCTTTTTCCGGGTTCTTATACCACGGAAGCCGAGGAGTGAACAGCCCGCGATTATAAAGGCAGGGACAGGCAAAACTCTATTGTCGATGGAATAGGCTGAACTGCCGCACGTTCGTGTACACAAGCGGCCTAGCCTGAATATGGCATGAATATGGCATTGCACAAAGTGTTTCTAGTTGATAATATATGGAATCCCCAAAGTACTTTTTCTAAGGAATGATACATTGAGAATATTGTTAGTAAGTCCTGATTATCCTCAGACTTTTTGGTCCTTTAATCGCGTTCTTAAGATGACGGGTAAAAAAACCCTAGTGCCGCCTTTAGGACTCATAACGGTTGCTGCTTTGCTGCCGCACGAGTGGCATCAGGAACTGGTGGACATGGCTTTTCAGAGCATCTCAGAGGCTCAATGGGACTCTTGTGACGTGGTTTTCATTTCTGGCATGGTGGTACAAGCCCAGGGTATCCTAGAAGTAACCAGGGAGGCCAAGAAAAGGGGTAAGAAGGTTGTAGTAGGAGGACCGTGGGTATTTCACTACCCGGAGGACGCTTTGGCCGCTGGCGCCGACATAGTCGTCAAAGGAGAAGCAGAAACCACTATAGACAAACTCCTGGCAGCCATTTCCAGTGGAGCATCAGGGGAAGTCATTTTCAGCCAAGACAAGGCCGATTTAGAGAAAAGTCCCGTACCGAGATTCGACCTCCTGGATATAAAAAGCTATGCAAACATGGCGGTGCAGTTCTCTAGGGGATGTCCATTTCAGTGCGAATTTTGCGATATCACCCTGATGCTGGGCAGACGCGTCCGCACGAAGACGCCGGACCAGATTCTGGCCGAACTCCAATGTCTGTATGATCTGGGTTGGAGACGCTGGGTGTTCTTTGTGGACGACAATTTTGTCGGAAACGTCACCATGGCCAAGATTCTCCTCAAGAGGCTCATCCCTTGGATGGAAGAGAGGAAGAGGCCTTTCGGTTTTTACACTCAGGCATCTGTAAATATGGGTTCCGACGATAAGCTCCTCGAACTTATGTACGCTGCCGGCTTCTTCAGGGTCTTCTTGGGCATAGAGACCCCCGACGAAGAAAGCCTCATAGGGGCTAAGAAATTTCAAAATGTTAATACTGATCTGGACAAGGTGTGCGGCAAGATTACTCAAGCAGGATTTCAAATTATTGCTGGAGCGATTATTGGTTTTGACAACGAAAAGCCTGGTGCGGGGAAGAGATTGGTCCAATTTGCCCAACGAAATCACATTCCAGAACTGTTCACGAGCTTACTTCAGGTCGGACCGGGGACTGACCTTTGCAAGCGCATGGAGAAAGAAAAGCGTTTGATATCGTTAGACTACACGTATCTAAGCAATCAAACAGGATTGATCAATTTTGTACCCACCCGGCCCATCAGCGAGATCGTGGAAGAATACATATATGTGTATCGAACGCTCTACGAACCGAGGGAATATATCAAAAGGGTATATGAGTGCTTCTCGGTCATGGATCCACCGAAAATTAAGAAGTTTTTTCGATTGCCTTACATGAAAGAGCTGCGTGCAGTAGTTGTCACAACGCTCCGGCAAGGATTGCTCTATCCCTCGCGAAACACCTTTTGGAAGTATTTTTTCAAGGCTTTGTGGAATTTTCCCGATAGGTTCGACCGATATATAACTGCGTGCGTAGAAGCTGAGCACTACTTTGATTTTAGGCAGACAATTTATCGGGAGATTGAATTCCAGATGCAAGCCATGGACGAAGAGACCAAGGCTCGCTATGCCGTGGCCGGCTCCCTATCCCCTGCG
>Ga0172371_10014690_pt1 | contig 10064 bp, 11 predicted proteins | sample Lak12m_FD_114543 | JGI IMG/M metagenome (GOLD analysis project Ga0172371, IMG submission 114543) | Freshwater microbial communities from Kabuno Bay, South-Kivu, Congo - kab_022012_12m | ecosystem: Environmental > Aquatic > Freshwater > Lake | place: Democratic Republic of the Congo: South-Kivu... | reverse complement strand
GTTTCGGAAAGAAAGGTTGAAAAATTCAGGTTTTGCCTACTTAAATGCCCTAAAATGCCCATATAAAAAATATTTACCCGCCGAAATTACGCTCTTTAAGCCGCAGTTCAAATGAACTAAGGCGAAAAGCAAGTATTAGGCGGGAACCTGTGTCTTATTAAGACAATAGATAGTCATTTTCTTAAGGCCGACTCCTGCAATTGGAGCCGGTTTCAGATTAAACTATCTAAACCCATTTTGTAAAAGTGCCCTGAAGTAGAACTCTCTTCGTTCGTTCACTCCAGGGTAAACCCCCGGGGTGAGATAGAGTCAAAAATCTACCTCAGAAACAATTTATATCCTCCTCTAGTTGACGAAGAGGTAAAGCTTTTTTACCTCCCTCAAAAAGAGGGAATATTACAACTTGGGGTATGAGCCCAAGAACCGGGGGATAGGTGCTGAATCCTTACTTCTTGCTGGAATGAATAGCCAGAAGAAGCAAGGCCTATCCCTCGATTCCTAGGATCAACCAGAATAATTTTTAAAGTTCTTTTAAGACAATCCGCCGATTCTTACTTTGTAAACTATCCCGAAGAAATCTTGCCTCGTCGCGAGGTTTGCATCCTCGCCTCCGAGGGGCGATTCTACGGGATTGTGTATCTGTAATCCCGACTTCGTCGGGAAACAGCTACACAAAAAAACCCAAGCCTAAAAGTCCCGTTATATACTCGGTACTTATTACTTGGGTTTCGTTGTATGTCGACAGCTTCAGCAAAACTGTATTCATATAACCCATAGTATAACAGATGAAATGTCAAATGTCAACTATAGTCATGACTCTAGTAAGGTAATTATAATTATACACAATCAGTACACATTATCCTAATTTGATTGTATATAAGATTAAAAAATTAACGAATTAACGTATTAAAAATTTTTAAGCATAACAATATAAATATGTTAATCTTTTAATTCGTTAATCTAATAATGAAGTAATATTGCTTACGACTTTTTTCTAAGATATAAGCCAGCGCCAACTCCTACAAGCTGTAGGGCGACTAATCCAAGGCTAAACTCAGGTCCAGCATCAGGTACTTTAGTTGTGCCTAAAACCTGTTTTTCGATACAAAGCTGAGCTGTGTCATCATCATAGGCATTTGAAGAATCAGCCTTGACAAAATTTGTAACACAAAAGAGTCCTTTATCTGTAGGTAAATTTGCTTGAGCATAGACTCTCATCTTTAAATAAAAGGTTTTTTCTTGATCGACTTCAAAATCACCAGCATTCCAAGCAATTTCTCTTGTTTCAGTATTAAATATCCCAGGGCCCTCAAGTGGTTCAAGATATGAAGGAACTGTGTCTTTGACTGACATACCGACTAATTTAATAGTTGAAGTATTTTTTATTTTGATTTTAAACCAGACAGTTGCACCTGGGGCAAAGCGGGGATCAGAGACACTTAGATTATCAACATAAGTATCTGTTCCTGGTTTTGCAACCATTTTATCAACGACTATTGAATATGATTGGCAAGGTTGGCCGTATTGACCATATTGGCCGACACAATCGGCGCTAACTGTAGTGACGAAAAAAAGTAATGAAAAGATTGTTGCACCAATGGCAAATAGTTTTTTCATAAGTGGTGATATTATACTATAAGCTTTTACAAATGTCAACTATAGGTTATAATACAATTTAAAATTCGAAATTTTAAATTTAAAATCAATTTTATAATTAGATATTGAATAAAAATTTCAAATTAAAAATTAAAAATTAGATTATAATAATAGGATGAAACTTAACGCTAAAGAACTTCGCGATGTCGATGAAAAAGAAGTCTTAGAGAAGCTAAAGACAATCAAACGTCGACCAATCTACTTTATCTTAGAGAATATATACGATACATATAACATCGGTGGATTGTTCCGACTGGCTGATGCCTTAGCTATCGAAAAGATGTATATTTGCGGTGAGAGCGAGATTCCTCCTAATTCTAAGATCAAAAAAGCCTCAATTGGTACCTATAAAGTTGTACCATGGCAGTATTGTAAGACAGTAAACGAGTCAATCCAAAATCTCAAATCCCAAATTCCAAATATTCAAATTATCGCTATAGAACAAGATAAAAAATCGATTCCTTTTACAACTATTGATTATAAATATCCTATTGCTTTTATTTTGGGCAATGAGACATCAGGGATTACAAAAGAGACTCTTTCTTTAGCCGATTATATTGCAGAAATCCCTATGTGGGGAGTGAATAAGTCATTAAATGTTATAGTCTCTGCTGCAATTGTAAGTTATTGGGCCACTTCGCGGAACCTACGAGGTTCGTAAAGGCAGGTAATAAATCTTATGAATGAAAATCAATCGATGACAGAGGTTTCAGATCGATCATTACGGCCAGAATTTAAAAACTATTATCGACAGGTATTTAAAAGAATGACACCTTATGAAAAATCTGGATTCTTGTCTCATGATTTTAATACGTTATTAACACCTATTGCCTCAGGTATTGATGTGGTTCTTCTTACACAAGAAAGTCCTTTCCAGGCTGAAATAAAACAAGAAACTAAATTTATTCGTAATAGATTACGTAATCCTAATCTTATCGGACTAAATGATTATTTAAGAAGCATTGATAAATTAATTCAACTTACAGGAGAAATAGAGGGAGATGATGATCTAATTAAAGACTATATCAAAACAATTCCAACCTCAAGAAAGATAGTAGCCTCATATATTAGCATTATTAGATTTTTAAAACACCCAAGCGATGTCTTATGGAATTATACTCAAAAAATTGGCGCTACAGCAAAAGAGATTTTTAATAATAGTAACTTAAGTAGTAATCCTGAGCTTGATTTAGATAACGCACACATAGTCATGTTTCATAATGCTTTTATTAAATTGCGAAGTTACTGTGATGATTTGAATATTGTATTTGATTCAAACGGTGGAATTACTATTACCGGTAAACCAAAAACAGCCTTAGAGGAATTACGACCACAGATTTTTGAACGTTATACTAAACCTCAAAGCGAAAGAGATATACCATCAAAAGAAGATCTTTTGGGTAATAATAGTGCGGTATTTAGTAGTGGATTATTTATGAGTGAATTATTAGCTTTGGCTTGTGGTCAAAATATGAGCATTCAATATCAAGGTGAACAAGTTATACTTACAATTAAATGATAAAAACAGAGCTAGAAGAATATCTTGATAAAAACCCAAAAAAATATCTTATCTTTGATCTTGATCTTACTTTGGTGGAGTTGGTTCTGCCTTGGGGCGAGATTGTATCAACAATTGATAAGGAATTTCAAAAACTTGATAAAGAGATCGCCAAGCGCTGTCTTGATTGGTCGTGGACCTGGCAAGGTTATAATGAAATGGTAAAAAAGTATGGAGGTAAAAAGATAAAAGACATGATTGATAGTCGATACAAAAAATTTGAGACAGAGAGATTAATAGAAATGAAGCCAAATCAACCACTTATTGATTTTATAAAAAATAATAAAAACAAATATTTTTTCTATATCTGGTCAAATAATCAAAGGCCGACTGTAGAAAAATTTGTAAAAGACTTTGGTTTGACCTCTTTTTTTAAAGTGTTAGTGAGCGCAAGCGATACTAAATTTTATAAGCCAGATAAGGGTGGTTTTGACCGAATCTATGAAGTAGGGACTGATAAACACGAATATTTAATGATTGGAGATGGGGCAGGTGATAGGCAAGCAGCTATGAATGTCGGTATTGATTACTTTTATACCTCATTTAATCTTACTTAAAAATACTATATTGCATAATTGTGTATTTTCCCTTCCCGCCTAAACTTACTTTTAAACTGAACTCAACGCTATTCGCTCGCCGTCTAAAAGAGCGTTTTAAGGCGGGTGCGGGCATTTTTTTGTCGAAATTAAAAATGCCCTTGACAAACTAAAAAATATCCTCTATTCTGAAATTATAGGATAATTATTATAAGTTTTAAAAGAAACCTATGAAAAGACAAGAAACGCTAAAGCTTCCCGAAGAGAATATGCCAGAAGGGATGTTCAGCGGATAAAAAAGAATAATAAGTATTTGATGGTTGGATAAAAAATAGATTTTCCAAACATCAAAGAAAAGCCATATGCGCAGCCGAGTCGGCGGAAAGTTTCCAAAGGCTCGGCGCGTTTTTTATATACAAATCTGATAAATCTAAAAGTATTAATTATTTAGTTCGATTAATGAGTTTGGGTACTTCTTTTGAAGAAGCGATACTTAAAGTTGTACCGGTTAAGAAAGTTGCACTTGCACAAGCTCCATCGTTGGTTAATAAACCAACTAATGCTGTAGCAGCACAAGTACCAATAAGTCCAATACCACAGATTATTTTTTCTTGAGCTCTTTTAGGAAGATCTTTAAAACATTGAATTAAGCCTGGTTTTTCCTTAATAGCATTAGTCATATAGGTTGTTATTATAGCATAATTTGACTTAATTGATATAATCTATTTATGAGGTATATTTTCAATTCAATTAAGGATTTATCTAATCTTCCCTTTTATTCCTTAAATAAAAAAAAGGAGATTATTCTGAAAAGTAATCTAATTGACTATAAAATATTTGATGCTCATACTCATCTCGGTTGGAATTATCCAGTAGGTAAACGAATGAATCTATGGAATAAGAGTAAAGTCAACTATTGTTATCCTTCAAAAACCAATATTGATCTTAATCGACATGGTGCCTTAGATTTTGGTAATAAGCTTAATAATAAAGAAAAAGAGATTATAGAAGGAATAATAAATTTAAAAAAATATTCTATTACATATACTATTCCAAATATATTAAATGAGATGGATAATTTGAATGTTGATAAGTCTATTATCTTATGTCTAAAAGCACCGCTTATGGCTAATAACACAATAAATGTATTAAATAGTATTTTGAAAAGTAAAGAGGCAAAAAAAAGACTTTTAGTGTTTGGAAGTCTTAATACTCGAAGTATACCTAAAAAACAGAAGATAGTACAGTGGTCAAAAAAGGGGATGGTTGGGCTCAAACTTCATCCTTTGTTCAATTTTTTTAAGCCTAATGCAAAGGGTTGCTATAGGATATGTGAGCAGGCAGAATTGCGAAATTTACCGATTTTATTTCACACAGGTTTAAGTCCAGCTGCCCCAAAATATCTAAAAAAGTTTGTTGATATAAAAGATTTTGAACAATTATTTAAAGATTTTCCAAAAGTCACTTTTATCATGGGTCATGGTGGTGGTTTTTCTGATTGGGAAAAAGCAATTGCTATATGTAATAAATATAGTAATACCTACCTTGAGACCTCAGGACAACCACCAAAGGTTATTGGGGAATATATTAAGCGTTGTGATAACAATAGGATACTTTATGGATCTGATTGGCCATTTTACCCTATGGCTTTGTCACTTGCTAAAGTACTGATCGCAACTGAGAATAATAAAAACATAAGAAAAAAAATATTAGCAACTAACTTTTTAAAATTATATGGTTGAAACTAGTCCAAAAAGATTCAAAGAAAAATTAAATATTAATAATCTAAAATATTTAGCTGGTGCTTTGGAAGTAGGAGGAGTTTATAATTTTATTAAGACAGCTAGTAGTTATCGTCCCCATATATCAATTACAGACAATCAAGAAGAATTACAACAAATTAAAGATATTTATGGAGGAACTGTTAATAAGGCACCGCCTAACTCATGGACTTGGGAAATATTTGATGATGAGGCAATACAATTAGGTAAAAATATTTATATGTATACTCCTTCAAGAAGAGCGACTGTCGATGCTTTTGATCGTTTTAACAATGAATTAGTTGGCGCAACAAAAAGAATTATTGTTAATGCAGAAAATAAAAGAGACCGCTTCCTTAAGATTGATCAAGAAGACTATAGAGAACTTATTCTGGACCCATATTTTATTGCTGGAGTTATTGATAATAGAGGAGTTTTTACACGAACAATAAAAAAAAGCGGAAATATTTATAAACGTCTAGCTTTATCTTCAAAAAACAGAGCTTTACTTGAGGCCCTTCAATCAGTTCATGGAGGTAGTTTATCACCAGCATTAACGACTGGAAAGAGCAAAAAAACAGTCTGGACTTTATTTTCTGATGATGTTGAGAGATTAATTTCAAAAGTAGAAAATATACTAATCTTAAAAAAAAATAAATTAGCCCAATGGTCTATTGGTTAGTTTATTCTTAATAAGCCAAAGTGCTAAAGGTGAAATAATTATTAAAGTAAGAATCCCTAGTAAAAAATAAATTGTTCTCATTCCACCAAAGCCTGCAATCACCGGGCCTGAGACAATCATAATAAAGACATATATAAATCCGACAAACATGCTTAGGGCTGATATTGCTGTTGCTCGATATTTTGAATCATATTCTTCATTTGTGTATTTTCCAAGAAGTATCCAACGTAAGGATGCTGCCATCATAGATAACGAAATAAAAGGTAGAGCATAGTAGCCATTTAGCCAAGGACCTGGTAGGAAGGCAGCGAGCATCATAATTGGAAATAATAAAAAGGTTTTTTTTCGATCAAAGAATTTATTGTTTACTATTAATAGATTAATAATGATGATATTAATTGCCCGAAGTGAGCCTTCTATTAGTCCACGTGCGCTATCACTAAAACCTAGATCAACGAGCATATAAGAATTAAATATCATTGCACATGTCCAAGTAATACCGCCAACTGCAATATAGAAAATAGAAATTTTAATAGCATGATCATTTTTAAAAAGTTCTTTAGTTCCGATTTTCATCTGGTTTATATAGTTTTTTAAAGTAAATTTTTCTGAATCAACCTTTGGTTCAATAAAATTAATACTCATTATTAAACTTAGAAGTTGTAAGCCTGCATTTAAGAAAAAGGGGATCATATGGTTTACTGTATATAAAAAACCTCCTGATAACGTCCCAATTATTAAGCCCACCTGATAGATTAGTCCTTGTTTAGCCATTACTTTTGAATAAAGAGATTCTTTTTTATCTTCTTTAAGTGAGTCATAGACCAAAGCATCTGTTGATCCTGACAAAAATGAATCTCCAATTCCACCTAATGTATAGGCGATAATAAGTTGTGGAAAACCAGCAGAGAAAAAAAGCATAGAAAAATAGATTGTATTTAGAAAAAATCCAACAATAATCGAAACTTTTTTACCAAGTAAATCAGCAAATGCGCCGGTCGGGAGCTCTGAAACAATCTGAATTAAATATCTATATCCAAATAAAAATGTCACCTGAGGTATGGTTACTTTTCCTTGTAAAAAGACAATAATAATTGGAATATTAAAATTTAAAGAATCAAAAAATTGCGTGATGTAGTAAAGATTTACATTTCGCGAAGAAATTTTTTTAAGCATAAAAAATATTATAACATTAGTTTAAGCCTTGATTTCTCCAAAACCACGATACACTCGGATCATGATTATTTATTTTTTTTGCATAAAATATTGATGTGTTTATAATACTTTTTAAAAGGATGCTTTTATAATAATTAAGTACTTCAATATTTAAAGGATTAGTATCGACGTCAGCATCAGCAAAATCAATTATCATTATTTGCCAAGTACCATTAGGACGTACTAAAATAGAACCAGGGTTTGTCGGTAATACAATTCCTGCCTCAGTTGCTAAATCAGCAATTTGATCTACTTTTTTACTAATATCATTCATATCTATATTCGCAAGAGCAGAAACAACTCGTGGCGATCCAAAAGCAAAATCAGTTTCGCTATCAACAATAGCTTCTTCTTGATGATGACCAAAAAAGAAATTTTTATTATTATCAGAATAATCTGGAAAACAAGCAAGCCCTGAGTTACCAATATTAATTAATGGTTCTGGCACAGGAAGTCCAGCATTTATTAATTTTTGCCATTTACGTTTATATTCTTCAAAAAGAAACTCTTTTTCAATTGATTTTTGACCGAATTCATAAGGAAGTAGTTGTCTAATAAAAAAACTGGTTTGATTTCCGTCATCAAGACGAACTAAAACACTTTTTTTTAAGGAATACCCAATAGGAATTTCACGTGTAGTTACTATAGTTCCATGAAGTGTTTTATTATCTGGATAATTTAAAATAAGTTGTTCTGGTAGCATTTTTTTATATTTTATATTATACTATAAGTCAATTATTAAACAATATGCTTATTATTGGAATGGTGGGAATGCCAAAATCAGGAAAAAATTATATCGGTGATAGACTAGCTCCTTTATTAGGAACAGAGACAATAGGACTTTCAAAACTCTTGCGTGAAAAAATATTTGAAGAAACTGGGGATGAAAAACCGACAAGAGAGGTAATGTTTAAAAAAGTGTTGGAGTATCGACGTCGTGAGGGAGCTGATGTCTTAGCAAAATTAGCTCTTAAAAAAATTGAATCTTTACCAAAAAATAATAAAATGGTAGTTATCGATGGATTTAGAAGAGTTGAGGAGATGGAGGCAGTACTTCAATCAGGTCATAAGTCATTATTTTTAGGTGTTATAGCTCACGAAGATCCTGAAACTGATAGGCAGATAAGACTTCAACGATTACAAAGAAACCCAGATCAAAGAGGGAAAGGCTATGAAGATGCAGCGCATTTTGATGAGATAGATAGATTTGAATGGGCAGGGCCTGATGAGCTAGGTTCTCGAATAGGTGACTGTCTGGCAAGAGTCTCTGAATTAGAAAAAGAAGGAGTTCAGGGTAGAATTTATGTTAACCGAGATTTTAGACCACCTAGAGAGATTATGTCAGAAGTGATGAAAATTATAATTCGTGCAAATAAAGAAGGACAGATACCAAATAAAGAAAAAAAATAATTTTTATCTGCGATCAACAATAATTCCTCTTAATAGATTTTGTACATTGGCTGTTGCAAAAGGACAGACCCAGATAGGATCGCTATTGGGTTTTTCTAGATTAGCTCGTTCATTTGCCGATGGAATCATTATTACGAAATTAGGAACAATACTTTGTTTAAAAAAATTGACAAGATTTTTTGTATGATTTTGAAGTTCAGAAGATGATTGCATAAATTCTACGGATTGATAAAGATGTTGGCAAAAATGTGTCCATTTACTCTTTACTTGTCCCTCAAGTAAAAGTATTTTATTTAAAGCTTCTTGAAGATTATTAAAACTATAAAAAGTTTTTGGGTCAGAGTCGATGATATTCCCGTCTTGATTATAAACAGGTGTTTTATAGATGAAAGGTTCATGGCCAAAAAATCTTTCAAGAGACTCTTGATAGACAGCGATCGCTGTTTTACCTGCGAGATTGGTAAAAAGAGCTAAGTTTCTTTCATCCTCAGGTAGTAAATTAGGATTTTGGAGATTTAGTTCAGACTGAAATTTTTTTTCTGTCATAGGCGGAAAGGCCGGAGTAAGATGAAAATGAGCACGCGCTATTGTCTGTTGACCTTGGTTATAAACATAGTCTAATTTACTTGGATTCACTTCAAAAAAACCATAAAACATATAAGCAGGACTTTTATTTTGTTCCACCTCAATAGTTAAATATTCTTGGGTAGCTTCTAAAAATTCAATATCGTGAGCTAAATTTGCCCAAGATTTTTCATGCCAAGGATTTATTCTTTGGCCATCTTTTTCTCCAACCCATAAAGTGATACTACCTTGAGGGTGATGAGGTAGAGGATTAATGGTTGGTATGAGACAATGATTACCTACATTCACAGCATATTCTTCTTTAGGTGATTTTATGAGCATTTGTATAATCGGTTCTTCGTCTTGAGTATGACTAGCTCTATGAATCTGGTGTCCCTCTGGTTTTAAAATACGATATGTGGGGACAATCACGCCGTGTTGAGACAAGCTTGCTAATTGTTGTTGAAAATTTGTTGAGCTTATTGCTGTCTCGATCTTCATAAGAAAGCTTATTATAGCAAGAAAATATTTGGGGTGATCGACGGGATTTGCTCAACTGACCGTTCACAAGCGAAGCGCGTGATTATGGTCAGTTAGTCCCGCTCTGGCGGGAAACCCGAAATTATCATGGGTGATCGACGGGATTTGAACCCGCAACATTCGCCTCCACAGGGCGACGCTCT
>Ga0172371_10014689_pt1 | contig 10064 bp, 14 predicted proteins | sample Lak12m_FD_114543 | JGI IMG/M metagenome (GOLD analysis project Ga0172371, IMG submission 114543) | Freshwater microbial communities from Kabuno Bay, South-Kivu, Congo - kab_022012_12m | ecosystem: Environmental > Aquatic > Freshwater > Lake | place: Democratic Republic of the Congo: South-Kivu... | reverse complement strand
GTGTTCTATTTTTAATCACTAATTTAGAAAAATGAAATCTGAACTAGAAAAATTTGAGGAAAAATACTGGAGGATAGTCCACGAAGAAGGAGCTGATTATGAGAAGATTTGGGAACTTTTCAGAAACGAACGCCAACGCCTTCTCCAAGAAATACTAAAAGAAATAAATTATTACATAAAACATTACGGACTTCAGAATTGGGGAGGTTCAGACATTAAAAATGCAAAAGAATTATTAAAATTTTCAGATAAATTAAAATCTCTAATTAAATAAAAACAATGAAAACTTATGAAAACACTATCTCTAATTACTAATTTAGAAAAAAAATGAACCCGTTAAAACAAAGTCAAATAGAAAAACTTAGCAAGTTGGGATGTGCGGATTTAGCCAGAAAAATGCAGGAAATTATAGAATATCTCAACGAAGATACGAATATTATTTGCGAACCTCCCCATCAAGAACCGATTATAAAATTGCTCATCTTGTTATTGGAAGACCCAATTATGAGACAAATTCACACAAAAGAAATTTCAAAATTATTTAAGCTTCTCTAATTAAATAAAAACAATGGAATTAGAAAAATTGATAAAAGATATTCTTAATCCATTTACTTTTAGCAAATATGGAAAGGTCTATGTTGGTTATGAGAAGACAGAAGGGGCATTGAGGATCGAAGGATTGGTTTTGCAAATGGAAAATGAGATGAAGAAATTTATAAAACTCAACGACCAACGCCTTCTCAAAGAAATAAAAGATAAGTTGCCGAAAGAGAGAGAATACGGAGATACATATAACGGGGAAGACGAAAGTTGGGAATTGGGAGAAATGGAGGGATTCAATAAATGTCTAAAAAATATTCTAGCCATAATTACTAATTTAGAAAAAAGATGAATGCAGGATTATTATTAAAAAATGCGGTCAACAACTTCAAGACAAGGTATGTGATGACCGCAGATGAAATAATGAAATTGATTGATAAACACAAAATTGTTATTTTAGTGGAAAAATATCAAAATAGACATCTTATCGCCGGCTATAACAAGATGAAAGAGTTTTTTATAAAAATGGATGCTCCTTGGGGTCGCTCATTCACGGACTGGGAATTGATAAGATATATTGACCATTTGGGGGATTGTTCAGAGGAGAAGTATTCATTTGACGATGCTGAATACTGGGCAGTTGAAGCAAAACCACTCACCAAATTACAAAAGGTTTATCTTAGATATATTAAAGGAATTTCAAAATGACTTGCGAGCTATGTAAAAACTCAACTGCAACCTATTGTGATAATTGTAGCCCGTTCTCTATGTTGTTGAGGATGGATATGGGTTCTGATTTTTCATCTTATGGAAAAATTTATAAAAAAAACAAGCCGCAAACTGGACTGAAATACAGAGAAACCAAGTGCAGGAACTCCCGTGGGAAAACTCCCGAAAAATATCAGAGCTGGACAAATACGGCGGTATGAATTGGCGGGATTATCAAGCCGTAAGCCGCCGGCTTTTCGCGGATAAAAGGAAAATTTTAAGCGTTTTGAAAAATGACTGAAAATCAAGAAAAACAAATAGACGACTTAGTTAAACTTTGGAAAAATATGCCGGAAGGAAAACTGGTTCTCATTAAAGGACAAGATGGAGAGCCATCGTTTTTTTTGCAACAAGCCGGAAAAGTTGAAGATTGTGAAGAACCACAAGTTATCCACAGAATCACAGAGATAGAGCAGTTGACACAGATTGTGAGTGTGATATAATATACAAAACTGAAACTTGCCTCATTTCTATATCGGCGGTTTCAGATAATATGAAAAGACTAAAAAAGTCTTTTTGTGTTGTCTGAAGCCGTTTTGTTGTTTTCTCGCAGATACCTCACTACCTGAAATATGGTCGAGGCTACGCGGGAGATACCCGCGAGAGAATAAAAATGCCATTCAAGAAAGTCGGGAAAAACTATAAGTCGCCAAGTGGCAGAAAGTTCACGAAGGTTCTCCGACAGAATTAAAATTAGAATGTGCGGTTTATGGAGTTGGTAGCGATTTTGAAAAGCACTTGCATAATAGATATAGGGAATATCGCCATCACGGAGAATGGTTTGAGAGCAATGAAGACCTGGAAGACTTGATAATTTTCATTAAGGAAAGGTATGGAAGAGATGACATCTAAACAAAAAGAGTTTGCCAATAAATATATAGATTCTGGCAATGCCACTCAATCAGTAAAAGATACATTCAAAGTGGAAGATTCAAATTACGCGGCAGTAAAGGGTTCTAGGCTGATAAGAAATGATAATGTTAAGAAATACCTCGAAGAAAACGCAGACGGAGCGGCTTCAAGGATAGTAGAACTCTCAAAATCCGCAAATAACGAATCGGTAAAACTGAACGCGAATAAAGATATTCTTGACAGAGCCGGATTCAAACCAATTGACAAAACCGACATTACAACCAGAGGAGAAAAAATAAATCCTATTTATGGCGGACAATCTTTTCAAAGACACGAAGGCGACGAAGAAATTATTCCAGCTCCAGAAGAGAATCAGGGCGGTTAGTGGAGGAACTTGGGCGAGCAAGACAATATCAATTCTCATTTGGCTTATAGATTATTCCCAGTCAACTAAGAACCAAGTGATAACGGTTGTCGCTGAATCATACCCGCACCTTTCACTCGGAGCAATCAGGGACTTTCAAAATATAATGGTTTCGCACGGATATTGGAACGACAAGAGCTGGAATGAATCAAAACACATTTACACATTTACAACCGGAAGTTTTATAGAGTTTATAAGTTTCGATAAATTCGGGAAGGCCCACGGGCCGAGAAGAGATGTTCTTTTCATCAATGAGGCAAATAACCTTCCGTATAACATCGTTGACCAGCTTATTACAAGAACTCGCAAGATAATCTGGATGGACTGGAACCCGACATCGGAATTTTGGTTCTATACCGAGATGCAGGGCAAGAGGGACGATATAGATTTCATCACCCTCACCTATCTCGATAATGACGCGCTGGGAGAAATCGAACGGAAAGAAATCGAATCGCACAAAGACAACAAGCAATGGTGGCAAGTGTACGGACTGGGGCAACTCGGAGAACTGGAAGAAAGAATATACAGAGGCTGGCAGATAATTGATAGCATTCCCTACGAAGCAAGGCTTATCCGGTACGGACTGGACTTCGGCTTCACAAATGACCCGACTGTGATTGAGGCGCTATACGAATACAATCAAGGCTTTATAGTTGATGAAATGACATACCAGAAAGGATTATCGAATAAATCAATCGCGGATATCTTTCAATCTCAACCGAAAGCCCTTGTGATAGCCGACAGCGCGGAGCCGAAAAGCATAGATGAGATATATAATTACGGAATAAACATCATTGGATCGGAGAAGGGTCAAGGGAGTGTTTATCAGGGTATCCAGTATGTCCAAGGTCAGAGAATGTCAATCACCAGCCGGAGCGTGAAAACAATCAAGGCATATCGAAACTATATGTTCAGGCGCGACAAGGACGGACGAATAACCAACGACCCCGATGACACAATCCACGAATGGTCGAACTCAATGGATGCAATCAGATATGGACTGAATGGCCACGCCCAACCAGGCAGAGATCCATCAATAGCTTACAAAACAAGATATTAAAAAACAAGGAAGTGAATTGTATTCTCGTGAAATTTAATCAACCGGAGTTTGAAAAGAACTGTATCGAGAGTATAAAAAAGTTTACCGATTTAGAAAAGCACACTTTAACAATCCACGACAATTACCCAGGCAACAAGAATCTGGGACAGTTATGGAACGAACTTATTGAGGAATCAGACGATCAAAATATCTGTCTCCTGAATACTGACACTTTAGTTGAAGAGAACTGGACAAGACTTGAAGAATCTCTAGCTGATCCAGAAGTGGGGGCAGTCGGTCCTATCACCAACAAATGCGGGACATTCCAAGCAGGTCTAGAAAGAAAAGACGAGATTATAGATGCCAACCAGTTATCAGGATTCTGTATGTGCTTTACTAAGAAGAACTGGAGGAAAGTCGGAAAGTTCCCTGAAGACAACGCTTTCTATGGGCAGGAATCAGTCTTCAACCGAAAATTGCAGGATCACGGGCTTACACTCAAATGTGACAGAAGAGTTTTTGTTCATCACTTCAAGGGACAAAGCTGGCTTAAAGCGCGAGACGCGGGCGAAGTTAGCGACCTAAACCGAGAATACGGGGCGATGCAATACAAGAACTTTGCTCGAAGACTTAAGGAGTTGCGGGAAGTCATCCCGGCTAAGACTAGGCTGGTAGTCCTGGGAGCAGGAGCAGGTAACCCTTATCCCACTTTCAGTGGAATTGACCAGGTAATCTCAGACTTTTTTGGAACACGGGCGGTTCACTTGCCAATGAACACTAAAGCCGATGTGATACTTGCTTTTAATCCTGACGTCCTGATAGTCCACAACACCCGCTATAAACCTGAATGGTACGAAGAAATCAGAAGAGTCAAAAAGGCGGGAGTGAAAACTGCCCTCTATTGGATGGATTTAAGAAGCCCCACAAGGACTCACAAGACGATATTCAGTCATCCCCTGAACGAATATTTTGACCATATCTTCTATTGCGCCGAAGGCTGGAGAAACGATTGGGAGGAACATTTCAAAGTAAAAACGACTTGGTTGCCACAGGCGACCATCCAACATCCCTTACCCCCGAAAGACGAGAAATGGTACGACGTCATTCATATCGGAGACACGACTGATATGCGTTATCACCAGAATCGAAAAGCGGTCATTGACCAATTTAGTGGATCGGCCATAAATGTCACTCAACTCAATGAAGGTGGACGCGGGCGAAGAATAGAGCTTTCAAAGCGAACCTACGGGCTTTACGGAAATTGCAACTGGAGCCTTTCCGTGAGTCCCCTAGTTAGTGGATACACATCAGACAGGACGTTTCACATTCTGGGCGCGGGCGGATGCCTTATTATGCTTGACCCCGGAGGATTTGACTGGTTGAAACCCTACGGATACATAGAAAGAGACATCGACAAAATGATCAAAAGGATTCAGGGAACAGGGATAGAGGAAATCAACGTTATGAAGAAGAGGGCCTTTGAATACGCCCAGTCCCACGAACTCTACAAAGACAGATATATAAAACTAATCCAAAAACTATGCGGCTAAATATCGGGTCGGGAGACCAAAAGAAGGAAGGCTACAAGTCAGTCGATATGTCCGATAAATGCAATCCAGACTATGTTTGGGACATTACTCAATTCCCTTATCCAAAAGAATGGGAGGGCTGTAAAGAAGTAAGGTCAGACAATTTGTTTGAACACATAGAACCCAAGACTCTAATAAGAGTCATCAATGAAATCCACAAGATACTGATGCCGGGTGGAAAGCTATGGATAAGAGTTCCGCTATTAAATGCAAATCCATTAAATATCCATCGGGCGTTCACTGATCCAACCCATTGCAATTATTTTACAATAGAAACATTCGACTATTGGGAAGACAAGCCAAACCAAGCAGGACTTAATCGATGGAAGATGTTTGGAAAAGACTACGGGATAATCCCCTGGAAGAGGATAATGAACGAAGAATGGAATAAGACCTTTCTAATCGTGGAACTGGTCAAGATATGATCTATACCTCAATCGCAGGCTCTTATGATTCACCGAGAGAAGACGTCAAATGTTTCGGAGATAAGTATTTAGACCGCTTTCCTCCGAGACTGGCCGCAAAGATATATAAGTGCCTTCCCCATCTATTTATGCCCGACGAAGAATGGTGGATATGGATAGACGGCAACCTGAAATTGAAAGTCAGTGAGGAAGAATTGATAAAGCTGGCGGGGGACACGGATGTCTGTGTATTTGAGAATCCTTATCGGGAAACAGTCGCCGAAGAAAAAGAAGAGATACTGAAACTGGGACTCGATACCAAAGATAATTTGTGGCTTCCTCTCCAAGAAAGAAAACTGCCCGCTTGTTTCCTTATCATCCGAAAGAATACTCCCGAAGTGAGGCGTGAGAACGAAAGATGGTGGGCGCTAATCTCGGCAGGTAGCCAAAGAGACCAAATCAGTTTCCCGACAGCATACTCGACCATCAAACGCCTTCCAAAAGTTCATCCGTTTGAGAATAAATATTTTACTCGTTATGGCCATCGTCTACCCCGAAAATTGGATACTAAACCGACTGGGAAAGGAGCTAGACGAGATTGAAGTCAAGGGAACGTACTTTGTTAATTATGCCTTGTTTGATGAAACTCAACCGAAACCTTGGGGAGCGTTTTTCACCCACCTGGAGGACGACTGGGAAGAGATGTTCGACGAAGTGGCAAGTAAAGTCGATTACGCCGTCTGTATAAACCAAAAAATTAAGACCTATCTCGAACTATTGGGCGTGAAACGGGTGGAGCTTATCAGACACGGACACGACCCGCGCGTGAAGAAAGAAATAACCTTCGGGGTATGCGGAAAAGTCTATCTATCGGGTCGGAAGGGCGAGTATCTAGTCAAGAATATGGTGGATGAAGGTTATAAAGTTTTGGGACTTGGCTCCGGTTGGCCTTGCGAGATGCTGGGCGACTGGGACAAAGCCCCCGAATTTTACAAGAAGATTGATTATCTGGTTATCACGAGCTTGAACGAAGGCGGTCCAGTTCCAGTCTTGGATGCGATTGCGGCAGGGGTACCGGTAATCGGCCCCAACACTGGCTGGATATGGGAGTTTCCCTGCATCCATTATAAAAAAGGCGATTGGGATTCATTAAACGAAGTTTTACATAAATTAACCCATCCACCGACATGGGAAAAGGATTGGAGATTGGGACACAGAAACCTATTTGCTTCCTTTTCAGGGAAATCCAAACCTGCGGAGCCGTCCTAAGCGGATTTGAGCTGTGTGAGGCACTGCGCAAGCTGGGAGTCGAATGCGATATTTATTCCGAATATGAGAACCCAGAACTTGAGCAATTTTTCAACATTAAACCAATCAAGAAGCCGAAAGGCATCACAATAACCTTCACTCCCCACCTTTTCGGAAACTACGCTTACGTGAGAACAAGGGACGGAAGGTGGTTCAACCACCAAGAACCCAAAATCTGCGTTTCAAAATACATCAAAGATTGGATAAACGGGGATGTCGTGATTGGAAATGGAACGCATAGTCGGTTCAAGAACCTTAATTTAGAAAGATTTATAGACGTTTTAATCGAAGGAAATGACGAAGCCAACAAAAACATTGAAGAAACAATCAAAGAAGCTCGCAAAATTGGCGAAAAGATTGTTTGGTTTGGCAGGCAAACGAGGAAAATGGATGGAGTTAGTAATATCAGTTCTCCACCACTCAAGAAAATCCCCCCTCTATACAATCATGCCAAGATATTCCTCAAGATGAGCAAAAACGAGGGATGGGGACGACCGATAGCCGAAGCAACGGCTTGCGGATGTGAGGTAATCAACAAATCAGGCGGGAACAAAGAAATAGAAATTGTTTCCTGGGAATCTATAGCTAAAAAACTACTCAAATATTTATGCTTAAACCCCGCGAAGGCTACTTAGTGGCCAAGGTTGAGACCAAAAAGACCAATTTCGGCATTGTGCTCCCAGACGAAGGGAATGTCGCCAACAAAATCATTATAGTGAGGGCGGTTCCCAAGAATTGCGACCTTAAAGTCGGAGCAGAAATCGTCTTATCGGCAACGTGCCAGCTTCAGAGGATAAAAGACGAAGAAAAGGATTATTTAATCGTCCCGGTTGACGGGATAGTTGCAACAAGATGACTAAACAAGAACAAATAGCAGTAGATGTATATCAAGACCATACACTGAAATACCAAGACCTCAAGCAAAAGTGGGTCGACCTTTTGAGTCGCTATGAGAACGAATTAAGGGCGGGTTCAATCACGGCGGAAACCCAATCCAAGACCCGTTTAGGGCAGGCTTTCTCACTGGTGGAGAACTTCGTTTCGCGTGCTATCGCTCAAATTCCTAGATTCCACTACCTTCCCCGCGAAGCCGATGATGTGGAATTTGTCGACCAATACGAGGAGTTTAATGAATACCAGCACGACCAGGCTAAATCCAAAGACGCTTATGAAATGATTGCCAAATGGGGGGGTATTTGCGGTCTTTCGGGATTCAAGATGGGATGGCAGACAGAACAGATTTTACATAAGAAAAAAGGAAAAGAAGTTTTCGGAAAAGTCATCACCAACCCAACAGTGGTAGACGCGATGGACAAGTTAAGAATCGGGAAGTCGGTAAAAGTGGACGACAACGAAACTATTTCAAATTGGACAATCGACCCCATCGCCCCCTATGACCTCATCTGGTCGACGTCAGCAATCACAAGGGACGATTGCTATGTCTTGGGGCATAGGATTCACAACAAGACCTTCAAGCAACTAAAGCAGGAAGGGTATGACGTAAAACGCCTTTCCCAAAGAATCAGAAGCGATGAAAACTACTGGAAAAATCTGACCGAAAAATATCAGAACGTTTCCGCTTCTAAAATTTTCGATCTGATTGAAATAGAATTAGCTGAACTTTATATCAAATATCTGACCAATTCAGGAGTTTGGGAATATTGGGTTATTACTTTGGGCGATGTGGCGGAGGGAATCTATGCCGGAACGCCCGTGTCTGTGCGAAGCGAGAAGAATCCTTTTGACAAGCAATTCTGCCCGGTGGGAATATTTCGACCCATCAAAAGACCAGGGAAACTTTACGCTTTCGGAATAATCGAGCCGGTGATGGGAGTCCTTGATACTGAAGAAGACTCTCTGAATATGGTCATGGAGGCTTTCTGGACTGACGTGGCCCGGCCAATGGAATACGTGCCGGACAATGTTTTGGATGAAAACTCACTTGAGTTCAAGCCCCGCACTCTTGTCCCTGTCAGAAAACTGGGCGAATCAGTGAATGTGATGAACACCCCCAAGCCAGATATGGGTTCAGCCTCTTATCTCTTCAACTTCCTCGAAAGAGCCAAGCAAAATGTTACGGCTATCACCGACTATCAGACGGGAGCCAACCAAGTGCAGAAAAACCAAACTGCCACCGAGGTCAGAACTAAGTCATTCCTTTCCGAGCAGAGGTCAAACAAAATCATGCAGGCTTTCGAGTCTGAAGTTCTTGAGCTTTCGGGAAAGATGGCTCTCTGGCTCAACAAGCAATACTTAGCTGACCAAAAGGAAATCATTTACCGGGTACTGGGACGCAAGGGTCGCCTCATGGAAAAGAAAATGAAGCTCAAGGTGGTGGAGGCTATCAAGGACGTGGTGATTGTGTCGGGTTCGTCAATTTACATAGACCGTACTGAAGAACTGAATCGTTGGATGGCGCTCTATAATCTTGCGGTAGGAGAAGCGAAATTGGGACCTGCTGGAATTCCGATGGAACGCGAGAAGATTGTCGAAAAGATACTCGAACGCGGATACGGAGTTAAAGACCCCGAAAACTATATCCCATCCCTTCAGGAACGAGAAGAAGCGGGGGTACTCAAAAAACAGCAAGACCTCGAACAAGCCAAGCAGGAAAACCAAGACCCGATAAACGCGCGTGTGATGCCCGATGATGATCCGAAAATCCACATTCCAATTCACCAGACAGCTCTCAGAAACGGCGGAGATGGTCAGCCTTACACACCTGAACAGATGCAAGCAATGAGCGCCCATATTAACGAACACACCCGCATGGCGGGCGGAGCTGTACCAAGTATTTTAGAAACAACCAATGAACAACCTATTGGAGTACCTGGAGCAGGTCCAGGAGCAAACGCTTCTGGAGGAGCTGTTCAGCCAAGTCAGTAAAAACGAATTAGACCAAGCCCGAATGACGGCAGCTAGAATCCAGGCAATGCGGGATATAAGATTTGATTTGCGAAAAGTTTATGATAACGCTGGAATATCTCCTCAAAAAACAGGCCCAGAAAAAACAGCGAAGTAAATTCACCCACAAGACAAGATACGGACGGGAACTCCCCGAACGTTGGGGCTATGACTGGAAAGGCCACGCCGAAGAATACCAGAGATTGAAGCAGAACCCTCATACTCTGTTCCGAGTG
>Ga0172371_10014687_pt1 | contig 10065 bp, 9 predicted proteins | sample Lak12m_FD_114543 | JGI IMG/M metagenome (GOLD analysis project Ga0172371, IMG submission 114543) | Freshwater microbial communities from Kabuno Bay, South-Kivu, Congo - kab_022012_12m | ecosystem: Environmental > Aquatic > Freshwater > Lake | place: Democratic Republic of the Congo: South-Kivu... | reverse complement strand
ATGCCGATTTGCGCGTGGCGTTGCGGCAAGAGTTCCGTAGCCGCATCCGCGCCGCCGACATGGCCGCGTTACTGGTCACGCACGACGAAGCTGAGGCATGTGCCATGGCCGATCGGTTGGTACGACTGGTGCGGGGGTCCTTGGTGGATGTGCGTTGATTGCACAGTTCCGGTAAAACAGCTACTTGGGCGTTTCGGTGGGCTGGGCCAGATGGAATTCGGTCAGTTCATCCTTGGACTGACTGTCCAGTCGAGAGCCGTACCAGCCTCGCCTTTGAAGATTGACGTATCTTTTGACGTTTGGTGCATACCAGCGCAAGTTTTCGATTGAACCTTGTCCACCCAACGTATTCACAAAAAAGCTCTTGCAGGAAATCTTGTACGTATCGAATTCCCCCGCTGGTACGGTAACCTTCTCAAGAGAACCTACTTCGCAAGTTTCTTCCCGAGTAACTTCAGCCTCCCCAGATGCGTATTCCCTGTCACTTTTCCAAGTCTTGCCCGGTTTCAACGGCCACGCATACTCGTGGTTGATAAGTTTGTCACCCTTGAAGTTGTATGCGATATTTTGGTCTAGGTCGGCCCGCCTGAACGCCAACATCGACCTGCGCTCCGGCCTGTAAATTCACCAAGGACAGCAGGCTCTGAGGAATGGCCATCATGACCACCCCGTCGGCGGCTCTAGGCGTTGCAGTGGGCATGCGTGATCTCCATAAAGTCACACAACCGAAGAGGTGAACCGCTGGCGGAGAGGGAGGGATTCGAACCCTCGGATGGGTTGCCCCATCGCCTGATTTCGAGTCAGGTACATTCGACCACTCTGCCACCTCTCCGCGACTCGAAGGCGCGATTGTACAGGCGCTTATTTGGCTTTTGCCTGCGCTTTGGCGTCACGCAACAAGGTCAGCGCAGTGTCCAGTTCTGCACCGTCCACGCCGTCGGCCAAAGCCACCTGACCCGACAGCTGTTGCAGGGCGCTGCTACCTTGTTGCTGCAGCGCAGCGATGCTTTGTGCAGCGTCTTTGGGCGACACGAACGCAGCGCTTTGCAGCAGCAGGCGACCATCTGCCGCGTTGAGCTTGAAGTAGAACTGGCCGTCGCTTTCACGGTATTGCTTGAACACCGGTAGCGCCACCTTGGCTGCCTTGACGCTGGTCTGCGCCGCAGCTTGCAGCGGTCGCAGTCCCACCGCGTGCCGCAACTGCTGCATGAAAGGTGTGGCAATGGCGCGTGCCTTGACCGCGCCGGCTTGCAACGTGGCTTCAATCTTGGCGGGATCGTCCATCAGCGCCAGGTAGGCGGCGCGCAGCGGCGCAATCTCCTGGTCGATGCGCTCAAACACGATGCGCTTGGCGTCGGCCCAGGCAATGCCGTTGGCGTAGGCTTGCTGCAGGGTGCAGGTTTCATCGGCACTGGCAAAAGCTTGGTAAATCTGGAATAGCGCGGAACCTTCCACCGCTTTGGGTTCACCCGGTGCGCGGCTGTCGGTGACGATGCTGGCGATGAGCTTTTGCAGTTGCGCGCGCGGTGCAAACAGCGCGATGGTGTTGTCGTAGCTCTTGCTCATCTTGCGCCCGTCCAGCCCTGGCAGGGTGGCGACGTTGTCTTCAATGGCCGCTTGCGGCTCGGTAAAGTGCGCGCCGTAGCGGTGGTTGAAGCTGGCGGCCATGTCGCGCGCCATCTCGATGTGCTGTACCTGGTCGCGCCCCACCGGCACCTGGTGCGCGTTGAACATCAAAATGTCTGCGCCCATCAGCACCGGGTACATGAACAGCCCCACACTCACGTCGGCATCGGGGTCGGTACCTGCAGCGGTGTTTTTGTCCACTGCCGCCTTGTAGGCATGGGCGCGGTTGAGTACGCCCTTGCCCAGCACGCAGCTCAGAAACCAGGTGAGTTCGGGAATCTCGGGGATGTCGGACTGGCGGTAAAAAATAACGCGATCAGGGTTGAGCCCGCAGGCCAGCCAACTGGCGGCAATCTCCAGCGTGCTGCGCTGGATGCGCGCGGGGTCGTCGATTTTGATCAGCGCATGGTAGTCGGCCAGAAAGTAAAAGCTCTGCACGCCGTCGCGCAGACTGGCCTGCACTGAGGGCCGAATCGAGCCCACATAGTTGCCCAGGTGCGGTGTGCCAGAGGTGGTGATACCGGTTAAAAAACGTTCAGTGCGCATGAAAAAAAAAGGCAAAAAAAGAAAAATCAGCCGACCAGCATGGCCAGCGGGGTCAACAGCAGGTTGATCAGTTTCAAGGTCAGGCCCATCAGCGGGCGCAGCCACAGGTTGCTGACCACACCGGCCAGAACCAGCGCCATGACGATGAAAAAGCCATAAGGCTCCACGCGTGACATGGTCATGGCCTGGCGGTAAGGCAGCAGCCCCACCAGAATACGCCCACCGTCCAACGGCGGCAGGGGAAACAGGTTGAAGACAAACATCACCACGTTGACCAGAATGCCGCCTTGCGCCATCTCGACAAAAAAGGGCTCGTTCACATCCCCCGCCTGCATCAGGTACAGCAACGCGCCCCACACCAGCGCCTGCACAAAATTGGACCCGGGCCCGGCCAGTGCCACCCACACCATGTCTTGCTTGGGGTGGCGCAGGTTGCCAAAACGCACCGGTACCGGTTTGGCATAACCAAACAAAAAAGCGCCCGAGGTCCCGATGTACAAAATCAGCGGCATCAGGATCGTGCCCATCGGGTCGATGTGCTTGATCGGGTTGAGCGTGACACGGCCTTCGCGGTACGCCGTGTTGTCACCAAAGTGCAGCGCCGCATAGCCATGCGCGGCCTCGTGCAGGGTGATCGACAGCAACACCGGAATGGCGTAGATCGTGACGGTCTGGATCAGGTGAGCAAAGTCCATGGCGCAGATGTTTGAGAGGGGTTTAAAGACCCAGCACGGCCAGGTCGCCACGGCCTTGGCGCACGACGACGGGCTCGGCATCGGTCAGATCCACCACCGTGGTGGGCTCACGCGGGCAGGCGCCCGAGTTGATCACGGCAGCAATGCGGCCACGGTAGCGTGCGCGGATTTCATCGGCGTCGTTGAGTGGATGGTCGTCTCCGGGTGCTATCAAAGTTGTTGCTAACAGCGGTTGATCATAAAGGGCCAGCAGCTCTTGCAGCACTTTATGGTCGGGCACGCGCAGGCCAATCGTCTTGCGCGACGGGTGGCTCAGGCGGCGCGGCACTTCTTTGGTGGCGACCAGGATGAAGGTGTACGCGCCGGGGGTGGCGGCCTTCAGGCGGCGGTACTGCGCGTTGTCCACCTGCGCATAGTTTGCCAGCTCTGACAGATCGCGGCACAGCAGCGTCAGGTGGTGCTTGTCATCCACACCACGAATGCGGCGCAGCTTGTCGGCTGCGGCCTTGTCGTCCAGATGGCACACCAGCGCGTAGCTGGAGTCGGTGGGAACGGCCAGCACCTCGCCACGGTCCAGCAAGGACGTGGCCTGCTTGAGCAGGCGCGGTTGCGGGTTGTCGGGGTGGATTTCAAACAGTTGTGGCATGGTATTCAAGTTCGGTCACAAATGGCCAAATACAAAGTCTATTCATGAGCGAGCTTGCTATTCTCGCTTGCGCGCCACTTCCCGGATCGACACCAGGGCGTTGCCGATACCGCTGGCGGCAATCGCGGCCATGCCGACCCAGGCCAGCGCGTCGGGCACGTGGCCAAAGGCCAGCCAGCCCGCTAGCGTGGCAAAAGCAATTTGCGTGTACATGTAGGGCGACAGCACGACCGCGCTGGCGCGGTTGAAGGCGCGGATCAACATCAGGTGGCCAAATGTGCCAAAAAAACCAAGCGCAATGAACCAAGGCCAATGCGCCAGCAGGGCCTGCGTGTTCCAGGCAAAGAACGCCACCGGGGTCATTACCAGCGCACCGACCAAGCCGGTATAAAAGTGCGTGGTGTAGGGGTTTTCATCGCTACTCAGGCGGCTGGTCAGCACCTGAAACCAGCTGTAGGTGCCCACCATCAGTACCGGAAACAGCAGCGCCCAGCCAAACACCTGTCCCCCCGGGCGCACCACCAGCAGCACGCCGCCCAGTCCCACGGCCATCAGCAGCCAGCGCACATGCGCAACATGGTTCTTCAGCGTCCAGGCCGCCATCAGTGTGGCTACCATGGGGGTGAGCATCACCATGGCGGTGAATTCGGCCACCGGCAGGTACTTCAGACCAAAAAACGAACACAGGCTGGTGCACAGCAGCAAGCCGCCACGCAACAACTGAAAACGCGGGTTCGGGGTGGCAAATAGCGCGCGTTTTTGCATCGGAAAGCGCAAGCCAAACGTGGTCACCGCTTGAAATGCGTAGCGAAACCACAGCAGCATCAGCACCGGGGCCAGCTGCGTGATGTGGCGCGTGGCGGTGTCCAGAATGGCAAATGACAAGGTAGCCACCATGATCAGCAAAATACCGCCACCCTGGTGGCTGCGCCAGTAGCTCATGGGGTCAGAGCGACGCGGTGGTGGGTGCGCGCTGGATGTGGTCTTGCAGCAGCGTCCACACCGGAGTGAGTTGTGCCGACAGCGCGGGCAGGCTACCCAGGTCGATACGGCTCTCGGTCGGGCTGTGAAAGTCACTGCCAATGGAGGCCACCAGCCCGAACTCCATGGCCAGATTGGCATAGGTGACGTATTCGGCCGCTGAATGGCTGCCAGTGACCACCTCAACCCCTTGGCCACCGTGCCCTTTGAATTCGGTGAACAGGGCAAATTCTTGCGTGGCACTGAACTTGTAGCGCGCCGGGTGGGCCACCACTGCGATACCGCCCGCGTCACGAATCCAGGTGACAGCGTCTTTGAGCGTGGCCCAACGGTGTTCCACAAAACCAGGTTTGCCTTCTGTGAGGTATTTGCGAAATACCTCATAGGTGTCCTTGCACACGCCGGTTTCCACCATGTAGCGGGCAAAGTGCGTGCGTGAGATCAAGTCCGGGTTGCCCGCGTATTGAAGAGCGCCTTCAAACGTGTCCTTGATACCCACCCGTGCCAGGTCAGCGGCCATGTCACGCGCGCGCTGGGCGCGCCCGCCTCGGGTGCGCTGCAGGCCGTGCCACAGTTGCGTGTCGGTGGCATCAAAACCCAGCCCGACGATATGCACCGTCTGGCCCAAAAAAGTGATGGAAATCTCGACCCCCGTCAGGTAGTCCAGCCCGTTGGCTGTCGCCGCCGCTGCCGCACGCGCCTGGCCACCGACTTCGTCATGGTCGGTCAAGGCCCACAGCTGCACGCCGTTGGCCTTGGCGCGCGCGGCCAGCTCCTCAGGTGTCAGTGTGCCGTCGGAGATGACCGAATGGCTGTGCAGGTCGGCGTTCAGGGTGGGGAGCATGCAGGGATTTTAGGGGCGACGCGTGTTTGCCGTCCCTGACCTTCAAATACCATGGTAACGAATGAACGTAGATGAAGCGGACGTCGTAGTCGCTGTCTGGTGAGGCAAAACCCTAACCGCGACTACCGGACTCGCAAGCGTAGAGAATGCGCACGCTGTGATCAGATTCAATGGTTGACAGGCGGGCTTGGATGACTCCAAATCTTAAGAGTTAAATCGTTGATTTATAACGATTCAGCCTTGTGACGTGTCACAAGGCGGTTGTCGTAAGTGTTTGTTTTTACAGGGGAAATAGAAATAAAAAGCCCGACTGAAATCAGCCGGGCTTAAAGTGTTTGGTGGTGGTACCGGGACTTGAACCTGGGACATCAGCATTATGAATGCTGCGCTCTAACCAACTGAGCTATACCACCAAGGGAGCGGCATTATAGGGGCAATCCAACGCGGTTTTGATGGCCGTTTGGGTGTGCGTGTCAGCGGTGCGTGAAGACTGCCTGGCGCTTGTTGACAAAGGCGTCCATGCCTTCTTTTTGGTCGGCGGTGGCAAACAGTGCGTGAAACAGACGGCGCTCAAACATCACGCCGTCGCTTAAGGATCCCTCAAACGCGCGGTTGACCGATTCTTTGGCCGCCATGGTCGCCATTTGAGAGTAGCCACTGATGGTCAGCGCCGCGCCCAGCGCTTCGTCCATCAACTTGTCCAGCGGCACCACACGGCTGACCAGACCAGCGCGTTCGGCTTCCACCGCATCCATCATGCGCCCGGTGAGCGCCAGGTCCATCGCTTTGGCTTTGCCCACCGCGCGCGGCAGGCGCTGCGTGCCGCCGGCGCCGGGGATGATGCCTAGCTTGATTTCGGGCTGACCGAACTTGGCGTTGTCGGCGGCAATGATGAAGTCACACATCATGGCCAGCTCGCAACCACCACCCAGCGCAAAGCCGCTGACCGCAGCGATGACCGGCTTGCGGATACTGCGGATGGCTTCCCAGTTGCGCGTGATGAAGTCGCCTTTGTAGACGTCCGCAAAGCTGTAATTGGCCATGCCGCCGATGTCGGCGCCCGCAGCAAAGGCTTTTTCGCTGCCGGTCAGGACGATGCAGCCAATGGCAGGGTCGGCGTCAAACGCCTGCAGGGCCTGGCCAAGCTCGGTCATGAGCTGGTCGTTCAAGGCGTTGAGCTGCTTGGGCCGGTTCAGCGTGATGATGGCCACCTTGTCGGCTTCAACGCGCGTTGTGATGAGTTCGTAGGTCATGAATGCTCCAAAAAAAATATATAAGAAAATGGCCTCTAGCCCTTTTATTTCAAGCGATAACAGCTATGATTTTTGTTGCACTTTAGGTGCCAGCCAGGCATCTGTTGCGCTCACGTCTCGCACGCTCAGCTCCACCTGATCGGACTGCGGCGGCAGCGCCATTGCCAGCTTAAGCATGCGTTGGTCACGCGCTACCCAGACCTGAAATTTTTTGGCTGCACCCAGGTACAGCGGCAGGTCGTCTAGCTTGTTCAGGCGCCACGTCTCGCTGGTCTTGCCGCGGGCGACCTCAAGTCCCAGCCACTCGTCACCAGCGGCCAACCCGGCCGCCTCGGCTGCGCTACCACGCAACACGCTCTTGACACGCACGCCATTCGATTCGGTCACCCGTAGCCCCAGCCGGTCGGCCATCGAGGCGGGCTTGGCCTGAACTGCCACGCCCTGATGCGTGAGCAAGGCCCTGATCGGCAGCTCATCGCGCCCATGCACCCAGGTGGACAGGCGCCTGGGCAGCGCCGCGCCACCCAACTGCGTGACCATGGCGAACACGTCGGCTTCGGTCAGTGGCCCACCGGCGCAGCGTTGCCACAAGGCGCGCATGACGTCGTCCAGACTGGCCGTGCCCGCCTGGCGCAGGCTCAGATCCAGGCACAGCGCCACCAGTGCGCCCTTGGTGTAGTAGCTGACCGTGGCGTTAACGGTGTTTTCGTCGGGCCGGTAGTACTTGACCCAGGCGTCAAAGCTCGCTTGCGCCACGCTCTGCACCTGCCGCCCGGGTGTTTGCGCCAGTGTGTTGATATTTTTGCCCAGCAGACTGAGGTAAGTGGTGCTGTCAATCAGCTCGGCGCGCCTGAGCAGCAAATCGTCGTAATAACTGGTGAATCCTTCAAAAAACCACAGCAGCTCGGTGTAGTTTTCTGCCGTGTAGTTGTAGCGCGTGAAGTCGGCTGGGCGCAGGCGCTTGACGTTCCAGGTGTGAAAGTACTCGTGGCTGATCAGGCCCAGCAGCGTGGTGTAGCCGTCGCTGGCATGGAGCGTCTTGGCGTGCCCTAGCCGTGGCAGGTCAGCGCGCTTGCAGATCAGCGCGGTGCTGTGGCGGTGCTCCAGACCGCCGTAGCTGTCGCCTACCGCATTGAGCATGAAAACGTAGCGGTCGTGCGGCGCGCGCGTGCGGGTGCCATCGTGCCAGAACGCAATTTCAGCAGCGCAAATGGTTTGTGCGTCGGCCAGCAAGCGCGCACCGTCAAAACTGGCGGGCGCACCGGCCACGACAAACCGGTGCGGGACGCCACCGGCTTTGAAGCTGCCGCTCCAGAACGCACCCAGCTCCACTGGTGAATCGACCAATTCGTCGTAGTCGGCCGCCGTGTAGACCCCAAAACCACGCCGGTTGGTCCGACTAGGACGTAACGCGGTGGCCACCTGCCAGTTTGCGGGCAAGCCGGAATCAACCAGCTTGAGCTGATGCGCCGCACCTTCCTGCCCATGCACGCGCAGGCACACGCTGGTGCCGTTGAAAAAACCGCGCTGCGCATCCAGCCACGCGGTACGCACCGAGATGTCAAACGCATAGACCTGGTACTGCAGCACCAGTGGCTTGCCGGGCACGCAGGCCACTTGCCAGCTGCACTTGTCCTGCTGAGTCAGCGTACAGTCGCGGCCTGCCTGTGTGGCGGTCAGATTCTGCAGGTTGCGGGCAAACTCGCGCACCAGATAGCTGCCCGGAATCCACACCGGAAGGCTGACGACCTGCTCGGCCGCTGGTTGGGCAACGGTCAACGTGACGCCGTACAGATGGGCATGCAGGTTGTGCGCACGCACCTCGTAGGTCAAGGGCGTTGCGCGTTGCGTGGCGGGCTTGCGGGGCGCCATGTTCAACTGCCCGGGGAAGCCAGGCGCTTTTCCACCTGGTCTGCGCCAATCGCGCCCGGCACCCGGGTACCGTCAGCAAACACCAGTGTGGGCGTGCCGGTGATCTTGAGCTTGCGACCCAGCTCCACATTGCGCGAGAGCGCGTTGGTGTCACAGCGCGCTGCGGCGGGTGCCTGGCTGCGCAGCATCCAGTCCAGCCAAGTCTTGCCCTTGTCCTTGGCGCACCAGATGGCCTTGGACTTTTCCATCGAATCGGCGCCAAGAATCGGGTACAGAAACAGATGCACGGTGACATTGTTGATGCTTTGCAGGTCGGCCTCAAAGCGCTTGCAATAGCCACAGTTGGGGTCTTCAAACACCGCCAGCTGGCGCTTGCCGCTGCCGCGCACGATGGTGAACGCGTCTTTGAGTGGCAACGCGTCGAACTTGATGGCAGTGAGTTTGCCGATGCGCTCGTCGGTCAGGTTGCGGCGTTGCTGCGTGTCGAACAGGCTGCCTTGAATCAGGTAGTTGCCTTGCGCGTCGGTGTAGTAAATCTCGCTGTCGTTGACGCGTACCTCATAAATCCCGCCAATCGGGGTCTTGCTGATCTCGTTAATCTTGGGAAACTGCGGAATGCGCTCGGCCAGGTTCTTGCGGATGACGGCGTCCTGGGCAGCCACGGGCGCCAGCAAGACGGCACCGAACAGGGTAATGGAGGCGCAAACGCGCAAAAGGCGATGTTTCATGGAGCTCTTTGGTAGCGGTGAAATGGCGTCGACTAAACGCCCATAGCGTAACGTGCGGCGCGCAGTTTGGCTGGGCCACTCAGGTCAAAACCCTTCATACCCCAGTTGCGCAATGCCTGCCAAGTATTCCCATGCTGCGAAAACAGGCGCTGCAATCCGTCCATGGCCAGCGCGGTGGTGGCCACCTCGGTGCGGCGGGCACGCTCGTATTGGCGCAACAGTTTCAGGTCCGCCACGCTGCGCCAGTAGGCGCGCGCGTGCAGCACGCGCACCAGCTCGGCCACATCGCCCAGCCCCAGGTTCAGGCCCTGGCCCGCCAACGGGTGCACCGTGTGCGCGGCGTCGCCCGCCAGCGCCCACGACTGCCCGTCTACGCTGCTGCCGATCCAGCGGCTGGCCTGCGCGTTTTGCAGCGGCCAGCTGGCGCGCTCACTCACCAATTGCACGTTGCCCAGGGTGCTTTGGCTGATTTTTTCCAGCTCGGCGCAAAAGTCTTGCGGGGTGGCTGCCAGCAAGTCGGGTACGCGCGTGGCCAGCGCTGACCAGACCACGGCCACGGTGTGACCTTGCGGTCCGTCCAGCGGCAAAAAGGCCAGAATCTCGCCCTGCGTGAACCACTGGCGCGCCACCTGGCCATGCGGCTTGTCGCACTGCAACCGCGCCGCAATGGCGTGCTGCGGATAGCGCGTCACCTCATATTCCACGCCCAGTTCGGCGCGGGTGCGGCTGGCCTTACCTTCGCACACCACCGTCAGCGCGGCCGGGCAGGGCGCGTCCAGCACCTCGATCTGCGGCTGAAAGCGCAGCGCGTCGGCCAGTTGCGCCTCCAGCACCGGCACGTCCACGATCCAAGTCAACGCAGGCACGGCCAGAT
>Ga0172371_10014686_pt1 | contig 10065 bp, 11 predicted proteins | sample Lak12m_FD_114543 | JGI IMG/M metagenome (GOLD analysis project Ga0172371, IMG submission 114543) | Freshwater microbial communities from Kabuno Bay, South-Kivu, Congo - kab_022012_12m | ecosystem: Environmental > Aquatic > Freshwater > Lake | place: Democratic Republic of the Congo: South-Kivu... | reverse complement strand
TTGCACCCTTTATTTGTCATGAATGCGCACTCGACACCCTGTTTCAAGGTTATGCACTGCATTGTATTCCTCCGTGGGGATACTGGGTCAGGGCAGGACGCCCCGCCACTGGTGTTTAATCTTTAATTATGCCGCTCCAAAAAAATAAGTCAACTGAAAAGACCCCAATTCGTCAAAAAAAATTCTCCACCATATCCGCCCCTGCTTTCGATGTCTTTCCTTGGCGCCACAGATATGCCATCAGGCTCATCCGTGCGGACTGAACCCTTTCCATCGTCAGATAAGTCTTCGCTTTCGTAGCGCCGGCGTCCCGCCGGTATCTTCGGATCATGTGCTCAACGCCTTACGGCATCAGAGGAATCTTCACTTGTGGATAACTTCGTGTAAGCGGTTTTCCCAAAGTGCTCAACGCCTTACGGCATCAGAGGAATCTTCACCTGAAAAACGCCACCACGTGCATCCTACGCATTGGTGCTCAACGCCTTACGGCATCAGAGGAATCTTCACCTTCGGTTGCTTCCCGGCAAGTAGCAGAATAGTAAGTGCTCAACGCCTTACGGCATCAGAGGAATCTTCACCTTCGGTTGCTTCCCGGCAAGTAGCAGAATAGTAAGTGCTCAACGCCTTACGGCATCAGAGGAATCTTCACTACCACGCGACCTCCACGACGCACACAACCGAGTGGTGCTCAACGCCTTACGGCATCAGAGGAATCTTCACTTCAAACCGCGAACGCATTGAGTATTCATTTTTCCAGTGCTCAACGCCTTACGGCATCAGAGGAATCGTCACTTCCATCACCGACGCGAGCAATGAAACGCCCGTGATGTGCTCAACGCCTTACGGCATCAGAGGAATCGTCACACACCCACCATTTCTCCGCTGCATCCCCTTTATTAAAGGTGCTCAACGCCTTACGGCATCAGAGGAATCGTCACCCCTCTATCGGGACCGGCAAGCTTTACAAACGATGTCGTGCTCAACGCCTTACGGCATCAGAGGAATCGTCACTAAGCGCCGTCCACGTAAAGGGCTTGAGCGCCTAGTGCTCAACGCCTTACGGCATCAGAGGAATCGTCACCCACCAGAATCGTGAGAATGTCGTCCCTCGTCGTGTGCTCAACGCCTTACGGCATCAGAGGAATCGTCACCTACCGTGGAACGAGGTCCACCAATATCCGTTGCGTTGTGCTCAACGCCTTACGGCATCAGAGGAATCGTCACAGGTATCTCCAACAGGAAATCCTGCAATCTTTTCCGTGCTCAACGCCTTACGGCATCAGAGGAATCGTCACAAGAAAAATTATCCCGCTGGCAGACCGTGAAATAGAGTGCTCAACGCCTTACGGCATCAGAGGAATCGTCACTTATGATTGGTTCCATTTTCCTATTCTTCCTCTTCGTGCTCAACGCCTTACGGCATCAGAGGAATCGTCACTAGGCAAAACCGGCGCGCTTCATGCCGTGCGGGTCGTGCTCAACGCCTTACGGCATCAGAGGAATCGTCACCTTCATGAGGTGGCAAGCACCGAACTGCCTCATGAGTGCTCAACGCCTTACGGCATCAGAGGAATCGTCACTTCAGCCCGAATCCGTGATCGCAATCACCCCAATGTGCTCAACGCCTTACGGCATCAGAGGAATCGTCACCCGCAAATTTCGCCTGCTCCATATCGGCCATCGTCATGTGCTCAACGCCTTACGGCATCAGAGGAATCGTCACAATAATCCCGTTGTTCAAACCGAAAAACAGACGTGGTGCTCAACGCCTTACGGCATCAGAGGAATCGTCACAGGGGCGCCCCGAGAGCCAGTCCGAGAGCGGATCTGCGAGCCCCGAATTCAAGCACGGACCGGGCAGACAGCCGTAGCGGCAGTCTTGGGGAAGTTGATCCTTCTAACTCCGACTTGGAACTCGACGCAACAATCTGGATAGGCACAAGTTTTTTTGTTGGCCTTTTCATGCAAGCATATACATCTTGATTGACCGCCGATAACCAGTTAAAATCACAAGGTACGGACGGACTTTTCATGAAAAGCCGCGTCCAACTCGTCAGATGCTTGAAAAGCAAGCAACTACACAATCTCATATGTCTTTACCTCTTCGGACCATCTCTCGTCTGCGTCCCGCCGCCTGATCCTGTCAGCGCATTTCGCGCACAGGCCGATGATAAGAAGGTTGTCTTCGCTGTCCATGATCTTGGTAAGTTCCCACTTGAGCCTCTCCAGGCCCCGCAGGTTCAAGCGACACCGAAAAACGCTCAACTGAACTCTTGAACCATAACCCTTGAGCTGTTTCGCCACCAGCCGGAGCCGCTTATCATCACGGACATCGTATGAAACCAGGTACCATTGTTTCTGTTCCGCCATGCTTACCTCAGTCTCATCCTGGCGAAAAGCCCCGGTCGGCCTGTCCATTCTTTTTCCAGGAGCCTCACTTCAAGCTCCACCAGCCGGGCATAAGAAAGGGAATATCCTACCACCGGGTGTTTCCAAGTCTCCGTAAGGCGCTTCTCAAACAACTCGATTGCCTTTTTCCTCCCTGATTTTGACAGCCAGACACGTCCGGGGGTCACGGCAAAATCTTCCTCCAGGGACCATTGAAGCCGATTGACCGAACCTACAATTACCATGTCACACAGCGGAACACGAAAGATCTCCATCAGATCCAGGACCAGGGGATGAGCGGAGGAGCGCGGCGTATGGAAGAATCCCATGGCCGGCTCCAGGCCCACGGCGATAACCGCCTGAAGGACAGTCTGGTACAGTAGCGCATACCCAAAACCAAGCAGCGCGTTGAATCTGTCTCGTGGCGGACGGCGGCTCCGCTTGACAAATCGCATTTCCTCCGGCGCCTCTTCCCTGAGCAAAGCCGGCAGCACAGCAAAATAGGCTCGGCCGGCGATGCCTTCATGTCCGCGCAGCTCATCGGGACTTCTTGCGTGAGCAATCCTCTTGAGACATGAACGCAACACCTCGATTGAGGCCTTTGCGCCTACAGAGTCGCGGCCGCTCGCCCTGGTGGCGCGCAGCACGTACCTGAGAGCGCCTTGAACCTTCGCCATAGCAACTTTCCTCGCGAGGTCCAAGCAAATCTCAGGATCCGACAAAGCCTGGTATTGCCTGAGACGGCGCTGGACATTCCCGGCCCCAGGGGTGAGCCCGGCAACGTACCGGCCGCCTGTGGAAACGAAATGCACCGGGATCTCGTTTCCCGCGCACAGATGCAGGGCCTGTGTTGTCATTTGGGAAAAACCGTGGACTACTACGCTGCCCACCTGATTTATGGGGAACAGCAGCGGATCGTGCTCACCGGATACGACCTTCAGTGCGTTACCCGAGCGGCCGATGTTGCTCCCCGGCTCAACCACATGAATGGTTCTCGCCTCACGGTCTGCCGGAAACAGGCGCAACGGTTCCCAATCAGGATCAGACGCGAGGCGCTCTTCCTCGGGCAGACATATCGGCGCCAAAGAACAGCGAATGCAGAGCCGATCATTTGGCGCTACTGGTGGCCGCTCAGTGGACTTACGGATCTCTTTGGCCCGTTCCACCGCGGCGAGCACTGCCTTGCGCGCAGCCTCATCAAGAGGGACTCGTACGGTCACGTTCTCCGCGTGGTATCGGATTCGGCCTTGGTTGACCTGTTTGCTCGTTTCCTCTTCCAGGAGCATCCCGTAAGCGCTGACCTGCAGACTGTCAGCAGGCCATGCCGAGGCGATCTTAGCCTCTCGCCGCGGCCTGCCTCGCTTGTGTTCGTACGGCACGATGTCTCCGTCGACTTGACGCAGGCAGTCAATCTTGCCCACTAGGCCAAGGGTTTCACTTGCCACCTCGATGCTTGTCCACTCTCCGGACTCTTCCTCCGCCTGCTTCAACTCTTCATGAAGAGTCCTCCCAGCATAAACCGACGCATCTGCGACACGTATCTCCTCGACCTCTTCCAAATAGAACAGACGCTCACAGTACGCCAGCGCGTGCAACGCCATAACCCGAATCAGGGGATCATCTTCGCTGCTCATGGTACCGACCTCACGGAGGGCCGATGGTGATCCACCGTTCGTCATCAGGCGCGGGATCTGCCAAAGCCGCCTCCTTCAATGCAAACTGAACCCATCGAGTTCCTTTAGATCCGACGTGATCGACCCATACAGGTAGCGGGTGCTCTCCATCTTCGCTCGGGACCAGCCAAGATCCGTTGCTTTCCCAGTGGGGTCGAAAGCTGATCTGGTCGACCAGATCCTTGCTCTCTCCCACGCTCAAACCACCGAATCGATTTATCAGTTCTGGGTTTCTTGCGGCTGCAATAAGCCTGTCAGCAAGAGGCCCCTCACCGACCCACACGCCAAAAACCAGGCCGCTCAGCACTTCCTGGTAATCGGGCCGCTTGTTATTGCCCGTCCCCGGTTGAGCTTTCTTGTTTTTTACTCTCCATGCTGTCCGGAGTGCGATCGAAACAGTCGGACGCTTTTCCACGGCAAGAGCCATCCTCGTGCCGACATACTTGTAGCGATCTTCTTCCCCGATAAATGAGAGCAGAAATCCGTATACCGTGGCCGGTGGCGGAAAACGCTCCGACTCAAGATATTCGCGTGCATAAGGTTTGCGGAAACTGCAGAACGGGACCGACACTCGCAAGTTTACTGTGTCCATCGAGGGTCCTCCTCGTCTTAAAGTCGTGACGCCAAGACACCGAGGAATTTGGAGACAGCGGTCTTGACGCCAGGGTAAACGTGCGCGTCCCTCAGGTTATTGACTTCCGCATTCTCAGCTATTGCGCCCCCGATGTACAACTCCGAAGCCGGAATATCTTCATTTGTCACGCGTCGCACAAGTTCCGGGGCCTGGATATTGTTGGCTTCGTCCTGCTGGAAACAGTAGAGGATTCGCGGGGCCGGATCTTCGGTGATGCGCAAAACGATGGACTCCGGAGAAAAGTCAAAAAGAAATCTGCTGTGGTTCCCGGCGACTTCCCCGAGATTTGCAATCGCCTCGACTGCCTTGATGGCTCGGGTTCTGTCCCTCAGGCGTTCCGGTGTCATGGCGAAAGAGTACTGGTAACGCGTCGCATGGCATTCCGTCCCGTATAGGCTGGTTCGGCCTTTCTCACCACTCTTGGCGTTGAAAGTGATGTCTCCCGCAAATGGGGTTATTGAAATGGCGCGCGCGATTTCCAACACCCCGCGACGCTTATCCGCGTGGCCCTTTTCCCCTTCGGTCTTGCCGCCTTCGGCCCTCATGTAGCCAAGAAGATCATCGTCAATGTAGGTTGTGCCATTGTTGGTCGTCCATCCTGTCCAGGCAGAATCCCGCCATTCGTGGTCTTCCTTTTCGTCGACCCACATGCGGTTAACCTCGATCTGCTTTAGCTGCCAGTAATAACGGATAGCCCAACGAATTGCCTCAGCCGAGACTGTTGTATGAACTTCCCCGTTCCACAGGAGCTTTTGAAGGGTGGTGATGTTGCCCTCCGTCTCACCACGGTTGTTTGCCGCGACTCCGGGACATGTCAAGACGCTTCCAAATAAGTGTAGGCTCATAGTTGCTCCTCCTCGTCCAATTCCGGCTCAGCGCTTTCGATCTGATCGGCTCCCTTACCGGTGTAAGAAGCGAGACCCAGCAGAGCCAAGTCCCTAGCCCGCTGCCAATCCGAGCCTGTAAAGAGCGGAAGGACTTCCTGCCAACCTTTTTGAAGGCTTCTATTCAAGCCTCCACGGGCAAACAAGTCCGCCAACTCGGCGCGCAACGTCTGCGCGTTCTTGGCTCGCATTAACCCAGTGCGCATACGCTCGAACTCGCGGTCAAAACGGATGGTTTCACCGCGTTGCTTGGCCTGGGAGGCCAGAGCGCCATATCGGTTACGAATTGCCGCGTGGACCGCTTCCACGAAATGTTTGTCGGCCTCGTGGGACCACGATACCTGGTCGACCATCTGCTTTAGCCCTCCTTTCTCATAGCTGACTATTCGTGCAGAATCCTTGGAACCCATCAGATCCGTCAAATCCCGGAACCATTCTCGACCTCGTACAATATTGTCCGCGATCAGTCCTCGGACGAGGCTCGTGGAGACAAAATATCTGTTCTCTGGCTCAGGCGATCCCTTCGTCGGCTTGGGAAGCTTTATCCTTATGTTGTTGGGCAGACATCGGTAAGCCAGCTCGAATCTGTCCAGAGTTTTCTCCTCCAGGTCTTCGAGAACCGCCACTCCCGTCCTGGTGCGCTGCTGCTTGGACCAGCCGACTGTCCCCATAGTGAGGATGGTGCACCCTTCCACTCCCAGTTTGTCCATTGAATCCTTAGCCTTGAGAACGACCAAAGCTGAAAGACCGGCATCGCCGAGGCCGTCCGCACAGAGCCGTTCTACAGGACACCGGAGATATCGCTCGTAGCAGCGTGAGTACCGCTCAAGTTCTGAGACATGTGGCAAACAAACCGCGGTGCCGCGACGTACGTCAAACCTCCCGTCACGTCCGCGGTGGACGAGTCGGTAATAGAGGGAGGCTACAGGAGCAAACAGCAGGCAGAGAAATCGCTCCGCGGGATCTTCCATTTCGGTACCGGACAATGTGCTGTGTCTTTGCGTCGCGCCGGGGTAGAGCCAACCTTTAATTGCCACGCAGCTTTTCGCTTGTCCCTTCCGGCCCAGAAGCGAGGAGGCCGCGTCTGCATGGGCGTACGGCTTTACGAACGGCCGGTACTCCACCAGAACTTGTTTGTCCTCAAGAGACACCGACAGGCTGCGAGACTTAGTACCCTTTGGGATCTTGTTTTGTTTGTTGTGCTGCAAAAAGCTACCGAGAACGGCTTTGGTAAGCGCGATTCGTTGCAGGTCCCCCATAGCGAGCCCCCGGTGAGCGGCAAAATCGATTAAGCCGGCAGGCGGGGTCAAGGTGGTCCCGAATGCCGTTTTGAAAAGCTTGTCAAATGACTCCAAACCGTTGCCGTTCCAACTAATGATGATGCGTGACTTGTCGAGCACAAATTTGAGGCCTTCAAAGGTTCCGCCCCCCGTGTCGAGTCGCCTGAGGGTCATGTATAGTCCTGCCAATCCTACGCGATGGATATGAGTCATTCCCGGATCGTACAGACTGATACTGAGCGAGTTCAGGTCTTCCATGTTGCACCTCTGAACGAGTCATAAACTATTGTCCCGCTCGGAGCGACAAGATATCTGCCGCTTCGGTCCCACTGTTGCCATCCCCGTTGCTGGGGGATGGGCATAGGAATAGCCATCTCCACGTTTGAAGCTTTGCCGAGATCTTCTTCGCGAAGGATCTCGACCGTGTACCCTGCCTCTTCAATTGCACGCTGATCTTTCAGTGTCCGCCACAATCCGTCCAACCACTCGCAATAGGGAACCGGTTCAAAGTCATTGTTGGCGCTGGATGAAAGGCTGACGAATGCGGCCGCCAATTCTGATTGAGATTTCGCTGCCCCGTCAGCCAGGAGTTCCAGCCAATCTGCGGCCCCTGCGAATGCGGCTTCGTCATAGGGTAGCCTGCTTTCAGGTTCCACAAATAGCACTGTGCCGAGGCGTGAAGGTTCTTCCTCAAACCGATTGAGCCTACCCATTCGTTGGATCATGGCCGCAACAGGAGCCCATTCGGAAACGAGCAGGTCCGCGGACAAATCAAGTGACATTTCCGCCACCTGCGTTGTCACCGCGAGCATTGGCGGTCGCCCCGGCAAGAAACCATCCACAACCGTCCGATGCCTCTTCAACCTATCCTTATAGCGATAACGGCTGTGATAGGGTTGAACCGGCATCCCGTGTTTCAGGGCTTCGTCCAAAGTTGCCATGGCTCTCCCAACAGTGTTACAGACCCAGAGGGCTTTCCCATCAGCAGACAAACATCTATTGACCTCCGGCCAAACGTCCTCAATAGGGGCTTTTCGTACCACATAGCGATTTGCGGCTTCACGCTTTGCGGGGCCGCTGATGATGTCCAGGCCTCCTCTGCGGCGGCAGCATTCTTCCAGAGCTTGCCTCCTTGCAGGGGGCAGGGTTGCGGTCATGAGCAGCACAGGCGCGCCCGGTAGCGCTTCCAAAAACCTCAAGAGATAGGAGAAAAGGCGCTCGCTGAACGCATGCACTTCATCAAAAACAAACACTGACTGAACCAGGGACGGGAACGCGTAAATGCCTCGGCGCACATTCTCCAGAAGCCCTAGGACGGTGTGAGCGGTGCAAACCACAGCCGGCATGGGCCAGGTCTCCAGCGCTTCCAGTCGTGCCTGACGCAAATCGCTTTCCTCATGAAGTGGGCTGGGCATGTTGTCGAGAAGCCTGTAGTCTACCTCGGCCCTGCTGTGAACAAGAATTGCATCGAAATCCGGGTCCTTGAGGTACCCCGCGAAGCCCTCAGACGCTGTGCCGGTGGTCGGATAGCAGAAGAACAGCCGTTTCCCATGGGCGTTCTTGGAAGCCCACAGATAGGCTCCCGCGGTCTTTCCACTGCCGCATCCGGCTTCAACCAGGACGGTAGATGCCCGAGTCAGGCTCATCTGGACCTGGAACGCACGAGGTGTTCCGCCGCTTAGCTTCTTGGTGACAACTTCGGCCAATTGCCCCTCAGTCAAAAGCCGGCCCAGACGATCTTTGATCCATATCGCCGGATCTTCCGCCTTGCCTGGAAGCGCCGATCCCCCCAGGTCAGCGGCCATAAGCGTGGATTTTGTCATCGCTATGAGCAGTTTTTCTTTGTCAGTGAAATCTGCGTCCAACTCCCGTTCCAGACTGGAGAGGGTCTTCTGCACCTCGCCACGCCGGAGCAGGCTCAGGGTATGGCTCGTCAAAATGGGCGGCACCGGAAGTCCAAATGAATCAGCCTTTAGGCGCAGGACACTAGCAAAGTCCTTGTGCCCTGAAAGAATAGTGACTTCCGCCCCGGTTCGGTTGTCTGCGAACGGGTCGGGAAACTTCAGGTGATGCCCGCTTGCTGAGAAGAGAGCGGCACATCGAACCCAGGCAGGCATTGCCTGCCACATTTGATCGAGCCAAGTTGCCAATTCGCGGGTCAGAACCAGGGTAAGCGTCTCGTGGCGAACTCCCTGCCTGAAACTTGTGTCGCTCAGCATTCTCTGGAAATGATCATTGGCTTTGCCCCAGTCATGCATCCATGCTGCGATGACAACAGCATGTCTCCATTGCTCGACACTGGCCTCATCGAGCCTTGCGATTTCCAGTAGTTTGGGAGCGAGCATTTCACTCAGAACCTCAGCCGCTTCACACACTCGCTGCGTATGGCCCAGCAAGGTCTCCTCGTATTTGGGGGCTTCCGGGTTGGCCGGCTTCTTTGCCCACAATCCTGCCCATGCACCCATGATCAACCCCTCGTGGCAGGCACGAACACGCCGCAGCCGAAGCGGCGCCGTCCGCCAATGCCCCTTTCTTGGAGGAGAATCGACTCTTCCGCGGTCAACTCTTCGACCCCCAAAGCGAAGCCGATGATTTCCTTGTCACGGATTCGGATGGTGCGTCTGAGGAAGGGCGAGTGAGAGCCGTGGGCTTGTTCACGATTGTTCTGCTCGACGTGGGGTTGGTCCACCAGGTACGGCTTCCCCCTGATTCCCATGGAATCCAACTGCCGCCGTGCCCCTTCGAGAAAAGCCTCTGGCTCCACGAAGCCTTTGATCACCACGAGCCGACTGTACAGACGAGCGCTTGGAGTTAAGGCTCGAGTGTAAGGCACGCCGACCCGAACTTGATGTCCGTCCATTTCCAGGCTCTTGCCGGCCAATGGGAGGATTTGCGCGATTCGATCCGATGGGAGTCGGATGGTGAGGACGCTCCGCTCAGTGACAAGCTGACATCTGTTTCCTGCCAAAGGACCATGGATCGGATGCAAACCTACTTGATCGTCTCCGTGAAGTTCAGGGATAAGGCGTGAAATCGCAGAGAAGAGATGGTACCCATGATCGACCGGGATAAGATTTCCCTGGAGACCGAAAGAAACGTCCACAACAGTCATTGTGGCTCCCTCCCGATGGAGATAAGTTTTTCGGCGGCGGTGAGACAACACCTGAGGTGAGAAGTATGGCGTAAACTCTAGCAGAAAAGTGTTG
>Ga0172371_10014683_pt1 | contig 10066 bp, 10 predicted proteins | sample Lak12m_FD_114543 | JGI IMG/M metagenome (GOLD analysis project Ga0172371, IMG submission 114543) | Freshwater microbial communities from Kabuno Bay, South-Kivu, Congo - kab_022012_12m | ecosystem: Environmental > Aquatic > Freshwater > Lake | place: Democratic Republic of the Congo: South-Kivu... | reverse complement strand
GGTGCTGGTAAAGGACTTCACCGAGCTCGGATTCTCCGACGAAGACAAGGAGCGCTGGAACGAGATGACGGTGGCGCCGCACGGCATCATCCTGGTCACCGGGCCGACCGGCTCGGGCAAGACCACCACCCTGTATTCGACGCTGAAGACCCTGGCCACCGAAGAGGTCAACGTCTGCACCATCGAAGATCCGATCGAAATGGTGGAGCCGGCGTTCAACCAGATGCAGGTCACCCACGGCATCGACCTCGGATTCGCCGACGGCGTGCGCGCGCTGATGCGCCAGGATCCGGACATCATCATGGTGGGCGAGATCCGCGACCTGGAAACCGCGGACATGGCGATCCAGGCGGCGCTCACCGGGCACCTGGTGCTCTCGACCCTGCATACCAACGATTCGGTGGCGGCGATCACGCGGCTGCTGGATCTGGGCGTGCCCGCGTATCTGCTCAATTCCACCATCCTCGGCATCATGGCGCAGCGTCTGGTGCGCACGCTCTGCCCGCATTGCAAGCAGCACGCGGCGTATGACGATTCCCGCGCCGAGGACCTCACCTGGGAGGAGTTCGTCGTGCCGTGGAAGGCGAAGCGGCCGGCGCTTATCTACCGTCCGGTCGGCTGCCTGGAATGCCGCAATACCGGCTACATCGGACGCATCGGCATCTACGAAATCCTGCTGATGTCGCCGGCGATGAAGCGCCTGGTCGACGCCAAGGCCGACCTCGCGCGGCTGCGCGAACTGGCCTACAAGGAAGGCATGAAGCCGCTCAGGATCAGCGCGGCGATGAAAGTGGCGGCGGGGCTCACCACCATCGAGGAAGCGATCAAGGTCGCGCCGCCGCCGCAGCGCGACAAGGACTGATTCACTTCGGTGGCTCGATCTGCGAGCGCAGCCAGGCGGCGAAGGCGCTCACCGGTGCGCGCGCCAGCGCCTTTTCCGTGGCGATGAGGTGATAGGCGTAGGGCAGCGGCACGCGCAGTTCGAACGGCGCGACCAGGCGCCTGGACTCCAGTTGAGGGCGCGCGAGTTCGGGGCTGGTGCAGACGATTCCCACGCCCTCTCCGGCGGCTTCGAGCGCGAGCATGGTGTGGGAAAAGCGGGCGCCGTGCTTCAATTTGAGCCGGGCGATGCCCGCGCCTTCGAGCCACAAGTCCCAGAAGTCACGTCCATCGTAGAGGCGGCCCAATTCGTCGTGGATCAGCGTATGCGCGCGCAGGTCCGCGGGCGCGCGTTTCCCGCGCCCGACCAGGCGCGGACTCGCGAGCGGGGTGAGGGTGAGGGGCACGAGCCGCTCGGCGTGCAAGCCGGGAAAATCGCCATCGGACAGGAGCACCGCGATATCGGCGTCGGCCAGCCAGGCTTCGACTTCGCGGCGCGACTGTCCGGCCACCACCGTGGACTGGCGGGTGCGCGCGGTCACGCGGACGTCGATTTCCGGCTGCTCGGTAATGAACCGGTGCAGGCGCGGCATCAGCCAGCAGGTGGCGAAAGAGGGCGCGACGCTTACCGTAAGCGTCGCGCCGGCCCGGTTCTCGCGCAGTTCCCGCATCGCCCGCCCGAGCTGTTCGAAGCCTTGCGCGAGGCGAGGGAGCACCGCGCGCGCGGTTTCCGTCAATTCGATGCCGCGCGGTTTCCTGACCAGCAGCGTACGGCCGGCGAAACTCTCGAGCAGCTTGATCTGGTGGCTGATCGCTGCCGGCGTGACGAACAGTTCGGCGGCGGCCTTTTTCACGCTCTGGCGGCGGGCAACCGCCTCGAAGGCGCGCAGGGCATTGAGCGGCAGTGGTCTGTCCGGCATGGGCGGCGGGTGTGATTATAGTTTAGTAATTCTAACTCATTCGGGGACGAATCATCAGTTGTTGCGTTGCAACAAAGAGGGCAATATACAGCTATTGAAATTGCTGCAACTGGCTTGACCTAGTTGGATTAACTGAAATCTTAACAGAAATAGTGAGGCTTTGATGGTCCCCCGCAACCGTAACATCGAACAACGAATCGCATCCCTGCCGATCGCGCAATCCGAGCGCGAACTGGCCCTTCAGTGGGTAGACGCCGGTGACGCGCTCGCCCGCCTGATTCTGGCGCTGTTGCACCTGTTCACTCCGCAACCGACGCTCAAGCACTCGCATTGAGCGGTTCTGTGGCAGCCGTCCGGCTGCGATCTCCGGAGGCGGAATGCCGGAGCCTGTCCTGAACTGCTTGCGCAAGTAGCGCTTCGCGCGCTCCAGGCCCGGCGATCGGGTACCTGCGCGCTTCCATGATCTCGCGCATGACGGCGATCGACCGGCCGCGGGGAGCGCTGGTCTGCGCCCGCCTGCGGTCTCGGGGACGTCGTGCCCGTGCCGTTCCCCGCCACCACCGGCATCGATCTTCTGTATCCTTGAGACTGTATGAATTCATCCCTTGATGCAGACGGCTTCGGCCCCTGGAACCCGGGTATTGAATCCCTGTTGCCGTCAAAGTTGCTGCCATTGGTGACGTTGATGCGGCCTGACAACGTGTTCACCGGCGTGGATGAGGCCCTGGAATTGGCCGCGTTTACGGGGCTGCGTCCCCGGCAACTGGTGCGATTCCGCCCCGAACGGCTGGCGACTCATGAATTGTTGATTCGGGTATCGGCGGATTTTCTGGTCCCGGACGGTTCCAGGTATGAGGATCTGGGCATCAATGCCCGGGCCATGGTGGAAAAAATATGGCAGGACCATGTCGCGCCGCAAATGAGGTCGATCACCACGGCCTACGCCGAACTTGAACGTCGGGTCCATGATCAAGTCGGCGACATACTGCTTGCAACGCCGTTTGCGGACGACGCCGGCACCGCGGATCGGTTTCGTCCGAGGAGCCTCCTCGAGCGCCTTGGCCTGAGATCTTCGCGCGCTGCCAAATCCGCATTGACGGAAAACCGTGAACAAAGAGAACTACGGTGCATGGCGCAGTGGCAGCGCATGGCCGAAGCCTCGACGGAGGATTTGCACCGCGCCTGCTGCCAGGCGCTGCACAAAATCGCCTCCGCGTTGTACGCGAGGCACGGCGCATTGCATGCGGATTCGTCTTTGCTGATCCGCCTCGCTGCGGATCGGGTGCTGAACCATTACGGCAGCGACATGATCGGATCCCTGATCGAGCCCTATATTGAACGGGGGCGCGAGATCGAGGGCTATCGGCGCTTGCCCGCGCAAACCGATCCGGTGGTGATGAATACCAAGGGGGCTTCTGCCTCGGGAAAAAGCACCCTGCGTCCTCTGCAGAGACAGTTGGCCGCCCGACTCGGCCTTGACTGGAATGATTTCGCCCTGATCAGTCCGGACATCTGGCGCAAGTACCTGCTCGATTATGATTCACTGGGCCCGCACTACAAGTACGCGGGAACCCTGACCGGGGATGAGAATTCGATTGTCGATCGCAAACTGGATCGCTACATGAGCGCCAAGGCCAGCCGGGGCGCAATGTCACATCTGGTCATCGATCGTTTCCGTTTCGACAGCTTCGACCCCGATGCCCAAAAACGTGACGGCAGCAACCTGCTGACCCGATTCGGACGCGTGGTGTACATGTTTTTCGTCATCACCCCGCCGGATGCGACCGTTGAACGCGCCTGGGGTCGGGGACTCAAGGTCGGGCGTTTCAAGGCCGTGGATGATCTGCTGGATCACAACGTGGAGGCTTTTGCCGGAATGCCCAAGCTGTTTTTTACCTGGGCCGAACGCATGGACATGGCGGCGCATTTCGAGTTTCTCGATAATAGCGTCGCTCAGGGCGAACTGCCGCGCACCATCGCCTACGGCTTCAGGGGCGAACTCAATATCCTCGATGTGAAGGGCATGTTGAATATCGACCGCTACCGAAAAATCGATGTCAATGCGCGTGATCCTGCCAAGGTTTATCCTCGCGGCCCGGTTTGGGAAGCGAGCGGCAATGCCGATTTTCTGCGCGAGTGCGCGCGCCGCATTCCGCTGATCAACTTCGTCGATAACCGTAGCGTGCGTATCTACGCGCAGTTGCAGAAGGGTCGCCTGGAATGGGTGGACCCGGATCTGTTTGCCCGGGCCATCGAGGATCCCGAGGTTCGAGCCGCGTTTGCCTGCCTGGCTCCCGAAGCGCTGGATGGCCGCTTTCATGGACACAAGTATGCCGTGTCCGTGGATACATCGGAACTGCACACCCTCGGACAATGGCGTGCCTAGGTGAACCTTACGCGCGCCAGAAAACCGGGGATAGACCGCAGTTTTCGGCGACAAACCGTGGTCTGTCCCCGGTTTACTTGCTCAGATAGCGCATCGCGCGCTCCAGGCCCTCGATGGTGATCGGGTACATGCGCGATTCCATGATCTCGCGGATGACGGAGATCGACTGGCGGCAAAGCCGGGGCGGGGTGGGGGTGGGGTGGGGGTGTTGCGGTATTGCTTGGATGCGCATAGACTATGCGCATTCAGCGTAAAGGCAACCGTATTATGCTCAATCGGCCTGTCGCCGTGCGAACGCGCAAGAAAGCGGCAAATCTCAGCGTCGACGGCGTTCTGCTGGAAGATGCAAAGCGCATGAAAATCAATCTGTCGCAGGTATTCGAAGCGGGATTGAGCTTGGCCATCTGCCAGAGGCGGCGCGAGGAATGGCTGAAAAACAATCGCGCAGCGCTCCACACCTACAACGAACACATTGAAGCTGACGGGGTGTATAGCGACGGACTGCGTTCTTTCTGATGGCGCAATTCGACGTATATCGCAACCCGAATCCTGCCACTCGCGCGCGGATCCCCTATCTCGTCGATATTCAATCGGAACTGCTGGACTTGCTCGCGACGCGCGTCGTCGTGCCTCTGTGCAGACCGGCGGTTCTCAAGGGGCGACTGGCGGAACGCCTGAACCCGGTGTTCCAGGTCGAAGGCCGAAAGGTGTGCATGCTTACGCCAGAGCTGGCCGGCGTCCCCGTGAGAATCCTGGGCGCGCCCGTCGGCAATTTGTCCGACGAGCGTGACGCTTTTATCTCGGCGCTCGACCTGATCATCAGCGGGATTTAGCAGTTTGTTGAAATTATCCCGTTAATGGGTAAACAAGGACAGTGTTGAGACGTTAAGCCATGAGTCGAACAGGAACCAAAGGTGTGAGCGTCATGTGTGGAGCCGATGTGACTCAAGAAAGCTTGTTTGTGATGCGCAAGACGTCGGACTATGTGCCGGCAGGGCTTCCTCTAGCGGCGATCCGTGAGATTCTCAACCGTGCGCTGCGTGAGATGGACCGGCTGTTCGAGTCGATCTACGAGGATCGGGGCCGTTACTCGGTGCCGCCGGAATGGCTTCTGCGCGGAGTGGTGCTGCAAGCGCTGTACGGCATTCGCAGCGAGAGGCTGCAACTGAACTACAACATGCTGTACCGCTGGTCCGTTGGTCTGGGGATGGAAGATGTCGCGTGGGATCACAGCACCTACACGCAGAACCGCGATCGGTTGATCGAACATGATGTGGTCAAAACCCTTTTCGGTCAGGTGATGAAGCAAGCAGAAGACGCACAGCTGCTGTCTTCGGATTACTTCAGCGTGGACGGCACACTCATTCGCGCCTGGGCCTCGCGCAAGAGCTTCGTACCCAAGGACGGTCCTCCGCCGGACAAGGGCGGCAGCAAGAGTAATCCTGAAGTTGACTTCAAGCGGCAAAAACGCAGCAACGACATCCATGGCAGCACCACCGACCCGGATGCGCGGCACACTGCCAAGTCGAACAAGGCCGAATCGATTCCGGCCTACATGGGCCATGTGCTCATGGACAACCGTGGCAAGCTTGCCGTCGATACCCGCTTGACGATCGCCTCGGGCACGGCAGAACGCGAAGCCGCCATCGAGATGCTCGAAAGTCTTCCGAGGGAACAGCGCAAGACCATTGGCGCGGACAAGAACTACGATACCGCTGGCTTTGTTGCTGCCTGCCGGGAGATCAACGTCACGCCGCACGTGGCGCGCAACACCTATGAGTACAGTACCAAGACCGGCAAGCAGGTTACCCGCGAGAGCGCGATCGATCTGCGCACCGCCCGGCATCCGGGCTATGCGGTAGGCCAGGTCATACGCAAGCTGATCGAGACGTTGTTCGGGGATGGCAAGCAGCATGGCGCTACGATTCGTCAGGTCAAGCTGCGCGGCCGTGCCAAGGTCAACGATGTATTCACTATGCGATGCTGGCGGTCAATCTGCGCTGCTTGCCCAAGCTATTCGCGATGCAGATGGGGATGGCGGGCGCGGGATAGACAGGAGAGGGGCGTCCGCTTTCGCCATTGGCGGGGTAATTGCAACGAATTACGTGAAATCGGCGTCGCGCCGCAGGGCAATTCCGCTCTCCTGAATGGTTCCAACCGAAAACTTTCGTCACGATCCATGCGCATCGCTCAAAATGATGCAAATTTCAACAAACTGCTAAAAGGCCGTGCCATCCATTGAGCTGCCTCGTCCATTTGCCGACTGCCGACTTACCCTGATTGGATTGCCGCGGCCCGTAGTTCTCGTCGCAGCACCTTGCCGACCGTAGACTTCGGTAACGCCTTGACGATGTGGAAGGACTTGGGAACCTTGTAGGCGGTCAAATATTCACGGCAGTGTGCTTCGAGCTCCGCCGCGGTCGGTAGCGCGTCGTTGGCACGCGGCACGATCCATGCGTGTACCGCTTCGCCAGTGGCATCGTCGGGCAGGCCGCTCACCGCGCATTCAAGGACTCCGGGATGGGTTGCGAGCACGGACTCGACTTCGTTCGGAAACACGTTGAAGCCGGACACAAGCACCATATCCTTCTTGCGGTCGCAGATAGTGACGCGGCCCTTCGCATCCGTGTAGCCCAGGTCGCCGGTTCTGAAGAAACCCTCCGGCGTAAATGCCGTCGACGAATCCGCCGGCCGACGCCAGTAGCCCTTCATGACCTGGGGGCCGGTCACGCAGATTTCGCCGATCTGTCCTTGAGCAACCGGACGGAGTTCGTCGTCGACGATCGCGAAACGGGTTTGCTCGATGGGCGGGCCCACGGTGCCGGTAAATGCCTCTTCGTCCGGACGATTGACCGATATTACGGACGATGTTTCGCTCAGGCCGTAGCCTTCCAGGATGTGATGGCCGGTCAGCGCTCGCCAGCGGTCGGACACCGACTTCTGGATCGCAGACCCGCCGCCTAGCGCCAGCCTGACGCCGCCGAGCGCCAATCCGGACCGGTCAGCCAAGGTCAGCAATCCGACAAAGAGGGTATTGACGCCGGTGACCACCGATATCGGATGACGCGAGAACGCGGCCATTAGCTCTGCCGGCTCTCTGGGATTGGCCACCAGTATGCTGCGCGCGCCCACATGCATCATGAGCAGAGCGTTCACGACAAGGGCGAAGATGTGATAAAGGGGCAAGGCTGTCAGTACCACTTCATTCGCCCCATGCAAGGCGCCGGAAAGCGCATGCTTGGTCTGCAACACGACAGCGATGACGTTGCGGTGGGTTAGCATGGCACCCTTGCTCATGCCCGTGGTGCCCCCGGTATATTGCAGCAGTGCAAGATTGTCTGGCCCGACTACTGGCATGGCAGAGCGTGCCGCCGGCGCAAACTCCACAATATCGTTCCATATCATGGCGCTGCCGCCAGGGGCGGCGCCGGGGCCGATTTGTACCGTCCAATGCAGCGAGATCGAGCCGCCGGAAGATTTCTGTGCCAACCCGAGGCTGGGCGCCGTACCCACCAGGCCGCACGCGCCACTGTCGCCTAGTTGGTAGGCCAGTTCGTCGGCTGTGTATAGTGGGTTGATCGGCACGCCCACTGCTCCGGCCTGCCACAGCCCCATTAGGACCGCCAGGAAATCCGGATGGTTGGGCAACATCACCGCAACCCTGTCCCCGGGCTTTACACCTGCGCCAGATACGAGCCAGGTGGCGAAACGCTGCGCGCGCTGCGAAAGTTCGCTGAAGCTCAGTTCAAAGTCCTGCCCGCAAAAGGCTTTTCGGTCGGCGTGGGCCGACACCGCCGCCTCCAACAAGTTTGTCAGATTTCCGGCACCGTCGATATCGTCCAGCAGTGAGCTCATGCTTCCCCTCCTTTCCTTCGTTGGTCGCGAAGATCAATCGACCCAGAAGTTCTTGGCCATCTCTCGTCGCTCGCGTGTCTTGCTGTCGGCAAGCCTGCCTTTGTAGGTATCCCATCCGTGCGAGCTGTCCGAATCCGGAATGTCCTGACGCCAGAGCGTCGAGCTGGTGAAACCGGCCTGTACGGCTTCGAAGCCCTGCGCCGTGTACAGGTCGGCCTCGATTCCCTTGTTCAGGATCATCTTGAGCTGACGTACCCCCTGCTGGTTCTTGCTCAGCAGTACCTGCACCAGTCGGTCAGTCTCTGCGGCGAGCTGGTCGTTTGGAACGACCCGATTGATCAATCCCAGGTCAAGAGCCCGCCGTGCGCCGTGCAAAGCCCCGAGCAAGTTGATCTCCTTCGCCATGCGGCGGCCCACCAGGCGCGCCAAGCGCGTCGTGCCGCCCCAGCCGGGCGTGATGCCCCAATCAACCTCGGGCATTCCCCACTTCGCCCGCTCCGTGCAGATCACGAAGTCGCAGGCCATCGTGATTTCGAGACCGCCCCCCACGAAGTAGCCATCCACGGCGGCGATGGTGATCTTGTCCAGTTCCTCGAGCGTGTTGGCCATGTGCTGGTAGAACTTGACCCGGCGCACCACCTGCGCGGCGTTTCCCCAGATGCCGCTGTTCATTTCCGTCAAATCGTCCCCAGCACAGAAATTATTGCCGGTGCCCGTGATAATCACGACCTTGAATCGGTCGCAGTCGCGCAGATATTCAACGACACGGGCGAGGTCGCTAGAGAGCTGGATCGACAGCGCATTGGTTACAGCGGGGCGGTTCAGTGTGACGCGGGCCACGGGGCCGAGGTCTTCGAAAATCAGGTCGGCGAACTCGGGTACCGGCAGGTCGCCGGCTATCGAGCCTCCAAGAATCGGCGGTGTTAGCGCCGGCTGGCCTGGCTCAGATGGGTTTGACGTATGGGTTGATGTCATGAAATCTCCTGGGTGTCTGGTCCAAAAGTTGAAGGACGATGCGTCAATAGTTGCTTATCAAGACGAAGTAATAGCGTATCATATGAGATATGGATAAGCAACTACTCGGCCATACACCGAGGCAAGGTCTCGTTCCCGGACGTGCTTGCTCGGTCGCGCGCTTGCTTGACGCCGTCGGGGACGGATGGAGCTTTCTGCTGCTGCGAGCAGCTTTCTTTGGTGAAGTCCGGTTCGAGGGCTTCGTAAGCTGCCTTCGCGCACCCAGGTCACAGGTCGCGAGACACTTGGGTGGTCTTGTGCGAGCCGGCCTGTTGCGGCGGGATGCGAGGGAATATCAACTGACCGAATGTGGGATTGATCTGTACAGCGTTTGCATCGGTTTCATGCTGTGGGGGGACGTGTATGCCAATCCCGAAGGTCGTGCCCCCCCCGTCCGCCTCGAGTGGCGGGAAAGCGTTGCCAAGGAAACGGGAGAGAATATGGCCCGGCGAGCAAGGCTGACATGGGTGTGCGCCACATGCGGCAAACCTTTTTACAGCCGCGAATGCACGTGGAGTCATGGACCTGGAGCGGACGCCAGCTCGGCTACGAAGGCCGGACGCCGGCGCTCAGCCGACAAGGCACTCTTCGCCCGCGCCGAGCCCTGCTCGGTCGCAAGGGCGTTGAGTATCGTGGGCGACCATTGGACGTTTCTTGCGCTAAGGGACCGTGAAATAATAACTTGAGCAATCATGCCGAGCGTGGTTTCGGTGCGATCGTGTAGTTCCACTCCCCGTGGAAGTCATGAGGTTTGAGATTGAGCGCTTGAATCTCTTTCTTGGATACCGTGAGTCCGCGTTTGTACGTCCTGCGATCCAGGCGGGCTTTGACGATCAATCCCGCTTTTGTCGTGGTCGCGGCGATGAGATTGACGATCGTGCGGTAGTCGGTGCCAGCGTCGTTCTGATAGTCGTGTGAACTGGTCGGGATGAACGCCGTGTATTTTCTTCGTCGATTTTCTTCGAAGGTTTCTATCTCAAAGATTTTCTTCGCTGGTTTTTGCGTGTTCTTC
>Ga0172371_10014681_pt1 | contig 10066 bp, 7 predicted proteins | sample Lak12m_FD_114543 | JGI IMG/M metagenome (GOLD analysis project Ga0172371, IMG submission 114543) | Freshwater microbial communities from Kabuno Bay, South-Kivu, Congo - kab_022012_12m | ecosystem: Environmental > Aquatic > Freshwater > Lake | place: Democratic Republic of the Congo: South-Kivu... | reverse complement strand
GAAAAAGCACTGGAACTTCTTCAACTCTTAGCCCCCGACGTTGTTCGAGAATTTGGCGAACAATGCCGTGAACTCGTTCACGAACTGGAAGGATTACCACTTGCATTACAGGTGGCTGGTCACATGTTGAATGCTGAAGCTGCTTACGGGTTCGGCGTGATAGAGTTACTCACCGAACTACGCGAAGGGGTGAAACAGTACGAGGGCACCAAAATATTGGAGGCCAAAGCCCCGGTTGATCGGGTCGACCTAGCCAGTGAGACGACCCCTACGGTAGCGGTTCTCTTACAAAAAAGCACCGACCGGCTGGATGAGGAGGTTCGTGACTGTTTTGCCTATCTAGGCGCTTTTGCGCCGAAGCCGGCCACGTTTGATTTGGCTGCAATGAAGGCTGTTTGGCAAAAGGAGGATCCAAAACCAATTGCGCGCACACTTGTAGACCGGGGCTTGCTCGAGTTCATTCCGGAAATGGGGCGATACCAGATGCATGCTTTGGTTGTGATGCATGCCCGTTCATTGCTCACTCCTGACTAGGCTAATGGTTGAGTGTCGCAAATCCGGCACCCGATACGCCGAACACTATAATACGATTAATCCGGCGGCAATTGAGCTATGGCGCAAACGTAGTAATGCCTCATCGAATAATAGATTTCATACCATTCATTTTACCGATGGCCTTTTAGGTCATTTTGCATCAAACAGGGTACATTCGACCAGAGATACACCGATCCCCTCGCGAAAGACCACTTTTTCACATGAATCCAGAGTCGAGGGAGTGCTTGAATTATTTATCCAACGATTTGTGATTCTCTTAGGAGATTTTTCAAGCGTCAGCTGTATGCCAAGTATTCGTGTTGCACACTTTCGCCATGCTACTCATTATGAGACAGTCCTTCGCGATGTTCGGGGTCTTTATCTACAAGGAAACAAATCCGTTGAACTTGCGTTAGGTTTAATTGGCCTAGAGTGGAATAATATTCAGGTGGGACAAGCTTGGGCAGCATCGAACTTCGCTCAAGACAAGAAGATTGCACAATTGTGTAGTGATTATGCAGATGCAGGGGCTTATGTGCTTGAATGGCATGAACATCCGCTCATGCGCATTCGATGGAGAGGATCAGCACTGGCGGCCGCCCGACTTTTGAAATTACCAAGTGCCGAAAGTGCCCATTTAAGTGATTTGGGTTTAGCTTATGCGGATCTAGGGGAGATAAGTCGAGCCCTTCAATATCTCGAGGAGTGCTTAAAGATTCTACTTACCATAGGTGACAGGCAGGGTGAGGGCAATGCATTGATAAACATGGGCAACATATACTATAGTATGGGCGAGACGCGTCGCTCTATTGATCTCCATGAAAAAGCGCTGAAGATCCTTGTTGAAATTGGTGATGAGCGAGGAAAAGGCGTCGCGTTAGGCAGTCTTGGCAACGATTACTTTCTCTTGGGCGAAATAGATAAGGCAATTGGTTTCTATAAACAACGGTTGGCAATCGCGCGCGCTCTCGGCGACCGGCGAGGGGAGAGCATTGCACTGGGCAACCTTGGAAACTCCTATGCAGTAATAGGTGAGTATCAAAAAGCCATTGAGTCTTATAAAAAGAGCCTGGTCATAAGAAATGAACTTGGGGACCGCCAGGGGCAAGGTATAACACTCGGAAATATCGGGACCACCTACTTGGATTTGAAAAAGCCCAAAAAGGCGATTGAATACCAAAGGCAGTATTTAGCTATTGCTTTGGAGCTCGGCGACCGCAATGGGGAAGCCAATGCTTTGACGAATCTTGGGATTGCATACAAAGGCATAAACGCGCCAGATGACGCGACGAATTGCTATAAACAGGCACTGGCAATATTCCAAGAGATCGGTGATAAACGAGGCGAAGGAGCGGCCCTAGGAAATTTGGGCAACATTTTTTATAACAATGGCTATTTCCGAGAAGCTATTGAATACTACAAAAGCCAACTACAAATTTCCCAAGCCATTGAGGATCGGCTTGGAGAAGGAAATGTTCTGTACAACCTGAGTTTGGCTTTTGATAAGGTTGGTGATCGAGAATTAGCAATAACACAAGCAGAGGCAGCCCTTAATATCTTCTTGCTTATAGGAGACCCATGGGCCGAGGAAGTACGCGCACAATTGGTGGGGTGGGGGCGTGGGAGATAGAGGATATGCCTACGGTTTACCAGGCTAAACTTCGCCATGCCGCCTATTACAATGAGATCGCCGAAACGTTGAGGCAGTTGTACATAAGTGGCGGTGAATCCGTCTCATTGGCACTTTCTTTATTCGATACCGAATGGCTTAACATACAGACTGGGCAAGCTTGGGCAGCTTCAAATCTGGACAGCGATCAAGCAGCAACACAATTGTCCAGCAATTATTCTCTGGCTAGCATTCAGCTACTTCATGTAAGGATGCATCCTAATGAGCAAGTTCACTGGTTGCAATCTGCTCTAATTTCTGCGAAAAGCTTACATAGACGATATGAAGAGGCGCGGCATCTTGCAAATTTGGGAAATGCCTACGAAGCCTTAGGGCAGATTAATCTCTCAATCGAGCACTGCGTTCAAGCGCTCAATATATTCCGCGAACTTGCTGATCGCCAGGGTGAGGCGAGCGTCCTGGGAAATTTGGGAAACGCTTATTACGCGTTAGGAAAACCTCAACGTGCGTTGGAATTCTATGAGCAGTATCTTGCAATCGCTCGTGAAATTGGATTCCGACAGGGAGAGGGGATCGCATTGTGCAGTATCGGCAATATCTGTGCTGACTTGGAAGAGACCCAGCGGGCTATCAAATACTATGAAAAGGCAATTCGGATCTTCCGCGAAATTCGTGATCGACGCAATGAGGCAAGTGCACTGGGCAACCTGGGTAATGCCTACATTGGTCTCGGTAAGGCAAAACTCGCCCTCAAGCTCTGCAATCAAGCATTGACTGTTGATCGCGAGCTTGGCGATCTACGTGCTGAAGCAGCGGATACAGGCTACGTGGGAAAGGCTTACGAATCCCTCGGTGATCTTAAGCAAGCCGTTGAGTTTTATCATAGGCAGTTGTTAATTACCAAGGATATTGGAGATCGTCGCGGGGAAAGCAGAGCAGCTTACAACCTGGCCAATTCATATTCCGGACTCAAAGAATATAATCAAGCCATCGAATTCCTTGAACTTTCGTCAGTTATTGATGGCGAAATCGGCGATTCACGGAGCCAAGGGATCAACTATTGGGATATGAGCTTAATGCTGGATAGACTTCAACGCCGCTCTGAGGCTATAGTGCATGCAGAGACAGCGCTCAAGATTTTTTCACAACTTATGGATCCCCTTGTAGCGGAAGTGCAACAGCAGTTAGCACACTGGCATATGGACGCTAAGAAGTAGAAGTTTCTAATGCCCCATTCTAGCATATGCGCCAGCAACTGGGTGAGTAGTGCGCTCAGACTAACGAAAAGTAGTTTGGATGTTATGCCAAGTTGTTACGAAGCTCGCTATACTATGGTGAGCAAGCAACTAACTGCTTGGCGGGAGCAGGCAGCCCGGGCAACATAATTTATCGTTATGCGAATCGTCTTATTGATATGAAATTATTTCGTCATTTCCTAAATTCCAGCGCACAAAAATTCTTTCGAAATCAGTTATTGGAATCTCCTGGTGGATGGATTACGATTAGATTTCGGCCGTATCCGTCTTTGCAAATGGATTAGGTATCTCAAGTTTATGAAAAATGGTTCCTGCCATTTGAGCATATTTAGTGGCTTTTTTCTGTTGCCCCATCTTAGCAAGAATCTGGGCGATATTTCCCGCGTATTTCGCTTTGCTATAAATATCTCCCATTTTGTCGGCAATCAACATAGCCATCCTAAAATTGTCAACCGCCTTTTCGTGTCGCAATAGTGCAGCATTGGCTAGTCCATTACTGTATTGTGCGAGGGCCTCACCTTGACGGTCCCCAATTCCAAGGGCGATTTGTAAAGCAAGCCGACTTAACTCAAGGGCTTCGGTTGGTTTCATCAGACTTGTGTAGACTGAACTGAGAATACATAAGGTCTGTTCCTCTCCATAACGGTCCCCAATCTCGCGGGTAATAGCCAAAGCCTTCTCGCATGACTCTGCAGCTTGAGCAAACGCGCAATCTTCGTTTTGGGCCTCCGCAAGGGTACATAATCCGCGACTCTGACAAAGGCGATTGCTCATTTGGTGAGCTATATTTACAGCTCGTTTACTCAAATGAATAGCTCTACGGGGCATGCCCAAGCGAATATACGCGTTAGCAAGGCTCTTAATCCCGTTAAATTGGCCAAGTTGATCGCCCAGTTCTTTAGCAATAGCGAGTCGCCTCCCAAAGAGCTCAATAGCTTTGTGTAATTCCCCCGATTGAAAAAGGGTAACTCCAAGGTTGCCTAACGCATATCCTTCACCGTCACGGTCGCCTATATGCCGGCTAATCGCTAGCGCGTCTTCACATAATTTTTTTGCCTGGCCAGAATTCCCGAAAACCAGATTTATACCGGCTAAATTGAGTAAAATCCGCTCTTTTCCACTCTCGTCGCCAAGTCGATCCATCAGCCTGAAATTCTTTTCGTAGGCTTCAATAGCCTTTTTAAAATCTCCAGTATCGCGGTAGACATCTGCAAGTCTGTTTTGTACAGCTGCTTCTTTTTCCACTTCGCCGCATTTTTGATGGGCTGCCGACGCTTGCTTGTAAAATTCGATAGCAGGAGGGAACTCTCGCATTTTTTCGAAAGCATCTCCGAGAAAAGCTAATATCGCCGCGACATTAGATATATCTCCGAGAGACTTGTATATTGCCAGGGACTGTTTATAAAATCCAACTGCTGTATGCGGATCACCTAACTTCTTATGCGCAAGGGCCAGGTTGCGGAACGCAATCGCCTGGTTGCGCAAATCGTTTTGCCGACGGGCACAGGCTATGGCCTGGCCACAATATTTTATTGCATTCTGGGGTTCGCCCAATTCAAGAAATATGTTTCCAAGGCTGCCAAGTATGTAGCCTTCTGACTTAAAATCCTGAAATTCTCGGGCAATGGCTAATGACTGCAACAGGGGTTTTATCGCATCCTTCAAGGCTCCATTATGTCTGTAGTCAAGGCTAAGGTAAATTAGCGCTGCATGTTGCCCAGTAAGATATCTGATATCTTGATAGATTGTCAATGCCGAGGTCATGTACTCGATAGCTTTCTTGTAGTCCCCAGCCTCTCCAACGATTGTGCTCAGGGTATGTAAAGCCTGCGCCTCGGCCCAAGAGTCACTAAACTTTCGCAAAACTTCTACGCCCCTTTGACAAAGGTCGATTGCCTGTTGAGTTCTTCCCAACTTATTATACCCATCGCTCAAATTCACAAGTGCCGTTCCTTCTCCACGATGGTCGCCAATTAGGCGACTGATTTCTAGTTGCTTTTCAATAAGTGTAATAGCCTTGGGAATGTGTCCTTGGTTTAGATAAGCGCTCCCCAATGAACCTAGTACGTCCGCTTCAGATCCCTTGCTGTTTAAAGCATGTGCCAATGCGAGAGCTTTTTTAAAGATCGGGATCGCCTTCTTGTATTCACCCATGTTAGCATAATCAATACCAAGCCCCAGTAAATGTGCGCCTTCGTTACCCCGCAATCCCAATCGCCTGGCGGCCAACAACGCAACATCCTCTCTAGCTACCCTATCAGCGGGATTAAATCTTATATCCATATAGAATGCGACACCTATGATAAGGTCGCTATATATTTTGGCTGCATTGTTGTCAACATCGGCGCAAGCTGAGGACCAAGCCAGTCCAGTATTGATACATCCCCATTCTAGATCGTATAAAGCAAGGCCACGTTTGAACGCCTCCCCGCCCTGGCGGCAGAGCTGGTCCGCAGAACGAGCTATTTCCAAATAATATTGGGCATGGCGTATACAGGCGTCTCGAATACTGGGCATAAGTTACAAATTGTTTGAAGTATAAGGTATACCTCGTGCTTTGCGTTTCGGCCCTAATCGACCTCCAAACGCTTGGCCAAGCTTTCACGCTCAATTCTAGTATGAATAAAGAAGAACAGTATTTTCTGCGATGAAAGAGTACTCTCATGTTCAATTAACTTTCTGGATGCCATTTACCCTCTCCGCCCTTTTAATAAAGAAGATTTGACAACAGCTATGACAGGTACCATTTGTAGTTATTGAACTCACCTGGTATTAGGCTAGGTTATAACCTAGTGCAAGCCTGCTGGAACAGAGTAATAACTTCGGCTTTCCGAATATCAGAGGCAGGCACCTGATTCAATAAAGCGTTTATTGATATAAGAACGTTACGATGTTTAGCGAATCTGACTCGTTTATTAGCAGGAAGTTTCCTCAACGCTTCCAGCATCAATTCCGGAAGGTCAATTTCATCAACTTCATGAATACGCCTAATATATTCAGCCAAATAAATCCTGGATACTCTCGGCAAGTTTTCTAGCAAGGTATTCCTTAATTTATCGCTGGAGTCGGGAACCATTTTTCGCGCCTCTCTAATACGTGCCTACATGCCGTTTTTGCGACAGTTTCAAATTACCCCTTCCCAGTTTCTGGCTGTAATATCGGCCACCATTAAAATCAATCACCCAACCTGCCTGAGGGGATTTGTTTATTCTCAACCAACCAACGTTCCCGTATTGTGCTAAATTGAGTAGCGCCCACCATTCCTTGCCTTTCTCATCGTTTTGAAAATCAAAATCGCCCACATAAACTACTACAAAGTATGGCCGAATTTCTCTGGTGTTCTCATCGACATTGAATTTTGACTGGGCGTAAGTGATGGCTTGCCAGAGAAGGTGGCTTTTTTTCCCTCTATCAGCAGATGAAAAGTCTTTGATAAATTTCACTTCAAGCCCAATCCAGCTAGCATCAAAGCCACGCTCAATCAGGTGTTGCCTGGGATAAAGCATGGAATCAATGACAACCTGAGTTTGCTCTACTGGATTTATTCCTTCAGCATTGTCTTTAATTATGAAATCATTGCCGAGAATCTCTGCGATTTCTCTTTTCAAGGAAAATTCGTTGTGAGCCATGGTTCAAAAAACATTGCCACCTTTCAGATAAACATTTACTACCTGCACCGACGAATGAGTTCACAAGAGGACGTTTCTTGCCATAGTTTTGCCACTTCTTTATTCTGAATAGGTAATGGTAGTGGTCTCTTTTTCCCATGTAACATCCACGTCCTGTTCGTATCCTAGTAAGACCTTTAGGAGGCAGCCTACTCGGGCATTCTTTACTTCCATCGTTTCATCCCAAAGTTTATTCCCGCTTTCAGTAGGTCTGGCCAAGAACTCATCTGCGGTTCTTGCGTGGCTTGTCGCACCTTCAAATGAATATCGACTCAATCGGATCAGTTCCTTTGGAGGGAGAGCAGCTAATATATCATAAGGACCCCCAGCTCCGGAATTAGGAGATTCTCGTAGTTGAGACAATGCCCAGCTCCATGGGGTCTTAATCCCCTGCCCTTCTGGCGAAACAGCATATAGCAGCCAGGATATCAAAGCATTGGGATCTGCATTGGCAAGTGCAATCCGTACTTTGCTATTCGTTGGATTAATATTGAATAGTCTGGTTAAATTCCAGGCTGAGGGTACAACCACCACAGCCGGCGTATTGTTGCTAGTGGTGGTATACAGATTTTCATCTGAGTTTAAAGAGATTTTAAAGAGTTTAAAAGGAGTCTCAAGTTTCGGTGCAACGAGTCTCAGGTCTCGGTACACTGGAGTCTCAAGTTTCGGTTCTGTTGTCTCAAGTCTCGGTTGATCGAGTCTCAAGTTTCGGTTAGCTGGAGTCTCAAGTTTCGGTTGGTTGTCAAGCCTTCCTGACGATTTGAACTCACCTGCTCTTTTTGATAAAAGGCGTGATCGCTTGGTGGCTACATCTTCGAAGTCGAAGGGCGTCAACTCCCTCTCCAAGCGTCTCTCCGCACATTTGACGCAGATGACAGAACTCCTGGTTATGTTTACCGCCTTTCGTACCTGGCTGCTTAGGGTAAACACCTCGTGCATTTCTTGGACGTCTTTTTTGCAGCCCGTGCACTTTCTGGCGTGGCGACTGCCCCCGTACTGGCTGCGTAGAGGCTTGCCATTATTGTTTTCTAGAAGTTTGCTGACCAAGGGTTCTTCCATGCGGACCTTCAAGAAAACCACACCCCGACTCTTGAATTCAAAAGGGATTTCATCGAATTCTATCTTGGCCACGAAACAGGAAACGGGCGTTGCAGGATTACTATCTCCATCAATTGCTAACCAATTCCAGATGCTATCTGCTGAAACCCCTACCCTTCTGGCCAGCCCGGCGATACCATTGTCGATAATAACAAAATCTCTTTTTTCACCGGTGGTTTTATCCTCGTAGCATTGGTCTCTAAGCCAGGCGATCAGCCACGCCTGTGCCCGCGTGAGACGTAGAGCAGGGACAACAGTCTTGATGAAATACTGGGTGAAATAGATCTTCCCAAAGCTGTTGATGATCCGCGAGTGCAATTTTTCAGATGCGTCTTTCAAGGACGCAGGCAGATCTCCCTCGATGCCCATGATGCGACGGACGATTTCCATAACTGTTGTTGCGGACGGACTTTCGGCCGATCTGGCCTGCATTTCCTCTCTCCCATCCAGGGCATCGACTAATCGAGGAAGCCGGCTTAGTTCATCAAGGAGGGATGTTAACCGATTGTGATTGATACCATCGCCTTCTCGCAGGTTTGAGCGTAACAGATTTTCCACAGCCGCAGCATCTGCTCGTGTCAGTCGTGGTGACATATGTACCCGGTAACGGTTGGCAATCGTGCGGATTTGGTTGCCTTGCCGATAAAATCGACCTTTCTCGATATCCACTTTCTCAACCAATCCATGCAATGCTTGGCCATCTCCTTTTCCTGGAGATGCTAATGAGCCGCCTTTCACTACCGGGATGCCGGCTATTTCTTTGAAGAAAACAGCCCGGGACATCATTGCCCAACTGCTTACCTCCCGCCATGAAAGGTTCTGGATCTCCCCCTTCCCTTGTTTCCATTTCCTCCAGACAGCTTGATGAACGCCTAAGTACAAAGAGGCCTGATTATGGTCAATATCTCCTTGCTCTATCAGGCGGAAGAGATAGCCATCTATTACTACTACGCTGTCTGGGACAACTTCCTCGGAGTAAGCTGTGTCATGAACGACCTCCACAGCCAGGTCATCCTTATGATCATCCTCGCTCTCCTCAGGGTCTGATAGGTCATTGTCCCGATCGACAACCGTGAACCGTACAGTGACTGAACGATTCATGATTCCCATCAGGAGGCGCGTCGCCGTACTCGAAAGCCTGCTTTCGAGCCAATCCCGCGCGTAGGCATTCCGTACGCCGATCGTGAACAAGCCATCCTCGTATGATTCTAGGGTTGAGTCACGCACCCAGGTATCAAAGGATGCTTTAGGCATCTCCATCTGGAGTTGCCCAAGCGCGGATTGCCAGGCCTGTTCTGGTTCCACCGGCTTAATCCTCGGCAATAATAATGTCTGTTGGCGATCCGAAGTACACTGCAATGCTCCTGGTGATATCCCCCGGTGCAATCTTGTGAGCAAGCGCGCCCAATACACTTGACAACCCCCGATGTTTTTTGTAAAATACTGTTGCTAACCAAAAAAACACCGAGAGATCAAGATCCGCGCTGCTCCCTGATTGCCGTCGGGGAGTTTTGCGTTTAAAAATGAGTGTTACTAAGAATTATTACTTGTCTTATATGTTCCTCTCTGTCATCTCACGGAATACTGATGATAAGGGCGAAGCCTTCGAATATCATCATGCAATGCTTCGGGCCCACCACACCTCGTTATTTTTGTGAGTATGACGATCGCCAAATAGTATGTCCAAAGAAAGAGCATGTTTTTATGTCCACAAAATTTGGCGATTATTGTGGACACAAAAACATGTCTTTTTTGTGTCCACAATAATTCTCCATTGCCTATTCCGACTTCCGCCCTTTTCTCTTCGATACGCTTACTTGGGGAAGTTCGCCGACCAAAAGGTCGACGAGCGTTTCTATGGTATCGGGTTCACTCTGTCT
>Ga0172371_10014680_pt1 | contig 10066 bp, 10 predicted proteins | sample Lak12m_FD_114543 | JGI IMG/M metagenome (GOLD analysis project Ga0172371, IMG submission 114543) | Freshwater microbial communities from Kabuno Bay, South-Kivu, Congo - kab_022012_12m | ecosystem: Environmental > Aquatic > Freshwater > Lake | place: Democratic Republic of the Congo: South-Kivu... | reverse complement strand
TTTTCTAACTCATCTTAATTTGTTTAAAAAACTCATTGGTGTCGTTTTTTGTTTTCTTCGTTATCTGTTTAGTTTTCAAAGACCTAATTTACACGCAGTGCTTTTTGCACGCGCTTTTATATTTTATCATACCGATTTTTTTATGTCAACTATAAATTACCGGTTTTCGGACAAAAAAGAGGGAAATCGGCAAGGTGTATCTCCATCATTTCATCTTGAAAAAAAGAAGGCCGGACAAACTGTCCGACCTTTTGAATTTTAGAGTCCAAATGCTCGCAATATGTCGTTGTAGAAAACAAAAACCATCAATCCCATCAGCAAAATGAAGCCAATGAAGTGAATCATGTTTTCCACTTTCGGATTCGGACGTTTTCGCGTAATCGCCTCATATCCGAGAAAAGCGAGGCGTCCTCCATCCAAAGCAGGAAGAGGCAAGAGATTGATGATGCCAAGGTTAACAGATAATAACGCCACCCAAGAGAGCAAACTCAAAATCCCTTGGCTCGCAGCCGTTGCGGTCATCGAGTAGATTCCAAGGAATCCAGAAAGATCAGAAACACCGATTTGACCGTTGTTTTGGACAACCAGCGCCAATGTCTTATAAATGGAAATAGAGGCATTGCCTAAAGCCACAAATCCATTTTCGATGCATCCGAAGAATGAAAAGTGGTTGGTTCCGCTAATTCCAATTCGGGAATCAAACAGATCATAACCCATGGCATCGAGCGTATCCGCCGATAAGGCGACATATTCAAAAGTAAAGGTTTCTTCTCCGCGTAAAATCGTAATTGATGTAGGACTGTCTTCCGTCGAGCCTTCTGGATGAGACAATTGATACAAAATCACATCTTTCCAATTCGTGAAGGTGAATCCGTTGATGGCTTGAATCACATCACCAGGCAGCAACAAGCTATTGCGATACAGTGGACCTGCAATCATGAGACCCGGTTGTGTTGGATCGCTCACGAATCCAAGACCAAAGAAATAGTATTGAGGTGTAATTGCATCCAATGTCATTTCGGTGCCGTCACGAAGGACCGTGACAGTGAAGGTAGCATTGTCCAAGTACTTGTCCAGTTCGCTTCCAAGGGAAGTGACTGTGGCGTCATCGCTGGACCAGGCATCAATGGAAACTCCGTTGATGGCGGTAATTTCATCTCCAGGTAGAATGATTCCAGAAGCAGGAGATTCATCAACGACACCGCCGACAACCGTACTCGCAGTATTGGGAACCCCAATGATAAAGGATATCAATAAATATAGAACAAGCGCCAAAATCAAGTTCATCAAGGGACCGCCAAAGGTGGTCATAAAACGTTGTGATTTGGACTTGTTGGAATAGTTTCTGTTGTAGGGGGCAATTTGTAACTGTTTCTTATCAAATACATAGATGGCATCGCGATTTACTTTGTAGTCGTTTATGTATAAATCCTTTCCATCTTTTCCTTGAAGGTCATACTTTTCAATCTTCACTTCTTGGAAATCGTGGAACTGAACATTTTCGGGATTGATTACGATGCGGTTGACCAATCCTTTTTGGTCAAATCCGACGCGGATGGTCATTCCAATCTTGAGCAAATCGCTTTCGATTTCTTCTCCCGCCATGGAAACATATCCGCCGATTGGAATCGAGCGAACCGAAAATCTTGTTTCTCCCCGTTTCCGAGAAAACAAAACGGGACCGAAACCAATCGCATATTCATGACATAATATCTTCGCCCTCTTTGCGAACAGCAAATGTCCGAGTTCATGGATGGAAACGACAAGTGTCATAATCAATAAGAATAGTAAAATGTTGAAGAAAGTTCCGATTACGGTTAAAAACATGGCATTTGCTCCTTACTTCACCTGATTGAGGATGTACGCACGAACCGTTTTGTCGACTCTTAACAAATCCTCAAGGGTGGGGTTAAATTGATTGGGGGTATGAATCAAGGCGTCCTCGATGAGCTTTGGAATCATCAAGAACTCGATTTTATCTTGTAAGAATAACGCGACGGCGACTTCGTTGGCAGCGTTTAATATGGCGGGTTTGACTCCACCTTCTTTGAAACTTTGGATGGCCAATCGAAAACAAGGTACATTCTCTATTACGAGTGGTTGAAATGTCAATTGCCCAAGTTTGATGAAATCTAATGAGGCGACCTTCGAAAGGTTTCTGTTTCCAGCATATAACGCATACTGGATTGGCAAACGCATGTCGTGGTCTGACAGTTGCGCAATCACAGACCCATCGACAAATTCGACCATGGAATGGATAATCGACTCCTGATGAATCACAGTCTCAACTTGATTGAGTTCAACACCGAACAAAATGCAAGCTTCCATGACTTCGAAACCTTTGTTCATCATCGTAGCGGAGTCAATCGTTATTTTATTTCCCATCGACCAAGTCGGATGTTTCAACGCATCTTCTTTGGTCACGTGATGCAAATCTTGAAGTGATTTATTTCTGAAAGCTCCGCCGGATGCGGTGAGAAGAATCTTCCGGATGTTCGACTTATCTTCATTTTTCAGTGCTTGCCAAATGGCAGAATGTTCGGAATCAATGGGATACAGTTTCGATGAATGACTCTTCAACAATCCTTGAATCAATGGACCGCCAACAACGAGAGATTCCTTGTTCGCCAGCGCAATGTCGCGATTGATTTCAATGGCTCGAACGGTTGGGCGAAGCCCAGCGATGCCGACAAGCGCATTGACCAAAAGAATGTCAGATTGGTTTGATTTCCAAGTAGCGAGTTCGGCTAGGCCGAAATCCGAGTGAAGAACATGGATGTTGGGGTAACGATTTTTAACAAACGAAGCGTCCGCGTCGCTGTCCACACAAACGACCTCCGGTTGAAACTCATCGATAAACTCAATCAATTTAACGATTTGAGTTTTGGCGCTAAGTCCAAGAACTTGAAAATCATTTGGGTTGGAACGAATCACATCGAGTGTTTGAACACCGATGGATCCTGTAGCTCCTAACAAGAGAACTTGCTTCATATACCTGTCACCACCAATAGAGTAATAACCAGATAGATGGCTGCGAACATAGAAGAGTCAAAGCGGTCAAGAATACCGCCATGTCCAGGAAATAGATTGGAATAGTCTTTGACTCCGGCAGCTCTCTTGAACCGTGAAGCGACCAAATCTCCGATTTGGGCGATTGCAGAAAGCACTGCAGAAAGCAGAAACACGAATACAATGTGAAAATCAAACAGGTTCGTGAAGTATGCAAAGACAGTGGCGAACGCAGAGCCGAAAATCAACCCATAAATGCTACCTTCGACACTCTTTTTTGGAGAGATTTTCGGAGCCAATCGATGTTTTCCAAACCGAATTCCGAATAAATACGCGAAAGTGTCCGTTGCCATAGCGACAAGCAATAAATAGAGAAGCATCCACAACGAGATCTCTCTTAATATAGCAAGGGAGGCAAATCCAAGGGAAGTATAAAACACGGTGATTAATGAATTCCCAAAATCACTATGATCAAATGATTCCACGAAGACATAAAGAACTGCATAAAACAAGACTTCGAGAACCAAAAGTATCACGAATGAAAACGAAGTGAACTCACTCGTAATCAAGTAAAAGAAACTTGCCAAGTTGAGTGCTGAAAAGAGGATGGTGACGATATCAATCCATAGAGGAATTGTTCGTGTTTTTCGCCACATCAGACGAAACTCAATCGCAGCCCCGACTCCAAGCAGTAAAGCCAAAATTTCGAAGATGTGATAGTGATCTCCAAAGATGACAATCGGGATAAACAAAAGCGCCATCCAAAGGGCGGTAATCGTACGTTGCTTCATGATTGTTTGATCCCCCCGAATCGACGATCGCGATGGTTATAGGCAAGAATCGCTTCATTTAAATCCTTTTTGGAAAAAGCGGGCCAATAAGTTTTGCAGAAATAGAGTTCAGAATAAGCGACCTGCCATAACATGAAGTTCGACAAACGAATTTCTCCGCTTGGCCGGATGAGCAAATCGAGAGGTGGTAACTCTTTGGTATATAAGCGGTTGGATATATCATCCGGTGTAATCTCGGAAATAAGTTTCTTTCCATCCAAAACATCTTGAGCGATTCCTTGAACAGCTTGAGTAATCTCATCATACGAGCCGTAATCAAAACAAATATTGAGAATAAATCCTTTTCGCTCTTTGGTATTTTGTTCAATGCGGTTCATGATTTCCAAGTTTTCTTTGGAAAGATGTGTTTTTCTCCCGCTGAACATGACGCGGACATCGAATTTTTCGAAATTTTCTTTGAATCGTTTTTCAAACTCTTTTGGCAAAGTCATGAGGAAATCGACTTCTTCTTTCGGACGTTTCCAGTTTTCTGTGGAAAAAGCATATACGGAAAGTGCTTGAATCCCGACTTTTTGACATTCTAAAGTGATGGTTTCGATGTTTTCGACACCTTTTTGATGGCCAAATGTTCTTGGCATGTGCAATCTTTGCGCATAACGTCCGTTCCCATCTAGTATAATGGCGATGTGTTTGGGAATTGTGAGGTTCTGCGTTTTTTCCTTCAAAAACATGAAGCCACCCTCTTTCAAATCTTAATTATACAACAAACCGTTGAAATAATCTATCGACTTTATTTCAAAGGATAATAAAATAAGACCTTATCGGTCTTATCATATATGCATGATGTCGGTTTCTTTTTCTTTGAAAGCGGCATCGATTTTTTCGATGAACTTGTCCGTTAATTTTTGGACTTCGTCCTCGTAATACTTTAAATCGTCTTCCGTGAGTGTTTTTTCCTTTTCCATGCGTTTGAAATGCGCAATGGCGTCTCTGCGGATGTTTCGAATCGCAACTTTGTTATCTTCGGACATCTTGTGGATGACTTTGACGCTCTCACGACGGTTTTCTTCTGTGAGAGCAGGCAGAACCAAACGCACACCGATACCGTCGTTGGTCGGAGTCACACCGAGATTGGCGGCGAAGATGGCGCGTTCGATTTTCGAAAGCAAAGATTTGTCGTACGGTTTGATGTAGATTTGATTGGCTTCCGGAATACTGATTCCGGCAACTTGATTGATTGGAGATTCGGCACCGTAATAATCAACGGTCACTCTCTCGAGCATTTTCGGATTGGCTCGTCCACTTCGCACTGTCGAGTATTCGCGATGCAGGGCAACGAGCGTGTGTTCCATTTTTTCTTCGGCTTCCATTAAAATGGTTTCTGGCATATGACTCACTCCTTTACGTTTTTAATCATTGTGCCAATGTCTTCTCCGAGCAGTGCGCGGCGAATATTGCCTTCTCTGTTCATGTCGAACACGTAGATGTCGATATTGTTATCATGGCAGAGGGCTGCTGCGGTAGAATCCATGACTTGAAGTTCTTTTTTCAATACTTCTTGGTGTGTCAATTCTTTGAACTTAACGCTATCGTGGTAAATCTGGGGGTCCTTGTCGTAGACGCCATCGGTTCCGTTTTTCGCCATGTAGATGATGTTGGCACCAAGTTCGGCAGCGCGAAGTGCGCTGGTCGTGTCAGTGGAGAAATAAGGATTTCCGGTTCCTCCGCCAAAAATGACGATACGGTCTTTCTCCAAATGGGATATGGCTTTTCTGCGGATGTAAGGTTCTGCAACTTCAGGGATGTTGAGCGAAGTCATCACGCGTGTGTCCACGCCCATGGCTTCTAAAGAGTTTTGAAGCGCGAGAGCGTTCAAAATGGTGCCGATCATGCCCATGTAGTCTGCGGATGATCGTTCGATGCCCATTTCCGTGGCGAGTTTCCCGCGGAAGATGTTTCCACCTCCGACGACGATGCCGATTTCGGCGAGTCCGAGGTCATAGGCTGCTTTGATTTCTTTGGCGATTTTCTTGACGACGGAAGGATCGATTCCAATCCCGTTTTTTCCAGCCAATGCTTCGCCGCTCAATTTGATCATGACGCGTTTCTTTGCCATAAGTTCCTCCTAGATTTGGATAAAAAAAGACACAAAAGTGTCCTTTTCAATTACTTCACTTGAGCCAATACTTCTTCAGCAAAATTTTCTTCTTTCTTTTCAATACCTTCACCAACAGCCAAACGTCTAAAGGAAGCGATGGAGCATCCCTTGGATTTCACATATTCTTCAACGGATTGGTCTGGATTTTTGATGAAAGGTTGGTTCACCAAGCAAATTTCCTTCAAGTTCTTGTTCAAACGGCCTTCGACCATCTTCAAGATGATGGCTTCGGGTTTCGGTTTCGCGGCTTCAGCGTTTTCATTGAGCGCTTCTTTGGTCAGAATTTCTCTTTCATGTTCAATGACATCATGAGAGATATCTGCTTGAGACAAATATTTCGGAGACGATGCCGCAACATGCATTGCAATATCTTTTGCGGTTTCGAAGACGCCACCATTCATGATTGAAAGAGAAGCGATTTTTCCACCAAGATGTTTGTAATACCCGAAAACTTGGCTGTCCGTTTTCGAAATCGCTTCGAAACGACGGAACGAGATGTTTTCTCCAATTGCGGAGACGCTTTCGAGAAGCAAATCTTTGAGTGGCTTTCCGTCAATGACGGTTTCCAAAGCGGCTTCGCCAGTTTCGGCGGGAGAAGCGAGTAATGCGTTAGACACTTTGGCTACCAAAGCGACGAATTTTTCGTTTTGTGCGACGAAGTCGGTTTCGCAATTGAGTTCAAACATAATCGCTCTATTTTCGGAAGCGTTGACTTCGCAAACGCCTTCCGCGGCGATGCGGGAAGCCTTCTTCGCGGCTTTCGCAATGCCTTTTTCACGCAACCAGTCTACGGCTGCTTCAACATTACCATTCGTTTCGACCAATGCCTTCTTGCAATCCATCATTCCGGCTCCGGTCTTGTCACGTAATTCTTTTACTAAACTGGCAGTAATTTCCATGAGTATTCCTCCTTAATTCTACTATTATTATATTATCATATTTCAAAATCGTTGACAACAATTCCAAGATATTCTGTAAAAAGGGAGCGTGTGCTCCCAGTTTTCTTACAGTGCTTTCTTGATTTCGTCGATGAGTTCTGCTTTTCTCAGTTTGGAAATGTTTTGAACGCCTTTTTCTTTGGCGATTTCTTTGAGTTCGGCAACCGTCATGGCATCGTAATCGACAGCGGCTTTCACTTCTACTACGGGAGCTTTTTCTTCGACTTTGACTTCTACCTTAACTTCTGGTTTGACTTCTGGTTTCACTTCGGGTTTGACAGAAGGTTTGACTTCGACTTTCGGTTGTTCTCTTTTTATTGGAGCGGGTTTGACTTCCGCTTCAACAACTTTTTTGATTGGCTTCTTGACGGGAGCGGCTTCTTCTTCCTCTTCCACGACAGAATCTTCTTCGTCTTCTTCGACGGCTAAATCGCCGAGGATTTCACCACCATTGGCTTCGATGATGGCATCTGCCATTTTCGAAACAATCAACTTGACGCTTCTGAGTGCGTCGTCGTTGGCGGGAATGATGTAGTCAACGTCATCGGGATCGCAGTTTGTATCAACGATACCGAATACGGGGATGGACAATTTTCTGGCTTCCAAAATCGCATTGCGTTCTTTTCTCGGGTCAATGATGAAAATCGCTTGCGGGACGCCCTTCATTTCTTTGATACCGCCAAGGAATTTTTCTAGACGGTCCATTTCTTTTTTCAGGGTGATGACTTCTTTTTTCGGAAGAACTGCAAAAGTTCCGTCTTCTTCCATTTTGTGCAAATCTTGAAGTTTCTTGATAGAACGTTTGATGGTCTTGAAATTGGTCAGTGTTCCGCCCAACCAACGTTTGTCAACATAATATTGACCGCTGCGGATGGCTTCTTCTTTGACCGGATCTTGAGATTGTTTCTTCGTTCCGATGAAGAGAACTTTTCCGCCTTCTTGTGCGATGTCGAAGAGTGCCTTGAAGGCAACGTCGATGCAATCGCTCGTTTTTTGTAAGTCGATGATGTGGATTTGATTACGCGATGTGTAGATGTACTTTGCCATCTTCGGGTTCCATCTGCGTGTTTGATGCCCGAAATGTACGCCTGCTTCGAGCAGGGCTTTCATTGAGATAACTCCCATAATACTTGTGTTTCCTCCTATTTTGATTTTGCCTCCACCTCGTCTTCGCTCCTGCCACCCTTTGGGCTCACGGCATTTTTGCTCGGAGGTGTGTGTATTTTTTACGGCGTTAATATTTTATCAAAAAGTGATGGACTTTGCAAGTGATATTTGCTTGTTGAAAGCCAAAAGTCGCAATTGTGGTACTGATTTTGAAAAAGATGTCCGGGAATGCTCCCGAACATCAATTTTTAGTTATTTTCCGGTGGAACCGAATCCGCCGAGACGTTTGATGGGAAGAGAATCATCCACATCGGCCACAAGGTATTTCTCAAAAATGCCTTGCGCAATCCGTTCGTGTTTTTCGATGGTTACATTTTCATCACTCGTATTTAGTAACAAGATTTGGATATGTCCTTCGTTGGTTTCATTGTTATAGTAGTCTTTGTCGATGATTCCAACGCTATTGGCGAGAACCAAATGCTTTTTAAACGACATCGAGCTTCTCGGAAAAATCTTCAAGACTTCATCGTCGAGCATATAGGCTTTGACACCGGTTGAGACTTGAGCGACTTGATGAGGAAGAATGATGATTTTTTCGATGCATTCGAAATCGTATCCTGCAGAGTGAGTCGTACTTCTTTTTGGTAAATGAACTTGGTGCTCCATGAATTTGGTACAAATTTCAAACCCTCGCTGTCTCATTTAGAGATTCCCCGCGCCGGTCATCTGAATCTGACGTTTCAATTCGCGTTCCGCCTTGATGAGTTCAATATTGCGTTTCTTGTTTTCCTCAATCCGTGAATTTCGAATATCCGTCAAATTTTGAAATGCTTTTTCTTTTGAAGCGCCGATATAGGCGTCTTGGGCGATGACGGTGATGATATTATTATGATGTTCGAGAAGGCCACCAACGACAACGACATAATAGACCAAGTCGCCTTGTTCGAGTTTCAAGTAACCAGTGTCAATCGTCGAAGCGATGGGAAGATGGTCTTTTAAAATTCCATATTCGCCATTGTTTTTGCTCGAGACGATGACCGAAGTCACTTCTTCGTTATACAGTTCGCCGTCGGGTGTGACGATGATGATTTTCATCGCGGTCCTCCTTAAAATTATTTTTTCATTGCCTTGGCTTTTTCAATGACATCGTCAATCGAACCAACCATGCGGAAGGCATCTTCCGGGAATACATCGTAAAGCCCTGCCAAGATTTCTTTGAAGCCTTTGATTGTGTCTTTGACACGGACGAAGGATCCTTTTTGTCCGGTGAATTGTTCGGCAACGTGCAAATTCTGCGACAGGAACAAACGAATTCTACGGGCTCTGTGAACAATCAATTTGTCGTCTTCAGACAACTCGTCCATTCCAAGAATGGCGATGATGTCGAGAAGGTCGTTATATCGTTGAAGTGTTTTTTGAACTTCACGAGCTACTTGATAGTGTTCTTCTCCCACGATTTCCGGAGTTAAGGCGCGGGAAGTCGAAGCCAGCGGGTCAACCGCTGGGTAAATTCCTTCTTCGGAAATACGACGAGAAAGGTTGGTTGTCGCATCCAAGTGAGTAAATGTCGTTGCTGGTGCGGGGTCCGTATAGTCATCTGCCGGAACATAAATCGCTTGAATCGATGTAATAGATCCGTTTTTCGTGGATGTAATACGTTCTTGCAAAGCACCCATGTCGGTAGCCAATGTCGGTTGGTATCCAACGGCAGATGGCATGCGTCCGAGCAAAGCGGAGACTTCAGATCCGGCTTGTGTGAAACGGAAGATATTGTCGATAAAAAGCAAGACGTCTTGGTTTTCTTGATCGCCGAAATACTCCGCCATCGTCAAGCCAGACAGACCAACTCTCATTCTGGCACCGGGCGGTTCATTCATCTGACCGAAGACCATGGCTGTTTTTTTGATGACGCCGGACTCGGTCATTTCATAATAAAGGTCATTTCCTTCGCGGGTGCGTTCTCCGACACCGGCGAAAACGGAGATGCCGCCGTGTTCTTCGGCGACGTTGTGAATGAGCTCTTGAATCAAGACGGTTTTTCCGACTCCGGCTCCGCCGAACAG
>Ga0172371_10014679_pt1 | contig 10067 bp, 8 predicted proteins | sample Lak12m_FD_114543 | JGI IMG/M metagenome (GOLD analysis project Ga0172371, IMG submission 114543) | Freshwater microbial communities from Kabuno Bay, South-Kivu, Congo - kab_022012_12m | ecosystem: Environmental > Aquatic > Freshwater > Lake | place: Democratic Republic of the Congo: South-Kivu... | reverse complement strand
GGCGTTTTTTCTACCCGCGGGGCTGGCGGCGGGAGGCTGGTATCTCAAAAACTGGCTGTGGACGGGCAACCCGCTCTACCCGCTCTTGTTTGGCGGTCGGGGCTGGGACGCGGTTCAAAACGCGCTGCTGAACGATTATCTGTACACGTTTGGCTTTGGCTGGCAAACCTTGTGGCGGCTGCCGCTGGATTTGTACCTGCGCCATAACGCTTTTTCCACGATTACGATTGAAATGATTCCCCCCGCTTTGTGGCTGGGCTTTTTTGCGCCGCTGCTGTGGCGCAAACTGCCTGCGGCGGCGCGGTTAGCCTGGGCGTATGGTGGAATATATTTTTTAATTTGGGCGCTCAACGCGCCGCAGGTGCGCTTTACGCTGCCATTTGCTCCCTGGCTGCTGGTATTTGCCGCCGCCGTGATAATGTCTCTGCCGCGCCGCCTGGAAAAACCGCTCAGCGTTTTGCTGGCGGGCGGAATGCTGCTTTTTAGCCTGTTTTATCAGGTAGGAGATTTTGCCGCATCGCAGACTGGAGCGTACCTAAGCGCCAAAATTTCCGCCGCGCAGGTGCTGTCTGCCCGCTTCGATAACTTTTCGGCGCATCAATTCTTATTCACGCTGCCGCCCGAAAGCCGGACACAGCTGCTGTGGGATGGACGCGATTACTACTGCGCTCCGCGCTGCCTGCCCGACCATCTGCAGGCGTTGGCGGTATTGCTGGCGCAAGGCAGCCCGCCGCCGCAGCAAGTGGCCGCAACGCTGCGCCAGCGTGGAATTACCCATCTTTTGCTCAGCCTGGTAGACGTCTGGTGGTTTGAGCAATATCACGACCCGCGCGGCCTGCACGCGCAGGCGCTGGCTTATTTTGAAAATGTCTTTCTGCCTCAATGCGCCCGTGAAATTTACCGCGATGAAAGCAGCCGCATTTATGAATTGACCTGCCCATGAAAACCCGTCATTGGAATTTTTTGGCTTTCAATCTGTGGCTGTTTAGCGGCCTGGGCTTTGCGGTTTTGTCTTATCTCTATTTTGGACAAGATTTTCGCGGCTATTACGCTGCCGCTCTGGCGCTGCGCCAGGGCGGAAATCCGTATGACTACCATCTGGTGGCTGGAATTCTGCAGCAGGTAACCGGCCACATGGGCAACAATCCCTTTTATTACCCACCCTGGCTGGCCTGGCTGGTTTTCCCTTTGACGTTTTTGCCGTTTGAACCCGCTCGCGCCGTCTGGATGGCGCTGAATTGGGCGCTGTGGGCGCTGTGTCTGCGGCAGCTGACGCAGTTTTTTCCCTGGCCTGCCCCGGGCTGGCGGCGTTATCTTTTTTGGATTGGTCTGACTTTTTCTTTTGCCTGGATAACCTGGCGCTATGAACAGACGGCCATTCTGACGCTGTTCGCCTTTTTACAGGCCTGGCGCTGGGTTCAGCGCGGAGATGACCGCGCCGCCGCGTTTTGGCTGCTGCTGGCTTTGCTGAAACCCAACATTTCCCTGCTGCCGGTGCTGACTGTGGTCGGATGGCTTTATTTTCGTCAGCGCCGCCGGGTGGCATGGTGGCTGTTTCTCTTTCTGACAGCGGCGGGGCTGATTTTTGTCTTTTCCACGCCCCAGGCTTTTTCTCCCTGGCTGCAGCCAGGCTTTGGCCGCGGGCTGCGTCAGGCCCTGGATGGGCCAGAGCAGGTGACGGCCTTGCGCATCAACACAACCTTGTTTGACTGGTTGACGCAAGTTTGGCGCGTGGCGCCTCCAGCTGCGGTTGGCGCGCATCTTTTGGCAGCCCTGGCCGGTCTGATTGGGCTGTGGCGTTCCTGGCGCGGCGCCGATTCCATGCTGCAGGCCCTGAGCCTGGGAATTTTGTTCTCCCTGCTGCTGACGCCCTACGCGCTTCAATATGATTATCCGCTGCTGGTTTTTCCTTTTTGGCAGGCCTTGTTCGCGCTGCGCAAAGTTTCTGGAGCCGGAAAAATGGCGGCGCTGGGATTGATGACCTTTGTCTTTAGCGTCAGCCTGTGGCAGCAAAACATCGCCTGGGGATTTTGGATGGTGGTCGGAACGGCTGGCTTGTGGGCGTTGGCTCAGGTTATGGAATCCAGGCGTGCAAGACAAACAGGCTGAGCGAGAACAACCACAGCAGGCCGAACACAGTCAGAACCAGCCAGCGCTGCCAGGCGTGACGCAGCGCCCTTGCCAAACCATGAAAAACGGGAAAAGCCAGCAGCAAATGCCGGGGCAGGCTCATGTATACAAAACTGTTCTCCAACCCGGTCACCATGCTGAAGCTGACCAGAGTAATGGTTAGACTGTAAATTTTTTCGCTTGCTGAAAGATTTTTCCAGGCCGCCAGCAGGATGAACACGAACAAAACCCCGCCCAATAAGTTGAAAATCCCCTGAAATTCAGGAAAAAGCCACAAATGAAGCGCCGAATTCCAGATTCCCTGCCAGGGAAGCAGCATCCGCTGGTCCGGCACAATTTCCTGCGCCGAAGGCGAAAGCACGGCTGAATACAAAAATGCCTGAAAAGAATCGGTGCGCAGCGGCGTTTCGTTGATGACGAACAGCCGGTATGCCGACCAGGTGAGCAGACCCAGCGGCGCGGCCAGGCTGCTGAGCCACCAGCGCCAGGATGAGAAAATCCGCCCTGACTGTTGGCCGCTGTCTTGCCAGGCCATCCACACGGCGGGCAAAAAGAGAAACACCCCTTGCTGACGAGTAAGCGCCGCCAGGAAAGCCAATCCGCCCGCCAGCCAGGGATTCCGCTGACGCCAGGCGTAAAAACAACCCGCGGCCAGCAGCAGGAACAAACTTTCGGTGTAGGGCGCAAATAGAATGAAGCTGGCGGGGAACAGCGCTGTCAGCAGCACAGTCAGACGGGCTTCGTCTGTGGATGTTTCCAGCCGCTGATGGGCATACGTGACCAGAAAAAAGCCCAGCGCCGACAGACTGGCTATCAGCCACAACGCTGTCAGCGGGGCCAGGCCAAATTTCCACAGCCAGCGGGCCAGCAGGGTGTAAAGTGGATGGAACGATGCGCTGCCAAAGCCTTCGGCGTAGCCGTAACGAGTAATTTGTTCAAAGAAGACTACATCCCAGCGCACCCAGGGAGCCAGCCAAACCCGGTACAACCACAATTCCGCTGGCGCGGCGGGCGGCCACAGCGCAATTTGCTGTTCTGCGCTTTCCAGCGGGCGCAAAGCCGAAAAATAAGCCGCCGCGGCGCTGCTGATAACGCGCAGGGCCAGCCATATCCCTGCAGGTAGGAGGAATTCTGCTTTTTTCATCGGCTGACGCCGCAGCCGTCCTAAAAGAGCGCTCAAACGCTTTTCGGGACGGCTGCTGATTTTACCCTTCGGCTGGTTTCAGGTCAGCCGCGCCAGGGAGTTTTTCGGCCAGGTTTTGCGGCTTGTGAATCAGAGTGGGCAAGCACTGCGGGCAGATGGCGTATTCCTGGCCGCGATATTCCAGCGCCAGCAGGGGAATCTCCGCCGAGCTGCGGCCACAGTTGAGACAGGTTTTTGTTTTCATTTCTTCTCCTTGGTTTTTACCCAGCCCAGGCTGATGCGCCCGCGCTCAGGTTCGATTTTTTGAATTTCTACGTCAATAATATCGCTGACGCGCAGCGCTGTGCCAAACGGTATCTGGCTTTTGTGCAGCAGGCCGTCTTGTTTGACGCCAATATCCACAAAAGCGCCAAAATCTACCACGTTGCGCACCGTTCCTTTCAGCTCCATGCCGGGAGCCAGGTCTTCCATCTTTAGCACGTCAGAGCGCAGGATGGGCGCGGGCGCGTCAAAGCGCGGGTCGCGCCCGGGGCGGACGAGCTGCTCCAGAATGTCGGTCAGGGTCGGCAGGCCGCAGCCGAGTTCGGCGGCCAGGGCCGGGGCAGAGATTTGCTTCAGCAGAGTTTCCAGGGCGGGCTTGCGCTCTTCGAGGCTGGCATCCGCTTTCAGCCCGGCGCGTTGCAGTACTTTGCGGGCGATGGGGTAACTCTCCGGGTGAATGGCGCTGGCGTCGAGCGGCTCGCTGCCGCTGCGGATTCTCAAGAACCCGGCGCATTGCTCAAAGGCTTTTGGTCCCAGCCCGCTGACGCTGCGCAGCTCGGCGCGGGAGCGGAAAGGGCCGTTGGCGTCACGGTGGGCGACAATGCCTGTGGCAAGTTTCGGTCCCAGGCCGGAGACGTGCGTCAGCAGCGCGGCGCTGGCGGTGTTGGCGTCTACGCCAACGGTGTTGACGGCGCTTTCCACCACCCCGTCCAGGGCGTGGTTCAGGGCAGTCTGGTCTACGTCATGCTGGTACAGGCCGACCCCGATGGATTTGGGGTCAATTTTGACCAGTTCGGCCATCGGGTCTTGGGCGCGGCGGGCGATGGAGACTGCGCCGCGAATGGAAACATCTAATTCGGGGAATTCGGCGCGGGCCAGGGCGCTGGCGGAGTAAACCGAAGCCCCGGCTTCGTTGACGATGAGATATTTGACCGGCGCGGGAGCAAAGCCTTCCACCAGGCGCAGCAGTTCGGCGGCCAGTTTTTCGGTTTCGCGCGAGGCGGTTCCGTTCCCGATGGTGATGAGTGTGACGTTGTGGCGTTTGACCAGGGTTTGCAGGGTGTTGAGCGACCCTTGCCAGTCGTTTTTGGGTTCGTGCGGGTAGATGGTTCCGGTTTCGAGTAGTTTTCCGGTAGGGTCAACCACTGCCAGCTTGGTTCCGGTGCGGTAGCCGGGGTCGAGTCCCAGCGCGGTATGCCCGGCCAGGGGTGTGGTGTTCAGCAGGGCGCGCAAATTATCGGCAAAGACGTTGATGGCGTGTGTATCGGCGCTTTCGCTCAGGCTGCGGCGCACGTCACGCTCAATGGCGGGCAGCAGCAGGCGCTCGGCGGCGTCATTCAGCGCCAGGGTGAGCGAGTCGCTGAAAGGGGAAAGCAGGTCTTCAGAAAATTCGGCTTCCAGGGCTGGGCGCCAATCTTTTTCGGCGATTTCGACTCGGACGCGCAGGACGTTTTCTTTTTCGCCGCGATTGATGGCGAGTATTTGGTGCGGCTGCAGGCGGCTGACCGGGGCGGAGAAGGCGTAATATGATTCGTAAACCCGCTTTTCATCTGCGGCGTCTTCTATTTTTTCAACGCTGACGCGGGCAAATTTGAGCGCTTTTTCGCGCACGGTTTGACGGACAATGGCGGTATCGCTGATGGTTTCGGCAGCGATGTCGCGCGCGCCTTGCAGGGCTTCTTCTACGCTGGTCACCTGGTCGTTGAGATACGATTCGCGCACGATGTCTTCGATGGCGCGTTTGGTGATGGTTTGCTTCAGAATGTGGTCGGCCAGGCCTTGCAGGCCTTTTTCGCGGGCAATGCTGGCGCGGGTGCGGCGCTTGGGGCGGTAGGGCGCGTACAGGTCTTCCAGCGCTGTCAGGGTTGATGCGCTTTCCAGGTCGAGGCGCAGCTCTGGGGTGAGTTTCCCCTGCTCTTCGATAGAAGCGAGAATGGCGGCGCGGCGTTCGTCCAGCCCGCGCAGGCGGATTATCTCATCGGAGACGATGCGAACTTGTTCATCATCCAGCGTGCCGGTCATTTCCTTGCGGTAGCGGGCGATGAAAGGGACGGTGTTGCCTTCGTCCAGCAGGGCGATGGCGGCCTGCACTTGGGCAGGGCGGACATTGAGAAGTTTGGCGATGGTTTCGGCGTGAGTCATGGGCGCGATTGTATCAAACGCGCTCTGGCTCTGGCAAGGCCGGGTTTGATGCTGCGCCGCCGCTTTCAGGCGGTGGGTTTTGCGGCGGCGGGTTCGGCGGACTGAAGTCCCGCCTCAGTGCGCGGAAGTCCGCTGAAGCGGACTGTAATATCAGCTATTCAGTCTCGCCAAACAAGTTATCCAGGTCGCTTTCTGGCACATCGAAGACGGCGTTGTGCGGCGGCAGGGCTTCGCGGGTCATGTATTCGGGTAGACGGTCATCTTTGGCGCTGAAACCGGCGCGGCGATTGAATTCGCGCTCCAGTCGCAGGGTTTCACGCCCCAGTTGCTGCAGGTAATCTTGCGGCGCGTCCCAGCCGTAGCGGGCGTGGATGAGAGCTGGGATGACTTGCGGCGCGGCGGCGTAACCAAAACCGGCAAAAATGCAGGCTCCCAGGCTGTCGTAACCGGCCATGTTTAGCTGCGCCGCCAGGGAGAGTTTGGCCTGCCCGGCTGGGTCGAGATGGTTCACTTTGGCGCGAATGGTCAGACCGCAGGTGTGGTCTGCGCCTTGCGGGCTGGTGGCAAAGGTGACGCCTGTGCCTTTGATGGCGCGCGGTTCGTAGGCGCTCATTGCCTGACCTTTGACGGCGGGGACGCGCTCGTTGCCGTAAGCGCGGCCAACCGCGCAGGCTCCGGCTCCCAGCAGCCGCCCCAACCCGCTTCCGGCGCGGATTTCATCCATCAGGCGCAGGGCTGCGGCGCCATCGCCAAAGGAGAAGATGCCCGAATCGGCGGCTACGCCCAGGGCGGCGCCGATTTCAATTGAATCCAACCCCAGGTCGTTGACTTGCCAGTTGAGCCGGGCTATCGTGTCCAGGTCGCCAATTCCCAGGTTGCTGCCCATCAGCCCAACGGTTTCGTATTCCAGCGGGGAGACAATGCTTTTGCCGTCTTCTCCGCCGAAGATGTTGGAGCAGCGAATGGCGCAGCCGGCCATGCAGGCGTGGGTGGTTTGGCTTTCGCCGCCGCGCCGCAGCAGCAGGTCGCGCATGGTTTCGCCGCTGATTTTTTCCACGTCTTCAAAGACGCCGCTGGAGAAGTTGCGGGTGGGCAGAGCGCCAAAATGTTGAGTCATCTGCGGCATGGCCTGCGTGCCATAGTCGCGGTAAAGCGCGGTTTGCGGGTGCGCCAGCAGCGCGGCGCTGAATTCTTTTTGAGCTTGCTTGAAGGCTTCGGGGTGGAGAATGTCGGGTTTTTGCCCGCCGCTGTTGTCGAAGACGATGGCCTTCAGCCCTTTGGCGGCCATGACGGCGCCCAGGCCGCCGCGGGCGGCGATGCGGCTGGGAACCCGGTCTTTATCCAGGTTTTGAATTCCGGCTGAGGCCATTTTCATTTCCCCGCCGGGGCCAATCAGCGCGATGGCGGCTTTTTCGCCAAACTGCTCTACCAGCCTGCGGGCCGATTCGTACACGCCCAGGCCGGTCAGCGCGGCGGCGCTGTGCCATTCCGCGCCCTGCAGGCTGAGACGCAGCGTCCACAGCGAGTTGTCTTTCGGGGCGCCTTCGATAATCAGCGCCTTGACGCCCAGGCTTGTCAGGTGCATTCCGGTTCTGCCGCCAGCGTTGGCTTCTTTTACGCCGCCGGTGAGCGGCGATTTTGCGCCGATGGAGATTCTGTCGGTGGAAGAGAGCATGTGCCCGACCAGCAGGCCAGGGGCAAAGATGAGCTTGTTTAGCGGCCCCAGCGGCTGGCAGGTGGGCGGAACTTCGTCCAGCAAAATGCGCGCCAGCAGGGCGCGCCCGCCCAGTTTTTCCCAGGCGGCGGGAACGGGTTCTTTTTTGAATGTTTGGCCGCTTACGTTGATGCGCCAGATGTGCATACGACCTCCGTGTGCTAGAAAACCGTTAACGTTTGGACAAAATGTGGACAAAACAGATGTACTTGCTTGTATAATCCGCGCCGCATGGCAAAGGAGGCAGAATGAAGGCAAATTTTGGAATGTGGCGCAAAGCCTTGTGGGAATTGGTGAAAATGGAACAACGCAGCGAGTGGGACGGGCTGGATGTTATCTCAAAATGGCTGATAGCCACACGCTCGGCGGTGACAACCGTCACGGTTTATTCTTCCGTCATTGCGGGCTTGCTGGCCTGGCGTGATGGTTTTTTCTCTTTTTGGCCCTGGCTGGTGGTTACGCTGGGGCTGTTTATTGCGCACGGAACGAATAATTTGCTGAATGATTACACCGATTTTTCGCGCGGGGTGGATAAGGAAAATTATTTCCGCACGCAGTATGGCGTTCATCCCCTGGTGCAGGGGTTTTGGACGAAATCGCAGCAGCTGCAGTGGTTTTTTATCAGCGGACTGCTGGCTTTTCTCAGCGGAGTGTTTGCCCTGTTTTACACCCAAGCCAACCCGCTGATTTTGGCCCTGTTTGCTTTTGGCGCGCTCACGCTGCTGTTTTACACCTGGCCGATGAAATATCTGGCGCTGGGTGAGCTGGCGATTTTTCTCATCTGGGGCCCGATTCTGATAACCGGAGTCTATCTGGTTTTGGCTTTCGGGGCCGAAAGCGCCCTGCCCGCCGATTGGTGGAAGGTGGCTGTGGCTGGCATTCCTTTTGGCCTGAGCGTTGCCAGCATCAACGTTGCTAAACACACCGACAAGCTGGATGATGATAAGAAAAAAGGCGTCGGCACTTTCCCTGTGCGGGTTGGGCAAACTTTTGCCCGTTATACCACAATTGCCGCGCTGATTTTGGCTTACGGCGTGGTTTTTTACCTGACGGCGATTGGCTATTTTTCCACTTTTCTGCTGCTGATTGTCTTTGCCCTGCCTCGGGCAGTGATGGCGGTGGGCGCGCTGCTCAAACCGCGTCCCAACGGCCCGCCCGCTGGGGCCGAGGCTTTTTGGCCCGCCTGGTTTAGCGGATTCGCTTTTTACCATAACCGCATGTTTGGCGGATTGTTCATTACTGCAATTCTGCTGGACGTTCTCTTTCGCGTTGCGCCTTTTTCTTTGCCGCTCGGCATCAATTTTTGGGGCCTGATGGCTGTCGTTGCCGGCGGGGGAATTGCTCTGGCGCGAATGCGCCGCCCGGCCTGACATTTTTCTCTGGAGGTAAACCTTATGCCACAAATTGCTAACGAAGAACGCAACGGACGCTTGCGCACCACCCTGACCCTGCAGCCCGGCGAAAAAGTCTCACTGTGCCGCTGTCAGAAATCGGCTGACCTGCCTTTTTGCGATGGGACGCACAAAACCTGCGAGACAACCTTTGGCCCGTTGGTGGTGATTGTCCCTCAGGTGGCTGAGTCTCCCGAAGAAGCCGCCTGAAAACGCGAAATTTACCCCAGCAGCGACAGCCAGACGCGCTTCATCCCCACCAGGCTGCCGACCACCATTCCGGCTCCGCTGAAAACCGTCAGAATTACTTCCGGCCCAAACTGCCAAAAAGCCATCAGCAGCGTAGCGGCGTTGAGCGGCAGGGCTTTTTCACCGATAAACAGCTGCAAGTACACTGACAACCCCAAGAAAACCGTCACCAGGCCGGTGACGAACAAAATAACAGCAAGCGCCGTCAGCAGCGGCGCTTGTTTGCGTTCAATTGTCTGGCTTTTTTCTTCGGCAACCCGGCGCACCAGCGCTTCGGCGTCGGTCCAGTACAGGCCTTGATGGGTGGAAATGCTGGTGATAATTTCTTGCTGCGAAACGCCGCGGCTGAGTTGTTCTACAATCCAGGTTTCCAACTCGTTCTGATTCATTTTTCAGCGCTTCCAGTTTACCAGGGTGATGCCGGTCAGCGTCAGCGCGCCGCCCAGCACAGAAACCAGGTTGATGTTTTCGCCCAGCATCAGGGCGGCGGTGAGCATCGTCACCAGCGGTTCAACATAGATGAAAACGCTCAGCTGTGAAGCGGGCAGCGCTTTTAGCGCGTCATACCAGGCGATGTAAGCCAACCCGGAGCCAAAAACGCCCAGGGCAATCAGGCTGTTCCAGCCGTCTGAAGAGAGACGGCTCATTTCGCTCCAACCTGGCCCCAGGCCAAACAGCCAGGCGGCGGCAAAACCCCAGCCAAAGAGCATGACGTAAAACATCATGCGCGCCGCCGGGTGTTTTTGCAGCCCATCGCGTGAAAGCACGGAAAAAACCGCCCAGTTGACCGCGCTGATGAGAATCAGAAAATCACCGGGCGCGCCAAATCCGCCCCGAGCCAACGCGGCCAGGTCGCCGCGTGAGACGATAATCAGCGTTCCCAGCCCGGCCAGGACAATTCCCGCGCCTTGTACCCAACCTAGCCGCTCTCGAAGAAACGCCCATCCCAGCAGCGCGGTGAAGACGGGAATGGTCGCCACAATCCAGGCGGTGGTAGTGGCGGCGGCGGTCTGCAGCCCGGTGGCTTGCAGCCACT
>Ga0172371_10014678_pt1 | contig 10067 bp, 9 predicted proteins | sample Lak12m_FD_114543 | JGI IMG/M metagenome (GOLD analysis project Ga0172371, IMG submission 114543) | Freshwater microbial communities from Kabuno Bay, South-Kivu, Congo - kab_022012_12m | ecosystem: Environmental > Aquatic > Freshwater > Lake | place: Democratic Republic of the Congo: South-Kivu... | reverse complement strand
GTCAAGACCCTCTTAGCTGCAGAATGATATTAAGCGAGGTATCGAATGCCGCGGGAATCGACGACATCCACTCATCTGGTCAGCGCCTTTGCCACGCCGGATTACGGCGGGGAGACCGTGCGCATCGGCGACCTGAATGGCGACGGCGCGCCCGACCTGCTTTATACCCAGTGCGTATTCGGGCAGCGCTCGATCACCTGCCTGACCGCGGTTACGCTGTCCGGCGAGGTGCTGTGGCAGGTGGGCGCGCCGTCCGCGGAGAACACCGCGGTTTACGGCGACCTGCCGGTAGCGATTTACGACTGGGACAACGACGGGCGCAACGAGGTGCTCTACATCCGCCAGGCCTATTACGCCGAGCCCGTGCTGTATGATGATCCCCCCGCCTACCGTGATTACAAAATCTGCGAGCGCGCGCTGCGCTACGAAGGCGACGCCGTCATGGTCGTGCTCGACGGCATGACCGGCGAGGAGAAATACAGCTTCCCCATTCCCGCGCCGGCTGATTCCGGCTTCCTCTTCGCCGACCTTACCGGGCGGGGACGCCGGGAAGACCTGGTGGTGAAGGACGAATACTGGAACATGTGGGGGGTGTCGCACGAAGGCCGGGTGCTCTGGCACTGGCAGGGATCGACGGGCCACTGTCCGGCGATCGCGGACCTGGACGGCGACGGGCGCGAGGAGGTATTCGTCGGTTACGCGCTGATCGATCACGACGGCGCCGTGCTGTTCCAAAAGGATTGGGAAGGCTGGGGCGACGGCAAGGAGGACCCGTGGGGCGTGCCGCATCACCAGGACGCCACCTATATCGTGCGGCTGGCCGACGGCTCGTGGCGGCTGCTCTTCGGCAACGACGGCGTCCACTGCCTGGCGGTGGACGGAACCGAGCTCTGGCATCACCCGCTACAGGAGGCGCAGCACGTGGTCGCCGGGAAATATCGCGACGACTCGGAACTCCAGGTGGCGGTTATCGACCGCGGGTTCCCGCGCACGCCGGAGGGGAAGCCGGCCGACCTGCTGCTTTACGATATCGACGGGCGGGAAATCTGGCGGCGGGCACAAAATCCGGGCGGCTGGTGCGCCGCCTGTATGGATATCCGCTGGTGCGGCAATCTGCGGGAGATACTAGTCTACAAGCGCGGTTATCAATCGCCCATCGCCATTTATGACGGCCAAGGCAATGTGTTGGACGAAATCGACGTCTCGGATGACATCCTTGTCAACGATACCCTCTATCCCGGCAACTATTACTGCTGCCGCGCCGACGTGTGGGGGGACAGCCGCGAGGAAGTGCTGGTTTTCGGCGGAAAGGGAATGCGCGTTCACGCCAACCGCCGCCCGCTGGCGATCCCTACCCTATACAACAATACGCTTTACCATGGGATGTGAACAGGCTCAAGTGGCGAGTGACGAGTATCTTCTCACCCACGAAGAGACGGCTTGACGCATCAGCATTTCGGCAATAAGATATCGGCGTGGTATGAATTCCACACCAGTTAACATGATGGAGATCAGTGCCATGGCGAAGGTTTACACGGGCAAAGTAGTCATTCCAATAGATAATATTGAGGATTATATTAAAGTCCTTGCTGAAGTAGAAAAACAGCGGGAACCATTCCGCCGTATGATGAACGACTTGAATAATGATTTCCATGACTATTTATTACAGAAATTCTCCAAGAGCACAGCTCGCAAACACTCGACCGTTATCGATCTCTTCATCGAATTCATTTGTCGCCAGACCGACGTCGAGAATATAGAAGATATAACCAGGGGCATGGTTAATACGCACTTTCGACAATGGTGGAAGCGCAAGGTATTGGACTCCACTACTCCAGATCAGCTTAAAGTTGCGCTCAAGAAGTTTTTCACGTTCCTGGCGGCTGAAAAGGGAATCGTAAATGAGAAGGCGCTGAAGGGTCTGCTGTAATCCAGGATATACACCGAGTATAATGCACAAAACAAGCGCATCGAGGCGGACTGGCGATTTGCGCCAGTCCTTTCCGTGAATCATTCCGCTTTCAAAAACACGCGCGCCGTTAGTCATAGTTCTGCCTGGATTGGCAACAAGTCCGCCTTTTCTGCTGGAGGTGCCACGCATGAAACTCGACGGTCGTGTCGCCCTGGTTACCGGCGCCGGCAAAGGGATCGGGGCGGCGATTGCCATTGAAGCCGCTCGCGCCGGCGCCGACGTGATCATCAACTACGCCACCGACAGCCAGGGCGCGGAAGAGACGCTGGCGGCCGTCTGCGCGGCGGGACGGCGGGGGATGATCGCGCGGGCGGATGTCAGCCGCAAGGCGGAAGTCGATGCCATGGTCGCCCGCGGCATCGAGGCGTTCGGCAAGATCGACATCCTGGTCAATAATTCGGGCATCGCGCTGTGGAAGCCCTTCCTGGAGATCGACGAGGAAAACTGGGACCGCACCATCGATGTCAACCTAAAGAGTGTCTTCCTCTGCTCGCAGGCCGTCGCCCGACACCTGGTGGCACAGCGGCTGCCCGGCAGCATCATCAACATCTCCTCTATTGCCGCCTGGGGCGCGCTGGATTGCCTGGTACCGTATTGCGCCTCGAAGGGCGGCATGACGCTGGTCACCCGCGCGATGGCCACCGAACTGGGGCCGCACGGCATCCGGGTGAACGCGCTGGCGCCCGGCACCATCGACATCAAGCGGAACCGCGACACCGATCCACAATACCCCGGCAACTGGGAGCCGTTTATCCCGCTGGGCCGCGTGGGCACGGTGGAAGAGATCGCCAAACCGGTGATTTTCCTCGCCTCCGACGACGCGGCCTACATCACCGGGCAGACCTTCTGGGCGGATGGCGGCGAGACGTCCTACGTGCCCATGCCCAGATCGGACTTCGCCCGATGATCGCGCGCGCTGACCTGGGCCTGCTGGCGGACGACCTGACCGGCGCCTGCGATCTGGCGGCGGCGTTTGCACCACGCATGGGGCCGCTGGTGGTGACCGGCGCGGATGGCGGCGGCGACGTGTTGAATACCCAGTCGCGCGCCTTGCCCGCCGTGGAGGCAAGGGAGCGGCTCCGCGAGGCGGGCCGGCGGCTGGCGGCAAAGCCGGTCATTTTCAAGAAGACCGATTCCACGTTGCGCGGTCCGGCGGGCGCGGAACTGGAAGGACTGCTGGCGGGCTTAGGTCCCCGGCGAGTAGTAGTTGCGCCGGCCATTCCGCGCATCGGTAAGACGACGCGGGACGGCCTGCTGTACGAGCATGGGATTCTGCTGACGCAGACGGCGTATGCCGCCGATCCGACGTCACCCAGGATGTCGGCCAGCATTGCCGACATCCTGGCGGAGACGGGACAGGTGGACTGCCAAATCGCCGACGCGGAAACCGACGAGGACCTGCAACGGCTGGTGGACGAAACGCTGGCTATGAAAGAGCCGGTGCTGTTCGCCGGCTCGCTGGGACTGGCCGACGCGCTGGCACGTCGGTTGGAGTCGGGAACCGGCGCCGCGACGCCCCCTCCCCCAACGAGGCGGATTGCGTTGATTAGCGGCTCGCTCTACGAGCGCACAGAGCGGCAAATCGCGAAAGCGGTAGCCGGAGGTGCAATATTGCAGGAGATTTGCGCTGCCGGACTGCAGGAAATCGGTAACGTGCCGATAATACTCCGTTTATGCGGTCCATCGGCGCCGGCATTTCTCGAAGCGGTGGAAAAGGCGTCCTGCTGGGTACGGATCGCCGGAATCGATGGGCTGGGTATCGTTGGTGGAGAAACGGCCTATCACCTGTTTCAGCGCCTGGGCGCCACTCGACTATCGGTGATCGGCCGCATGGCGGAAGTGATTTCATACGGCATCATGCTGGACGGCTCGCTGGCCGGCTGCCCCTTCACCATGAAGGGCGGCTCGGTAGGACCGGATGATGCGCTGGAGCTGATGATTCAGTATTTGCGCTCCGGAAAGGTCTGAGTAAGCAAAATTTAGTATTGCTTTTGATCTGGTAGACCAGTCAGACATGTCCAACATGTCTGACTGGTCTGACTGGTCCGACATATCGGACGTAGAGAAAGAGCAATATATCCGAAGTAGAAAGGATACCTCGTGAAGCCGATACTCGGCATTACCATGGGCGACGCGGCCGGCATCGGGCCGGAGCTGATTTTGAAGGCCTTCGATTCGCCGGAGCTGTTCGCGCGTTGCCGGCCATTGCTGATCGGCAGCCGGGCGGTGATGGAGCGGTATGGCCGGCTGCTCGGCATCCGCGTGCCGTTGCGCGTGGTCGGGTCGGCAGCGGAGGCCGGGTATGAACCCGGCACGCTGGACATGCTCGACCTGGGGCTGGTGGACGCGGAGGCGCTGCAAATCGGCGTGGTGGCGCCGGAGCCGGGCAGCGCGGCGGTGGTATATACGCAGGCGGCGGGCCGGCTGGCGCTGGAGGGCGCCATCGACGCCATCGTCTCCGCGCCGTTGAACAAGGAGTCGATGCGGCTGGCGGGATATCCCTTCGAGGGGCAGACGCAGATCCTCGCCGAGCTGGCCGGCGCCGCGCGGGTGGGCATGATCCTGCTGCTGGGCCATATCCGCGTGATGATGCTCACCACCCACACCTCGCTGCGCAAAGCGTGCGATGCCGTGACGAAGGAGAAGGTGCTGTCGATGATCGAGCTGGCGCACGACACGCTGCGAACCTTCGGCATCCCCCACCCGACCATCGCCGTGGCGGGATTGAATCCCCATGCCGGCGAAGGCGGTTTATTCGGCAGCGAGGAGGTAGAGGGCTCCATTCCGGCAATCGCGGCGGCGGTCGCGCGCGGCATCGATGCCGTAGGGCCTGTTCCCGCCGACGTGGTGTTTGTCAAGGCCCGGCAGGGCATTTACGACCTGGTGCTGGCGATGTACCACGACCAGGCGAACATGGCGGCGAAGCTGCTGGGCTTCGGCGAGGTGGTCACCGTGCTGGCCGGACTGCCGTTCATCCGCACTTCGGTCGGGCACGGCACCGCCTTCGACATTGCCGGGAAGGGAATCGCCGATGAGCGGAACTTCGTGATGGCAATCGAGGCGGCGGCGGAGATGGCGATGCTGCGGGGCGCGGGCCCTCTCCCCTCGACCCCATAGACGTTAAGATAAGAGAATGAAAAATGAAAAATGAAAATTGCAAAATGAAAAATGGTTTGCTGTCCGAGTATACAATGCATGCAGAACAATATCTGCCCTGATTTTTCGAGCAGAATTTTGCATTTTGCAATTTTCATTTTTCATTTTTCATTAAATAACTCTTTATCTTAACGCCTATGCCCCCCGACACCCTCTCCCAATGCTGGGCGAGGGGGAGGACAGGAATTATAATTATGACAGTATCATATAACAATAAAGCCTTCTCCCCCTCTCCCAGCATTGGGAGAGGGGGTCGGGGGGAGAGGACCCGCGGATGAGATTCTTTGACTGCAATTGCAGCTTCGGCGAGAGCGCGCGGCCTCCGTTCCGCTACGCGCGGACTCCCGCCGAACTGCTGGAGGAGATGGATTTCTGCGGCATCGACCGCGCGCTGGCCTGCCACGCCGGCATGCGCTTCAGCTCGCCGGTAATATGGAACGAAAAGTGTTCGGACGGATGCGCCGCTTCTTCGCGGCTCGAGCCGGCCTGGGCCATCCTGCCGGCGCAAACCGGCGAGCAACCACCAATTGATGAATTCCTTGCCGCGATGAAGGCGCATAACATCCGCGCGCTGTGGGCGTTTCCGGACGAGCATCGCTACCCGCTGAACCGCCTGGCCTTCGGCGAACTGCTGGAGGCCCTGGTTGCCCACCGGATTCCCCTCTTCGTGAAGCAGAACCTGGTGGCCATCGGCGAGCTGCTGAAGGAATGTCCCAACCTTACCGTGGTGGCGGCGAACCAGGGGCCGCACAGCATCGAACGCTATCTGCGCCCGGTGATGGATGCCTTCCCCCGCGTATATATCGATACTTCCTCTTACATCGTGCAGGGAACCCTCGAGGAGTGCTGCGAGCGTTACGGTCCGGAGCGTCTGCTATTCGGCACGGCGTTCCCCAATAACTGCAGCGGCGGCGCGCTGTTGCAACTGGCGCGTGCCGCCATCTCCGATCCGGCGAAGGCGGCGATTGCTAGCGTCAACCTGGAGCGATTATTGGGGGAGGTGAAATTATGATCGGCAACCCTTCCCTCATTGCCCGCGATTATATGAAGTATGGCCAATCAGCGACCTGCCCAATCATCGATATGCACGGCCACTTCGGCCCGTTTTACGGCGGTTACCTGCCGGCGGCTCCCCTGGAAGCAATGCTGGCGGCGCTCGAGCGAGCCGGCGTGCTGCGCATCGTCGTCTCCGCGCACGAGGCGCTTTTTTCCGACCCTGTTTCCGGCAACGCGCAGGTGCAGGAAGCAATCGATATGCAGCCGGGACATTTCCTGGGCTACTGGCTGGTCAACCCCAACCATCGAAAGCTGGTCACGACGGCGCCCGCCGACTTCGAGCGCGCGCGAGGGTTCATCGGCTTCAAATTCCTGCCGGATTACCATACTGTGCCGGTCACCGATCCGCGGTATGCGCCGGTGCTGGAATATGCGAACGACCGGCGGTTACCCATCCTGATCCACACCTGGGGCGGCAGCGGCTTCGATTCACCGCAGATCATCGAGGAGACAGCGGAACAATACCCGAATGCCACCCTTATTATGGGCCACTCCGGGTTCGGCGACTGGGAGAATGCCGCGCGGGTGGCGGCGGAGTATCCCAACGTCTACCTGGAGCTGACGGCGGTCTACGTCGCCCACGACTGGAGCATGCTGCCGACGGGCAGCGGCACGCCGGTGCCCTTCCTGCCTTGCCTGCAGGTGAATGGCATCATCGAATACCTGGTCGAGCGCGCCGGGTCGAAGAAGATCCTGTATGGCACCGACATGCCCTGGTATAGCCCGCACTTCGCTGCCGGCGCGGTGCTGTTCGCCCGCATCGATGACGAAGCACGGCACGATATCTTGCACCGAAATGCGGAGCGGCTATTGGAGTCGTTAACTCATGCAAGCAAGTGAGGTAACATGGCAGGCTTGTTGACGGCGCATTGTGCCCTGGCGGAGGAGCTGGCGGCGTATTCCAGGTTGTGTTATGACCGGCGGCTGGTCGGCGCGGCCGGGGGGAATTTGAGCGCGCGCATCCCGGGCACCGAGCATTGCCTGGTAACCGCCAGCGGGGTATCGCTGCGCGACGTGACGCCGGAGAACCTGGTGGTAGTCGATCTGCGGGGCAACGTGGCGGAAGGCCCGGCGGGCCAGAAACCGTCGAAGGAGATCGGCTTTCACCTGGCCATCTTCCGCGCCAGGCCCGCGGTGGGGGCGGTGGTGCACGTGCACCCGCCGCATGCCACCGTATTCGCCATCTCCCGTAAGCCGATTCCGCTGGTTACCGTCTCCGCCATTTTGAAGCTCAAGCAGGGGCCGATCGTGCCGGTGGCCGACCCGGGCTCGAAAGAGCTGTGCGATAATGTGACGAAGGCGGTGCAGGCTTCGTCACCGGAAACCACCGTGCTGCTGATGGAGAAGCACGGGGTGCTCGCGTTCCGGTCAACATTATGCGAGGCATTCGACGACGCGGAACTTGCCGAAGACACCGCGAAGATCGCCTGCCTGCTGGGCCCGGCGGCGCGGCGGGAGTGCGTGGTCGACCTGTCCATCCTGTTGAACGAGTCGCTGCCGTTTTATCCCACTGACCCACCGTTCCGCAAGTGCTGGCACGTTAAGATGGAGGAATCAGGCGCCAACGTATCTCGCCTGGAGCTCGGCGCGCACGCGGGAACGCACGTCGATGCTCCGCTGCATTTCCTGGCGGGCGGCGCCGGCGTGGCGACACTTCCGCCTTCCGCCTTCATGGGCGAGGCAATCGTCATAGACGCGGTAAAGGAACCTGGCGGCGAGGTGACACTCGATGACATCGCCGGCGCCGACATCCGCGCGGGCGATATCGTGCTATTCCGTACCGGTTGGGAGACGCGCGCCGGCACGCCGGAGTTCTTCGCCGGCGCCTGGCCGGGGGTGCTGCCGGAAGTGGTCGGCGCGTTGATAGCGAAAGGTGTGAAAGCGATTGGCGGCGATTTCCCCTCCATCGACAGCCCGCCAGGCATCGAGGCCGGCGTGCCGGCGCATAAAAAGGCACTCGGCGCCGGCCTGCCGGTGTTCGAGGCGCTGGTGAACCTGGCCGGGTTGGCCGGCAAGCGAATTCAATTCATCGGCCTGCCGCTGCGCATCGAAGACGGCGAAGCCAGCCCGATCCGTGCGGTAGCAGTGGTGAGTGATTGAACTTTGCGTCTTGAGAAACCAGCCAATTATTTCTCACGGAGGCGCAAAGACGCAAAGATTGTTAACAAGACTTTCGCTCGGTATCGGGTAGACGCTTTGTGGTTTGGTCTGTGCTTTAAAAAATCATCGGACCGATCGGACCGATCAGACGGATCGTCACGGCACAGTTTCGTATAGGTACACCTAAACAGACTTATCCCGGAAAAGACTGAAGGAGATTGTTTCTCGAGTAATCGCCCAGCTTTGATCTGTCTGATCGGTCCGATCGGTCAGATCGGTCCGATTATTTTTTAGAGCACCGACCAAAACATTGATTGTATCGAGCGAAAGGCCTGGTTAAACAACCCTTTTCGCAAAGGAGCAATACGATGAGCGATGACATCTTCGGGAACCATCCGTTCCCCCCGGATAAGAAAAAGCCGTTGCACATCCGCGGCGAACTGATCCGGCACTTCATTTATCCGGCGGAACGCCCGCATTTCAGCGATTTGAATTACCTGTATGTGAGCACGGACAGGCTGACGGTGGGCACCTGGCAGCTTGCGCCGGGCGGGCACTACGATCCGCCCGACCTGCATGCCGGCGACGAGGTGTATTACGTGCTGAACGGCGTGCTCACCGAGCACAACCCGCTGATCGGCGAGTTCATGCGGGTGAAGGAAGGCGAGGCGCTGCTGCTGCCCATGCACGGCTACCACAAGGGCTACAACTTCGAGCCGGGCATCATGCGCATCCTCTACGTCATCGCGCCGAAGATATGGGAAGACCAGGCGCCGCCGATGGACTTCGCGGGGCGCATGAAGATGTATAAAGGGGCGTTCAACAAGCAGTTTCCCGGCAATCCGCCCATTCCGCAGTGGAACATCCACGGCACCACCGACGACATCGGACGCTGGCCGGTTCCCGGTCCGGATTGCCGGAAAGACCCCATCCTCTTCTACCATATCACTGAGGAGAAGAAGCTGCTCAACGTGCACGGCGCCGAATACCCGATGCTGGTGAAGTTCTTCGTCAGCAACGACCTGGTGCACATGGGCGAGTTCATCCTGCCCGCGGGCGGCGCCGGCTCGCGCGCGTCGGAACCGGACAGCCACGCCGGCGATTGCGTCCTCTTCGTGCAGGAAGGCCCGATCACCTTCTTCCTGCCCGACACGCTGGAAGCTTTCGACATCCAGGTCGAAGAAGCGATGTTCATCCCGGAAGGCACGCGCTACCAGCTCATCAACTATACCGCTCATCCGGTGAAGGCGATATTTTCCATCGCGCCTGGATTATAATTTTCGGAGCGCGGACTGGTAGACCGCGTGAGATAACCGAGTGAAAGACCACACGCGCGGACTGGCAGTCCGCGCTCCGGGAGAGATATCATGGCGAAATTAGCGATTCACGGCGGGGAGCAGGCGGTTCCCGAGGGGTTTGTCGAGTGGCCTATCGTCACACCGGAGGACAAGCAGGCGGTGCTGGACGTGCTGGACCGCCGCGTGTTCTGGGGTACGCATGCGCCGGCAGTGCTCGGGCTGCAGAACGAATGGGCGGAGTATACCGGCGCGAAGTATTGCCTGGCTACCAACAGCGGCACCTCCGCCCTGCATATTGCCGTGGCCGGCGCGGGCATCGGGCCGGGAGATGAAGTGATTACCACCGCGCTTACCTTCGTCGCCAGCGCGCTGGCGGCACTGCAGGCGAACGCGGTGCCGGTGTTTGTAGATATCGACCCGAAGACCTTTTGCATCGACCCGGCGAAGATCGAGGAGAAGATCACGGACCGCACGCGGGCCATTCT
>Ga0172371_10014675_pt1 | contig 10069 bp, 10 predicted proteins | sample Lak12m_FD_114543 | JGI IMG/M metagenome (GOLD analysis project Ga0172371, IMG submission 114543) | Freshwater microbial communities from Kabuno Bay, South-Kivu, Congo - kab_022012_12m | ecosystem: Environmental > Aquatic > Freshwater > Lake | place: Democratic Republic of the Congo: South-Kivu... | reverse complement strand
TATCAATCAAATTACCATAGATTATTTTTACTTTTGGAAAAAAGATTCTTTTTCGGGGTTTTTGTATTATTTTATTGGTCCCGCTTAACGCCATGGGCAATATCGGACAGTTATTGCTTAATATCGATATCATTCCAACGCCTTTGTGACCATCTTTAATTATCCCTTCTACGGATCGCGTGCCTTCAGGGAACATAGCCAATACTTCACCGGAATTTAAAATTTCAATCGAATCCTTTATTGCCTTTCTGTCCATAGAGTTTCTATTTACAGGAAAAGTATTTAAAAATGATAGAGCTTCACCAAATATTCTGTTATTAAATATTTCTTTTTTTGCCATAAAGTAAGCATGCCTTGAAAAATATCCTACAATTATTAAAGGGTCCACGTAACTCAAATGATTTGAACATAGGATCACTCCTCCACTTTTAGGTATATTCTCATATCCAGATACCTCAACTCTATATAATATTTTAAACGAAATTTTAAAAAATAATTTTATAAACAAATAAAATATGTGGAAGCATCTGGAACGTTTTATTTTAATTTTATATTCTTTCATAATAAAAAATTATTATCTTATCTGCTACTTCTTTAATAGACATATTTGTTGTATCAATCACTACTGCATTTTCAGGTATTATTAACGGGCTGTCTTTTCTTGAGCTGTCAATCTTATCACGATTTGATATCTCCTTTTTTATGGCCCTTTTTTCCATTAAATTACCTTTTTGTTTATTTTGTAGTTCTCTTCTCTTTATTCTCTCTTGAAGACTTGCAGTAAGAAAGACTTTTAATGTTGCTTCCGGGTATACGACACTCCCTGTGTCTCTACCCTCAAGAACTGCATTTCCATTTTTGGCGAGCTCGCGCTGCAATTTTACGAGATATTTCCTTATACCTGAAAGTCGTGAAACTATTGAAACTGCTGCACCAACTTCTTTACTTCTTATTTCATTTGTGACATCTTTACCATTTAATTTTACGATAGTATACTGTTTTTCATCAGAAGGACTGTTTTCAAGTTCAATATAAGACTGCTTTGCAATCTCGAGAATTTTAGTTTCATCTTCAGGATCTATATTATTACTCAAAGCCAGTAAAGTAATTGTCCTATACATAGCTCCTGTGTCAATATAATTAAATCCAAGTTTTTTTGCCAGCAATTTTGCTATAGTACTTTTTCCACTCCCTGCAGGGCCATCGATTGTTATTATTTTTTTATTATTTTTAAGCATTTCTTTTTTGAGTATTAATGTTTTTTATCTGGATATTGCTTTCTTTAATTCATATTTAAAACTTGGAAAAGAAGTATTAATGCAATCCGAATCCAATATTTTTACTTTCCCTTTTGTTTTTAATGAAAGTATTGCCAAAGCCATTGCAATCCTGTGATCCCCGCTGCATTCCAAAGAGCCTTCACCTATTTTTAAATCTTTAGAGCCTCTAATTATTAAATCACCTTCATTGGCTTCAATATCTACTCCCAGCTTCTTGAATTGTGTTGTAATTGAAGATATCCTGTCACTTTCCTTAAAACGCAGTTCCCCAATGCCCTTTATCACTGTGACGCCATCTGCAAAGGCCGCTGCAACACATAAAATTGGTATATCATCAATTATGTTAGGAATAAATTTACTTTCAACTGTGATGGCTCTTAGCTTGCTAAACGATGATTCCAAATCTGCAACAGGTTCGTTATTGATAATTCTTTCATTTTTTATTTCAATTTTTGCACCCATATTTTTTAAAGCTGTCAGCAGGTAATTCCTTGTGTTATTTATACCAATATCTTTTATTGAAATTCTTGAACTTTTCAGTATCAGGCTTGCTATAATAAAATATGCCGCTGAGGATATATCACAGGGAACATATATATTTTTTCCTTTAAGTATTTTCCCTGGTTTTATCTTTGTATCTTTCCCATCATAAGAAATATCAGCTCCGAAATATTCAAGCATTCTTTCCGTATGATCCCTTGATATTTGTGGCTGTATTATTTCTGTTTCTCCATCTGCAAATAGCCCGGCAAGCATTAAGCATGATTTTACCTGTGCACTCGAAACGTTAATAATGAATTTTTTTCCTTTAAGATTTGACTGCTTCCCAAATATGATTATTGGAGCTTTCCTATTATTGCATTTGCCAAATATATTTGCCCCCATCTCTCTTAAAGGATTTATTATTCTATCCATAGGTCTATTATTGATAGACTTATCACCTGATAGAATAGATAAAAAATTTGTTGCACAGAGTATCCCGCTTAGCAGCCTTATTGTTGTGCCGGAATTACCCACATACAAAATATCATCTGGTTCTTTTAATTTAGTTATTCCCTTACCGTGAACAACAAGATTATTCTCAAATTTTTCTATTTCAACTCCAAGCATTTTTAGTACCTCTATTGTTCTTATGCAGTCTTCCGAAAATAAATAATTCTTAATTATAACTTTATTATTTGTAAGAGAGGATATAATTGCACTTCGATGGGAAATAGATTTATCTCCTGGAATTTTAATTTGACCTTTTATTGAGTTTACTCCATTTATTTCCATAATTAATCTCCCAGTACCTTCTTTACTCTTACCTCGTATCCTGCTTTTTGAATTGCTTCTTTGGCAATTTCACCTGCATTTTCACCCTGTATCAGGATTTTTAAAATACCACCACCCAGAAACTCGGTTGAATGAAAAATAGAAATATCTTCAATATTTATACTGCTTGAGCTTATAGCAAGAGTTATATCACTTAAAACTCCTCTTTTATCAGGAATCGCTATCATCAATTCATACAAATTAGCAATATCCTTATCAATATATTTGGGAAGATTCACTCTTGCTTCTTTTGCTTCTATATAATGATTTCTTATATATTCAGAATCATTTTTACTAAGATTATCTTTAAATTTAGTAAGATATTCTATGTACTTTTCCAGTGCCTTGTTAATTTCTTCTTTGTTCTCGATTGTGATATCCACCCACATTTTAGGATTTGAAATCGCAATTCTTGTCATATCTCTGAATCCACCCGCACAAAGTTTGAAAAGATTTTTAAGCTCAATTTGTTCATCATTAATCAGTTTTATTAAAGTAGTTGACAAAATATGTGGAAGATGGCTAATAAAAGATACTATTTCATCGTGTTCCTTTGGGGTTATTGCCACCACCTTTGAACCTATTTTTGTAAATATTGAATGCAGGGTCATTAGAGCCTCGGTCTTTGTCGAATCTGTAGGCGTTAATATATAAAAAGCATTTTTGAATAAATCCGGTCTGGCACTTAAAACACCTTCATTTTCAGATCCAGCCATTGGATGACCACCGATAAAAATTACATCTGAAGGTAATAATTTACCTACTTCTTTTACAATATTTTCTTTTGCACTTCCAACATCTGTTAATATTACCCCCTTTTTTAAATAATCTTTTATAGATTTAACAACTTCAATTATTTTACTTATAGGAGTTGCTATTATTATAAGGTCTGCGTCTTTTACTGACTCAGAATAATTTGCCGCAATTTTATCTATGATATTACGATATTTTGCAATATTGAGTGCTTCCGGAATGGTATCATAACCCGTAATAATAAAATTTTTGTTTATTTCCTTTAGGGATAAAGCCAAGGATCCACCTATCAATCCTAATCCGATTACTGTTATATTTTTTATATTTTTCATAGTGATTTAAAAATGAAATTTAAAAGTATTAATAATAATAAAAATTTTCTTAACATTTTACTATAATTAAATTTATTTTATCACTTTTTTTTAAAAAATATAAAAACTGTATTGACAATAAAATTTTTTTTTGATATATTTATTCTACTTTAGGGCAGGAGGCAACTTTCAGTCTAGAGCCAAATTTACAAACGAAAGAATGTAAAAAGTAGCTAATGTACAGAAAAGACCCTGAGAAAAGTTCTAAGGTAAGCCCCGAGATGTTCGATAGCCTAAGGCGCTAGCTAAGGTGATGGATAACTTGGGGTATTTTTTTTGCCGTATCATAAATTAAATTCTAATTTTTAAAAATCTGGAAAATCCTTTAAAATCTGGAAATGCTAATCATATCCTTTTCAAATATTTGTGAATTATATCCATTAAATAATCTATTTTATCCTTAGTTATCCAGTAATGAGTTACAAACCTGAATTCTCCACCATAATTATTGCTTATTTTTATCATATTGTTATAAAGATAATTTATAAAATCTTCCTCATTGAAGTTCTTACTAACAGTTATTTTTTCGTTTAATTTAAAAAAAACCATATTAATATCAAGTTTGTTTTTATTTACTACAAATACTTCTGTAGCATCAAGACAATCTGCTAAATATTTGGCATTTTGATGATCTTCTTCAAGTCTTTTGATCATTTTATCAATTGCAACCAAACAGGGTGCCGCTAAAAAACCGGCCTGTCTCATTCCACCACCCATTAGTTTCCTATTTTTTCTTGCTTTAGTAATAAATTCATTTTTTCCTACAAGAACAGAACCAACCGGACAGCACAAACCTTTTGAAAAACAAAACATAACAGAGTCAAAATATTTTGCTATTTCTTTTACGTCTGTCTTTAATTCGATTGCAGCATTAAATATTCTTGCACCATCCAGATGTAATGGAAGATTTTTTAATTTAGTAAAAGCATTTACTTCTTTAATATTTTCAATTGGAACCACAGTTCCGTCGGATGTTGCATTTTCCATACAGACGAGCCCTGTCCTGGGATGATGAATATCTTCTTCCCTGTATGAATTCTTTAACTCTTCTATTCTAAATTTTCCTAAACAATCATTTAAAAGTCTTAGCTGAACTCCTGCAATAACTGCAGATGCACCTACTTCATGCAATAAGATGTGACAACTTTTTGCAAGCAGCACTTCATCTCCCCTAGCTGTATGGGTCAGCAGTGCAAGTTGATTGCCGAATGTTCCTGAAGGTACGAATAAAGCTGCCTCTTTTCCTAAAATATAAGCAGCCTTATTTTCCAGCAAGTTTACAGTAGGATCATCGCCATAAACATCATCTCCAACTGCAGCGTTTTTCATAGAATCCATCATTTCATCAGTTGGCTCTGTAACAGTATCACTTCTTAAATCTATATACTTCATCTTATTAAATAAAATTTTAGTATTTATTTCTTTTTTAATTTACCGATCATATATCCACCTTGCTGTTCTCCCAGTATATGCGATGTTATAAAAGCGTTTTCATCAACTTCTTCAATAAATTTGGTAAGGCTTCCAATAAGGGTCCGTCTGCAAACTACATTTATAATATCAAGTTCTCCATCTTTTCCAACACCCTTGTAACACGTAACACCAAATCCCTGATTTCTTAAAAGATTTACTATTTCATTACTCCTGGAAATTGATATGATATTTGTGCTCATTAAATCCTTTGTAAGTCTATCGGAAATTATAATACCTATAAAAGTGCCAACTGCAAAACCTGCGCCATATGCAAATATTCCATATATGTTGTTATCTATATCCTGTATTACCCTTGCTATTACGGCAACATATACCGTTACTTCCATAAAACCAATAATTGCCGCAAATATTTTTTTTCTTCTCACAACAAAATTTATTCTTATGGTTCCAAGAGAAACGTCAATGATTCTTCCGAAAAATATCAATAGCGTCCAGAATAAAATGTTCAATTTTAATTTCCTCCAGGTATTTAAATCGGATATAACATATACAAATCTAATAGCAAACGTAAAATTTAGCAAGAATAATTTTTCTTTATATTGACAAAATACGTTATTTTTGTTATATTAATAACACCTTAAAAAATGAGGCAACATTCGGGAAAAAATTATTCTGTAGACGAAAGAATATAGAGTTTATTTTGATTACTGAAAGTCCTGTGAAAAGTTTTAAGGTAGAACTCCAATGTGCTTAATAGCCTAAGACTGTAAAAAGTTATGGTAAAAGGTAAATTGGAGTTTTTTATTTATTGTATAAAAATTTTTTCAAGTTCATCATTAGTTAATATTTTAAATTTACCTTCGGCCAGATTTCCCAACTTTAAGTTTCCTATTGCAGTTCTTTTAAGATCTTTAACATTATAACCAAGTCTTTTAAAAGCTTTTCTTATAACTCTTTTCCTGCCTTCAATAATTTTAATTTCTATTCTTGAAATATTATTTTTTCTGAGTAAAATCCTGACTGCTGCAGGCTTAAGTTCCCTTCCTTCTACATCAATTCCATTTTCTAATTTTTCAATACTTTCTGCTCTGAAATAATCGTTTGTTTCAACTTCATATGTTTTAGGAACCTTAAATTTTGGATGAAGTATTTTATATGTAAAATCACCATCATTGGTAAGTAAAATCAAACCTCTAGAATCAAAATCCAGTCTGCCAACAGGATATAATCTTGCTTTAATTCCATTAACTAAATCAAGAACTGTTTTGCGTTTATAATTATCCCTAACACTTGAAATGTAACCCTCAGGTTTGTTTAATGCAATGACAATATTTTTTTCAAATTTTAATTCTTTTCCTTCATATTCAACTTTATCGCCGTTACTAACTTTAAAAGAAAGATCTGTAAGTATTTCACCATTTACTTTAATCTTTTCTGATTTTATAAGTTCTTCTGCTTTTCTGCGGGAAAGTATCCCGCATGAAGCAAGATATTTTGCTATCCTAACCTTCTTCTTCATTGTTTTTATCTTCAAAATTTTCCAATTGAGGTAAGTCTTTAATATTGTTAATTCCTAAAATTTCAAGTAACTTTTCGCTTGTTTTATATAAAATAGGATTACCGGGTTCTTTTAACCTGCCAGCTTCTTTAATCAATCCTTTGTCTACCAATGTCAAGATAACACTGTCAGTTCTTACACCTCTTATTTCGGCAATTTGCGTTCTTGTTACTGGTTGCCTGTAACAAATTATGGCTATTGTTTCCAACGCAGCTTGAGAAATGTATGTTCTGATATTTGATTTTACAAAAACTTTTAAAATATCGCTTATGGCAGGATTTGAATAAAACCTGTATCCACCGGCAATCTTTCTTAATATGAATCCCCTGTTTTTATCAAGATATTCTCTTTCAAGATCATTTAATATTTTTTCAGTTTTTCTTTCAGTGATTTCGAGCGTTGAAGAAATTTCCCCTATGCTTACTGGTGTTTCAGAAATAAAAAGAATACCTTCAATACATGATTTAATATAATCATCCGTTTTATATATACCATTTATCAGATTGATTCTTTCACTGCTTACAGGAAATCCATCTTCATCGTTTATGTCCTGGGCAGGTGTCATGCTTTTTCCTGTTTCTTTGTTTCCATTATGTTTAAATTGATCCATCTTTTACTTTATATGTTAAATAAATGCTGTATTTATTATTTTCATTAATTCAGTTGATATTTTTTATAATAATATTACCAAAGTTCTCAAATTGTATTATATCTATAAGTTCATTTTTATAAAGCTCTAGAATTGAAAGAAAACAGATTATTTTATCAATCAACTCGGTGTAAGACTCTGTCAGTTGTATGAAAGTAGTTTCTTTTTTTCTTGACAGTTCTTTTTTTATTCTATCCATTTCATCAATTATGGTTATGCTTGCATTATCGAGATACACAGTACTTAAATCAATTACAAAATCGTTTCTTTTGAGTAATATTGAAGCTACATGATTTATTAGTTCAATATTTAATTTATCCAAAAAATCAGGAAGTACGCTCAGGAATTCCTTTTCGAGCGGTGCTTCGCGTACAAGATAAAATTTCTCTTCTTCTATTAATTTTTCAACATAGTTTGCAGTTTTTTGATAAATTTTATATTCCTTCTCCCTGATCTTCACCAAACTATCGTCTCCTATTTCAATTTCTTCTTCTTTTTTGTTTTGTGATGGAATAATTGAGCTTGATTTAATTTCAAGAAGTATTGAAGCTATATATAAGAAGCTCGAAATGGTATCAAGAAAAATATCTTTATTTTTTTTTATAAAATCCAGAAAATCTAAAATTATTGAATTTAACTTTATCTGATAAATATCTACTTTTCTTTTCCTTACAAGATCCAGAAGTAAATTTGCAGGACCAGAAAAATCTTCATATTTAATTAAATAACTTTTTTCCACCACCGCATTAATCTATACCCATTTTTTTTCTTATATTTGAAATTGTAGTCTTAGAGATTTCTCTAACTTTATTTTTTCCTTTTTCAAGGATTTCATAAACATATCCGATATTATTCTCAAGTGTTTTTCTTTTTTCTTGAAAATCTTTTAATGAATTAAAAATAAGTTCCGCTATTTCATCTTTACATGCGGTACAGCCTATTTGACCGTTTTTACATCTATTTTCTATTTCATTAATACCTTTATCTTTATATAGTTTGTAAAAAGAAAAAACATTACATATCTGAGGATTTCCGGAATCTGTAGTATGAATTCTTTTAGGATCTGTTATCATGCCTCTTACTTTTTTCCTTATGCTCTCAAGATCATCAGATAAAAATATTGCATTTTCGTAGCTTTTTGACATTTTTCTTCCATCAATTCCGCAAACTCGAGTGGCTTGTGAAAGCATTGCTGCCGGTTCTTTGAAATAATTTCCATATAAAAAATTAAACCTTCTGGCAATTTCCCTTGTAATCTCAAGATGGGGCAGCTGATCTTCTCCAACCGGAATTATATCTGCATTTACAATCAATATATCTGCAGCCATCAATACAGGGTAAGAGAAAAAACCAAGAGTTGACAGGTCCTTGGATTTTATCTCTTTGATCTGTTCCTTATAAGTAGGGCATCTTTCAAGCCATGACAAGGGAGTTATCATTGAAAGATACAATGTAAGTTCTGCTATCTCGGGTATATCAGATTGTCTGTAGAGATGAGTCACTTCTGGATTAATTCCCAGTGAAATTAGATCAATTACACAATCTAATAAATTAGTTTTAATATTTTTAGGATTCTGATATTCAGTTGACAGTGCATGCCAGTCTACAAGAAAAAAGAAATTGTCATAATTATCCTGGTTTTTTATCATATTTTTGATATTTCCATGCAGATGCCCTAGATGCAACCTTCCTGTTGGCCTGAATCCTGTAAGCATTATTTTTTTCATTATCATTTCTCCTTAAAAACTACGATGTTTTTATGTGTCTTCACATTAAATATTGCCACCATGTAAATCCTTTAAAAATAACATATATTACAGGAGATAAGGCTCCCCAAAATACTCTGCCTCCAAGATAGAGCAGTAAAAATATAAAAATAAATCCGAATCTTCCAATGCTCAAATATTTGTACATAGCATTGCCTGGTAAGAAAGACGCAAGTATATTTGAACCGTCAAGAGGTGGGATAGGTATAAAGTTAAAAATTGCAAGGAATATATTTATATATATAGCATTCTGGAACATCTCATTAATTAAAAGTACAGTTTTGTGTCCAATTGTTCCGGTAATTTCATTTAGTGAAAATCCGGAAACTTTCAATATATAAATAAATAGCCCATAAAGAGCCCCAATTAAAAATCCTACAATTAAATTTGTAACAGGGCCTGCAAGTGAAGAATATCTTATTCCCCTCCTGTAATTCCTGAAATATGAGGGATTAATGGGCACAGGTTTCGCATAACCAAAGATAATACCGCTATTTATCAGGATTAAAAGTAAAGGCAGAAGAATACTGCCAAACAAATCTATGTGTGCAATCGGATTCAGTGTAAGTCTTCCCAGGTTTTTTGCTGTCGGATCTCCAAACCTGTTTGCGATATATCCATGAGCATATTCATGAAGTATAACACCTACAAGAAGCCCTGGAATCATTACTACGAGTTGCCTTAAAAAAATTATTATTTCATTTCCTATATTACTAAACATAATTATTTAAATGAACCTTTTCTCTTAAAGTGTTACTAATATAAATAGTCATTAAATTTTAAAATTATAATTGATTTAAATTTATACCTTATCAAAAAGTGGTAAAAATGCAATAAAAATAATAGACTAACTGCTTTTTTCTTTGTCTCTTGGATGGTATTTGAAATAGGTTTCCTTAATATGTTTTTTATTAATGTTTGTATATATTTCAGTAGTTGATATG
>Ga0172371_10014674_pt1 | contig 10069 bp, 8 predicted proteins | sample Lak12m_FD_114543 | JGI IMG/M metagenome (GOLD analysis project Ga0172371, IMG submission 114543) | Freshwater microbial communities from Kabuno Bay, South-Kivu, Congo - kab_022012_12m | ecosystem: Environmental > Aquatic > Freshwater > Lake | place: Democratic Republic of the Congo: South-Kivu... | reverse complement strand
TGTGTATGGTCTTACTGCACTGACAGTTACAACACTTACTATAGACATGGTGATAAACGGAGTTCGACAGTCGGTACAGTTTTTTATTTTTTCGAAAAACTACGAAGAAATTGCTTCTCGTATTAATGCCGAAGCACATCGGGGTGTAACTATTCTCGACGGTATGGGTTGGTACTCGAAAGAGCCGGTGAAAGTATTAACAGTAATTGCCCGCAAAAATGAGTCAATTCCTATTTTTCGCATTGTTAAAGAGTGCGATCCCAATGCATTTATTTCGCAATCGTCGGCAATCGGTGTTTACGGCGAAGGTTTTGATGTAATTAAAAGTAAGTAATATGTCAGGATTCACAGCAATTATATTTAAAAACACAAAACCAACTAATTCGTTGTCAGTGTTCTCGTTGCGACGGGAGCATGAGCAAAAAATGATTTGCCGGACTGTTGATACTGACAATTATGTTGTTCAGCAACTGACAAACTCAAAATTCCTGAACGATAAGATATTCGAACAAAACGATGCTTATTTCATTGGTATAGAAGGTGTTTTATTGAATTTAGACGAGCTTAAAGCTGGTCGTGAAATTTCGATTTTAGAATTGCTTATAGCACTTTATGAAAATTACGGCAGTGATTTTGTAAAGCAGTTACGGGGTGATTTTAGCGGTTTTATTTTCGATAAAAAAGCGGATAGTTGGTTGGTGTTTACCAATCAGACCGGAGCTAAGCGAATTTTCGTTTTCGAAAATGGGAATTATCTGATTTTTGCTTCGGAACTTAACCGTATTTCAGCCCTAATGAGTGAGTTGAATATTCCACGAAAACTTAATACGGAAGCTGCCTATTCGTTGTTGACAAGCGGTTTTATGTTGAACGAGATTTCGTTTATCGAAGGTGTTAACCGATTAATGCCCGGATGCTATCTGGAACTTAAAAACGGTAAAAGCACTATTTCCAACTATTTTCATTTAAAAAATATTGAGCAAAATTCAGACTCGAAAAAACAAATTATTAACAAGGTAGATGGGCTTTTTCAGCAAGCCATTCAACGTGGTTTTGAAAAAGATAAAACATACAATTACAAGCATATAGCCACATTAAGTGGAGGCTTGGACTCGCGCATGACAGTGCTTATGGCACACAAAATGGGCTATACCGACCAACTCAATTTCACATTTTCGCAAGCTAATTACTTAGACGAACAAATTGCAAAGCAAATTGCCATCGACCACCGCCACGAATTTATGTTTCAGTCGCTCGATCATGGCAATTACCTGCGAAATATCGACGAAATTGTGGCTTACAACGATGGCATGATTCTGTTTTCGGGTAGCGCACATGTACTGAAATCGTGCAAGAACATGAATTTTGAACCTTACGGATTGGTGCATACCGGCTTAATTGGCGACGCCGTGCTGGGTTCGTTTTTATCACAACCAACCGTTGTAAGACCCTCACTCACAGCAGGATTATATTCAGGCAAACTACTTCCAAAAGCAGTTAACTATATAACTTCAGTTCAGCAACAATTTGATTCAGAAGAGCTTTACAAATTCTATGGGCGTGCTTTTATGGGTGCCATGAATGGAAATTATTATCTTGACGTGTTTTCTCAAAGTGTTTCACCCTTTTTGGATATCGATTTTTTGAGTTATTGCTATTCTATTCCGGAAGATTTGAAATTCAGGCAAAAAATTTATATAGACTGGATAGCGCAAAAAAATCGCGAATTTGCTGCCTATCCCTGGGAAAAAACAGGCGTTTCACCCTTAATTTCACTAACCAACAAAAAGTATTTTGCTCCGGGTTATTACAAACGTATGAGTTTAAAGTTTTTTGATAAACTATCCGGAAAACTAAAGTCGGGGATGAACCCTTTTGATTATTGGCTGGAAGAAAATAAGCCTCTTGCACAACATTTTACAGATTATTTCCGGCAAAATATTAGCCTTGTAGAAAACGATGAACTTCGCAACGATTGCAATTGGTTGTTCGAGAATGGGAATTGGGATGAACGCTTTCAGGTATTGACCGTTTTGGCAGCAATCAAATTACATTTTAACTAACAGTCATTTCGCCACAAAGGCTTTTGGTTAGTTTTTGTTTGATTTGTTCCGGCAGCGAAAATTCTCCCAACAAATACATCAGCTTTGTTACAATTGCCTCGATAGTACAATCGTGAGCACTCAAAACGCCGGCGTACATCAGTTTCAGACTTGTTTCGTATCGACCCATTTCAACCGAACCGGTACTGCACTGGCTGCGATTTACCACAATGATACCCCGTTCGTTGGCAGATTTGAGAGCATCGAAAAGCCATTTTTTACGTGGTGCATTACCAGCTCCAAACGACTCAATAACAACCGCTTTCAAATTTTTAATATTCAAAATCGCTTCTACAGTTTGTTGTGTAATTCCCGGAAAGAGTTTTAAAATCGCTACATTACGGTCGGTTTTGGTACGCACTCTCAACTTCAAATTCGGCTCGTTGTAGTGAATGTTCGACCGAAAATACTTTATATGTACACCCGCTTTTGCCAACGGAGGATAGTTGTACGAGTTGAATGCATTAAAATGCTCGGCATTTTTTTTAGTCGTTCGGTTGCCTCTGAACAAAGTATCCTCAAAGAAAATACACACTTCAGGCACAATAGGTTGTCCGTTTTCGTAGCTTGTAGCAATTTCGATTGCAGTAAGCATGTTTTCTTTGGCATCGGACCGAAGCATGCCGATTGGTAGTTGTGCGCCGGTAAAAACAACTGGCTTCGACAGGTTTTCGAGCATAAAACTAAGTGCAGAAGCCGAGTATGCCATTGTGTCGGTACCGTGAAGAATCACAAAACCATCGAAATAGTTATAATTTTCCTGAATAATAAATGCCATTTTCTCCCAAATATCGGGGTTCATGTCCGACGAATCGATAAAAGGTGTAAACGGTATGCTCTTGATTTTTACGCCAATTTCTTTCAGCTCGGGCATAAATTCCTGCAACCTTTCAAAGTCAACAGGTCGGAGTGCACCCGTCGAGGGGTCTTCGGACATACTAATGGTACCACCTGTAAAAATCAACAATACTGCTTTCGAATTATCCACCTTTATTTCTTTTTTGTGAAAACGAAAGGCAAAGATAAACGTTTTTTTTTATTTAGCCTTGTACATTAGCTTTACAGTAACCGATGCAGTTTTCTTTTTCGATGATGTATTAAATGCTCCACCCCAGCTATAATCTTCGGCCGAATTAAAATCCTACTATCTGAAAAAGATCTTTTTTATTCATTGTATTGCTATTTAGAGAGTTAAATTTTTATCTTTAATTTTTCACCCAAACTTAATTTATTGTTCGATTTGCTGTTCCATGCTTTCAATTCCCGAACTGTACAGTTGTATTTCACAGCAATTTCCGACAGCGTTTCACCGCTTTTTACCGTATGCGTTTTTATTTTCGACGATTTTGCTTTTTCGTGAACCGACAAATTGGTACTTTTGGTAACAATTAGTTTTTGTCCGGCTAAAATAGTAGCAGAACTTAAATTATTCAACGTTTTGAGTTCATTTGTGCTGAGGTTGAATTTTTTCGATAGGCTGTAGAGCGTTTCACCTTTCTGAACTATATAAAATTCACTTGTAACGGCATTATCATTAATGACTTCATGCTCAACAACTTTCATACTATCAGTTTTCTGTCTGCTTTCTGAATTCTTAATGGCTTTTGCAGTTGTTGCTGCTATTTCAATTTCTTTTTTGTCTTTGATTAAAAGTCGTTGTTTGGGTTGCAGCATGTCCTTTCGCAGGTCGTTTTTCTTTTTTAATTGTGCTACAGTCAATCCGTATTTCGCGGCAATAGATGTCAATGTTTCACCCGATTTAACATAATGATAAGTTGCAGGTACGGTTTTTTTTATGGAAGTTGCATTTTCAGTTTGCTCCATTGTTACGGGCTGTATATTGCTAACAATCATTGGTTTGTAATCCGGATTGGGAATTGAATTGGCTCTTGCAATTAATGAATCGAAGGTAATCACTCTGCCTGCTTTGATGTACCGGCGGTTGTAATAATCCGATTCGGAATGTGAAATAGAAATACCAACGCTCGATGCTGAATGTATAAAATCGAAAGTTCCATCTTCGTGTTTCGAAACTACCAGGCCTACGTGTCCAACTCTGCTCCCACGCCTATGACCGTTGTAAAATACCAAATCGCCCGGAAGAATATCATTTTTAGCTATTGTTGGAGTCTGCTCAGCCTGACCGCCGGAAGAGCTACCTAATTTTATGCCAAAGTTACTGAAAACAAACGAAGTAAAACCGGAGCAGTCGAATGAATTTGGTCCTTTTCCGCCACCACGATATGGCGAACCGATATACGTTTTACTATAATTTATAATGGAATCGATGAGTGAAATTTTAGGAGCAAAAGTTTCAGCAGGGTTGCTTATTAATGGTATGGTTTTGTCGGCTTGCGAATAAGCTGTTTGTATTGATATAATAAGGAGAAATATCAGTGTTTTAAAGTTAAAAATTCCCATTTGAAATCCGTTTTACTTTGTGTTTACCACAAAGATAGTTTTTTGACTCCAGTCAACGAAATATCTATAGGGTTTTTAACCCAAATTAAGCTAATGTAAGAAACTGCATCTTGTTCATTTGCAGATTATTAGTTAGTTGTGATTATACAAAAACTGTTTTGTGAGAAAATTTTATACAGTTTTTTAGCTATTTTTTAAAAATTATCGTATTAAAAATTATACATTTGCACTGTGAAATTAATTATTCGCAAATAATATGAAAAACTTATATATTACGCTGATAATATGCACCTTAGCAGTTTTAGCTTTTAGCTCTTGTCGACAAAAAACTGTGCGTACCATCGAAAAATCGGACGTTGAACGGTTTTATTTGGCTGCCGACACCTCTAAAGGATCGCTCAGTATCGAAATAAACATTGAAATTCCGGTATGCTACGACGACGATAAAGTGCTCGATTCGATTCGGAATACCATTGTTTCAAATTTATTTGGTTTGGAATATGTATCCATCTCTAATGATTCGGTATTACAGAAATTTACAAATGATATAAAGCAAGAGTATAAACTCACAAATGAACCCATTTTAAATGAAATGGATGAAAAATCATTGTACAGTTTTAATAATGAACATATTTTAGATGGTTTTTCTCTTTTGAGCGACGAAAGTATTTATTCTTATGGCATCAATCGTTATGTATTTATGGGTGGAGCACACGGGTTGAATACGATTAATTATATGAATTTTAACCTGAAAACAGGCAAACAGATTACCGAAAGTGATTTATTTATGAAAAATTCGACACCGAAATTAACCGAATTAATTAAAAAGCGAATTGTAGAGCAAAGCACCGAAGACGAGAGTATGGAGCCGATAAAAAATCTTGCAAAAACGGATTATTGGATTGATGCCATAAAACCAAATGGAAATTTTTATATAACAGACGAAAGTCTTAATTATGTTTTCAACCCCTACGAAATTGGCCCTTACTATCTGGGTATTACCGAAGTACGCATACCTTACGATCGTTTGAAAGGCATTCTAAAACCAAATTCAATTGTTAGTTATTTAATAAAAAAAGAGAAAAAAGAATCTTCAGAGTAAATCTGATTTTACAAAAAAATATTTTAAAAAATGTAATATTGCAATTTATTGATTATTAAATTAGTAAATTGCATTTTTTTTATTAATCTGAATTAGATTCATTTTTATACAAAATGAGTTCAGAATTGAAAACATATCAAAATATTTACTACCTTTGCTTTTCAAAACGCTTATTAACGATTTCAAAATCTATAGTGTTATGTTTAAAAAACTGTATTATTTCTATCGCGATGGTTTTAAAAATATGACAGTTGGTAAAACTCTTTGGGTAATTGCACTTCTCAAACTCTTCATTATGTTTGCCATTCTAAAAGTGTTTTTCTTCCCTAATTATCTGAATACCAACTTTAAAACCGAAGCAGATAAATCCAATCACGTCAGTCAGGAATTAATCAATAAATCGAATTAAATCACTTTAAATTCCGAATTTAAAATTTATGGAACTATTAGATGTATCATTAGTCAATTGGTCGCGGGCGCAATTTACGCTTACAGCCATGTATCACTGGATTTTTGTGCCGCTAACCCTTGGTTTGGGTATTATTCAGGCCATTATGGAAACTATTTATTACCGCACAGGCGATGAAAAATGGAAGCAGGCAACCAAGTTTTGGATGACGCTTTTTGGTGTTAACTTTGCCATTGGAGTTGCCACAGGCATTATTCTCGAATTTCAGTTTGGCACCAACTGGTCGAACTACAGTTGGTTTGTGGGTGATATTTTTGGTGCTCCACTTGCTATCGAAGGTATTCTGGCCTTCTTTATGGAAGCTACTTTTATTTCCATTATGTTTTTTGGCTGGAATAAAGTGAGTAAAGGTTTTCACCTTGCTTCAACATGGCTCACTATACTCGGAGCTACGCTTTCGGCATTCTGGATATTGGTGGCAAACGCCTGGATGCAGCATCCGGTGGGCATGGAATTTAACCCCGACACTGTTCGCAACGAGATGGTCAGTTTTTGGGAAATTCTATCTCCATTTGCATTAAATAAGTTTTTGCATACGGTATGGTCGAGCTGGATCGTTGCCGCTTTATTTGTATTAGGTGTAAGTGCCTGGTTCTTAATTAAAAAGCGCGACACAGACTTTGCGAAAAAAAGCATTAAAGTGGCGGCTATTTTCGGACTTACTGCTTCTATTCTTACTGCTCTATCGGGCGATGGATCTGCATACAATGTTTCGCAACATCAACCAATGAAATTGGCTGCAATGGAAGGTTTGTACAATGGGCAAAAAGGAGCAGAGCTGGTTGCTTTTGGTATTTTGAATAGCGAGAAGAAATCATACAATGATAGTATAGACCCGTTTTCATTCAAAATTGCATTTCCTAAAGCATTATCTTTACTTGCATTTCGCGATTTAGATGCTTTTGTGCCGGGTATGAACGATATTGTAAAAGGCGGTTACGAGACTAATAATGGCGTTGCGCTTTCGTTTGCCGAAAAACAGGCAAAAGGCAAGTCGGCTTTGAATGCCCTTGCCAACTATAAAACTGCCATGCAGGCTAAAGATTCATCGGCGGCTACTTTGCATAAAGATACTTTGATGGCAAATTACGATTATTTTGGTTACGGTTACTTAGATAAACCTGAAGAGTCTATCCCCAGAGTGCCAATGGTGTTTTATTCATTCCATATTATGGTAACATTGGGTATGTTTTTTATTGCGCTTTTTGGAATTTTTGCCTTTATAAGTTTTAGAAATAATCTGAAAATAGAAAATTTTACATGGTTGCAGTGGATTGCACTATTGAGCATTCCGTTAGGCTATGTAGCTTCACAATTAGGTTGGATAGTTGCCGAAGTTGGCCGTCAGCCCTGGGCTATTCAGGATGTTTTGCCTGTTAAGGCATCGGTTTCGGCCATCTCATCCCAGTCAGTGCAGATTACCTTCTTCCTGTTCTTAGTTTTGTTTTCAGCTTTGCTTATTGCCGAAATTCGTATTATGCTAAAGCAAATTAAACATGGTCCACACCACAATTCGTGATTAGTGGGTTTTATTATCAACAACTTCAATAAAAATATAATATTATGTTTACATATTCATTTCTACAGCATTACTGGTGGTTTATCATTTCGCTTTTGGGTGGAATTCTGACCTTTTTATTGTTTGTGCAGGGCGGTCAAACCATGTTATTTTCGTTGGCAAAATCAGAAGACGAGCGCCGCTTATTGGTCAATGTGCTTGGGCGTAAATGGGAGTATACTTTTACAACTTTAGTCACTTTTGGTGGAGCATTTTTCGCTTCATTTCCACTTTTCTATTCTACCAGCTTTGGTGGTGCCTATTGGGTTTGGATGGCAATATTATTCTGTTTTATAATTCAGGCTGTTTCGTACGAATACCAGTCGAAACCCGGAAACACGTATGGAAAAAACACCTACCGCGTATTTTTATTTATCAATGGTTTGCTCGGAACAATTCTGATAGGTGCTGCAGTAGCTACATTTTTCACCGGTTCGGATTTCATTGTAAACAAAACCAACATTACTCAACAATTAGCACCCGTCATTAGCCGTTGGGGTAACGAGTGGCACGGATTGGAAGCTTTGCTGAATTTACGTAACTGGGCGCTTGGTTTGGCTGTTTTCTTTCTGTCGCGCACTACTGCTTCGTTGTTTTTTGTAAACAGATTAAAAAATGAAAACCTCGAAGCGCGTTCGCGTAAAGCTGTTTTGGTAAATGCGCTTCCTTTTTTAGTATTTTTCCTTACGTTTGTAATCTGGACTTTATTGTCGGAAGGATTTGCTGTTAATCCCGAAAACGGAGAAGTATTTATGGAAAAATACAAATACTTTTTCAATTTGATTGAAATGCCGGTTGTGTTGGTGCTGTTTCTGCTTGGTGTGGTTGGTGTACTCTGGGGTATAGGTGGAACAGTTTTTAATCCAAATTTTAAAAAGGGAATCTGGTTTACAGGTGTGGGAACAATACTTGCGGTTTGTAGTTTATTGCTATTAGCTGGCTATAACAACACATCGTATTATCCGGCAACGCCCGATTTACAAAGTTCGCTTACCATTTTTAATTCTTCGTCGAGCGAATTTACGTTAAATGCTATGACTATAGTTTCGGTGCTTATACCGTTTGTGCTGGCTTATATCTTTTACGCATGGCGCTCAATGGAAAAGAAACGTACTGATATTGCCGATATTAATAGCGACGATCACGCGTATTAAATCTTACGCTTTCAATCTATTTGCCCGATAATTTTTTCGAGCTCCGTATCAATTTCGTGCAGTTGCTTTTTGCAAATTTCCAGCAAAGCAGCTGCACGTTTTACTTTTTCCGAAACGGCATCCATATTCAATGTGGCATCGTTTTCTAATGTTGCTAAAATCGCTTCAAGTTCAGTTAGAGCTTCGTTGTATGTGAGTTTTTGTTTTGACATAATTTTTTATAATTAGTAATTCGTAATTATCTATTCGTCTGAGAAGTGAACCAGAACGTGCCTGTACGAACTGAAGATTTTTGACTTTGAAACAAAACCAATATAACTTTTTGCGTCATCAACCACAGGCAAATTCCAGGCGCCGGTATCTTCAAAGAGTTGCATAACCTTTTCCATTGGTAATTTATGATTTATGGTAGCCGGAGGCGAAATCATTAATTCACGCACTGTAAATCGCTGGTAAAGTTCTGTACGGAACATAATATTTCGCACTTCATCGAGTAATAACACGCCAAGTAGCTGCCTGCTTATGGGGTCAACCACCGGAAATATATTTCGGTTCGATTGCGAAATAACTTTTACCAATTCGCCCAGCGTCATTTCGGGTGCAAGTTCAGTGAGGTCAGTTTCTATCACATTGCTGGTTTTGAGCAGTGTAAGTACTGCTTTATCTTTGTTGTGTGTTAACAATTCTCCTTTTTGTGCCAAACGCATAGCATATAAACTATGTGGCTCAAAAAGTATAATAGTGAGATACGAAACGGTAGACACAATCATTAAAGTCATAAACAAATTGTATCCTCCTGTAAGTTCGGCAATTAAAAAAATACCTGTCAGAGGAGCATGCATTACGCCCGACATTAAACCAGACATTCCTGCCAATGCAAAATTTTCGTCGGGGACTTCGAAGCCTGCAATTTGCAACAAATGAGCTACCACATAACCTGTAAGCGCCCCAATAAACAAGGACGGTGCAAAAATTCCCCCTACACCTCCGGCGCTGTTTGTTGCCGCACTTGCAAATATTTTAAAACCAACAATGAGCGAAAGATATATAATAATAACCCAGGGACTATCTCCGAAATTCAGAAAGAAGCTACGGTCGAGCACCGAGTGCGAATTGCCGTTGAGCAGTGCGCTGATTGTATCATACCCTTCGCCATAAAGTGGTGGAAAAATAAAAATCAGTACGCTCAGCATAATTCCACCAATGGCTAATTTTGAATAGGGATTTTTAAACTTGCGAAAGAACTGTTCGATGCGGTTCATG
>Ga0172371_10014673_pt1 | contig 10070 bp, 4 predicted proteins | sample Lak12m_FD_114543 | JGI IMG/M metagenome (GOLD analysis project Ga0172371, IMG submission 114543) | Freshwater microbial communities from Kabuno Bay, South-Kivu, Congo - kab_022012_12m | ecosystem: Environmental > Aquatic > Freshwater > Lake | place: Democratic Republic of the Congo: South-Kivu... | reverse complement strand
GCGCCCCGGCGGCCGTGCCGCCGTTCGTGTAGCCGAAGAAGACGACTGCGTTGAAGAGCTTGCTTTTCAGGTAGGCGTCCAGCTCGCCGCCGGAGAGGTGCTGCATGGTGAACTCGCCCAGGATGCCGCGCAGCCCCTTCTCGCGCGCCCGGCGCGCGTAGTCGATGGAGAACGGGAAGCCCTCGTTGCCGAAGAAGTCGATGTAGGTGAGGTACTGGTCCGGGCAGCCGTTGGCGGCGATGCCCAAGCCGCGGGCGTTCAACCGGCGCGCGAGCGCCTCCAGGAATTCCCGGGGCACTTTGCCGGCGTTGTCCAGGCCGATGCCGCCGTGAACGATGCCCTCCTTGTCGAACCCTTGCACGTACCTGGCGATCACGGCCTTCACCAGGTCGTTCTCCGACGACAGGTCCATGCTGCCGTAGACGTCGCCATAGGCTCCCTTGGGGTTATAACGCACCTTGGCATACTTCGAAAGGCCCTTCACGCCATAGGCCCGCTCCATCCATGCGTCGAAGGCCAGCTTCGCGGCTTCCTCCTTGTCGGACATGCGGCTGAAGTCGTACCCAGAGCCCTTCAGCGAGGTTTCGACGATGCTGTTCCAGTAGCGAAAGACAGAGACGCCGAGCGCTTTGACGGCGCGCGGGTCCTCGCCACCCCAGACGATGTCGTAGCCCATCTCGGTCACGTCCGCGATGTCGCGCGAGGGCGTGCCGAAGGTGATGCCGATGCCGCCGCGCCAACCCGAAAAGTCGCGCGGGGCCGATGCCGGTTCCGCCATGGCCGAGCTTCCCATGCCGAGCATCCACAACAAACCCGCAATGCCCGCCGACAGCAAGAGTCCCCTCCCCGCCGATAAACGGCCGGCGCCTGCCGATATGGAGAACATACGCCTGTCCTTTCTGGGCCAAGCCCTTTGATTGCGAAACCCTACGCGCAGGCCGCCTCCGCTCTTGCCCGGAGTGCCCGAGCCGCCGGGTCTGCCCACGGGGTTCGCTGACTAACGGATAGGAATTCTAATCCCAGGCTTCCCCTAACTGCAACCGCCGCCGCCATTGTTGCAGCTTCCAGCCCTCCTTCCCTCCCTCGTCCTTCCTGACGGCCACTGGTCGCCCTCTTGAGACCCGTTTGCTGTCTCGCGTCTCAATAGGTCCACGGTCTGTAGGTCGCCCAATGCGAGTTGGACGCGTCGGGGTGTCGGTCCGAGCGAAACCAAGCTTGGCGCGAATCTGCTCCGGTGCGCGCCACCGACGCGCGGAAGGCTGGCAATGAATACGGCGAACGAAAGCAGTCCGAGAGCCATTACCCGGGCTTCGATTCCTATCCGTGTGATCGGCAATGCCCGCCGCTGTGTCTTGCTGCCGATGGCGTCCCTCTTGACCCGAAAGCCCCACTTGGGCTAGTCTGGAACGAATGCTTGCCATCGATCGTGCTTGATAGGTCCAAGATGTAGCGGCCCATGAAGCCCGACGGGATCGACGATACGCCCGCCATTCGGGCCGCCGTTGCGAAGCTCAAAGCAAACGGCGGCGGAACGCTGTTCTTCCCCCGGGGGCGGTTCCAGATGACCGAAACCATCGAACTGCCGCCGAACTCCGTCCTTAAGGGCATGGGCGCCGACCATTCCCAGATCTATTGGCCGGATACGTTCGAGCCCTTGGACGCCCTCGTCCGAGGCACGCACTCGTTCGAGGTTTCCGACATCTTCCTGACCTGTGGGAACCACAAGGATGGAATCGTGGGCAACTGGCCCGAGCCGCGCAAACCGCTGACTCCCGAAGAGCGAGCGGCCGACCCTTGGGACGCCATTGTCCTGGAGAAGTTCAAGGTCAGCCAAGCCTTGGAGAACCCGCTGGGCAAACAGCGCCGGCTGGGATACATCAAGTACGAGCAAATTCCCAAGCCGCAGGTGGATCGTCTCGTCGACGGCCCGATGGAGTCCGGCCGGTTCGCGTTCGCCTCCCTCTATGCCGACGCAGCCAGCGAGGGCAAGGTCATCTACGGAACGACGACCCTCAAGGCCAAGAGTCCGATCACGGTCAAGTTCGAGTTCAGCGGCAATTGCCTGTTCTTCGTGAATGGAAAGATTGTCGGGACGACCCTCGGCCGTGGCCAATGGGGCTTCGCCCGTTTGGAAGAGGGGGAGAACAAGATTGAAATGATCATGCTCCCTTCCAAACGCGATGAATGGCGGTTTGGATTGCCTCGCATCACCTGGGTGGAGAAGGTGATGGTCCTTGAGTGATTATATCCCTTGTAATTGCCGGTATCGGTCGAGTTGCCGGGCCACTCTTGACGTACGCCCTATCCGGCAATGGCCAGGAGCAGACCCGAATGAGGAGCCGATCCATGAACAAGCGATCTGGACGAGGATGGCCGGAGGCCGTCATGGCCTGTGCAATGATCCTAGCGGGCGCGCCAGCGGACGCCGCTCCGCTGGCTGTGGCACGTGCCGGCAAGGCCCTGGTGCAGATCGTTGTGGACACAAAGCACGCCTCCGCCCCGGAACAGACCGCTGCCCGCGAACTGAAGACTTACCTGGACAAGACCACGGGCGCGACCTTCGAGGTAGTGGACGAGACCAAGGCGCCGGCGGTGCGGCCGGCGCTGTATGTCGGCCCCACGGCCTTCGCCCGCAAGCACGGCATCCAGCAAGAGGCCCTCGGATCGGAGGAGGGCCTGCTGCGCACGGTCGGCGAAAGCCTGGTCATGATCGGCGGTCGGCCGCGCGGGACGCTTTACGCGGTCTACGAGCTGCTCGACGAGACCCTGGGCGTGCGCTGGTACACCCCGTGGTTCGAGAAGGTGCCCCGTCTCCTCAATCTCACGCTGCCGTTGCTGGATCAGCGATTCCGGCCGTACTTCCTCTCCCGCGACATGTACACCCACCTCGGCGATGAGCGCATGTACGCGGACAAGCCCGGGTGGCTCAGGTTCTGTGCCCGCAACCGCATGAACGGCCCGGGGCCGACTGAGGAGTGGGGCGGAGCGATCACCCGCGGGCGCGCCGGCAACCATAGCTTCGCGGTCCTCGTCCCTACCGACAAGTACTTCGCCGACCACCCCGAGTACTTTTCCGAGCGCAAGGGCAAACGAGTCCCCTCCACTGGCACCAACGGCAACCACCTGTGCCTCACCAACCCCGACGTCCTGCGGATCGTGATCCAGGAGGTGAAGAAGGATCTGCACGACTACCCGGGCGCGTTCTACGTCTCGGTGTCGGAGAACGACGGCGGCTCTCCGACGCTATGCGACTGCGCCAACTGCCGCCGGCTCGCCGCCGCGGAGGGCGAGAGCGGGCTGCTGCTGTGGTTCGTCAACCAGGTGGCGGACGCCATCAAGCCGGACCACCCAGACAAGTACCTCCTGACGCTGGCCTACAACCCCACGGCGCAGCCGCCCAAGCGCATCCGCGCGCGGGACAACGTGATCATCTGGGTCTGCACCGGCGGGCGCAGCGCGCTGGTGAACTTCCCGCGCGGAACCGACGGGCAGGAGTTCGACACGCTGCGGGCCTGGACGAAGTTCGCCAAACACGTTTGGCTATGGGACTACGCCGATGCGGTCTTCCGAGGGATGCACTTCTTCCGCCCGGCCACCTGGCAGATGTACGACCAGTTCCAGCTCTATCGCCGCCTCGGCAGCGTGGACGGCATCTTCCAGGAGAATGAGTTCATGGGCGGCAATGACGTGCTCTTCCGCCAGTTCTATGAACTCGACCTGTGGCTGCTCTCGCGGCTGGCGCGCCAGCCCGATCAGCCGCTCGAACCGCTCGTAGATGATTTCCTGCGCGGCTACTATGGCCCGGCGGCCCCGGCGTTACGCCGGTACTGTGACCTGCTCAAGACCCGCCGCGCCTTCTTCCCCTACCGCCTGTTCAACTGGCCTTTCACGCAACAGGCCCAGAAGCTCTTCGAGGACGCCGAGGCCGAGGCGGCGAAGTCGCCGGAGCACCTAGCCCGGGTGCGCGACCTGCGCCTGCACCTGGACCTGGCGACTTTGGCCTGGCGCAATGATATCATCCGCGACTACCTGGCGCGCGGCGGGAAGTGGGAGGAATATCCCTTGAAGATCGCGTCCCTGAAGGAGCGGCTGCTGAAGCAGCTACAGCAAACGCAGCATCCCTTTCTGCGCGCGAAGGTCTGCCACTGGCATGAAGAGGGAGAGAAGTGGCGGGTCACATTCGACCCGGTGCTGGACGCGCTCTCCGAGTATGTGAACACGCTCGCGGCGGGCAAGGAATATGTGCCGCTGCCCGATCGCTTTGCCGGGCTCCCGCGAGAGCGGCTGATTGATCTGACCGGGGCGACCTTCGCCCGCAACTCGTCCGTCGGGCCGGAGGTGTCGGTGGACCCGGAGGCGGCGCTAGGGCTGGCGTGGGTGCAGAAGGGCGAGGAGCAATTGCCGATGCCCATTGGGGCGTACAGTGCCGACTCCCACCGGCCGCTGAACGTGGGCTCGAGCGTGACGAAGGACGCCGTGCCCGGCCCGGGCTATCACTGGTACAAGGGGCCGCGCTTCGCCCTGCGCGAGTGGTGCTTTGTCTATGTCACGAGCTCCTGGCGGTTCCAGGTGCCGCTGTGGTCGGAGTACGACCCGACGCACCCGGGCCAGGAGTGGCAGGTGTGGGTGTCCGCGAAGTTCACCGGTGAGAAGCACCCGCACGGGCACGCCGGCGAAGCCGGGGCCGTAAGCCTGGACCGGGTGATCCTGGCCCCGGCGCCGTGAGATCGCCGTCCGCAGCGCAACCGTTCCGCTCTTGCGGCTTTCGGAGCAGGGCTTTGCCCGATCAATCCATTTTTTTGACACGCCGTTCGGTGCCGTTACAATGGGAGGCCAAGGAGACTGAAGAGTCGGCCCCTATCAGGAGCAGCACCGTGGCGCACCTGCGGGAGCAAGGCAATCCCCTCACAAAGCGATTTCCTATCAGTTCAGTTACCAGGAGTTCAGTTATGAAAACAAGGACTATTGCCGACGAATTGACCACCAGGCGGGCGTTTCTTGGCGGCGCGGCAGCCTTGGCGGCCTGTGCCGTCGTGCCGGGGCGCGTGCTGGGAGGTGAATCGACCCTGGCGGCCGCTGCGGCGTCGGGCAAGCCCAATTCCGTCTTCAACGGGGTGCGCATCGGGTGCATCACCTACAGCTACCGCGGCGGCATCCATTCGGCGGAGGATACTCTCAAGGCCCTTCTTCAGGATGGGCTCAGCGAAGTGGAACTGATGGGCGGGCCGATCCGGGCGTATGCCGGCATAGGCGGTGGGGCCGCCCGCGCCCAGCGTCAAACCCAACTCGCCAAGTGCGAGGAGCTGCGCAAGATGTACAACGATGCGGGGGTCAACATCCACATCCACAAGATGGGCTTTGGCCAGTCGGATGAGGAGATTGAGTTCAGCTTCCAGGTGGCCAAGGCGCTGGGCTGCATGGGCGTCACCACCGAGCGTTCGGAGCCGCTGGCCAAGAGGCTTGCGCCTTTCGCCGACAAGCACAAGATCTGGGTTGGTTTCCACAACCACACGAACAACTACCCGGTGATGGATAAGACGGACCCCATCCTGTCTTATGGCCAGTACATCGGCTTCAACTTCGATGTCGGCCACTATTTCGCCGGGACCAAGGGACTGTCTCCGATTCCGGTGATTGAAAAGTACCACGACCGCATCATCAGCCTTCATCTGAAGGACAGGACCGCCGACGGTGGCAACCTGCCCTGGGGCCAGGGGAAGACGCCGATCAAGGAAATTCTCCAGTTGATGAGGAAGGAAAAGTGGACGTTCCCGGCCGACATCGAGCTTGAATACAAGATTCCACAAGGCTCAAACTCCGTAGCGGAGGTAGCCAAGTGCGTTGAGTATTGCAGAGAGGCGCTCGCCTGACAGGCGGCATTGCCGCCGCTACGGCTTGATCGCGGCAACGGGCTGCCGGCCCGAATCATCCCGTCGGCCCGAGTCATCGTCAAGACTCGATCCGCAACCGCCGGCCGATCCCAAGGTAGCTCCAGTGGTTGCACAGCGTCATGCAGACCCCCTGCTCATCGCGCGTTCATGAGGCTGACGCCCATCAGGCCGATCACCACTTCCTGCGACAACGTCTCCAATGTCACCTCCTGGAGTTTCACGCCGGGACGCAATCGCCACGACAGCACCATCGCACGACAGTTGCTCCCGAGTTGGACCGTGGGCGGAGGCGACTTGGGAAGGCAGAAGGCATCGGTTTGGTAGCTGTAATCTAGCCCGCCCCACGAACAGAGCGACCAGAAATTCCAGGGCGGCACCAGTTGCAGCGTCTCGGTCTGGCCGTCGGCATACCGAAAACGTATCTCGGCATTGGCAATCCGCAGGTGCATCGGAAACGTTGAGCCGCAGATCAAGAGCCAGGCGGCCTCGGCCTCCCGGTTCACTGCGACGGTTACCGACCGCGGCCAGTTATCCCAAAGCGAGGTGAAAGCGATGTTCTTGTCCAGCGAAAACCGCGCAAACGGCACGCACTGCGGAGTCAGCAGGCGATCCGGGGCCTGGGCCAATTTCGGAACGCGGGCCAGGTCGATCTCCGGCGGCCGGTTTCCCCAGTAGGGGAACGTCCAGGCAGACCAGCCGTCGCTGCCGACCCGCACGGAGCAGGTCTTGGGCCGCGGCGAAAGGTACTGCTGCTTGAAAATAGTGCGCACGTCGCCGTTGTATTGCCCCCTCAGGTCCAGGCATTCCCAGCGGGCGTCGCGGGGCGCGTCGCGAGGCGTCTTGGCGGCCTGCAACGCCGCGGCCTGCGGGTCGGTCACGTGCAGCTTGAACACCTGCCGCTGAGGCAAGTCTCCCACGGTCGTGTCGGCCAGCACCAGATGGTGCCCGGGCCGACGAGCCAGCCGCGCCACAACAGCCCCGCCTTCCGCCCGAGCGCCCTCGATCGCCTCGTGCAGATCCATCCAGCGGACGATCTGTCCCTGCGGCGCCGCGAGGCGGACCGGCTGCCCGACCTGGCCTTCCAAGGCGCGCGCGTCGCTCGGCGGCACACGCCCGGCCAGTTGGATCGTCACTTCGGCCGTCTTGACCGGACGTTCGGTCTGCGCCGCCAGCGACGTGGAACCAAACCCGCCCTCGACCTTCCACGGGATGGACTGGCCGTCGAGCGCGACGCGAAGCACTTTGTGGGCGCGCACCGGCAGCCGGAATTCCACCGCCGCTTGCCGCGAGAGCGTCAGACGGTAGGTGTCGGCATCGCCGGCCTGGCGATAATCGAGCGTGTAGTCCGGCGTGCGGATCGACGCCGCGGGCCACGAGGAGGGCATCGCGGGCCGCACGCGCACCCGGCCGTTGGGATAATCGGGTTCGTAGCCGAACAGGCCCTCGACCACGGCACGGGCGAACATGTCCTTGCAGTCCGAGAAGTCGGTGCCGGCGCCGATGTGGCTGAAGCCCCCCGGCACCGCGCCGGCGTAGCAGGTTTCCAGCATGGCGCCGCGCAACAACTCCCAACCTTCGTCGGCCAGCCCGCTCTGGAAGTGTGCTAACGCCAGATGCCAAACGTCGCCATTGAAGACGTCGCGCACGGACCATTTCGACGGCACCCAGTTCGACGGCTGGCACAACACGCCGCCAAACGGCAATCGCACCCGCTGGAGCGCCCATTCGGTATAGTAAAGGGCCTGAATCGCTTCCTCCGGGGTTGTCAGGCCGGCGTCGATGGGCAGGAACTGGCTGTACGTCCAGGCATCGGGATGGACGCGCCGGCGTCCCCCCTGCTCAACGTACAGGCCGAAGTGTCCCCGGTCCTTCAGCCATAGAACGTCGCGCAGGGCTCGCTGAATCTTCAGGGCCCGCGCCTCGTGCCGCGCAGCCGCCCCCTGATCGCCGGCCCGCCGCGCCATGTCGCGGGCCGCCAGGTGCGCGTAGCAGACATAGGACGACTCCTCGACGCTCCCGCCGCCGTTGTACCAAACCGAGTCGGTCGGCAGCGCGTTGATGTAGCTTTCATACAACCCGTCGTCGTCGGGGTCGAAGCAGTCTTTGGCCCACTCCAGGTGCAGTTCCAGGGCCGGCCGCAACGCACGCTCCAGTTCCGGATCGGCGGTCCACCGCCAGTCGCGGATGGTCTGGTCGAAGAACTGCGATTGCGTGTCGTAGGGCGCAGGGCTGTTGGCGATTCTGCCCCGCCCGTAATATCGCGATCGCTTTTCTTCGGCGGTCAAGAGCGTGTGCGCGTCGGAGCGCGGCTCAACGCGGCTCTTGTCCTCCTTGACCTGATGCGCGAGGTAGTAGGCCGCATTGCCCTTGACCCGGTCGTGCCAACCCAGCGCCGTCGAGCCGCAAATCACCCGCCAGCCCAGAAAATGGATGTGGAAGGCCATGCAACCGTGGCGGAAGACCGTAGGATTGCGGTCGCAAGCGGCATCGATCGGATGGCAGACGGCCGCGACGGCCGCGTCCAAGTAGGGGTCGGGCGTCTGGACCTTCACGCGCTCGATCGTCCTTAGATACGCTTCCGCACCCTCCATCGCCCTGGCGGGTGCGACGATCGCCGGTGTCGCCGAGGGCTCCTTTGCGGGCACCACCTGAACTGCCCAACAAGCCTCGTCCTCGCCCGGGCGCAACTCGACGACTCCCGAAGCCATCGGCAGCTTGTCCGCGCGGGTCTCGACGAGTTTAGCGGGGTCGGCGCAGGCCGAGGCATCGGCCGCCAACAGCTTCCCCGGCCGATCGCACCGGCCGACCGTAGCCAGCGGTGCGAGGTCGCTCGCCAGAAGCCTGAACTGCCGATCTTCAAACTGCACCCGGTTTCCGGCAGACCATGCCGGGACCATGCCCAGTTGGAGTTCCGGCTTGCGCGGGTCGCCGGTCTTGCAGATATCCGGGTTGCCGCGCATGATCGGGTCCCAACGATCGCGGACGCTTCGGCCCTCGGCCCGGGCGCCTCCCACCGCCCAAACCAGCCGGTCGCCGGCCCGCAACCCCTTGGCCTTCAGACGCAGCGCGAACCCCGCGGCGTCCGCAAGCGGCACGGCCTCCAGACCCACCTCGACACCCGGCAGGGATGGATCGGCGACCCGCCACGTCATGCGCCCGCATCGGTAACGGGACTCGATGTCCGCGCAGTTGTGGAACCACTTGCCCCGGCCGTCGCGCACGATGCCTCCCGCCCATGCGCCCGCGGTGGTCGTCTGGCACACCAGCCGCACAAGCGGCCGGTCGCCGACGAGCACCACGCCCTCGCTTTCCGGCCGGCAATACAAGGGGCGGTTGTTGAAACAGCTCCGATTGTGCCCGACGATCTCGCGATCCTCCGCGGCGTAGCGCAGCGTCCCCTTGTGAAGATACCACTCGTCCTTCACCTGCCCGGGCTCACGCCAGGGCAGTTCTTCGGCCGGCGCCCAGGACGGTACTGCCAACATGAGCACCAGCAAGCCTATCTGCATCGGACCTCGTTCCTTCCTGCCGTCGATTCACGGCTTTCCAGGATTGAACCCGGTGACACGAACAGACACGAGGCCGTTCCGTCGACGGAGCCTGCTGCACGCCCTCGTGCCGGCAGCGCGGACCTTGACGGCGCGCGCCCCCCTCTCGCTCAAGCACCCATTGTAGCGCGGAGCCACGCCCGCGCGTATCGTGGCCCGATTCCGGCACACCGGCCGGCGGATTGCCAGGTGCCGGGGACAGTCCATTGGCTTGACTTCCTTGAGCCGCCGGTCTAGACTCGCGGCAGCGTTGTTTGGCTGACGGTCCAACTCGGACCGGACCTTGAACGGCTACGCCGCGAGAACGGTGGGGCTGGTTGTACTCGATCGACTCTACACGAGGAGAATTCGTCATGCGATCCATTCAGCGTATCCGTCGTCGCGACTTGCTCGGTGCATCGGCTGCTGCCGGGGCTGCTGCCCTGGCCTTGCCGGCGATTGTGCAGGGCGGGTCGCCGAACGAGAAGCTCTCCATTGCCGGGATCGGCGCGGGGGGCCAGGGCGGCTGGGACATCGGCAACTGTGCCGGCGAAAACATCGTGGCCCTCTGCGACGTGGATGACCGCCGCTGCGAGTCCACGATTCAGAAGTTCCCCAAGGCCAAGAGGTATCGCGACTTTCGCAAGATGCT
>Ga0172371_10014668_pt1 | contig 10071 bp, 14 predicted proteins | sample Lak12m_FD_114543 | JGI IMG/M metagenome (GOLD analysis project Ga0172371, IMG submission 114543) | Freshwater microbial communities from Kabuno Bay, South-Kivu, Congo - kab_022012_12m | ecosystem: Environmental > Aquatic > Freshwater > Lake | place: Democratic Republic of the Congo: South-Kivu... | reverse complement strand
TAAAAATTAGTGGGCCCGGTCGGATTCGAACCGACGACTCTCACCTTGTAAGGGTGATGTCATAGCCGCTAGACCACGAGCCCATTTCTTGTAGAAGCATTATTTTTCGCACTTTGTGCTATATAGAGCAATTAGCTCTTGCTTCTATGTTAAAAGAAAAAGTGCTGTGGTGTTTTTTTAAACCTTGACTTTTGGCTTTTTTTATAATTTTGATTTTTATAAGGATTGTGATCGCTTTTTTGATGGGTTACTAATGTTTATATATTCCAAAGTTTTGTTATTTGTATGGTAAAAAAGGTTAGTGGTGTGAAAAATATTTCTCATGTTTATACTTCTTGGGTTAAGGTTATTTTTGCTATTGTGGTCGGTCTTTTTTTAGGGTATTTTGTTTTTGGATCTAATGTAGGTGGTTTAAGTCTTTCTACAATATTTAATCTAATGATTTTGGCGCTTTTAACTTGTGTTCTTGCTCTTTTGCTTGATGTAAGAAAGATTTTGCTTTCAAAGTAATCTTTTTGGATTGCTCTTTTTGTGCCTTTAATAAGGTTTATATAGGAGTTTTTTGCTTTTCTTTCTAAGGTGATTATCTTGAAGAGATTTCTTTTATTCAAAGTTGGTGATTCTAAAGCGGAGTTGCCAAGAATGGTTGGGGCTTTTTTGATTGTCATTGCTGTTCTTATGCTTGTTCAATCTGGGGCAGTGATGTTTGATTCATGGCAAGCTGTTAGGGATTTTGATAAATGTGTAGAGTATTCTGGAGTTAAGGATCCTCATTTTCTTAACGAGCCTCAACAGATTGTTGCGCAATTAAGATATTCTGAGTGTAAATCTTCTTTTTATGAAATAACAGGGGCACAAGTTCCTGGGGGAGTTTATAAGTTAACTCAGAGACAGATGTGGACTGCAATATTGGGACCGATAACAAACTTTTTTGTTTGGGCTATAGTTTTGCTTTTCGCGCTTTTCTTATTTAACAATGCATCATTTGTTTTACCTATAGAACAAGTGGAATTGCCTGTTAGGTCTTTTGAAAAGAAAAGAAAATAGTTTTGATTTTTTAAAAAAAAGAAAAAAGAATAGGGTTTGTCCTATTCTTTTCTAATTTTATTTTTTTTATAATGTATATATTTTTACTTTTTCGTTTGGTTGAATGTTTCCTTTTTTTACTCCAATTAGAGTAGTGATTTGTTTCTTTTCAGCTGTTTCAATTAATCTGTTTGTTACTATTCCGTCGAATAGTATTGTAGATATTTTTTTCTTTGATTTTTCTACTTCAGTAAGTAGGTCTTTTACATCTACATCTTTTATTTTTTTCTTTTTCTCGTCAAGCAATCTTGCTTTTGATTTTCCTTTCATTTTTTCGAATTCTTTTTTCATTTTTTCGAATTCTTTTGGAAGGGCTACTGGTTGTTCAATTATTTGTGGTTGTGGTGTGAATCTTGGGTTGTTGTTGAATGGTCTTGGAGTGAAATTATTTCTATCTCCAAATGGTTGTCGGTAGTTGTCTCTTCCTCCAAACCCTCTTCTGTCCCCAAATGGTCTTGGTGAGAAATTATTTGGTCTTCCTCCAAAGTTTCCTCCTCTATCATTTCGGTCTCTATTGAAAGGTCTATTTCCAAAGCTTGGTCTTTCGTGGAAATTTTGTCTTGGATAATTTGAGTATCCTTCTCTTCCACCGTTTCTATTATCAAATCCTCTTCTTTCATTGAATTGTCTTTGTGGAAATACGGCTGTTCCGTTTTCGTGCATTGGTGCATGTGTTTGCATTCCTGGTGTGTATGCTTGTTTTCTTTTTAGTGCAAGTAGTATTTCTTTTTGTGCTAGTTCTTCTACTTCTTTTCCATCAGGTGCTCGTGCAATAAAATCCACTTTTGTTAGTGAACCTAGTTTTGCTATGTTTAGTTCTCCTCCGCGGTCTCCGTCAGCAAGTACTGTTACTGTTTTTGTTTTACACAGTTCGATTAGTTCTGGAGTAATGTTTGCTCCGTTCATTGCTATAGCATTTTTTATTCCGTAACTTAGTAGTTTTAGAACATCTGCTCTTCCTTCTACTATAATTATTTCGTCGCTAGTTTCTACTTCGCTTCCTGCGGGCATTCCTTTGTATTCTGCAATGTCTTCTACTCTTAGGTCTTCTTTTACTTCTTGTGCCATTTCGTCGCTTTCTATTCCTTCTGATTGTTGCATATTTTTTAGTAGTTCTTTTGCTCGGTCAGTAATTGTTTCTCTTTTTTCTTTTCTTGTGTCTGTAACTTTTATTACTCTTACTTTTGCTTCGAATGGTCCTACTTTTTCTACAGTTTCCATTGTTGCTGCAAGGATACTTGTTTTTACTTGGTCTAAAGAACTTGGAATGGTTATTTGTCCGCTTGTTGTTCCTTTTCCTTTGTTTACTGTTATTTCTATTCTTCCTATTTTTCCGTTTTGTTGTAATTCTTTTAGATCCATATCTTGTCCTAGTAATCCTTCACTTTGTCCAAAGATTGCTCCAACAATATCAGGTTTATCTACAACCCCTTGTACTTCATAATTTGCAAGCACTTCATATTTTATTGTGCTCATATATGTTTTTGCCATTTTATTCAACTCCTTATTGAATGTATTATTTTTTTAAAAGCAGGTCTAGTTTTGTTTTTTTAGTAGGCTTAGTTTTTCAAATATACTTTTTTGTTCCAAATTAATTCCAATAATTTTGTTTTTATTGGTTTTTCCGGAAACTAAATAAGTTTCAGCCTCAAAAAATTTTTTCAATTCTTTCAATATTTCTTTGTTAGCCTTTCCTTTTTCTGGAGGGCTTTTGGTCTCAATTTTCAGGATTTTTTCACTTTCGTCCCATTCAAGGGAGAATCTTTTTTTTCCTGTTGAAACTTTCACAACAATATTTGTGTTTGACACAAACAAACCTGCTTTGTTAGTAACAAACTTTATTAAGTGGAGAGCATTTAAAGCTTACTATGTGTCCTAAAATTCCATCTAAAGGTGTTTTTATTGCAGGAAAAGCAAGAGTGAGTGGTTTTGCGGGAAGTAAGAATTCTAAAGTTAGTGATTTGATTAAGCAGGTTGAGATACATAAGTAAGTGTAATTTTTTGGTGAAATAAATGGCTCATTATAATAAGGGGGCGAATGCGGAGAGGGAATTAATTAAGATTCTTTTTGATAAAGGTTTTGCGGTTCTTAGAGTGGCTGGTAGTGGGGTGAGTCCCTTGCCTTCTCCGGATGTTGTAGCGCTAAGAAATGGAAGAATTATTGCTTTTGAGTGTAAGGCTTGGAAGGGAAAGTATTTAGCAATTCCTGTTGTTACTTTTAATGATGAAGTTAATTGGGCAAAAACTGCGGGAGCTGAGTTTTTTATTGGATGGAAGGTGCCTCATAGGGGTTGGTTTTTTGTTAAACCTGAATTATTTAGACTTTCAGAAAAAAATTATATGCTTTCTTTAGAGGATGCCTTAAAAAGCGGGGTTTTGCTTGATTCTTTTTTTTAGTTTGATTTAAAAACTCTCTTTAATCAAGCTTAGTTATGCGTTTGACTGATGATGATATAGTTAGTGAGTTAAAACTTCGTCTTGATAAAGAGAAATCTCCTAGCAAAAAAGTAAAACTAAAACATGCGATTGAGTTAATTAAAGAGCTTTAGATTAGTTCATGTTTTTGGTATTTTTCAAGTAAGTATCTTGCTGTTTTTTGAGTGTCTGCGTCTCCTCCTGATTTTAAGAGTCCTTTCTTTTTTCCTATTTCTTCAAGTATTTCTTCTTCATCTTTATCTTTAATATTTATTTGGAATATCTGTGCAAGTTTTTCAGGTCCAAGGTATTGTATTAATTTTAGTGCGTTTGTTTCTACATCTTTTAGTTGGTTTGGATTTTTTGATTCTACTAAAAATAAACTAAATTCATCTTCATTGTAAGGGATAATTCCTGGAGAATCAAAGAGATATATTCCTTCTGTGATTTTTACTTTTGCTATTCCTCTTGTGAGTCCTGCTTTTCTTGACGTTGGTACTCTTCCTCTTCCTTTTCCTGCGAGTGCATTAATCAGAGAACTTTTTCCTACATTTGGGTAACCGATTATTCCTATTGAAAAGTTTTCTTTTTTTCCTCTTTGGGTAGATGCTTCTTTTCGTATCATATTTATTCCGTCTTTTTTTAAGGCTGAAACAAATATTGTTTTTATTCCTGTTTCGTTTCTTATTTCTTCTTTTATTTTTTCTAATTCTTTTTTATCTACAAGATCTGCTTTGTTTATTACAAAAATTATTTTTTTGCCTTTAGATTTTACCATTTGTTCTAGTGCTTTGTTTCTTGTTTGTTGGGGTCTTCTTGCGTCAAGTACTTGTATAACAAGATCTGATTGTATAACTAGGGATGCTATGTGTCCTAAAAAACCGCCAGACATATTCTCACTTTTTTTATTTTTTTATATTTAATTTTTTTACTATTAATTATTTTTTATTTAATTTGTTATTCTTAAATATTTTTGATTTTAATAATTTTTTATAATAATTTTAGGTGTGCAAAGTATTTTGCTCCTTTTTCTTCTTCGCATGGTCCGCATGCAAAGCAGGTTTTGCTTCCGCTTTCAATTTGTGTTCTTCCAGCATCAGTGATTAGTGCGCAGGGTAGTTCTCTTTTTGCTTTTTGGAATAATTCTAGTAATTCTTCAGTATTACTCACTTTGAGTACTATTTTTTTCATTCCATTTTCTTTCCATTCTTCAATAATATCATCATCAACTTTTTCAAGTACGCTTACTGCCGCGTGGGATGCTTGTGCTGCAATTTTTCCTTTTCCCATTCCAAGGGAAGCGTTTACTATTATGTATTGTACAAGTTCCATACTTTATGTTTGGTTGTTTTTCTTTTTAAATCAGCTTGTTATAAGGATTCTTTAAGATAAGCTATTCTTTGAGCTAGTTTTTTGAAGTTGGATTCAATTGTGTTTAAAGTTTCCTTTATATCTTTTGCAAGGTCGGGGTTATTTTTAATTAGCGAGTTTAGGTGTTCTGATTCTTGGTATAAATATGTCTTGAAATTTTGTAAATGGTCTAGAAGGGCTTTTTTTGCTTGCCAACTTTGGGCGCCGTATTCTTTTTGCATTCTTTTTAGTTCTTCTCTGCTTTTATCTAATTTTCTTTCTGCTTTTTCAATTTCTATTTCTTTTGGTTCTTTTTTTCTTTTTGGAGTAATTAGTTTTCGGTGTCTTTCCCAAAAATAATTAAAATCTGCTTCCGCTTGTCCTATCTCTTCAATTATTTTTGCTTTGTTAGCCCCTTTTTGTGAGAGTCTTTCTTGGAGGCTTTTCCATTTTAGTTCAGTATAGTTTGTTGCTTCTCTAAAAAAATCTATCATTACTTTTCTTCCGTGTGAATTGTCTTCGGTTTGGTTTCGTTTTATGTTTCTCCATTGTTTTCCTAAAATTTTTAGTTTTGCTTCCACATCAAGAAACATTTTTTGGGTGGGGGTAGGTTTTGGGTTTAGGTGACTTGTCATATATTTTCCCACAACAAGTCCTTTTGGAGACGCGCTGATTAGGAAAGGTTCTTTTTCACATAGTTTTATTGGTTTTGGTTTTTTGTTTGGTAAAGGCATAACATTAATTTGTTTTTTGATATTTTTAATTTATTGCTTTTATTTATTCTCTTGCTTTTTCTTTTTCGCTTTTTGTAATTTCTTTTTCTATTTCTCGTAGTTGGGAATCTATTTTTGCTCTTTCTTTTGTTCCTTGTTTTGCTGTTCTTCCTTCTTCATATAATCTGCTTCTTTTTGCGCGTAAATATTCTATTCTCATTTCTCTTACTTCAGGGTGTGCTCTTTTTAGTATTTTTGAGGCTAGGTTATATTCTCTTAGTGCAGTTTCTTCATTTTTTCTTGCATTTGCAACTCTTCCTCCTGGGGTGGTTGTTTCTTTTGTTGCTTTTTCTAATAACCAAGGAATATATTCTAAATCAATATTTGCTTTTTTTAGTTGTCTTAATAGTCTTGAAATTTCTTTTTTGTTCCACCACGGAGTATTTGTAAGTTTATTGCTTGCTTCTTTTACTCTTCTTTTTGCATTATTTAGTGAATCAAGTAGTCCATTAATTTCTTCTCTTTTTTCTTCTGTAAGAGTTACTTGTTTTCTTTTTGTTCTTCTTTTTGTTATTATTTTTTTCTTTGGACTTGTGGGGAATGATAGCATTTGTGTTAGTTCTCTTTTTTCTTTTTCTGCTTGTGCGTTTGTTTTGTCAATTAGTTCTTCAATAAATCTCACTCTTTGTGTTAGGGAATATATCCTATTTTTTTGAATTAAGAATTCTCTTGGTGTTGTTGGGTTGTTTCTTTTGATTTCTTTTTGAAGAGCGGCGTATTCTTTTAGGGCTGTTGCTCGATTAAGGTTGTGTAATTCTATTGTTGCTTCTAGGTGTCTTAATCTTGCAATTCTTGCTTTTATTGTTTTTTCGCCATTTCTTTCAGCAGCAATTCTTCCTTGTTTTGCTTTTTTTGTTCTCGTTCTTGTTTCATTTAGTATTTGTTCAAAGGTTGGTTTAGTTTTTGCTTTTTCAAGTAGGTGGGTGTGTGTTCCAAAAGTAATTTCTCCGGGTCTTGCCATTGCCCCAAATTTTATTTTTGGATCAACTTTGATTTTTATTATTCTTCGCATTAATTAGTTTTAGTTAGTAGGGGTATTTATTTTGTTGTTTTCTTATTTTCGTAATCTTTTATTGCTTCTCGTAGGGCTTCGTCTCCAAGTACTGAACAGTGTATTTTTATTGCAGGAAGTCCGCCTAATCTATCCATAATATCTTTTCCTGTTAGTAGTTTTGCTTTTTCTAGTAGGAGTCCGCCTTTTTCTATTAACATTTCAGAAAGCATTGATGTGGATGCAATTGCGGAAGCACAGTTATGAATAGATATTCCTTTTACGCGGTATGTGTTTGGGTGTTCAAACAGACTTAAATCAATTATTTTTCCTGCATATTCGCTTGAGATAATTTTTTGTATTGGGATTAAAAAAGCATTTTCTTTTTTGCTATATTTTATTCTTGAGTGGGATACATCTTTTCGAAATACTAAGTTTATTTCTCCGCTATTTTTGTATTTTTTTCCTCTCGAAACAAAGTTTCGTGGTTCTCGGTAATGTTTTGGAGCAAATATTTTGTTTCTTGCAAGCATTAATTGTAATTGGTTTGCAAGGGGTTGGTTTGATGTGGAAATAAAATATTGTTTATCCCAATTTTCTTTTTGTTGAGTAATCCACCCATCTCCATTAACATATGCATCAATTATCTTCATTTGTTTTTTTGCAGGCAACTTAAGTATGGTGTCTGAAAAACATTTTTTGCTTGGCCCTCCTCCGTGCGTGCGAAGAAAATCAACTATTTTTGGTTCATTTATCTGTACGCAGAGCACATTTTCAGTATTTCTTTTGTATTGTACTGCATTCCAGTCATTTTTTTTACAAATTGAAGTGATTTCATCAGCAAATTCAGTTTCCTCTAAACCAAAATAAAAGATTACTCTGTTTTTTGAGGGCAGTTCTCCATCTGAAACGTAATACCCTAGTAAAGTGCATAATTCTTCAGTAATCTCAATATTGTCTTTTGTTGTACTTGGCACTTGAAATAAAAGAAAGTCAGATTCATTTAGTTCGCTTGCTGAATAAAGTTGTGCAGTTGCTTCTTTTGCTTTTTCCCCAGAAACTTCTGACCAGTGCGTTCTTGATAAGCGGTTTACTAGTGAAATTGTATTTCTCTTTACAGCTTGTATTGGGTGATTTGGAGTAACTGTGAAATTGTAGAATTTTGATGTAGAGAGAACAAAAGTCAGCATTTTTCCAGAATAGTTTTTTGTTGTTATTTCTTCAACGAGATTGCTTTTTCCACTTCCATCAATAATTCGTTCACCTGCGAGAATTTTGTTTGCTGTTTTGTATGAATAATCATGCATAAGAACCATTGTTTCCGGATGTAGCGAACCAAACGTTCTCCACTTTACGTCTTTAATTTTTCCGTCTTTAACCTTTATCCACATTTCCATTAAGTCTCCGCATTTCATGTTTCCTACTCTTCCGTATCCGTCAAAGTTTTTTATTTCTTTCTCGTTTTTCAAAAAATTTTTTGGGGTCATGAAGTGTTCTTTTACTTTTCCACTATAAAACCAATCAGTTCCTTCTACTTTCATTTTCTCACTCCTCCTTCCCATACTGGTGATATTGTTCGTAAGAATTTTATTATTTCTTTTAATTTTTTTGCTGTGTATTCAAGTTCTTTTTTTGTGGTGTTTTTTCCAAGCGTGAATCGTATGCTTGAGTGGGCAAGTTCGTGTGGTAGTCCGATTGCCATTAGTACATGGCTTGGTTCTAGTGATTGGGAGGTGCATGCGCTCCCTGTGCTTGCTCGTATTCCGTATTCATTTAATCTTAGAAGAATACTTTCGCCTTCTATTCCTTCAAAAGATATGTTTACATTGTTTGGTAATCTGTGGTGTTTGCTTCCGTTTAATATTGTTTTAGAAATTTCTTTTTGGATTTTTTTTGAAAAATATTCTCTTAATTTTGTTAGTCTTTTTGTTTCTGATAATTTTTCTTTTTCAGCGATTTCTAGGGCACTAGCAAGAGCAACAATTCCGGCCACATTTTCTGTTCCGGCACGTAATCCTCCTTCGTGTCCTCCTCCGTGTATTAGGGGTTCTATTTCTATTTCTTTTTTCTTAAATAATAATCCTGTTCCTTTAAGTCCATATATTTTGCTTCCATTAATGGTCATCATGTCAACGCCAAGTTTTTTTGTATCAAGAGATAAGTACTCTGCTCCTTGGCAAGCATCTGTGTGGAGTATTGTTTCATATTCGTGCGCGATATATGCTATTTCACTTATTGGTTGAATTGTTCCTATCTCATTGTTTGCATACATTATGGATACTAGTAATATTTTTTCTCCTGTTTTTTTTTGATTTTCAAGAACGTTTCTTAATTCATCAAGTTTTATTATTCCTTCTTCGTCAGTGTTTATTTCTATTATATTAAATCCTAATTTTTTTAGCCAGTTTGTGCTTTCAAGTACTGCGTGGTGCTCTGTTTTTTGAGTAATGATCGTTCCTTTTTCTCCTTTTAGTAGTGATTTGAATGCGATTCCTTTTATTGCAAGGTTTATACTTTCGGTCCCGCTTCCTGTAAAAATTATTTCTTTACTTTCACAGTTAAGTATTTTTGCGATTTTTTCTCTTGATTGTGTTATTGCTTTTTTTGCAATAAGTCCGCTTGAGTGAAAACTTGAAGGATTTCCATATTTATTTTCAAAATATGTAAGGGCTTCTTTTAGTACTTCTTTTCTTGTTGGGGTAGTTGAGGCATAATCAAGATAGATTTCTTTAGGGTTTATTGTTTTTTGTGTTTTATTGTTTTTTGTATTTTTTGATTTCATTTTTTCACCTGTTTTGCTGTACAGTGTTTTCTTACGTGTTCTTCTATTAGTTCAAAAAGGGGTTTGTGTTTTGGGTTTGTAAATATGTCGCTTGATAAGTAATATTCTCTTTCTTTTCCTCTTTTTTTGTAGTCTACAAAGTTACAATTTTTAAGATCAGTAAGGGAGTGACTTATTAGGCTTTGTTCTTTTTTTAGTTCTTTTACAAGTTCGTTTACTGTTTTTGGTTTTTTCTTTAATGATTCAATAATTAAGCATCTTAATTCATTCCCAAGCACGCCTAAGCATTTGTGCGGAAAGTGAGGATAGATTGTCTTCATATGTAAAAATATTCATATGTTGTATTTATAAGCTTGGTTTTTGGGGTGAAAATTTAATATTTGCGGATTTCTCCGCAAAAAAAGAGTTGGTTGTTTATTTTTGCTTAATTATTTTATTCTTGCGTAGGGGTGTCTTGTACGGGCGAAATTCCTTTGAATGTTATCTTTTTTGTTACTCCATCTTCTCCCCATAAATATGTCATTGAGATTGGGTCGTCTTTTACAAGAACTAATTGATAATCTCCTGGATTTGATGTTTTTAGTGTAAATAGTCTTGAGTATTTTACTACTGCTTTTTCTCCTGCATTTCTTATTAAAGTATAAACCGGTTCGTTGTTTCCGTTTCCTTGTACT
>Ga0172371_10014667_pt1 | contig 10072 bp, 8 predicted proteins | sample Lak12m_FD_114543 | JGI IMG/M metagenome (GOLD analysis project Ga0172371, IMG submission 114543) | Freshwater microbial communities from Kabuno Bay, South-Kivu, Congo - kab_022012_12m | ecosystem: Environmental > Aquatic > Freshwater > Lake | place: Democratic Republic of the Congo: South-Kivu... | reverse complement strand
GTCAAGCGTTTTTGATGACTTTGGAGTAGGCGGATTCCCACTGGTCGGCGATTTTTTCGATGGAGTAGTTTTTTACCGCTTCCAGGCCCAGAGCGGCTTGCTTTTTATACTTTTTATTATCTTTTAGTAACAGTTCGATGTGTTTGGCAATCGCTTTATAATCGCCCACTTTCACCACGATGCCGTGGGCTTTTTTCACGTATTCGCCCAATCCCAGCCAGTCCACTCCGATTACCGGGACCCCGACTGCCAAAGCCTGCATCATGGCGATGCACTGGGTTTCGGCGGTGCTGGCAATGGCAAAAATGTCGGCCGCCTGGTAGACTTTTACGAATTCCTTTTTGTGCAAAGTGCCCAAAAATTTAACGTCTTTGCCCAAACCGAGTTCAAAGGCCAGAGCTTCCAGTGACTCCCGGGCGCTGCCGTGGCCGGTGATGGCGAAATTGAGGTCGGGAAATGATTTCTTGGCCAACGCCACCGCCCGCATCACCACGTCGATGTTCTTTTCCGGCGCCAGCCGGCCGGTGTATAAAATTGTCCGGCCGGTTAAACCAAAATGTCTCTTCATTTTTTTTCTGGTAGCTTCGGAAACGGGCGTAAAGGCGCTCAAATCAATCGGGTTGGAAATCACTTGGCTCGGGCGGTGAAACCCAAAAGCTTTCATTTCCCTGATAATCGCTCCCGAAGGGGCGGAAACAAAATTGCACCGGTTGTAGTACCAGGACACATACCGCTCGCTCCACCGTTTGAACCAATCGGTTTTTATCGGACTGTAGCGGACAAACTCGCCGATCGGCGTGTGACTGGTGCCCACCAGCGGAACCCACAGCACTTTGGCCGCCACGAGCGCCCTCCAGCCAGCTCCAAAAAATAAATGGGTGTGAATAATATCAGGATTAAATTTTCTTACTCTCAAAGTATTTATTCCGGCGGGTGTCACTGCCCGCGACTGTTTGTTCGGCCCGGGGAAGGGCAAGGACCTTAAGCGGTGGATTGCCACGTTCTCCCCCAAATCAATTTCCTCAACCGGAAAGTTGGCCACCCGAAAATGCCTGGCCGGGTATTTAGGCACGAAAAATTTCACTTTGTGCCCCCGCCGGCCCAGTTCCCGGGCGGTAGTCACGATCGAATCGGAAATTCCACTCAATTCCGGATAAAAATTATCGGAAAAGATGGCAATGCGCATTTTTTTATTCTTGGTTGCCGTTTCCATATCTTTTGGCAATTTTTACAATAATAAAATATATCACTACCAAAGCAATCGCCGCTATGACAGTAGCCTTGGCGGTATTATCCAGATAAACACCGATCTTCACGTAGGCTGCTCCGAAGAAGTAGCCGATTAGCACGAACAACAATGACTTGGGCAGCGATGCGACAAAATTAACCCACATGAAACGCCATAAGGGCATTTTGGCCGCGCCGGCAGCCAATAAAACAATCGAACCCACCCCGTGGGTTATTTTCCCCACGACCAGTGTTTTACCGCTGTGCTTTTCAAAATGTTTTTCCAGTTTCTCTATTCTTTTTTCGTTCACTCCAAAAAATCTGATCCAGCCCATTAGAAAACTGTTTCTCCCCCACCTCCCAATCGCGTAGTAAAGCAAATCGCCAAGCATATCTCCGGCCAAAGAAACCAGATAAACTAGGTAGACGTTTAATAACCCGTGCGCCGCCAAAAAAGCGCCAATTATTGTGACAATCGGTCCTTCAACAATAGCGATGGGCAGCATCACCGCGTAGCCGTAGTGAATGATCCAAGCGACAACTTCTTGTAAAGCAAACATGCGCGTTTCGTTACATATGCTCAATAATAGCAAAGAAAATTCAATCGACAAAACGAAATAAACGGTGTAGAAAAGAACATTGGAACATTTTTTCCTAATAACAATCATCGCGAAAGGAGGGTCGCATGAGCAGGGTGGATGATCTTGAAACCGGTGACGGGAGATGGGATGAGGATAGGGAGCCAAGACTGGGTACCGATCCCGAAGGGGAGGAGGAAATCGACAACGACGAACAATTCGTCGAAGATTTCCTAGACACTTTAAGACCCCTCGGATTCCTGGTGATTTGCAGTAAGTGATGAATATTGTTCAAAAACCAGATACGCAAAAAGATCCGCCCGCGCGGGTCTTTTCCTTTTTATTGGTTCAGATTGAGAAATTTGGTTTCGGAGGAGAATTGGCCGGCGGCAAGATCAGCATAAACTTGCTTCACGTCTTTTTCGCGCAAATCGCGGCCGCCGATGCCGAAAACGTAAGATTGAATATTATTGCTGGTTTCCGCCCGATGCAGGGTTTGGATAATTTCCGAATACAACGCCGGGACACTGCCAAAACTGAAAGCGCGATCCAGCACCGCAATGCCTCTTATATCTTTCAACAACGCCCTTAACTCCTCATATGGAAACGGCCGGAATAATTTTATTTTAACCACTCCCACTTTTTGGCCTTTTTTAAAAAGCTTCTGGGCGACCGCTTTGGCGGTGCCGGCGGCCGAGCTCATGGTGACGATCACCGCCTCGGTATTTTCATCCACTTGAAACAATTCGAATTTCGGATAATCGCGCCCGGTAATTTTCCCCAATGCTGATCCCACCTCTTTGTAAACTTCGCCGGCTTTTTGCATCGCTTCCGCTTGAGCCACTTTCGTTTCAAACAAATGGTCCGGGAGCATTAAAGCGCCAAAAGTGACCGGCTGTTCTTGGGAGAGCAGGGAATAAGGATAGCGGTAAGCGCCGACAAAGTTTTTCACCGGCTGGTCGGGCAGGATTTCAATGTCTTCCAGCAAATGGGAGGTGATAAACCCATCCTGGTTGACCATCACCGGCAGCAGCACTTCAGGATGTTCGGCCAACCTGACTGCCAAAATGGTTGAGTCGTAGACTTCCTGGGCGGTCTCGCAAAAAATCTGGACCCAGCCCGCATCCCGTACGCCGATAGCATCCGAATGGTCACAATGAATGTTAATCGGCGCGGACAGCGCCCGGTTGGCGATATTGGCGACAATTGGAAGGCGCATCCCCGAAGCGACCCCCAGTATCTCATACATCAGGGCCAGCCCGGCGGACGAGGTGGCCGTCATCGCCCTTGAACCGGCAGCGGCCGCACCGATGGCGGCGCTCATCACGGAATGTTCCGACTCGGCGGTGATAATTTCCGTTTTAACTTTTCCGGCCGCTTGGAATCGGGCAAAATATTCCACGATGGGCGTCTGGGGCGTGATGGGATAAACCGGCACCACTCCCGGCTCGATCTGGCGCATCGCCTCGGCCGCCGCCTCGCCGCCCGTCATCGCCAAATTATTGTTATTTGAAGCTGTGTTCATCTAGCAAAATATTATTTTTTCTTCATCGTGATCGCTCCCGCTGGACATTCCACCGCACAGACCATGCAGCCTTTGCAGTAGTCCGGATTCACTTTCACATTCTTGCCGTCCGCGTCAATTTCAATGCACCCTTCCGGGCAAAACGCCACGCAGGTATGGCACTTGATGCATTTTTTCTGGTCCACTTCGGCATGCCGGGCCGCCCAAAGTCCGGTTTTATTGGCAATTGAATTGCCGCCTGGAGCAATGATTCCGCCGGGTAAAATTTTCGCCTTCATAGAATTAGCAATAGTCACAAGATACCCTTGAATTTTTTTAGGACTTCGCTTCGCTCGATAAAAAATTCAAGGGTATCTTGTGACACCTAGAAAAGATTATAGATTCGAAAAATTATGAACCCCAATATTATAACAGAAAAAATTGAACCGAGGGCCAGGAAGATTTTCTTACCCTGGCTGTGGGGTTTCAACTGATAAAGAAAGTCGCGTTCCGGCGCCTTGCGGAGAAATGTCAGTCCCGCGTACACAATCAAAACCCAGTTTAAAAAAAAGTAAATCATGCTTTCCGAATAGTAAAGCAGGTGGCCGGCCGAGAGGCTCAACAGACCGCTCAAGACCAGCAAAACCGCTGCCCGGTCTTTCTTGAGTTTCCAAAAATAATAGAGGCCGAAGCAGAAAACAATCAAATTCAAGGCGAGATAAAAGAAAACTTTTCGGCCGAACAAGGGATACTGGACCAGATAGCTGAAGAAGGGCATAAATTGAACGTGTTGCTCGCCCATAAAGAGCGGGGAGAGACAGCGGGAAAGCGAGAAAAGGATTATCAGCAGCAAATATTTGTTATCGCCGTGCAGCAGCACTCCGGCCAATCCTCTGCCCTCGGGTTTCATGCCGATCAGCCTTTCGTTCTTTTCCCGGAAGTATCGGCCCAAGTGGTTGATGATATCAAAAAGCCAGACCAAGCCGGATCCCGCCACCCACATCCACCAGCTCAAATGGAAATCCAGCAAGGAAGAGACGAAAAATAAAACCAACACCAGCGCCAGCATATGGCCTTTCCTGACAGTTTCATTCCGCTTGAGCACCCACCAGAAGGCCAAAGCGGCCACTCCGGCAGCGGCCGTTACGAGCGACGGGGTGCGGGCAAAGTCCAAAGTGAGAAGATTGTTATCCCGAAAATAAACCGTGGCTAAAACGAAAAAAACGATCACTGCCGTTAGCGAGACCAGGAAATACTGCATCACCTTTTTCCAGTTCTGTTCGGAAAAAAGCTGGGTTGAAACCAAAAAGAACACCATGAAAGCCAGGTATTCGCTGAACCCGGCCGTCATACTGCCCGGATAGCCTTCCCAAGCGATTTTGAAGTTGGAGGAATAGAGAAAAAGCAGTCCCAGCAGAACCACCCAGACCCCCAAAATCCAATTTAGCTTGATCCGGCGCCACTCAAATTCGCCTTTCTTTAATGAATACAAAAAATATAGGACAAAGAATACACCGGAAAAGCCGAATAAAAAGATTTCCCGCGGCAGCTCTGAATCGCGGGAAAAACCGGGCGCCACAATCCAAGGAAAAACAATTATCCCCCAAAAGAAAATCGTGCGGATCGCCGTCCCAAACCGGTCCTCAACCGCCCGCACGTCCTCCCGGTCCGCCATATTTATATTGGTATTGTTGAGCATATTATCTAATTATTACATTTATATCTTATTTTTATTGATAAAGGAATCATGCCGGAGGGTAAATGAAATTTTTAACGTAGGGGGAGAACTTCCCTAGATGGGAAGTTCTCCGGCGGGGCAGAGTTAAAAATTTCATTTACCCTCCGGCATCGACCCGCTTTCTAAATGCATAAATTCCTGTTAGAGTAAAAACGTTATTCATTATTTTACACTTAAACGCGCCCAATATGTCCAAGGTAAAAAAAGCGATTATTCCAGTAGCTGGGTTTGGCACTAGGTTCTTACCGGCCACCAAAGCTATGCCCAAAGAAATGTTGCCAATCGTGGATAAACCGATTGTTCAATACCTTGTTGAAGAAGTAGTCGCTGCCGGAATCGAAGAAATTATTTTCATTACCGGCCGAGGGAAAAGAGCAATTGAAGATCATTTCGATAGGATATTCGAACTCGAGCAAGCCCTCTCAAGTAAGGCCAAGAAGGAGCCTTTAAAGGAAATTCAAGATATATCGAAAATGGCCAAAATTTGCTATGTCCGCCAGGCAGAGGCGCGCGGCGACGGGGATGCAATTATGCAGGCGTACAATTTGGTCAGAGGTGATGATGCGGTAGCTATCCTGTTTGGGGATTGCATTATTGATTCAAAAAAACCTGCCATTGCCGAATTGATAGAAGTTTATGAAAAATATGGAGATCCGGTGGTTGGTTTAAGCCAAATTCCTTTGAAGGAAGTAGACAAGTTCGGCGTGGTCGGGGGAGTCAAAATTGAAAAGAATCTCTTTCAAATAAATAAATATGTTGAGAAGCCCAAACCCGCCGAAGCACCTTCAAGAATGGTGGCGGTTGGAAAGTATATAATAAATCAAGACACTTTCAAAAAACTGAATAAGATAAGTAAGAAAGTGTTAAAATCGGGAAACGAACTTCGCCTCACTGATGCATTAGCAATGACCGATCCGCTTTATGGGTATTGTTTTGAGGGGACTTGGTATGATACCGGGAGTAAAATAGGTTATTTGAAAACAGTCGTAGACTTTGGTTTACGCCATAAAACCGAGCGCAAAGAATTCAAAAAATATTTGAAAGGACTTAAGCTATAAGTCCAAAAACAAGATGAAAGAGCAAAAAAGCTTCGAACAACTCAAAAAAGAACGGTTTAAAAAATTAAAGGGGGTCCAAAAAGCCGGGATTAATCCTTATCCCAGCCTATGCAAACGTTCACACACCGCAGATGAAGCTGCCCGGAACTTCAATAAGTTGAAGAATAAAAAAATTACTTTGGCGGGAAGGGTTACCGGAAAAAGGGGACACGGGGGATTAATTTTTGCTGACTTGGAAGACGAGTCAGGCAAATTCCAACTGGTTTTTAAGAAGGATAATTTGAAAAAATCCGACTTCGATTTTATCGTAAACTTTTTTGAAAAGGGTGATTTCATCGAGGTATCCGGGAAAATATTTAAGACAAAAGTTGGCGAAAAATCTTTGGAAGTTTCAAATTTCAAGCTGCTGGGGAAGACAATTTTACCATTGCCGGAAAAATGGTTCGGCCTGAAAAATGAAGAGGTGAGAGCTCGCAAGCGTTACCTGGATTTGCTGACCAATCCGGAAACCCGCGAAAGATTCCGCAAAAGAAGCCGATTTATCCAATATTTAAGGGATTTTCTGTTAGAAAAAGGCTTTACCGAAGTGGAAACGCCGATCCTGCAAGAAGTGGCCGGAGGAGCGATCGCCAAGCCTTTTAAGACCCGCCACAATGCATTGGGCCAGGATTATTATCTGCGGATTGCTCCGGAGCTATATTTAAAACGGTTAATCGTGGGCGGCTTCGAGAAGGTCTTTGAATTCTCGCGCAATTTTCGCAATGAAGGCATCAGCCCCCAGCACAATCCCGACTTTACCATGCTGGAGTTCTATTGGGCTTACGCCGATTATGAGAAATTGATGAAATTTACCGAGGAACTGGTCAAAAAGGTGGTGGTGAAGATTAACGGCGCTCTCAAAGTCCAATACGCCGGCAACACTTACAATTTTAAGCCGCCCTTTCGCAGAGTCGAATTCGCCAAATTATTCAAAAGAGAACTAAAAATAGATATCGATAAAGTCGAGAGAAAGGATCTTTTGGCTCTGATCAAAAAGCATAAAATCAATATTGCCGCCAAGCTTGCTTCTTTATCTGACGCCAAACTAATTGACGAAATTTACAAAAAAATCATCCGGCCCAAACTGAAAGGTCCGCTATTCCTTATAGACTACCCCAAGGAAATGATCCCTTTGGCCAAAGAGAAAGAAAATAACCCCAAGCGGATTGCCACTTTCCAACTGATAGTCGACGGCTGGGAAATTGTGAAAGCATATAACGAGCTTAATGACCCGATGGAGCAAAAGCGGCGTTTCTTGGAACAGGCGGCCGCCAAGAAAAAGGGCGACGCCGAGGCCCATTCATATGACAAGGACTACATCGAGGCCTTGAGCTACGGCATGCCGCCCACCGCCGGCTGGGGCATGGGCATCGACCGGTTCTTGGTAATCCTGTTGGACCAGAAAAATATCCGGGACGTCATTTTGTTTCCCTTACGCCGAAAAAAACTTTAGGAAGCCTTGATTTATCTAAAAAAGACTTCCTATAATATTCAGTTAACAAAAAGCTAACTATAAGCCTCATTGTTTATGTTTAAAGCCGTTGATCCAAAAATCACTCCCGACGAGCGGGAGAAGAAAATCGTAAAATTCTGGAAAAAGCACAAGTCTTTTGAGAAGTCGATTGAAAATCGCCGAGAAGCGCCAATTTACAGCTTCTTTGACGGCCCGCCATTCATCACCAACTTGCCTCATTACGGCAACCTGCTTTCTTCTGTCGCCAAAGACGTGGTGCCGCGCTACTGGACCATGAAGGGATACCGGGTGGATCGCCGCTGGGGCTGGGACTGCCACGGCTTGCCGGCCGAAACTATGGTGGAGAAACGGCTGGGAATCAAAAGCAAAAGAGAAATCGAGGAAAAAGTCGGTATCGAAAAATTCATCAAGGAATGCTTCCGGGTCACCAACCAGATCGCGGGGGAGTGGGAATTCTACATTGACCGCATCGGCCGCTGGGTGGACTATAAAAATGCCTACAAAACGATGGATCCGGACTATATGGAATCGGTCTGGTGGGGTTTCAAGGAGCTCTGGAACAAAGGCTTGGTCTATCAGGACACCCGCATCTCGCTTTATTGCCCGCGCTGTTCCACGCCGCTCGCCAATTTTGAAATCGCCATGGACAACAGCTACGAAGAAGTGGAAGATCCTTCGATTTACGTCCGTTTTTCCCTGGATGATTCCGCCAAAGAGCAGCTGGGAATCCTCCGGGAATCCGACGCTTATTTTGTCGCCTGGACCACCACTCCTTGGACCCTGTTGGCCAACACGGCTCTGGCGGTAAATCCGGAACTGGATTACGTGGTAGCCGCGGGAAAATCCGCTAAAAATTCCCCCTTCTTTTATATCTTGTCGCAAAAAGCGCTTGGCCGTTTGAAAAAACAGTTGGGAATCAAAGGCAGGGTAATCAAAAAAATGAAAGGGGCCGACCTGTTGGGCCTGCGTTTTATGAAATTAATCAGCGATAAAGTGGCCGGCACTTTGGCCAATCCCAAAAGTTCCGCCCCTCATGTAGCCAACGAGCCGCTGGGATGGCGGATTGTCCCCGGCGCCTATGTTACCGAAGAAGAGGGAAGCGGCATCGTCCAACTGGCTCCGGCTTTCGGAGAAGATGATTACGCCACCGCCAAAGAAGAAAATCTGCCCATCATCCTCAATGTAGACGAGGAAGGGAAGTATATGGTGGGAAAGTTCAAGGGCCGCAATGTTTGGGACGCTAACGTAAGCGTCATCAAATACCTGGAAAAAGAAGGCTTGCTGGTCGGCCAGGAAGTCACGCGGCACAGCTATCCTTTCTGCCACCGCTGCCATACCAAATTGATTTACAAAATCCAACCGGCTTGGTTCGTAAAAGTGAGCGCCATCAAAGACAAACTGATCGCCGCCAACGAGGATATTACCTGGCACCCCGGCCATCTTAAGCACGGCCGGTTCCTCAAGGGCATCGAGATGGCGCCCGACTGGAACATCTCCCGCGACCGCTATTTCGGCACCGCCATTCCCATCTGGCGCTGCGAATCCTGCCAAAAAGAAGTGGTGGTCGGCTCCTACGACGAGCTCTACCAGTACTCCGGCCACCGCCTGGAAGACTACCACCGCCCTTACGTGGATAACATCGCCTTCAAGTGCCCCGACTGCGAAAGCGTTTGCCGCCGGGTGCCCCAAGTTTTCGACTCTTGGATCGACTCCGGCTCTATGCCTTTCGCTGAGCGGCACTATCCATTTAAAAACCAGGAAGATTTCAACCAGAAATTCCCGGCCGATTTCGTGAGCGAATATATTGCCCAAACCCGCGCCTGGTATTACGTGATGCACGTGGTCGCGGTCGCGCTTTTCGAAAAACCGCCGTTCAAAAACGTGGTCACCACCGGCACCATCATGGGAGCCGACGGCAAGAAAATGTCCAAATCGCTGGGGAATTTCCCCGATCCCAAGTTGGTCCTCGAAAAATATTCCGCCGACGCCCTGCGCTTTTATCTGATGAGTTCGCCCATCATGGAAGCCCAAAACATCGACTTCACCGAAGAAAAATTGGCCGAAATCCAAAAAGGCATGCTGCGCGCCTGGTGGAATTCCTATTATTTTTTCGTCACCTACGCCCGGCTGGACAAGTGGCAGCCGAACCTGGAAGCGCCTTTCCGTTACAGCAATCCCCGTTCATTCAAGGAAGTCTGGCAAAAGCCGCAGGCCGTCATTGATTGCTGGATTCTTTCCGAACTGCACACCCTGATCCGGGAAATGAACCAACTGATGGATGGCTATTTCATTGCCAAGGCCACCCGCCTCCTGCCGCCTTTCATCGACAAACTTTCCAACTGGTATATCCGCCGCAGCCGCAAGCGCTTCTGGAAGAGCGAGAATGACGCGGACAAAAGCGAAGCCTATCAAACCCTTTACGAGGTGCTCTCCAAGCTGAATCGAATTGCGGCG
>Ga0172371_10014664_pt1 | contig 10075 bp, 6 predicted proteins | sample Lak12m_FD_114543 | JGI IMG/M metagenome (GOLD analysis project Ga0172371, IMG submission 114543) | Freshwater microbial communities from Kabuno Bay, South-Kivu, Congo - kab_022012_12m | ecosystem: Environmental > Aquatic > Freshwater > Lake | place: Democratic Republic of the Congo: South-Kivu... | reverse complement strand
AAGCCGTAAAAGGAACATAGTTGATTATTAGCTACTTACCTCAAATGAGTTGTAGTGCGAAACGTGAATTAATAATCCATTGACGTACAGTACATTAGACGTTTTAAGTGTCAAAGTCAAGAATACCTGACAATCGGTAATTGATGTTCTGCTATCGGATTACCGACCCGAACCTGAAACCCGGAACAGGGAAAAAACAAGTATGAATTGTTTAGAACCCGATTTCGATCAGGTTGAATGGTTTGTTGTGATTGAGAAGAAGAAAAGAATTGTCGCTAATTTTAAAGAGAGCACCGGGTTCGAAAGTAAACCTTGTATTTTTTATTTTGAATATTTCCTTTTTATAGGTGGCATCAGGGTAATTATAATGGATAACCATTGGTACAAAACCGGATTTCATTGTTTTTAGTCTTTCGGTTTTGTATTCGTCAGCATTTTTGGGATGGTCGTTATAAATGAGTGTTAAATCATTTCCTGTAACGAAACCCGAATATCCGATTTCGTCAAAATCGTTCGCCTGTAATTGTTCCTTTGGAATTACACCGGCATTTACAAAGGTATCTTCCGTATCGAAATTAAGGATAAATATTTCGTTGGCATAAAAATAGGGTGTGCTCCATATTTTTCCTTCCCGGTCCTGGACGATCATCAACTTTTTCCAGTTGAATTCATACAGAAGTAACATGTGGTTATCGCTTGTGAGATGCATACCCTGCGGCTTAAGCTGCTCGTAGCCTGAAGTGGAAAATAATTTTTCCGGATTAAAAAGGCTGAGTACTTCAGGGCTCATTTCATAAATTTCGTGACGAAGCAATTGCCCTCCTTTCGAATCGAACAGATAATACATCATCCCTGAAGGCATATGATCGCCATGTTTTTTGGTGAAATACCCAAAAAAACCAATCTTATCACTTTCAACGCTTTGAAGTGTTGATTTTTCAATCTCTCCAATTTCCGGGTTAAACTCGATGCTTTGATTTTTGTCGTTGAGGATATCATAAATGATCAACTGGTGTACCGTTTTTTCCAGCCTGTAGGGATCGCTGGTTTCGATCCGGAAAAAAGTAAGACCTGTTTCATTAATGATGATGTCAGAAACCTCATAATCCAGGATATCATCAGGAAAATTGATCATCCTTTCACCTGTAATTTCAAGGTTCTCATTATAAATAATAAAATTCACCCTCTCGGGAACATCGATATCCGGTGGGACAATCTGGCTGTAAACAAAGCGTGGCTGTCCGTTTTCGGTGATTTTGCCGAGCTTGAAGAAACCAAAGTCTTGATTTGAAACGGCTATGCCGTCGATCTCACCTATATCTTTTGAGACAAGGATGAGCCCATCTCCGGATATTTTGAAAAGCATCGATTTCATAGCTTTAGCGGTGAGGTTATAGTTTTTTACAAGCAGGAGGAACCCGTTGTTTGTTTTGAGAAAAGATACCGGTTCAAGTTTCTTATATTTTATACCGTCAGAATAGCGTAGCGGTAAGGAGGAAATGTGTTTCAAATCTTTATCAAAAACTTCAATGGCAGCATCTGAACCAGCATTAATTTCGAATTCACTTTTGTCGTTGAGATGAAGGAGGTAATAACCATTTGCATCCTGAACCAGCAAATTGCTTATTTTTCCATCTTTGATATTCAGCGGCTCTCCAGATAAGATGGTAAGTGTTTCCTGTCCATTTGCAGCAACGAAAACGATGAACAGGAATTCTATCAACAATACCACTCTCGCTGAGACTTTTAGCATAAGAAATTGTTTTGACAAAAATGACTACTCATGTATTAACCTTTCAAAGCTTCAATAAATTGCGGTCTAAAGATATAAAAATATGGCTCTTAATTACATTCCACCCTTTCATCAACCCAATTTTCCATCTTCAAGCAAGACATCAACTCTTCCAATTTACCATTTTTCCAATATTCCAATTTTCCTTTTTTCCACTTTCCCATCCTTCCAATTTTCCAAAAAAAAAGGTGCTTATCGCACCTTTTTCACAGATATTTCCAAATGTTTACTGTTGAATATTTGGCAATTCAAGGCCGTAGCCTTTCTTTTTATCCTCTGCCTTCAGCAGGAAGGCAAAAACCAGTGCAGCCATACCAAACAACATAAAAATGATCATCGGAATGGTATAATTATACACCAAACCCACCGACTTTTCCTTAACAATTTTATATGAATTGGCAATTACCGACGCCTGGACTTTTTTCATAAAATCCTCTTTCCCGCCAGTCAAATCCAATTGGCCGATGAGTGCCGAATTGCTTGCAATCATTTCAGCCTGAACATCTTTCAAATTAACGTTCATTGCAGGTTCATACACCTCTTCATAAGCCACTTTATTGATGACTTCTTCGGTCGTAAAGTCGGCAGCTTCCTTGATATCCTTGGCGGTAATGTTAAAAGCTTTGTTTTCGAGTGTCGTACTGTAAACCTGCTCGATCGATTTCTTAAGCATTTCTTTCGATGGTGCAACTTCGGGGTTTGTATTGTTGAGAATAATACCAATTAGTAAAGGAACACCCATAAGACCCCAGTTTTGAATCCAGAAAATCAATGCATAGGCAGTTCCAAGTTGCCGCTCGGGGATAATTTTAGGTACCGAAGGCCACATGGCAGATGGAACTAATGAAAATCCAACACCAAGGATAACAACCAACAGGATGGCCAGAATCCATGAATTTAATCCCGGAATGGCGAAAACTGCATGGACCAGGATCAGCATAATGGAGCCGATAATCATGATGGTTGCACCTTTGCCTTTGCGATCGTAAAGATTGCCGAAAAAAGGAGTGAGAAACAATGTTCCCAGGGGCAATAAACTCGGAATAAGCCCTGCATAGTCAGGGTGTACATGATATTTGTTCACAACAAGATCGGCTGCATATTTTAAAAATGGGAAAACTGCCGAATAGAAAAGAACACAAAGAATGGCTATGTACCAGAAACCCTTGTTCTTCATGATCAGCAGGATGTCGGCAACCCTGAAAGGTTCTTCGGGTTCTTCGGTTCCTTCAACACTTGCATCGAGTTTCTTATCCATAAAAGTATAGATGAAAAAGGCGATAAGGCCGATGACAAGCAATATCAGGCAAAGAAGAATTGGTGCAGATACGGTTCCGAAGTATTTGGCTAAGGGTTGCGAAACTGCAAGTGCAAGGAGCGTACCCAGACGGGCTGTTGCCATTTCGAGTCCCATAGCAAGCGCCATTTCTTTGCCTTTGAACCATTTAACAATAATTTTTGAAACAGTAATCCCCGCAACTTCAACACCTACACCGAAAATTGCATAGCCGAATGCAGCGAGTGCAACCTGCGATTTGATCCCAAAAATCATAGCTCCTTCAGGAAAAGTCGTCGAGATTGCCCAGTATTTTATGGCAGTACCAATAACCATGATGATGGCGGCTCCCATACCCGTAAATCTGACACCCATCTTGTCGAGCACCATCCCACCAAATATCAGCATCAATAAAAATACATTAAACCAACCATAAGCGCTTGTAAATATTCCGTAATCTGCGCTGTTCCACAACAACTGGCTTTCGAGCATCGGTTTAAGCGGCGACATTACATCAGCCAGAAAATAACCGGTGAGCATGGTAAAGGCAACAATGGCCAGGGCCGTCCATCGTGCTCCCTTCGAGTCGCGTAATGTTTTTCTTAAATGTTCCATATTATTTTTTTGTTTGATATATTTTTTGGCGCCAAATTTACAATTTATCACCTGAATTAAAATTTTATTTTACTACCCCGTCAGGCATTTCGTAATCATGAATTCCATGCTGATAATTTAGAAACAATGATGAACCCATTTTTTCATATTTTTGCCAGCGACAGTATCATTAAAACTACGATATTTTGAAGACAAAAATAATTGGCCTTTGCCTTGTGTTTGCGTTTAGCATGGCAGGACCCAGTGGTAATATCCGGGCTCAGATCAGCCAGGGTGGCATTCCTCCATCTTCAACATTCAGTCTTGACAACAGCAATATTGCCAATATAGTGCTTCAGCTGCCGGATGTAGCAGCCCTTCTAAAAGAGGATTCCTCTTCGGATAAAAATGCAATGCCGATGCGATTTGCAGTCTCTATTCCCGCTGAAATAAATTTAGCAAAGCAAGGTACATGGTCTGATTTGCCTGATGGTGGTAAGATTTGCAGGCTTTCGGTGGCAGCCCCTGAGGCTCAGGCGTTAATTGTGTATTATAAAAAGTTTAGTATTCCACAAGGTGGCCGTTTATTTCTTTATAACAGCGACAAATGGCAGGTTATAGGTGCTTTCACAAACCTGACGAACCGCAAAGGCGGTGCTTTTGCAACCGAAATGATTGAGGGAGAAAAGCTTACTCTCGAATATTATCAAACAGAGGGACTGACCGAAAGACCCGATATCCTGATTGAAGAAGTGGGCTATGTCTATCGCACGGCTGACCATTTTTTTGGCCATCGTGGTTTTGGGGGATCGGGTGCCTGCGAGGTAAATATAAATTGTGATGAAGGTGCGAATTGGCAGGCTCAGAAAAGCAGCGTCGCCAGAATCATTGTCAAACAAGGTTCTTTGCAGGTTTGGTGCACGGGTTCCCTGCTCAACAACGTCCATTACGACAATGCACCCTATTTCCTAACTGCCGATCATTGTGGCCCCACAGCAACACCAGCCGAATTAAACCAATGGATTTTTTATTTCAACTATGAAGGTCCTGATTGCGTAAATCCCACAAACGACACCGCTTTTAATTCGAATGTGATGGTTGGTGCGACTAAAAAAGCAAGCAGTGGTGGGGCCGGTCTGGCATCTGATTTTAAGCTTTTATTGCTCAACGAATCGGTTCCGATAAGTTATCACCCTTATTTCAACGGATGGTCGGCACAAGATGTGCCTAGCCAGAGTGGTGTAACCATTCACCATCCCCAGGGTGATATTCGTAAAATTTCTACCTATACCACACCTGTAGTTTCTTCAAACTGGGGAACAATTCCAAATACCCACTGGAAAGTCGTGTGGGCAGAAACCGCAGGTGGACATGGCGTTACTGAAGGAGGGTCGTCGGGATGTCCGGTTTTTAACAGCAGTGGCCAGGTTGTGGGCCAGCTTACAGGTGGCGACGCCAGTTGCTCGAACCTGTTTGGCCCGGATTATTACGGTAAGATAGCTTATTCGTGGGATAAAAATCAAACTGCCGATAGCACCATGCTAAAACCCTGGCTCGATCCCAACAATACCGGAACATTGGAAATTGGAGGTGGATTTACTGGATTGGCTGATGAAAGTACTTATGAGTCTTTAAAAGTATTCCCAAACCCGACCAGTGGGCTTTTTTCCATCAACCTGGGTTTGTTGGATAAGAAATCCTGCAATATCAGCATATTTAATATGATGGGTGAGGAAATCATGAAAACCGAAAACAGGGATTATTCAACCGATCCACCACTGTTCAATCTTTCAGACTTTCAGCCGGGCATATATTTTATAACAGTGAAAAGCAACACTGAAATCCGTACATCTAAAATTTTGAAATGCATTTAGAGGAAATTGAAATTTTGATCGGAAAATCTGACGCAGGTGCAGATTTTAAGAATATTGCAAAAAAAATTGTTGCTGGTGAACGCATCAACCAACAGGAAGGAATCTACCTTTTCGAACACGGCGAACCCGGCCTTTTGGGAAGTCTTGCCACATTTGTAAAGGAAAATAAGCATGGTAAAAAGGCGTTTTTTATCCATAATTTTCATATCGAACCTACAAACATCTGCATTTATAACTGCCGTTTTTGTTCTTATTCGCATCATCAGAGTGGTACGAGTTGGGAGATGGATTTCCGGGAAATAGTCGAAAAAGTAAAAGCTGCACCTGCCGAAATGAAGGAACTTCATATTACGGGTGGTGTGCATCCAAAATATGGAATCGACCATTATGCCTCGCTGCTAAAGTTGATCCGGGAAGCAAGGCCTGATCTTCACTTGAAAGCCTATTCGGCCATCGAGCTTGATTATATGTTCGAAAAATCGGGTAAATCTGTCGATGAAGGTCTTAAAATGCTGAAAGAAGCTGGCCTGGATTCCATTCCGGGCGGTGGTGCCGAAATTTTTGATGAAGGCATCAGGAGTCAAATTTGTGATGATAAAGCTTTTGGCCAACGCTGGCTCGAAATACATGAAACGGCTCACCGGCTTGGGATTGGTTCCAACGCAACAATGCTTTATGGTCACATCGAAAATTACGGTCATCGTATCGATCACCTCGAGCACCTGAGGCAATTACAGGACCGAACAGGTGGCTTTAACACATTTATACCGCTGAAATTTAAAAATAAAAATAATGAATTGTCACACATCCAGGAAGTGAGTTCGGTTGAGGATATGAAAAATTATGCGGTATCGCGGATTTATCTTGATAATTTTCCCCACCTGAAAGCTTACTGGCCTATGATTGGCAGGCAAATGTCGCAGCTTGCACTTTCGTTTGGTGTTGACGACCTCGATGGTACGATCAATAACTCAACACAAATTTATTCGCTGGCAGGTGCTGACGATAAAAATCCTGCAATGTCGCTGGACAGTCTGGTGAAACTGATTCTGGATGCAGGTTTCAGCCCGGTAGAGCGGGATTCGTGGTACAATATTCTAAGCGAATATTAAACATCAGGTGGCACAAGTACCAAAAGCGACGAAGGATTGATCCTGACGACCAGGTTCTCGCTCAGTTTTACCGGTTCACCATCAAGATGAACTATTTTCTGTTCCTGGGTTACCTGAACTTCTTTTGCCCTTAGTACTTCAATATACTTTGAACGGTTGATTTGCTTACTAAACAGTAGCGTAGCCGTAAAAGCGGTTTGCCACAACGGAACTTTCCTCACAATAGAAATATCAATGAAACCGTCATCAATTTTCGCCTGGGGTGCGATTGCCGTATTGTAACCAAATTGATCTGAGTTGGCAAAACTGATAAATAATGCCTTTCGCTTTATCTTTTTTCCATCCACAACCATCGTAAAATTGGTAGGCTTATAATGAAGGTATTCCATTACTGCAATTTTAAAATATTTCAAAAACCCGCGTCGCTTCTGGCCTTCAAATTTCCTGGCAACCAGGGCATCAAATCCGACCCCCGCAAGGTTTATAAAAAACCGGTCGTTTGCAAGGGCAGTGTCGATCTTTTTTACGTTTAATTTATTAATGGTCTGTATGGCTTTTTCTGGAAAAACTGAAATATTCAGATGTCTCGCCAAACCATTTCCCGAGCCTGACGGCACAATTCCCAGGATTACGTGGGTGCCTACAATGGCTTTTGCAACTTCATTCACAGTGCCATCGCCACCTACAGCTACCACAATATCAAATTTGTTTTCGATGGCTGATTTGGTTAACCCGGTAGCATGCTGAGGCGCTTTCGTGTATTCGATCGAATATTCGAAGCGTCGATGATCAAGTGCCCTTTCGACATGTTTTTCGATGGATTTATGGCTGCCTACACCCGAAAACGGATTTACGATAAAGAGAATTTTCTTCCTGTTAGCCCCGCTTTCACTCATTTTATCACTGTTAAACGATTTTCGATCATCCGGTTATTAAATTGTTGCAGATATGCTTTGAGCAAAGTTAACATTTCGGCAGCTTTTAATGCATCATTTTCCAGCAGATTCTTTGTCAACAAAGCATCCTCTGTATAATTGTAAAGTGCAACCGCATTTGAACCATCAAATTCGAGAATAAAACCATTCGAAATCAATTGATAAATGCCATTCAGATAATTAACGGCAAAATGCTTTTCGTGTGTGTCGAAAAGATTATTTCCAAACGAAAACAGGGGTTTGTCGAAATTCAGGATACTCAGCACCGAAGGCATGATATCGACCTGGGCAGCCGTTTCGGAAGTCTTTCTTTTAATTTTACCCGTCGGATCGAAAAACAGGATCGGGATGCGATACATACCAAGCCGGGTTTGATATTCCGGAATTACCGACTCAGACGTATGATCGGCGGTTAAAATAAAAATGGTGTTGTTGTACCAACTCATTTTTGAGGCAGTCTTAAAAAACCGTTCCAACGAATAATCGGCATACATAATGGCTTCCTGAATTTCTAACTTTCCTTTCCTGAACCTGCCTTTATACTGTGGTGGAATCGTGTAGGGATGATGAGAGGAGAGGGAGAAAATGGTTGTGAAAAACGGTTCCTTTGTCTTCGACAGGTTTTGTGCAGAATACTGGAAAAACGGTTCATCAAAAATTCCCCAGTTTCCATCAAAATCGGCTTCATTGTTATATTCGGTACGTCCATAGTATTTGTCGAAGCCGGCCATCCTTGCAAAACCGTCAAAATCCATGGTGCCGTTGGTGCCGCCATGATAAAATGCTGTTGAATAACCTTTTGGCTTCAGTAAACTGGCCAGGCTATTTATTTTGTTGCCTGCATATGGAGAAATAATATAAGGCCTGCTCATCAGGCTTGGAAGGCTTGCCACCACGGCCGGGATGCCTTCGATGGATTGTTTTCCATTTGAAAATCCATCAAAAACCATGCTTTCGCCAATCAGCGAATCAAGAAATGGTGTAAATCCCTGATAGCCGGGGATATGCCTGTTAAAGGCTCCGATATGCTCAACCGAAAGGCTTTCGACGATGATCACGACCACATTTTTCTTCCTGAAAGCGGTGTCGTTATACAGAACCTGGATTTCATCCTGAGTGTGGATAGGGGAATATATTGTAGTAAGCTTTTTGTTATTATAAAAATGCAATGCCTCCAAACCTGACTGGTTAAAAGTTTTCATGATCGTAAAAGGCGTATTCAGCAACAGAGGAGCATTTCTGGCTTCAGTATAACGGCCGGCAGTTATAATATTAATTGGTTTTAACTGAAATCCGCCGCGGATAGCGATCACATTAATTGCAACAACAGCTATAAATATAGCCACCTGAAGCCCGTAAAAAAAACAGCGGTTTTGATTTGTTTTTTGGGATTTGAACCTTGCTTTTCTGGAAAAAACCACCAAAGCAGCCACGAATATTAGAAAAAGCAGCAGGATGTACCAGAAGTCGCGCAGGAACTGAGGAATCAAAGTTTTAACATTGCCTTCAGCCTGTAAATACGAGAAAATATCACCTGTCATCCGTTTCTGTGTAAACCGGAAATAAATGATGTCGATAAAATTTGTCATCAGGCCGGCAGTGTTTCCCAGATAAAAGAAGAATCCGCTGAAATTTCGGTATAACCTGAAGTTCCTGACGGGCAATGGCAGTACCATTAAAATGATGAAAGGACAGTTCAGCAAAAACAAGGAAGACAAATCGAAACGGAGGCCGTAGAAAAGGATACTCAAAACTTCGTTAAACGAAAGATACGAAAAGTAGGAAGTATTAAAAATATAGAACAACAGCCGGCTTAGCCAAAGTAAAATGAAAGCTATGAAAAGCCTGAAAGCTAAAATCTGGAAATAATTCCCGGTATTTGATCCTTTGTTAAAGTTGATGTTCATGAAGCGTTTTTAAAAAGACTACAAAAGTAATTCATTTTGCCCAGCCTTGCCGCGCTTACGAAGTTTAAACCAGCTGAGAATCGTAAATTTATTCGTTCCAGCTATATGGCGTTTCAAAATCTGCTTTGGTATTGATGAATTTATAATTCAACAAAATGCATCAAACTTCCTTAGTTAATTGATTTGGATAAATGCAAATTGTCCAATGTTTCGAATTGCCTGCCAGCGTTAGGCAGAGCTCACGCCATAGTCTGGCGGGAAGCTAAGCGTGGTTTTTTTTTTTTATTTGCCACGCCTTTTCACGGGAATAACAATACATAATGAAAGTTTGTTTTCGTAACGCAAACCTATGACAATCAATGTTGTAGGTTTTTTTTGTTTCTTTTTGTTACGTAATTAATACGCATATTAAATACAATAAATTACATAATATTCATTGATGAATTCTTTCTTAATTTTGTATTTATGCGTTAAATCGCTTTATTTAAAGTATTTATAAAAGTTATTAATTTTTTTCATGTTTTTTATAATATTTGTATTATCTTTATCACGGTAATATTAATACGTATTTTTATGACTCCATTT
>Ga0172371_10014662_pt1 | contig 10077 bp, 9 predicted proteins | sample Lak12m_FD_114543 | JGI IMG/M metagenome (GOLD analysis project Ga0172371, IMG submission 114543) | Freshwater microbial communities from Kabuno Bay, South-Kivu, Congo - kab_022012_12m | ecosystem: Environmental > Aquatic > Freshwater > Lake | place: Democratic Republic of the Congo: South-Kivu... | reverse complement strand
TGCAAAGCCATGACCATGCCGGTGAACGATCCGGTCAAGACGATCAGCAGCACGGATTGAGATCCGACAAAGTCCATCTGCCTGACAAATTCGAGGCCTCTGAAGGGGGGTCTGAAAAGCCAGATCAGGCTGCTCCACAGCAGGATCAGGATTTGTCCGACCTCTTCGACAAAGAGGCGCATCAAATCAACCAGGCCAAGCGCCAGTGATCCGAAAAACGCCAGAAGCCTCAATTGTGCCTTCCTTGGAAGATCTCAACCGCAAAGCCGACACTCGTCGGCTAAACCCAAAAAAAACAACCGCCACTTGAACCATCCCTTCCAAGATCTAACGCTGGAGCCCTGATCGCATCGACTGCCCAGAAAAACGGGCCGTCCTTCGCTCAGTTCCTTCCCGGAACCTTCACGAGAAGCCAAAATAGATCTGGCAAGGCACAGTCAGCGGTTGGGTTATTCTAATCCAAAGTTTTAAAAAATGTCAATATCTTTGTGATAAAGGAAATATATTCAGGACACACCTTTGAAATTATCGACAACAAGTTGACAACATTTCGGATATGGCGGCCCTTCAAAGGCCACAGTTTTTGCTACGGCACACGGTTGCAAAAAGCCCCTATCTTTATTGGCGGGATGTTCCAGGGCGGGGTCGGCGTCTCAGGCACGCTGGCATTCAAACCAGGAAGGTCGGGTTACGTCGTGGGGGCGAGGCGTGCCTCGCCCTTGTAGCTCACCCGATGCGTCTCGGCGGTGGCATCCGTCACAGTGTATATGACCCCTACGGGGGTGGTGATTTCGGCAAGCCCATATAAGGCCGACCACTCGACCGGCCAGGCCGACATCTCTTCCAGCCAATCCATTTCCCGTCGAAATCCGTCAGCGAGTGCAATTTCAACCAATTTGTCAGCTATTTCCGCGGTCGGCCGGCAATCAAAGCTGCAAGGCAGGTGGAAAACATTCCTCACCCCGATCCATCTCAACAAAACGTTGCACTTGGACACTTCCGATATTTCGATGTGGGTGGGACTGATGGTCCTTTTGTTTGCCGTATTATGCGCCATCGGCCACGTGACGTCCATGAAATCCGCGTCTACGCAGGCTCGCATGAAGAAACTTGTACAGCATGACGGATATCCTAACATACGTCCAATTTCCTGATCATCGCGCCTCAGGTGAGCAGACGTGAGTAGTTCAACATCAGAGGCGCGGCCTATAGCGCACCAGTAGCTAAACGGGTTGCCCAAACGCGCCGAACGGCGAGCGGAAGCGTACCCGTTTTCTCTGGCACTCTCTTCGAGAGGCGCCAACATCAGCCCATGAGAGGAGAGAGTATAGCTGAAGGCCTGAAGTTCGTGTGGGGCAACGCCCCTGAGTCCACAGGTTCTGACTCCTTCTAGTATAGATCTCCATTCCAATTCCGCGAGTCAGGCGCATATCTTACTAATTCTAGGCGCTCAAAGCGCCCCGGCGTCCGCGGTTGCCCAGTGATGCCTGGTAAACTCTTCGAACCGACAATTGAGCCTTTGCATTGAAAACGAGGAGAGCATATTTGCTCTTTACCAATTGCATCGAGTATGATTGAATGATGTATTGCTGTCAATGCGTCAGAGCCATTTACGGTCCAAAAGTGCGGCCAACAAAAACGGCACCGCGGGCGACCGTGCTGAGATGGTAACCCCTGCTAATAAGCCATGTATATAGCGGAAGAAATCAAGAATCTCGTTTTTTTCTTGACACGGCTTTCTCGTGCTGCGATCATACAAGACATAGTATTGCTGTGATTTTCGTGTCATCCCTCCGAAAAAAGAGGGAGGACCCGAGAATCAATTAGGAAGACGACACAGACTTGCGAGTTATTTAGTTCAGAATGGTGACTCGGCATTTTGCCCTCGCAAGCGAACGTTTGGTACAGTACGAATTGACGATAACAGCTCAGCCTAACGAAGGCGAGCCATGAGAGAAACAGCCAGTTGAGCATTATTGCTGAAAGAACCCTCACTCTGGGACAAAGACTCTGTGGGTGCATAAGGCCGAGGTCTTGTACTCGCCCGGAACATTAGTCACCTGCCAAGGGTGGAGTCGTCCATGCCTGATTGAATGATCTTGTCCACAAGTTTCCTACAGGCATTGACATACAGATAATTTGTTTTCGCTCGACAACACCGTTTCCGAAATGGATACCACACATACTAAAAGGAGGGGGCAATTATGAAAGACGACAAGAAACCGCAAGAGACGGGCGTTGAACCGCCGGAAGAAACCAAAGAGTCATCCAAGCAAGTAGACAGAGGGACATTTCTTAAGGCAATCGGAGTGGGCATTGGGGCGGTGGGGCTTGGCATGGTTACCGGTAGCCATGTGGATGCACGAGCTGTTGCCGACCTGGATCGCGATCGGAGCGCCATTCAGAAGCTGATGCGAGGGCTGTTGGAAAGCCCTCAAAGAGCCCGAGATTTTCTTGCCGATCCTCAAAAAGTTGGCGCCGAATTCGGCATTCAGTTAAGCGCAGATGACGCGAAAACCATCCAGGAGGCTTTCAAGAATTTGACCGTGGCAGCCGCGTTGAGGGAAGGTCATAACAATACTAGCACATCACATAGCCAAGGAGGCTCCTGGACAAATAACCAGTACACTGAGAAGCTTCCGATAACGCGAAAGCCTCAGCAGGGTCAGACGCCCTTAGCACCCAAACCAACGAAGCGGCGCCAATAGAGGTGGTCGGACAGGCGGACATGGGTTGTGACCGAGAAAAATGAATTGGTGATTTGAATGCCGCGCGAGTCGGCGGTCTACTTCGTCAGTTTACAAGAGCCGCCCGGGAGATTTTATCGCCCTGTGATTTTGTGTCGGGCGGGAATGAATTTCCACAACTGGTTCAAGCATATGATAAGAGGAGACTTTTCTTGGACTGGACAGCAGCAGCAAAAATTATCTTGAGGGTTGCACAAAACATGCCTGGAGGCGTGGAAGGAGTCGTCAAACTAGGTCACGCGTGCAACAATCATTGTCTGTTCTGTGCGGCCGAGTGGAACAAGCGGTACGGAGATCGTGACACGGCCGCGGTGCTGGAGGAAGTGGAACGGATCTTGTCCGAGGATGAGATCGACAGGATGGTTTATACGGGCGGAGAACCGACCGTGCGTCGGGACCTTCCCGAGATCTTGAGACATGTCAAGAAATTGGGATTCGACGTGCAGCACATCCAGACCAACGGCCGCAGACTGGGTGACAGGAGTTATCTTGAGTACCTGCGCGACGCAGGCCTGACTTCGTGCTTTGTCTCCATTCACGGACCGCAAGCCGCAATACATGATGGGTTGACCCGGTCCACCGGCGCGTTTGGCCAGACCTGTGAGGGTCTGGCCAATCTTCATCGTCTGGGTATGCGCTTTTTCACCAACACGGTTATATCCAAGCAAAATTACCATGTTCTCAGTGAAACTGTATCTTTCATTGCTCGGACATTTCCGTCCGTGGCGCAAATCAAGCTGACCTACCCTCGATTGCAAGGTGGTGCGGCTGACAACCTATCCCAAGTTATAGCGCCGGTATGGGAGGTTGCACCTTTTGTTCGAACCGCGATCGACAAGGCCACGGAATTGGGAGTGAATATCGAAACCGAGTATATGCCCCTTTGCTTGCTGGGTCCGAGATACGACACGGCCGATAACTTCTACAGAACACGAGTCCATTTGTCGGACATTCATTGTATCGATCCCGACTATGTTAGGCCGGTGGGAAAGATTTTCTATGAGACCTGTGAAGCGTGTGACCTCCGCAACCAGTGCTTTGGGATTGACACCCTTCATCACCAGGAGTTCGGCGAGAATCCTTGCTTCAAACCGGTTTCTTTCGCCGACTTGGCCCATTGAGAGGCGAGATAATGTTTTATTACGGCCTTGAGAATGACAACTTCACTCGGATCTTGACCCAATTCGAGTTTGGCACCCCGGAGCCCTATTTCGACGAGAATTTGTTCGGTTCGAACCCGCGGTTGAATTTGCTTCCGGCGGAGAGAATTGATTACGACAGCAAGGTGTTGATGCTTGAAAAACATACAGGTTCGTGGTGCTTCCTCGAACCTCACGAGTACCACGTTTTCAGGTCTCTCGAATCGAAAGAATTGGAAACCGTGGTTGCCGGGACCCCCGAAACACACAGAGCCGAACTGGCCGAATTCGTTGCCCGCCTCTATTGGCGCGGCCTGTTGGCAGTAAACGGGCATCGTTTCATCCAGCCCGACGTTTTCGACCCCGGACCGATTTTCAGTTCGGGCTGGCTCTTTATCCTCGTCCCCACGGAACGTTGCAACCTGGCATGCAAGTACTGCTGCGCGGACTCGAATCCGTGGAAAGAGCAGCGCATGGACTGGGGAATCGCCAAGAAAGCGATAGATCTCATCGTTGACTACATCCCCGAACGGGCAGCCGTCGAATTTGCCGGTGGCGAGCCGTTTCTGGAGCTGGATCTCATAGAACGGACAGTAGAGTACGGCGGAGCGGCCGCGGAAAAGAGAGGAAAAGAACTGGTATTTTGTGCCCAGTCCAATGGTACGTTGATCACCGAGGATCTGTTGCAACGCATTGAGAAATTGAGAATCTGCGTCGGTTTAAGTTTGGATGGAGATCGGGTTTCCAATGACATGACACGAGTCTTTCCGGGAAACCAAGGAGCGTATGGGGCGATAACGCGAGCCATTGCGTTGCTGCAGAAGGAAGGGAAGGGAGAGGCGGCGATATGCGTTGTTTCAAAGGCAAATTATCGGCGACTCGACAAGATTTTGGCCGGCTACACGGAACTCGGCATGACCGGCATCAAATTGAACCCTGTCACCTGTAATGGCAGGGCGCGCGGAGACTGGGAAAGACTCGCGCTCGATCCTCCGGAATTTCTCCGGTTTCACACGCAATACCTTGACATGGTATCGGATGGAGATTGCTCTGTAGTCGATGTAAATACGGCTACAATGCTCGATATTATCGGATCGCGGATGCACCCGTATCGATGCATGAGATCTCAGTGCGGAGCGGGCCGCGATTTTATGACCTTCACCGCCAATGGAGATATTTATCCATGCACCCAGACTCGCAGCAAACCAAAATTCCGATTAGGCAATATTCGTGAAATCGACCGGCTGAATGACATCTGGAAGAATAATCCGATCATCGCAAAGCTGACGGAGCGGCAGGTGGAGGCCATATCGGAATGCAGAGAATGCAGCTACAAACGCTTTTGTGAAGCTGGCTGCCCCTCGGCCAGTTATGAGCATTTCGGGACAATGGATGCGCCTCATCCGTGGTGCCAATATTACAGAGGCATCTATAGAGAACTCTTTCGAAGAATAGCTGAAGAAAGCCGATTCGTGGAGATTTTTTGCCCTCATGCCAAAACCTATGATAATCCCTTCTTCATGTGAGAAGCGGGCTGAAAGGCCGAGTGTCCTATTAGTTGCCCGCGGAGGAGTGGGAGACGATATCCTTTCACTGCCATTTCTTAACATTCTCGCGGCCGTACTCAAGAATCACGACCTCCACCTTCTCATACTCCCCGGTCGGAGGGAACTTTTTCGGGGCCTCCATAGGTATCAAATCGTGGAGCCGTGGGAAACCGACAAAGTCGCAGGTGTCATTAGCCGATATCACGACATCGTCTTTGATCTGGGATTCAGCGACACACACCTTACAAATGGCGTCTTTCAACCTGATAGTCTCCGATACGGCGCCTACGTCGGATTTTCTAAGCCAAGTTCAATTCTTCGCGAGGTCACAGTACCCCTCTCGCCTAACATCCCCATGTGGCAACAGTTCGTTTCACTGGCTTCAGCTATAGGTATTCGCGCTGCTTCCAGACCGGAATGTCAAATTGAGACATCCCATTTGAGCAAGAGGTGCGCGGAAATACTCGTCGACCTCGAGAATGAGTTGCCGTTGGTTTGCATGGCTCCAGGCACGGCAGGGGAACACGTGAAGCGATGGCCTGCGGAATATTTCGCTACCTTGATCCGAATGCTAAACGCCAAAAGGCCTCTTCATTTCGTGTTGGTGGGCGAGCCGTTTGAGATGGAGCTTGGCGACACCATCGCCGCACTTGCGGAAGTAGAGATAGACAACCTCATGGGGCTGACCACCCTGGGTTCCTTCGTCCACATCGTGAAGAACAGCCGGCTCGTGGTGGCAAATGATAACGGTGCGATGCATTTGGGTGGCCTGCTGAATACACCGACCATAGGCCTATTTGGGCCTTCGAACCCGGTGCAATACCAGCCCCTGGGAAAGAAGGCTGTTGTGATTTATGCGCCGTCCGGCAGCATGACAGATATCGACCCCTCTTCAGTGGCAGCGGTGTGTCTCCGCTTGCTGGACGCGGAGAAGGCATGAGGCTTTACAGTACGTCAAACCCACATTGGCATTACGTCATCAGCATCGTTGATCGAACTTTATCCGATTTCGCTCGGCAGGGTTGCTCTCTCCGGCCGTGCTGAGCGGACCCCGGACACAAAGGACAAGTCCTTTACCGAACAGCCGTCGTTCCAGGACGAAGAATCCTATGACCCCTCGTGAGCGGCGCACACTTAATGACCAGTGCGAGGTGCTATTGTGTCACCCGATCGAGTGGTTTTGGACATGGAAGAATTCAAAGGACTGTGGGAATCCAAACAATGGAAGAACCATGAATCCATGCAAATATATATAGACAACCCCTTTTGTGTCAAGAAATGCAGATTTTGCATCTTCCAATCGACAATAGCGCCCCCGGCTTCGGATACATACAAAAGGTACTACTTGGATTACCTGCCGTCTCAACTGCAATCATTCTCGAACATAATCAGAAATGGCCCAGTCAGTTCAATCTATTTCGGCGGCGGCACCGCATCCCTGATGACTCCTCGCGTCATGCGCATCATTTTTGGTGCTGTTCCCGGTTTCCAAACCATTCCGGTAAAGTATTTCGAAACTAATCCGCTCTCATTAGACCGAACCAAGATGGATCTGCTCATTGATAACAGGTTTACTTATGTGTCAATGGGCGTGCAGACCCTGGATAAAGACCTGTGCATTCAGTATAACAGGAATCCCATCTCGCCCAAAATGTTGGCCGCAAAAGTTGACTACCTCCAGAAGAGCGGCGTACATGTAAATTGCGATTTGCTTGCTTTTATGCGAAGCGGTAACCTTGGGGATCTTGATGACCTGGAGCGTGATCTGAAAACCTTGGAAGACGTGGTAAAGCCCGAGGTTATAGCTATTTATCCCATGTATCAGCGAATTTCGCTCAAGTTAGACAAATCCGGCACCCAATATTATGAAGGAGATGAAGCGGAACACAACTACAATCTGATTTCGAATTTGAGAAATCGGTTGAGCCTGTTTTGTGGGACATCGAAAACATACCGTCCCGCATCGGAAAATGTCGGAACTTTGGATCGTACCGCTTTGCTGGCCAATTCAGGAGGCGACTACTTTTTGTCTTCCTTGACTCAGTCCGAATTGGCGACCTTAAATGCTTACAATTCCTCAGCCTATCCTCTTCACAACGCCAAACAAAATGTGTTGGCCTTTGGCGGGTACGGACAACGCATGCCTTACTCTTACATGGGTAGAGATTGCTATTTCCTGAACGTCAACTTCGCGTGGAACAGCTTCTATGTGTTGGTGGCCTAACCCAATTCGACACTCGTTCCCGGGGACGTGCAGATGCCGAACCACTATTTTGCAGTGATCCTCAATCCGACATACCGCTGCAATGCAGACTGTGACTACTGTTTCCAAACCAGGACGTCGGAAACGATGGAATTGACAGATTTCGAACACACCTTGCTGAAAATAGCCGATTATCTCCGGCAACAGGAAGTCTCGGAGCTGGAACTTCACTGGGAAGGTGGAGAGATCTTCACTATGGATCCGGAGTGGCTGCTAAGAGCTTACGACATTTCCGGAGAGATCTCGGAAAAGAGTGGATTGCGTATCAATCACCAACTGCAGACCAACCTGATCGGCTATGGACCGCGTTGGCGTCGCATCGTCCGAGAGATGTTCTGCGACGATATAGGTTCGTCGCTGGACTTTCCCAACCTTTATCGGAAAGTGGTAGGAGGCCATCCTGAGTCTTACAACACCACTTGGTTCCGCCGATATCAAGAGGCTAGAGATGCCGGTATCCGGGTAGGAGTTATTGCCCTTCCCAATAAGGCTTCATTGAACGTAGGAGCAGAACGATTCTATTCGTACTATGTCGAACATCTGGGCATCACCGGTCTTCAAGTAAATACTCCGTACCCGGGCGGGCGTCCAACGCCTGCAAAGCGGGACTTCCCTCTGGACAATGAACTCCTGAGTACCTTCTATTCAGATCTCTTCGCTCTCTGGATGCGCCATGGCGTATCCGAGGGCGTTTCCATAAACCCATTCAATAAGTTGGTACATTATTTCCGGACCGGTGAAATCAAGCCGTTCTGCATTTGGTCCGAGAACTGCTCGAATGAGTTCGTAGGCATCGGACCGAAAGGAGCCGTCGGCCAATGTGAGGATTGGGTGTCCAGCCATCCCAATTACGTCTTTGGAAATATCCTGGCGGACGGAACCATGGCAGATATTATGAATAGCTTCGTGCGTAAACGATTTCTGCAACGCCCTGCTCGCCTCATTGATGAAGAAGATTGTGCGGAATGCGAGTACTGGAATATCTGTCACGGTGGCTGCCCGGTACGGGCATACAGTTCGACCGGAAGCCTTTTCGCCAAGGACCCCTACTGTCAGTCCAGCAAGACCCTCTTTGATTGCGCAAGGAATGCTGCCAGGGCACTCGATCTCGTGGGGATATGCAGACTTGTTCTCGAACCTCCGGACTAGTGCCTGTGACCGCGCAAATGTTCTTGAGGGATCTGTTCAACCTTGAAGGAACGCCTTGATGCTGCCGCCATCCCGCATTTCGAGATTCACACAAGCAAGTTCAGTGAGGACTGCGCGGAAATGCTCCTGAACTTTAAGACCGAGTTGCCCATGATTTGTCTGGCGGCCGGGGCTGGATACGATCAGGCCAAGCGATGGCCGCCGGAATACTTCGCAAGGTTTATCGCGGAGCTCCACGCAAAAAGACCCTGCCGCTTCGTGCTGGTAGGAGATCGATCGGAAATAGCCATTGGAGATGCCATCACCGAGCTCGTGGAATTCCAAATCGACAACGTCATCGGGTTGACCACCCTGGGATGTCTCGTTCAGATCCTGAAACAGAGTCAACTTCTGGTTTCCAATGACAATGGAGTGATGCATTTGGGTGGCGTGGTAGGCATTCCCACCATAGGCCTCTTTGGGCCAACAAATCCAAAAGTCTTCTCCCCTCTGGGAAAGAAGAGCATTGTGATAGCGGCAAGTTCAGGGAACATGACTGATATCGATCCAACCTATGTCGCAAACATAAGTGCTGATTTGATGGAATATGAACCACATTACGGACCGTACGGCCAAATTCTCCAGGCGCCCTGCAAACTTACCGCACAGTGAATCCTCATTCCGCCGGCAGCATCTATACCGTCAAAATAACCGCCTAAGTCGACGAGTCATGAACGCTCTCGCGGATTGAGCCACCGTCGCTTGCTGCGCGATCTCGACGCTTAAATTAATGTTTCTTACCCCCGCGGGAACGCTGAATCGTAGTTGTGCCACCGGATGTCTGCCCGGAACCAAGGCCCTGGACATTCACTTGACCCAGCCCGACTTTGCCTTTTGGCGGAGAAGTACTTCCTCCGCCAGGCTGGTTGACGGGACTGACGTTAATGGGTTCGCGTATCCCTTTGCCTTTTGGCCCGGAACTACCGCCTTCGGGTTGGCTGATGGGTCCGACGTTCACGGGGTCTCGCAGGCCTTTGCCCTTTGGTTGCGAAGTAACACCACCCGGTTGCTGGGCGCCGCCGCCATCTTGCGGGCTCTGCTGTCCACTAGTTCGTGCAGATGTAAGGCATTCGTACTCCTTGAAGCCGCAATCGACGTGGCATTCGTTGTTCGGATCATAAGCTTGACTACCCCCCACGCTTGGACAACCACCAATGCAGTCATCAAAGCCGCTGTGACACTTCTTGACCGCG
>Ga0172371_10014661_pt1 | contig 10078 bp, 8 predicted proteins | sample Lak12m_FD_114543 | JGI IMG/M metagenome (GOLD analysis project Ga0172371, IMG submission 114543) | Freshwater microbial communities from Kabuno Bay, South-Kivu, Congo - kab_022012_12m | ecosystem: Environmental > Aquatic > Freshwater > Lake | place: Democratic Republic of the Congo: South-Kivu... | reverse complement strand
CATCGGCTATCGCGATCCCGCGACCGGCAAGAAGTTCGTGTTCCTGACCAACAACTTCGCGCTGGCCGCACTGGTGATCGCACAACTGTACCGCGCACGCTGGCAGATCGAATTGTTCTTCAAGTGGATCAAACAACACCTGCGGATCAAAGCGTTCTATGGAACGAGCGAGAACGCGGTGAAGACGCAAATCTGGATTGCGATCGCGGTCTACGTGTTGGTGGCGATCATCAAGAAGCAGTTGCATTTGAGCCAAAGCCCCTACACGATTTTACAGATTTCGAGCCTGACGCTGTTCGGGAAAAAGCCCATTTTACAGGCCTTTGCACTACCGTCACCTATCTCCGAATCGCTCGACGTACAAAATCAACTGTGTTTACAGGGTTTTTAATCGGACAGGAGTGTCCTGGCAAGGGTTGCATGCTGCAATTTTCGCATACCCCACCAACGATCAATCCAGAGAGACAATCTGCCTGCCGGAAGTCACAGCCTTTCAGCCTACCTCGCAGTCCAGAGCATGCGGGCGCCGACGGTGATCATGATGACGGCGAAGATGCGCGTCAGCACGACGTTTGAGAGTTGGCGGAGCCAGTCGGCGGCGAACCACGCCACCACCGCCGCGCTCAACGCGACGGGCACGGCGATTTTCCAGTCCACAAGTTGATTACCGGTGTTGCGGATCGAGGCCGCCAGCGAGGTCAGGATGATCGCTGCCAACGAGGTGGCAACGGCGTTCTTCTGCGGCATGTCGAACAGGAACACGAACGCCGGCACTAGGATGATGCCGCCGCCGACTCCGCACAACGCCGCCACTGCGCCGCTGACGATTCCGGACAACACACAATAGAGAATGGTTTGCATGGCGGCAGTGTAGCGCAAGTCTCCCGCAAAGCGAAAGCATTGATGAATCAGGGGTTCCCGCACAAAGCTTGATTGTAATGGGTCACGGATTTAGAGTGACGGGCATGAAACAGTTTCTTCTTGCCGCCATCTTGGTGGCCGCAGCGTTTTCCAGCCGCGCCGCGTTGACCATCGAAGTTCCGCCACCCGCGCCGCCCAAGGCTCCCGGCATCAACGTCCCGCCACCGGTGCGCGGCGGCTCGACGAACGCGCCCGCGTTGCCGGTGAAGACGGAGGATGTGTTGAAGTTCAAGAACGCCGACACGTTGCATGGCACGCTTGTTTCCGCGAATCCCGACGACGGCGTTCGCTGGAGCCGCGAGGACGCGAAGGGATCAATCAGTTTCACGCTCGCCAACGTCAGCGAAGTCCAGTTCGCCAATGTCGCTGCGCCGCGCACCAGCGGGCCGCGCGCCGTCGCGCGCCTGACCAACGGCGATTCGCTCAGCGGCGAGATCGTCGCGTTGACGAAGGACGCATTGAAACTCCAGACGTGGTACGCGGGCGAGTTGAACGTCAAGCGGCCCATGATCGCGAGCCTCGAACCGGGCATGGGAACCGTGTCGGTGGTGTACGCCGGGCCGAACGCACTGACGGAATGGCAGCAGCGCGCCGGCCAACCGGGGCGCGGCTGGAGTTTTAAGAAGGGCGCGTTGGTGGCGGCGGGCGGCAGCGGCGGCATGGCCATTGGCCGGGACGTGAAACTGCCCGACATGGCGAGCATCGAGTGCGATGTCGCATGGATGGGGTACGTCAATTTCTACATGCTCTTCTACGCCGAGAACTTCGAGAATTATTACAACAGCGATTGCTATGCGCTCCAGATCAGCAGCGGCACCGTTTATCTCCAGCGTTGCCAGCGCAACAGCGGCATGAACAACGTGGACCAGTACGTCAATGTCGAGAGCCTCCAGCGCAAGAACAAGGCGCACATCGCATTGAAGGTCAACAAACAGAAGAAGACTGTCGCGCTGTTCATTGACGGCGCGATGATCAAGCAATGGACCGACCGCGCCGATTTCACCGGGAAAGGCACCGGCATCGGATTTGTCACGCAAGGCCAGCCGACCCGGGTCAGCAACATCGTCGTCACCGAATGGGACGGCAAACTCGATCTCGACGCTGGCGGCGGCGCCAAACCCGGCGAGGAAGACCTCGTGCGGCTGGTCAACGGCGACAAACTCAGCGGCCAACTCGGCACCATCGCCAACGGTCAGGTCAACTTCGCCACGTCTTATGCGAAGTTGGAGATTCCGATCGCTCGTGTCGCCGAGATCGTGATGGCGGCGAAGACCGCGGAGAAACCGCGGCGACAAGCCAACGACTTGCGCGCGTTCTTCGTTGACGGCGGCCGGCTCACGATTTCGCTGGAGACACTCAGCCCCGACACGTTGAGCGGTGGCAGCGAGTGTTTTGGCAAAGCGGGTTTCCAGCGTGGCGCATTCCAGCGGCTTCAGTTCAACATCTACGACGAGGCCAGGGAATCCGACGAGGACGACGAATGGGGCGAGATGCCGGCAGGCGGCAATATCCGCCGCATCATGCGCGGCGCAGCCGGCGCCAATATCCTCATCAACGGCGGCTTGATTCTCCAGTAGCCAAAATCCCTTACGGCCCCAACCGAATGCGGTAGAAGAGCGAGGACGAATTGGTCGCGCCGCCGGTGTGGACGTAGTTCGTGACGCTCTCGCCATCACCGGGCACGTAAATCACCGGGCTGAAATCAGCGAACCCACTGCCGGGAACCGAATTCGTCTGGACCACGTAACTCTTCCCGCCAACGGCTGTCCATGTGATACGAACGTCGTCGCCCTCGCGCGCCACGCTCGTAATGCGCAGGCAAGAGGAGCTATTCGTCACGATGGTGCCGGCGAGTGACTCTTGGAGGTTCGACATCCCGTCGCCGTCGGGGTCACCGTCGGCGGTGAGAACGATGCCGTTGTTGATAAACGTCGAGTGGAAATTGGTGTTGCCGTAGATCACGTCAATGACGCCGTTGTTGACGACCGGTCCCCAGCTTTCGAGGACAGCGCCGTTGATGGCACGGAGCACGGCATTGTTGGTGATGGAACCCGTGACCGTCAATCCGCCGGCGGTGTCGGCTTGAGCCGTGCCGTTCACCAATACGGTGCCGGAGACTGAGCCGTTTCCAGACAGTGTGGCGTTGTTCTGGAGGGTCAAGAGGTTAGCAACGCAAAGACTGCCGCTTAGCAGATTCAACGTGGCCGTGTGTGTATTGTCACCTGCGACCAAGTTGCTGGCAAACACAGCACCGCTGTCGGTGATAGTCAGCGTATTATCGGTCCCTGAGTTGCCAACGAACAAATCGCCGCTGTTTGTCCAGATGGAGCCGAAGCCAGTGACAACCACGCTGTTGCTGTTGGCGCTGGTAAAGTATCCGATGTACCCCGTGACGTTCGAGACAACACCGCCATTGGTAATGGTTAACGTGTTCCCGGAGCCGCCGGAAAAGCCAACGTACACGCTGCCACTGTTGTTCCAAGCCGAGCCGGGATCGGTCACGGTAACAGCGTTGGAGCTGCCGGATCTGCCGATGATGCCGAGAGCACTGAACACGGTGCCGCTGTTGGCGATGGTTAGCGTAGCGCAGGAGCTGGAGTAGCCGACATAAAGGTTACTTCGATTGTTCCAAACGGAGTAAAAACCGGTCACAAGGATAGGACTGTTGTATCTGACGATGCCTAGGACGCTATACATATTGCCACCGTTGCTGACCGTCAGCGTGTTGCCAGAGCCGCCGTTGTATACAGCGCCACCATTGCCGATGGTTAGCCTGTTGCCATCGCACGAGCCGACACTGAAACCTGACCCATTGTACCAAGCGGAGCCGCTGTCCGCAACCATGGCCCAGTTATTGGAACCGGACGGTCCGTCGCCAATCGCACCGTAGTTGACATTGGTGAGAATGCCGCCTCCGGAGATGATCAGTGAGTTGTTGGTACCATTGTTGCCGACGGTGAAGTTGGCCCCGCCATTGTTGGAGGTGGTGCCGCTGATGATGTTGGTGGTGTTGTCCTCGGCGCAGACGGTTCCCGCCGCCAACAATCCAAATACCACGACTATGGCCGTGCGTTTCATGACCGTTCATCTCTTGGAGCGGTTGACAGAACTCTCATGGCAAATGGCCGACATCCATCTCCGTTTTTTGGCTTCGGTTCAGCAAATCTTGCTCCTCCGCTGATGGGAACATCTTTACCAAAAAACGAAGAATCCATCAACATCGTGAATGATGCAGCAGTGTCTTGAAGGAACGGAATCGGCACCGACCCGCCTGCCGAAAGGCAAGATCCCGCTCTGTCGGAGCGGAACACGGACGCGTTTGGTTTGCCGAATCAAGGGACGGCTGGCTTTTCTCATGTTTCGGTTTTGTTCCGGCAGATCAATGTCCTACCGGTTCAGTCACCGGTTTGCGTGAACCAGTCAGTTCTTTCCATGCTCCAAGCACGTAGTCCTTTGAAAGAAGTATGTACTTTTTCAATCCAAGCCCGTAGTTGAGACGACTAGATACGCACTTAAGCGGGCCGGCCAAGTAGTTTGTCGAGGTAGTCATCTGCTTCAAGGGGACAGATATTTGGGCGAACAGTTGAAGCCGGTAGTTCGCCGGCAAAATTGAGTCCAACGGACGGGATGCGAAGCGAGGTCAGCTCTCGATGATGACCTTGACGACGTTGTCCTTGTAGGCGGCGTTGAGGCGGAAGGCGCGCGGGGCTTCTTTGAGCGGGAAATGGTGGCTGACGAGGGAACGCATGTCCACGCGGCCGGCCACGACAAGACGGAGGGCTTCCGGGTAGGTGTGTTTCATGCGGCGGGCAAAGAGCAGCGTCAGCCCTTTGCGGCGGGCCACCGCGTGGGAAATCTCAAAACGATTGTCGTCGGGAACACCGACAAGCACGACGCGCCCGCCGGGGCGGCAGAGTTTGACGGCTTGTTGCGCGGCGTCACCGGCCCAAGCGCACTCGAAGACGACGTCGGCTTCGAAGTTATGGAGGGACGCGCTCCGTCGCGTCCGTTGCCCAGAAGCGGCCACGACGGAGCATGGCCCTCCAAGCGGTGTGCCGCCGAGTTTCTCGGCGAGTTTCTGCCGCCACGGAAGCGGGTCGGACACGAATACGCGCCTCGCACCGGCGAGGCGCACGGTTTGGAGGATGCAGAGGCCGATGCAGCCGCAGCCGAAGATGACGACGGTGTCGCCTTTGCGGATTTTGCCAAGGCCGGTGGCGTGGATGGCGATGCCGAGCGGTTCGAGCATGACGCCATCGGTGTCGTCGAGGGCGCGCGGCAGCGGGAAACAGTTCTTGGCGGGCATGCGCATCCATTCGCAGAGGCTGCCGTGGTATGGCCAGAGGCCGCAGAAGCGGACTTTGGGGCAAAGGTTGACGTTGCCTTCGCGACAGCGGTCGCAGCGTCCGCAAGGTTGGGCAGGGTCAACGGCAACACGTGTGCCGGGTTTGAGTTTGACGCCGGGGCCGACGCGCTCGATGACGCCGGTGAATTCGTGGCCGGGGATCAGAGGCGAGCGCAACGCGGTGTCGCCGATGCGGCCTTCCTTGTAGGTGTGGAGGTCGCTGCCACAGATACCGGTGGCGGTGACGCGCAACAGAACCTCGCCAGCAGTGGGCAAGCCGGGATGCGACACGCGCTCGATTCGCAGATCGCGTGGTCCGTGGAGGCGGGCAGCAAGCACGTCAGGGGCACTTAATATGTGAACCGCAGACCGCCCCAAACGCGGTTGCGGTCGTAACTGCCGCCTCCGACACCCGAGCTATGGATGAATTCGTAGTAGGCTTCGGCAAAGAGCCATCGGGTGAAGCTGTACGAGCCGCCGATGTTCATGCGCCAAGCATCTTCCGAAGGATTGGACATGCCCGGCGGTATTATGGCGTCAGGACCGTATTCGGGGTCATTCATCTCGCTGTGGATAAAGGTGACGCCGAGTCTGGCGGTAAATTTCATGGTAATGGCATGGCTGAGTTGCAGGTACGATGCCACGGCGTCAGAAGTACGATAGCCGTATTGGTCGCTGGTGTAGAGGAAGTAGGAAGCTCCAATGGAAACCGTGCCGTTGGGGGCATAGCGATAGGTCAAGCCTCCTGACATGTAAGGAGAAGCGCTGCTGTGGCTGTCTCCCATTTCTGTCGTGCTGCCGCCCGCGCTGAGTTGCGCGGAGAGTTGCGGATTGAACATATGCGACACGAAGAGGTACGCCATTTCCGACGTGCTGTTTTTCTGGTTGTTCAGTCCCGGATCGTTGTAATCCACGATTCCCAAGCGGAAGTTTACGCCCAGTGTGGTGGCGGAACTGAGCAGGTAGTTCAAGCCGACGCCCGGAGAGTAGATATTGCGATCTTGATCGGCTATATTCGAATTGTCCCAGCTCCAATACTCCCAACTGGTGTAGAGGGACAATGTCCAGACACGGGTGAGATTGAAGGTCAGTGTGGGCGTCAGGTTGTTGAAGAAGTAGTTTCCTTGTTCCTGACGGATGTACGGCACGTTCGCAATGATGTCGGTCAGCGCCGGTGAAATGCCGCGACGGAAGTTGTCGGTCAGATCCAGTTGCAGGCGCGGGTTGAAACGATGGGAGAAGATAAGGTCGGCACTGTGGTTCTGGTCGTACTTGTCCCCACCGGTGCGTTCCCAGTAGTAAATCCAGTCGTAATTGTAGCGGAGTCCGATAAAAGTCTGGTCCAGCGGAATATTGACGGAGAGGCGTGGGTTGAGAGTCGTGGTGGAACTCGACTGCTCGTTGGCAGATTGACTGTAAATATTGTCGTCGTAGCCTGCGGATATCCCCACATCCAACGACCAGCGACGGGATGGATCCGACAACTGGCTGGGTTCATAGACGGCTTGGGCCAGATTGCTGATCCACAGTCCAAGGATAACCAACGACCACCTCAGGCACCGTTGACTTATTCGATTCAGACTTTTCATGTCGTGTGTCTCCATCTGTTTACTGCACAAACTCCAGTTGCACGGGCCTCGGCAACCACCCGGCGTGATACCCGCGCGTCAACAGACGCACGATGGCCGCACGCCCCTGCTCGCCCATTTCCACGGTCCGGCTATTCACATACATTTCGACAAAACTATCCGTCGTTGTCGCATCCATTCCGCGTGCGTATTGCATCGCGTAGGCCACGGCCTCCGAGCGGTGCGACAACGCATACTGAATGCTCCGATTCAGCAACACGACCACTTGTCTCATCACATCTTGTCCCAGATCCTTTCGGATCGCATTCACACCCAAGGGCACGGGCAAACCCGTGTCCGCATGCCACCATTCTCCCAGATTCACCACGGGATGCAAGCCTAATTTCCGATAAGTCAGTTGCCCTTCATGAATCAGCAGCCCCGCATCCACTTCCCCGCGGATAACCGCATCGGGGATACGGTCGAACGGCACCACTTCGAACCGGAAATTCGTCAACAACAACTTCAAGAGCAGATAAGCGCTTGTCATCGTGCCGGGCACCGCGATGCGCAGGTCGGCGAGTTCCCCCACCTGCATCGGCCGACGCGCCACCACCAGCGGACCGACACGGTCCCCAAAACTCCCGCCGCTCGCCATCAGCGCGTAACGCTCCGCGACATACGCGTACGCATGCACGCTCAACGCCGTGACCGCCAGTTCTCCCTCCAGCGCCCGGCGATTCAATTGCTCGATCCCCTCCACCACCTCTTGAAACACCAACCCACCCGTGTCCAGCTTGCCGCGCGTCAGGGCATAGAACATGAACGCATCGTCCGGATCCGGACTGTGGCCGAGAGTAATTGTCTGCGTTTGCAAGGCGCCGCACTCTATGCAACCCGCCGTCGGAATGCACGGAAATTTTTCCGGCTGAAATCCCCCTTTCGTCGTGATACGCTGCGCCACATGAACATCCTCCTCACGGGCGGCGCTGGATTCATCGGCTCGCACACCGTCGAACGACTCCTCGCGCGCGGCGATGCCGTCACTGTCCTCGACGACTTCAACGACTTCTACGACCCCGCCCTCAAACGCCGCAATGTCGCCGGCTTCGCCTCGCGCGTGCGCCTCGTCGAAGCCGACATCTGCGACACTGCCGCCACGCGTCCGCTGTTTCAAACTGGCCGGTTCGACGCCGTTGTTCATCTTGCCGCGCGCGCCGGCGTGCGACCTTCCATCCGCCAGCCGCTTCTCTATACACGCGTCAACATCGGCGGCACACATAACCTCCTCGAACTCGCCCGCGAATCCGGCGTGAAGAAATTCGTCTTCGCCTCCTCCTCCAGCGTTTACGGCGTCAACCAGAAAGTGCCGTTTGCCGAAGACGATCCGATCTTCCAACCCATCTCGCCGTACGCCGCCACCAAGCTCGCCGGCGAGGCGCTCGGCCACGTCTATCATCACCTCTACGGCATGGATGTCGTCTGCTTGCGGTTCTTCACTGTGTACGGCCCGCGCCAGCGTCCCGATCTCGCCATCCGCAAATTCACCGCCGCCATCGTCGCCGGCCAACCGATCGAGATGTACGGCGACGGCACGACGCGGCGCGACTACACTTACATTGACGATATCCTTCAAGGTGTCCTCGCCGCTCTCGACCGGTCGTTCGGTTGTCAAATCATCAATCTCGGCGAATCCCGCACTGTGGAATTACGCGAGCTGGTCCGCCTCATCGAGAAGGAACTCGGCCGGTCCGCGAAGGTTGAATCCCTGCCGATGCAGCCCGGTGACGTGCCGTTGACCTACGCGGACATCACCAAGGCTCGACGGTTGCTCGATTACAAACCGCAGGTGCCGATTGAGGAAGGTATCAGACGATTCATCGCTTGGTTCAAAAGCCAGACTTGAAACTCTTCGCCCGGCTCCCTACATTGCCGCCATGAAACTCAACCATTTCATTGCTGCTTTTGTTCTCGCCGCCGCGCCGGCGTTTGCGCAGGACAACGTTACGCTGGGCGTCCTCGAAGAGAAGGTCAACAAACTCCGCGCCGAACTCGAAGACCTCCAGTTCCGCCAGCAGAAGACCGACAAAGCCATCAAGGCGATCCAAGCCGACCTCAAAGAACTCCGCCGCAACGCCGGCACGGCCACCAGCGACGATCTCAAGACGCTCGAAGCCAAAATCGCCGCCGTGGACGCCGCCCGCCAGAAAGACAACAAAGCCATCGTGGACGAACTCGCCAAGCAGCTTTCAACTCTCGGTAGCAGCGCCAAACCGCCCAAGCCGTCCGCCACCGGCGACGGGAAGGAGCACGTTGCCCAGAAAGGCGAAACACTCACCTCCATTGCCAAACAACACGGTGTCAGCGTCGCCGCATTGAAGAAAGCCAACAATCTCACCGCCGACACTCTCGCCGTCGGTCAGAAACTGGTCATACCAAAATAAAATCAGACCGGTTTGATGTTCGCCCGGGCTTTGACTTCGGCGACCATCTTCCGCCAGTGCTTCGCCAAGAACGGCGGGTTCTTCATGCTGTCGAGGACATACGAGCGGTCGGCGCGCGAAAGATCCAAGACCGCCGTAATCATTTCCTCCTGATAAAAACCGGCTTCCGCCAGCGGTATCCCGCCGGGTTCACGGATGAATGACCAGCCGCTGGATGTTTGTTTCCCATCCGGCGACTCGCCAATTGTATTGGCGACGCAATGAAATATCCGTGAGTTGGGTCCGACGGGTTGTTGCGCCCGTCCCGCGGTTCGCTTCCAGCAGACCGCTTCGATCTCATCCGAGCTGCACGACGGATGAAAAAAAATTTGCGCGCCCGCCATCGCCGGGAGCCGGTACAGTTCGGGATGCCGGCCATCGCGGCAGATGGCCAGCGTGCAGAGAACCCCGTCAATCTCAAACAGGGAAAGCTTGTTTCCACCCCGGCAATATTTCTTTTCGTCTTTCCCAGCCATCTGCACCTTGGCGTACTCGTGGACGATTTTTCCCTTGGGATTGATGACGTGCGCGAGGTTCAGAAATCGGTCGCGCGTCTTCTGAATCGTCCCCACGATGACCCAGATGTTGCACTGAAATGCGGCGGCACAGGTTTGACGGATCGCTTCCGCCACGTCCCGCGACGACAGTGTGATCAAGTGCGGGAAATAGTAGCCGGTCAAGTTCGCTTCCGGAAAGAGGACGACCCGGCTGCCGGCCGCGGCGGCCTCGCGGATGTAATGCAACGTGCGCTCGAGATTGTG
>Ga0172371_10014660_pt1 | contig 10078 bp, 9 predicted proteins | sample Lak12m_FD_114543 | JGI IMG/M metagenome (GOLD analysis project Ga0172371, IMG submission 114543) | Freshwater microbial communities from Kabuno Bay, South-Kivu, Congo - kab_022012_12m | ecosystem: Environmental > Aquatic > Freshwater > Lake | place: Democratic Republic of the Congo: South-Kivu... | reverse complement strand
GTCAGCCACAACCCTGATGATATCACTAAGGCTGCCCTCCTTCTGGAAAACCTTGTAGAAGATCGGCCAGGCATCCAGTGGATTGCCGATGCTTGTGCCCGCCAGGGGCACCAGGTGCCGCAGCTTGTTCAGCGTTGTCTTAGCGAAAGGTGGTACAGCCATTCTCTCAGCGGCGCACAGGTCGGTCTGGATGACGCTGAATCCGCCCGAATTGCTCACCAGGGACAGGCGGTTACCTTTGGGCAGAGGAGAATGGCTGAAAGCAGACACCGTATTGACCAGTTCATCGTGGTTGCTGACCTGTATAACACCGCACTGTCTGAAAAGTGTTTTCCACACTTCAGGCGTGCCGGTCATCTGCCCCGTATGTGACCTTGCCACACGATTACCATTATCGGTCAGGCCACCCTTGACAGCCACCACCGGCTTCCTGCAGGCAGCATATCTGAGAGCCTCGTACAACCGTTTCCCGTTCTTTGATCCCTCGATATAGAGGGCAATTATCTGTGTCTGCGGGTCATCGGCCATATATTCCAGAAAGTCGGGGCAGTCGAGGTCCGAGGCATTCCCGTAGCTGACCACCTTGCTGAAGCGCAGGTTTTTGGTCTTGCCGAAATAGGAAAAAGATTCTGCCACACTACCGCTCTGGGCAATTACACCTACACTACCCTCCACCTCGCTTGATTCTGGAACGATAGCCAGCCCCGAGCGCGGGCAGTAGATGCCGAAACAATTGGGGCCTATAATCCTTATCCTACCTGATGCGACTTCCTTTAACTCTTTCTCGAGATCGGCTCCCTCTGGTAATCCCGTTTCACTGAAGCCTGAGGTAAAGATATGGGCAGCCCTGATTCCTTTTTCAATGCATTCGCCGACTACCCTGGGTACCAGGTTGGCATTGATGCCGATAATGGCGTAGTCAATCGGATCCTTGATATCGAGGACGCTGGCATAGCACTTACGGCCAAAGATCTCATCGTACTTGGGATTGACAAAGTACACGTCGTCCCTGATCTTGGTCTTCATCAAGGCCAGGGTTGCAATATCAGCTACGGGGGAGGCTCCTATTATGGCAACCCTATGGGGGTGAAATATGCTATCCAGTTCCTCGAACTTTTCTTTTTTATGCACAATACCTCCTTAGCAGGTGCGCCTTGTACAGAATCAATTCCAATTATAGCCCTGGCGGCAGTCAATATGTTCGTGGTTTCAATTTAGGCAGTTCAAAATTATATAATATTTAAGCCGGCTGATTAAGTGCGCGGGCGGAAAATCCATGTCATGTGCATTTAATAGGTTCTCCGAAAACATGAACAGAGAGGTCAACATATGAATTATAGGGTCACTTTTTACAGGCAGTTTTTTATAGTGATTATGGGTACCGCCTTGGTGCTCACCGCGTGCGTTGCACCTGCACCAGTGGTCAAACCCCCTGCAACGCCTCCACCTGCCGCTGTCCCGCAACCAGAAATCGGGAATATAGTGGGGACACCCGAATGGTATCCGAACGTAGAGAACACTTTACTATGTGCCGCTTCAGATCCCAACGGTAACCCGCTCACCTACACATGGACCGCTGAGAAAGGGGTTATCAAAGGAGAAGGGCAAAAGGTCAACTGGGTACCGCCTGGCGAGGTGGGGGAATACGAGATCACAGTAAAGGTGACTAACGGTAAAGGAGGGGAAGCATCCTTAAGCAAGCGATTTTCCGTCGTAAGTCCTACGCCATCTGTGGACCGCACGGTATATTTAAAGCTGACGCCGCCGGCAACTAATACCACCACAGCTTCCAGCCGCATCAACGGTCTTACTACCCCTGAAATACAATGCGTGGTTCAGGGTGAGCCTTCGGAATATACCTACATCTGGGCAGCCAGCGCTGGCAAGCTGATGGCAGATGGGCTTTACGAGGGCAAAGCAAGCCGGGTAGGGTGGATTTCACCGAATCAGGCAGGACAATATGTGGTGGGTGTGATGGTTACCGACAAGGCGGGCAACACGGCCATAGGTGAAGTGAATTTCGAGGTGCTTTGCTGCGGGAAAGCCCCTAATTAATGCATTTAAACAATCTGTTAAGGTAGATTAAAATGAGATTTGCTGAAAAGATTTTTTCAGTGGTCATTTTAACCGGGGCCATTGTCAACCTGTTATTCAATGGTGTTTCCTGCACTGCACCACCGGTGCCGCAGCAGGCAAACCATCAACCGGTCATCCAGCAGGTCACCGGTCCTTCAGATTGGTCACCGTTGACCGGAGGTCAATTCACTTGCATCGCCGCGGATGAAGACGGCGACAGCCTCTTATACAAATGGATAGCCGATAATGGCACTCTCAGTGGAAGTGGCGCAACCGTGACATGGGTATCGCCAGCAGATATGGGCAATTACAATATCACGGTGATCGTCAGCGACGGCAGAGGAGGCGAGGCCACCGTAACAAAGGAGGCCAGGGTCATCATAAAAACCGATGGGAGTGCAAATGCTGATGCGCCGATCGTGCTAAGAATGTCGCTTCCCTCCAAAGATGTGGTGACCGGAGCTAAAAGGGTACGCATCTGGACGGCTTCGCCCATAGAGTGCCTTATTGAGGGCCAGTATGTAAAAAACTTGAAGTTCATCTGGTCGGCATCCAGTGGTAAGCTGCAGGCGGGCAAGGGAATGAATCTCAGTAACGGCGACGCTAGCAGAGTAAACTGGATAGCACCCGGTGTGGGTGGTGATTTCACGGTCCATGTTGTCGTAACCGACGACAGCGGCAATCAAGCTAACGGCACTGTGAAATTCGAGGTCTTCTGCTGTGGCAACTGAACCGAGATGGACCTGAGCGGTATTGTCTGCTTGAATAGCCACTGCTATGTCAGAGCGATCTGGTAGCGGCCTTTGTAGACTGCCAAATTATTAACGGAGGTTGAATGGATATGTATACGGTAAGGGGCAAAAATGTCCTTGTTACAGGAGCGGCTTCAGGTATTGGGAAGGAGTTGTCGTTACTTTTCGCCCGTGACGGTGCCAATATGATCCTGGATGACATGCCGGAAAAAAAGGTTATTCTTGATCAATGGGCTGATGAGCTGAAGTCCAAATTTGATGCCCGGGTATGGACCTTCGGTATAAACCTGGCTGAGGAGAGCGGAGCGGAGACCCTTTACAAGTCATCGCTGCAGGCCGTTGGCAAGATAGACATACTGGTAAACGATGCCGGGAAACTGACCTATGGCAACTTTGCCGACACCGATTATGATGAACAGGATTTTATGATAAGGACCAATGCGCTTGCGGTTTTCAGGTTGACCAGGCTGGCCCTGCCGAGCATGCTGAAGGCGGGAGACGGTCGTATATTGAATATATCCTCTTGCTCGGCATTCCAGCCTACTGTCTATCATGCCGCTTACGGGGCTACCAAGGCTTTTGTGCAGAGTATGAGCGAAGCTATTAATGCCGAGATACAGGGGACGGGAGTCAAAGTTCTCACATTCAACCCTCCCTATACTAAGACGCCGCTTTTGAAAGATGCCAACATGCCGGAAAAGATGATCTGGTATAAGATCAGCGGGCTTTGGGATCCCGCGGTTATTGCCGCCGTCGGCTACAAAGCATTTAAGCGCGGCAAGACTATCTGTATTCCTGGTCCTATGAACTGGTTGATGCACTCTGTTGTGGTAAGGCTCAGCCCGCACAATATGCTCAATGCGATATCACTAATGGCAATGAAGAGGCAGGACTAACACGGCCATTACATATTTCGCCGGTACTTGCCGCCCACTTCGTAGAGGGCTCCGGTGATCTGTCCCAGAGAAGCATAGCGCGCTGTTTCCATCATCTGCTCAAATATGTTACCGCCTTCACGAGCCACCTGCTGCAGCTTATTAAGCGATTCTCTGGCTTTGGCCGAGTTGGTTTTCTGGAAGTTGCGCAGATTATTTATTTGGTCCTGCTTCTCCTCGCTGGTCGAGCGGCTGAGAGGTATATCAAATGGAATCAGGTTGCCCTCCCTGGGATTTAAAAAGGTATTGACACCGATGATGGGCATCTCTCCTGAGTGTTTGCGCTGCTCGTAGAGCATCGACTCGTCCTGGATTTTGCCGCGCTGGTACTGTAGTTCCATACCGCCCAGCACTCCGCCGCGCTTGGAAATGCGTTCGAACTCATCCAGTATGGCCTCCTCTACCAGATCGGTCAATTGCTCCAGTAAATAGGAGCCCTGCCAGACGTTCTCGTTCTTGGTCAGGCCGAACTCACGTGTGATGATAAGCTGAATCGCCATAGCACGCCTGACGGATTCTTCGGTGGGAGTGGTTATAGCTTCATCATAAGAGTTAGTGTGAAGGGAGTTGCAGTTGTCGTAAAAGGCCAGCACCGCCTGGAGTGTCGTGCGGATATCGTTGAATTGTATATCCTGTGCATGCAACGACCTGCCCGAGGTCTGTATATGGTATTTAAGCTGCTGGCTGCGCTCGTTGCCTCCATATTTTTCACGCATCGCCACTGCCCAGATGCGGCGGGCCACCCGGCCGATTACTGTATATTCTGCGTCCATGCCGTTGGAGAAAAAGAAGGATAGGTTGGGCGCGAATGAGTCGATGGGGAAGCCTCTTGAAAGATAATATTCCACGTAGGTAAATCCGTTGGCCAGCGTGAACGCGACCTGTGTTATGGGATTGGCACCTGCTTCGGCAATATGGTAGCCGGAGATGGAGACGGAGTAGTAATTACGCACGTTGTGATTGATAAAGTAATCCTGTATATCGCCCATCATCTTGAGTGCGAATTCGATCGAAAAGATACAGCTGTTCTGCCCCTGGTCCTCCTTGAGAATATCCGCCTGGACCGTACCACGTACGACGGAAAGTGTCTGCGCCTTGATACGTGCGTGCTCGTCCGGCGTAGGCATCCGCCCGTGCTGCTCCGTGAATCTGTCAACCTGCTGGTCGATGGCTGCGTTGAGGAAAAAAGCCAGCATCACGGGAGCTGGGCCGTTTATGGTCATGGAGACCGAAGTGTTGGCCGAGCACAGGTCGAAACCGGCATACAGTTTCTTGATATCTTCCAGTGTGCATATTGATACACCGGACTCTCCAATCTTGCCGAAGATGTCAGGGCTATCTTGAGGGTCTTCGCCGAAGAGGGTGACGGCGTCGAAGGCAGTGGACAGGCGTTTGGCTTGGTCGTTCTGCGAAAGAAAGTGAAAGCGCGTGTTGGTGCGCACCGGCCCTCCCTCTCCAGCGAACTGACGTTTAGGATCCTCGCCTTTTCGTCTGAAGGGGAATACGCCCGAGATATAGGGATAGTGACCCGGCACATTCTCAAGCATGAGATACTTCAGCCTCTCCCCATGGTCTTTTATATCTGGCACGATAACCCGCGGAATATTAGTGCCGGCCAGCGTAGTGTCGGTCAGTTCCACTTTATATTCCTGACCGCGTACGCTATAGCGGAAATAATCGCCGCTGTAGGTCCTGCGCAGCTCGTCCCAGCCTGACAGTAGCTTGCGGCATTCCGGCTTGAGCTTATCATGTAGCGACGATACTTTCTTTTCAATGGCTTCCCGCGCAGGCTCATCTTCAATTTCCACCAGTGCAGAGCGCAATTGCTGGATATGTCGGGCAATCTCCGCCTGTTTATACACGCTCTTCTTGTAATCGCGCACCGTCTCAGCGATTTCGCCCAGATAACGTATGCGATCAGGTGGAATGGCGAAGCGCACCGCGCTGGTGTGAGACACTCTGTCTTCAGGCATATTACATGTAAATCGCTGTCCGCATTTTCTGTCGATACATTCAAGAACACCGGTGTATAAGCCGTTTACGCCCTCATCGTTGTATCGTGATGCGATGGTGCCGTAGACCGGCATGCTTTCCAGCGACGCATCAAACTTCTCATGTGCACGCCTAAGTATCCTCCTGACGTCACGCACGGCGTCTTCGGAGCCCTTTTTATCGTATTTATTGAGCACTACAATATCCGCATAATCCAGCATGTCTATCTTCTCAAGCTGCGTGGGCGCCCCATACTCGGCGGTCATGACATATAGGCAAACGTCCGATATGTCCACTATGGCGGTATCACCCTGGCCAATACCCGCGGTCTCCACCAGCACAAGGTCATAGCCGGCCGCTTTCACCACAGCGATAGCGTCCTGGATCACGTCGGGGACCTCTGTTTTTGATCCTCTGGTGGCAAGGGAACGCATATATACGTTGCCGCCATATACGTAATTCATTCGAATACGGTCGCCCAGCAGTGCGCCACCCGTGCGGCGTTTGGAGGGATCAGCTGAAAGCACCGCAACTGTTTTGCCGGGATTATCTGCCCTGAAGCGCAACACCAACTCATCCAACAGGGAACTTTTCCCTGATCCGCCCGTACCGGTTACTCCAACCACCGGGGCCCTGTTTTGGCCGGCTTTCTCTTTCAATATGTCGCTGTACTTGGACCATGGGTCGACTCCCATCTCAGCCAGTGTGATCATGCGGGCAACTTTTGCTGGTTCTTGTGTCGTGAGTTTGGCAGGCGCGGGAATGGCTGCGCCGCGTTTGGATTTATCATGTTCAGAAGTTATTCCGATGGTATGAAAGTCGCAACGCTGCAGAAGGTCGTCGATCATTCCCACCAATCCAAGATTACGTCCGTCTTCCGGGTCGTAGATGCGCTCGATACCGTAATCCTGGAGCTCCTTTATCTCGTTGGGGCGTATGACGCCTCCTCCTCCCCCGAAGATCCTTATGTGGCCCGCCCCGAGTTTATCGAACATGTCCTTCATGTACTTGAAGAACTCCATGTGCCCGCCCTGGTAAGAGGAAACGGCCACCGCCTGCACATCTTCCTGCACAGCCGCTTCAACTATCTCCCCTACCGACCGGCTGTGACCAAGGTGAATGACCTCCGCGCCACCAGCCTGAATCAGCCGGCGCATGATGTTTATGGCCGCATCGTGGCCGTCGAACAGCGCAGTCGCCGTGACGACCCTGACCCTGTGCTTCAGTTCATAACGTTTGTGTGTGCTTTCATCCATGTCAGCCCCTTATATATGCGAGCCCTGTTTAAATATTGCAATATTTTAATCTAAACCGCCGGATTTAACCATGAAGGGCTATTTATCTAACAGGTCATTGACGCCCAGCCGCATCGACCGCTCAACTTCGCGTATCGGCTTTCCCACCCGTGCCAGCATCTGGATGGTTTCACCAGGTTGCGCATATTCTGCGTATATTTTATCGTAGGTTGATTTCATCTCCGGGTATTCTTCCAGCGCCTGGCTCATGGGTTGCATAGAATATCCTCTCGATTGACAGGTAAGCTGGAAATGACTATACAGCATGCCCATCCTGACCTGCGTGGCCCTTGAGTTGTCCGGGGAGATCATCATGATGATCACTATCGCCACTGCTATTAGAGCCATGGTCAGAGCCTTCATTGATGCCTCCTTGCAGATTGTACCAATAATGAGAACAGGCCGGTTTTCTTAAGCCCCCACAAATTATATCATTGCCGACAGTCCAGTTTTGATTCATCCTGTACGTGAGAATGGCTGAATTTATCAGCACTGATGCGAGGATATATAATAATGATGTGCAGACGGCTCAAATCTTACACCTGTTGAAAGGAGGCAGAATATAATGGAGATTATACGCAAAGTCAAGGTTAGCGACATAGCTGGTGACTTCACGCTTCAAGACCATAACGGCAATAGTTTTAACCTGGTCATGCAGAAGGGGAAGCGAGTGTTACCTTCCTTCCATCCTCTGGCATGGACACCGGTCTGCACCAGTCAGATGCTCTCGCTTGAAGGGAATTTCGCAGTCTTCGAATCTCTGAAAACGGTTGCTGTGGGATTAAGCGTCGATCCTGCACCTTCGAAAAAAGCGTGGGCTGATAACATAGGTGTGAAGAAAACCCTGCTGCTCTCCGATTTCTGGCCGCATGGCGGTGTGGCCAAAATATTTGATATATTCCGCGAAAAAAACGGTTTCTCTGAGAGGGCAAACATACTTATCGATGAAAAAGGCGTGATCGCACTTTTTAAGACCTATCCGCTGAGCCAGCTACCCGATATAAATGAAATAATTGAGGCTATTAGGCGGCTAGAACGAGGCTATAACGAGGCTATAAGGGGGGAACACTGCTGATTTCTGTTAAAATGCCTTGTTATAAGGTGTCCGGCCCACCGGATATCAGGAGAAGTATGATGAGAAAAATTTTAACGGTCTTTCTATTTATTGCAATACTGGCGGCGGGATGTGTGGCCGCTGTGCCACCACCGGCGTCACCACCTCCTTCTGAAACCCCACCTGCATCTTCCCCGCCAGCAGCCACGCAGCAGGCAGTTACGCCGGGCCCGACACAGGTTACCACTCCGTCCTTTAATCTACCAGAGGTGGCCATATTTAATGTCATGCCCGGCAACATCATGTCTGGCAACTTCGCCACTCTGACCTGGGACGTACGCAATGCCTATGATGTTGCGATCGAACCCGGTCTCAGCATAATCCGTCCACAGGGATCACAGCCGGTCAATCCTCCATTTACAACAACGTACAAGCTGACGGCCACCAATAGTCAGGGTTCTATTCTGGCTACAACCACCCTGACTGTATCCGGAGTCCCGCCTACCATTGACACGCCGGTTGTAAAGTCTTTTATAGCAAGCCCCTCTATTATCCTTAGAGGAGGTTCATCGATCCTGAGCTGGCAGACGGTTGGCGGATCTTCCGCTTCTATCGATAAGGGAGTAGGCACGGTACCCGGCGAAGGCAGCACACAGGTTTCGCCAGCTGCTACAACCACCTATATGCTTACAGTCACCAGCCCCGAAGGGGCCCAGTTCCAGACGGTTACGGTCAATGTCAAGTAGCTGCGCCCAGCTTTCTTAGCTCATCCAGCTGGTTGTTGATTGCAGCAAAAACAGCGGCGCGGCCGCCGCGAAAGGCGCGTCGTGACTGTCTCTGCCGGGCCCACCGGTCGAAAACTACCAGGCGCAGATAGATTGCTCTGCCTCGATCATCGGTGACCACGTGCCTCTCAAGTGTTCCTCCCAGCTTCAGGATCCCTTTTTCCATGGCGCTGTCACGACCTGGGTCACAGGCAATCCAGTGTCCAAGCCATGCTTCACAATCCACATGGTCGCGCTCCTCACCCAATTCCTCAAGTCGTAGTGCCTGGCTGGTTGTGTTGCTCAGCCGACTCCACAGTGTGTTGTCCGCTTTGATTCGGTATACGCGATAGCGAGCAGGTATGCCCGCCGACCGCAGCATGGCAACCAGTAAGTTGGTCTTGCCTGAGCACATGCCCCATCCCTTTTTCAATACATCAGAGGCCTTCAGGTCCCAGTCCTCGAAGCCGTAAGGCAGCTCTTTGACGAAGGCAAAAATTTTTTCGAATCTGGCTTGCCGGTTTCTGCAACCTCTGGTAAGACCGAGGACTTTTTGCTTTATCAGGTGGCTGGAGTCGAAATCGCAGAGTTTGCTTGGCTGAAGGTAATCATTTCGGTTGAGTGTCATGCCCGTGCCGTCCTTATATCAACTATCTTGTTGCGGCCGCTCAATCCGCTGGTTATGCGCACCGAAGACTTTGGCACACCGAAATATTCAGCCAGCAACTTTATCACAGCTTCATTAGCCTTGCCTTCCCGAGGCAATGCTTTAACTCTGACAATGTAATCATCGTCCTTTTTCACCACCTCGTCCCTCGAGGAGCGTGGGTGCACCCTGATTCTAATCTTCAATCTAATAATCTTCCCCACAGCCCACCATGATTGCGCCTTTTGGAGCTGCTGATACATGCATGTCCTGAATTCCCCGCTCGTTCGATCAGCTGGACTCTCGAAAATGTATTGGTTATAGGATGGCTACACATAGCGTATGTGCGTATGTAATTATCAGTCAGTCCCGAGTAAATTCCCGAGCTATGGCGTACCTCTTTTTCCCAGAGTACTTCCCTGGTCTGCCCTATGAAACGCTGTGCAAATTCATCAGTAGAACTGGTGGCCAATTCCAGCATGATACTGCTACGTTGCTTCTTAATCTTTTCGCTTACCTTCCCGGGCATTCGTGCAGCAAGCGTTCCCGGCCTGGTAGAGTACG
>Ga0172371_10014656_pt1 | contig 10079 bp, 9 predicted proteins | sample Lak12m_FD_114543 | JGI IMG/M metagenome (GOLD analysis project Ga0172371, IMG submission 114543) | Freshwater microbial communities from Kabuno Bay, South-Kivu, Congo - kab_022012_12m | ecosystem: Environmental > Aquatic > Freshwater > Lake | place: Democratic Republic of the Congo: South-Kivu... | reverse complement strand
TCAAGTTCAATTAAGCCCCTGGTCAGTTTGGAAAATTTTGTCTCGCATTTTTTGACCAGGGTCGGTTTTCCTTCCTTTTCTCCCTGGGCAATCTGAAGCGACAACATATGAAGTTTCTCCTTAATAAATAGTTTTTGAAGTTCCTTTTTAATTTTATCAATCTCTGCTTCAACTTTCTCAGGCTCGTCAGCTTGAGGCGAGGTCAAAAATATCTCTTCGAATCGCGATCTTAGTTCATCAGGGATAAATTCCATAAATTCTGCTGGAGTAAACTTTTTCTTTTTCACGAATTTATGAGCGAGGCTGAATATTCGCTTCCAGCGGAAGGTAGTTAACAGTTTCCCGTTTTTACGATCAAGATATCGTTTAGGACGATCGGAAGAAAATATTATCCCGAGAAAATAAGACTCAAGCATTTCTCGGCGGTTCTTTTGAGCGAGGGAAGAAGAGGGAAGAGGGGGGGTGGAAACCAGATTTTTTTGGAATGATTTCTCTGCTTCCAAGAGGACAGATTCTGGATCTACGTCCAAAAATCTTGACAGTCGGTTAAGATAGTAAGACTTGACAACTTCGTTACCGATTCTTATTAAAAACGGCAAGGCTTCCGCTAGTATTTTCTTTTTTCCTTCGATCGTTTTCCGGTCATATTTTTTCGCAATCTTTTTAATGACAAATTCCCAGACCGGGATTGGTTTATCCACAGCCTTTCTAAGGAATTCAGGATTAGTTCTGGCCGCTTCATCAGGGTCTTTGAATTTCCCCTTTAGATCAATCGCGGTTATTTCCAATCCTTCATTTTCTGCTAGTTGGATACTTCTTAGGGCAGCGTTACTACCCGCAAAATCTTCGTCGAGAGCAATAACGAGATTATCGGAAAACCTTTTGATGAGCCGAATTTGATCTTCGGTTAAGGCGGTGCCTTGCACCGCTACGATTGGTTTGATGCCGATTTGCCAGGAAGAGATAAGATCAAGCGGCCCTTCTACGATTATTGTTTTGTTAGTTTTCTTTATATCTTCCTTTGTCGCAGACAGACCGTATAGATTATCTCCCTTATGGTAGGCAGGCGTTTCCGGACTATTAATATACTTGCCAACCTGATTTTCGTTTTTTAGCAGGCCTGGAATAATCCGGCCGGAAAAGCCGACAATATTTCCGTGATGGTTGTGCAGGGGAAAAATTAACCGTCCATGGAAACGGTCGATGAGCTTGCCCGGAGAATAGTTTGACGGCGTGGCTAGCCCGGCCTGCATTATTTCGTGCTCTCTAAAGTTGCGTTTTTCGATTAGAAATTTTGCGGTTAACTCCGGTTCAAGAGGAGAAAATCCCAAGTCGAATGTCTCGATTGATTTTTGGCTAATACCTCGGCCAGTTACATAGTCCAAAGCTGCTTTTCCGGCAGGATGTTTAAGAAGGAGGAAGTGATAAAATTGTGCCGCCTGTTGATTTAAGTTGAAGATATTTCTTTTGATCAACTCTTCTCCGCTTGGGGCAATCCTTTTTAACTCTACGCCGGCTTTCTTGGCTAAAAATTCAACCGCTTCCCAAAAGTCCATTCTTTCATAAAGCTGTAAAAATTTGATGACATCTCCTCCCTCTCCGCACCCAAAGCATTTAAATATCTGCAGCTGGGGTGAAATGATGAACGAAGGTGTTTTCTCCGAATGGAATGGGCATAATGCCTTATATTGCCGACCGGCTTTGCTGATCGTAATATATTCTCCCAGCAGGTCAACGATATCAATTTTCGCCTTTATTTCTTCGATTTGGTCCATCAGCCTATTTTACCATTCACACTACAATTTCCTTTTTACAGTCATGCTGACCCTGCTATTAGTGCGATAATAATCTTCCTCCTAAAATCTCAAATTCCAAGCACCAATAACCAAACAATATCCAATTTTCCAATTTACAATATCCAAACCCGTTTGAAATTTTGAGCATTGTAATTTGTTTAGGATTCCTGCCCGTCCGGCAGGCGGGTCGAATTTAGAATTTCGAAATTAGTCGTAATCACGAATCATATTTTCATGCGGATGAATGATCATCACGGAGGAACATTAGAGAAGAAGCGTAAGTTACTGGGCTACACAATTCCCGTTTCCGTCGCATTTTTTCCCGGTAGCACAAACAGTTCCTAATGGTCTGGCGACATAAACACATTGCTGGTTGCTGCACGCTGAAACAGCCATGCATATTACCGTTGGACAGTCAGTTCTCGAAGCGCATCGTTTGGGGGTTGGAGCTGCGCTCGGGGTAGCTAAACCAGTGGGCAACGGGATTGACGTGGGAGTCGGGCTAACAGTTCCTTTGGCTACGCAACTACCAAACCCATCACAAGCTTTTCCACCGCCGCAGTTAAAGCCATTGGGTCGGGGAACGTAAACGCAAACTTGGTTGGTACACGAGGCGACTGCTTGGCAAACGACATTAGGGCAATTAACTCTTAATTGGCACTTTTTGATTATCGGAGTCGGTACTATTCCAGAAGGCAGGGGAGTGACCGTTGGAAGGGGAGGTGTCGGGGAAGTGTTAGGTTGTCCTGGCGCTGCGCAAGCGGGATATTCAACGTATTCACTTGCCTTGCGATGGATGACATAAAGTTCACTCACGCTCATATGTGTCTCGCTCCTGTCCTCAGCCGAGGTAATTGCGGTTCTTAACTTATAAACCAATCTGTCGACGTTATTACGCGTCGGCCATCCGTTTCGATCCCAAAATAAAAGATTTTGGGTGATAGCATGACAATTTTCCGCATCTCGCCAATCCCCGACATTAAGAGAACTTGGCTCCTCAAGCCTAAATTTATATTGGCTAAATTGAGTGGCATTGGAGGCGGGAATAACCTCTCGGTAGGCTGGGGCCGTGGCTGGAAACTGGGTAGTGCCGTAAAAATCACAAACTCCCATTTCTTGATAACCGGCAAATTTCGTATCTAGAGAAAGGCCGAAGTCAGCAGGCGCTAATTCGCGGGTAGAAGTTCCTTGCGAAAGGTAATTGTGGTCGACAAATGTTTGTCCAAAGGCCGCTTGTTCGTAAACTCCGACTTTAATCTTGGTGAAAGCAGTTGCTCCGCCTACTTTTGCGAAAACAGAGACCCAATAATCACCATTCTGGTTAAACGTGTGAGCTAATTTTGAGTAGGCAAGTGTAGGGCCGGTGCTGGTTGTTTGCCAAGAAGAACAGCTATTATCCCCAAAGTTCCACGAGAATTCTCCGCCTCTGGCAAAGTTAAAATCACTACACTGGACAGTAAACAAAACCTCGGACCCCTTGCGCAAAGCAACCGGATCTCGAAATAATGCGGGTTGGTGTCCGTCAATAAAAATATTGCAAGACGGGGTGGCTGCTTCGGATCGAGTATTGGTTTTTTTATTGACTAGAAGCGTGTTAGTAATGGCGAGAAGCCCAAGTGAGAAAGCGAACAAGAAAAATGGGAAAAAAGGTATTGGGTGCTTATATTGCGGTTTGTCTAAATTTTCATTCTCCATTTTTATCATTATGACATTAGAGAAAAAATGGCGCAAGAGGGAATTTTGATTCTTAACGCGTGAGCGCCCGCTGGGGGATGTTATATTGGAACCGATTGAACAATAATTGCTGCAAAAATGATTATTATCGGGAGCAAATAACCGATTATGTATTTTAAATGGAAATCGGTCAAACTTACTCCAATTTTTTGAAAGTAATATTTTAGAAAGCTTCTTCTGCCTTTGGATTCCCACTGAGTAAACGGACAGACATAGTCTTTTCCCTTAAGCTCTAGTGGGTCCCGATAGACAAAATATATAACGAAAATTGTCAAAAGTATTTTCCAGTTGACGAGAAAGGGCGAGGCAAAAAGCAGAAAGATGAAAGCAAGATGAGCCAAAAAAAAGAAACGTTTGAGGAGGATGTCATGACATCGAGATGCTTTTACCTGCTCAATGAGTGTTTGGGAACGAACTGCGGTTGGCGATTTGAAGGGAAAAAGTTCGCTAAGTATTCTTCCGCTGGTTGTTAAAAGGAGGCCTCTCGCAATTGCGACACTTCCCTTTTCCGGTAAATATTTTAGCAGTTCTTCTATTTTAATTTTGCTCAATTTTTGTTGGTTTACTTCTGAGTAAGGGTCGTAAAGGAATAAACTTTTTTCGAGAAGCGATTGGCAGGGATCATTGCTGATTCCCAAAACAGCGACCAAATGCCCGGACGGGGAAAGCATACCCCGAGATTTTATTCTGCTGAAATCAAGAATAAAACGGTTGTCGATTGAGAGGGCGGCATTTCCGCCGGCAATGAGAAAACCATTTAATTTTTCTAAAGGAAGATTCTCGACAGCTAATGTTCTTATGCCCAAGCCTTCAGCGAGTGAACAGACGGCCTGGTAGCGAAGATCGCCCTTTTCGGTAAATGCGCTCCAGGCTGGCAGCGAATTGATCTTTTTCCATTCCTCCAAAGCCGACTCATCCTCGGAGAAGGGAACGAAATCGGATCTGCCGTGATGAGTAATTATGGTTTCGAGAAGTTTAGCAGGGGTTAAACTGTATATTTGAAACACGTTATATTTCAAAAGATTATTAGCGCAGGTAAGAGTGGAGGCCAGAGGGCATAACTTTTTTGCCAGTCCTTTGACTCCTCCGGATAAAAATGCTTTTAGGGGCTGGTCATTGGTGTCATGAAAACGGTCAACGATCGGTTGTAATCCGGCTGCCAGTTGTCGCTGGTTTACCGCAAGCAAGTCGATATTTTTTTCGTTGATAAAAGGGATGGCCATTTTTACAATTATATCAGTGAACGGTTAATGTAGATCTGCAACAAGAAGCTATCGAGAAGTATTGCCGATCACAAACTGCTCCAAGTCTTTGATGTTGCCGAAGCCGATCCGGTCCGGAACTTTGTCCTGCATCCCCATCATTATCGCCGGAGTGATAACGAAATCTCCCCATCGGCTGTTTATTTTATCAAGGGCGGAGACAAGACTGGTCTTGCGATTGTTGCCAAAAAGATCAAGTTGCGTGCTTTTTACTTTCTCTAGATTGAAAACAGAAACAGCTAGATTAGCGACTGGTTTTGTGTAGGGAGAAGCAGACATTATCTTAAAAGCTTTTTTATAAATATCTCTGGAATCAAAAAGGGAATCGGTTTGCGTTTTGCCGTGATGCCAAAAACAATGGTCGCGATATAGTATGGCGACGTGAACCCCTTTGGCCATAAAACCGCTTCTCCTCATTCTAAACCCGGCCTTTTCTACTAATTTGCAAAGTATCGGCGCAATCTCTTGGGCTTGTACCAATGGTCTTGGCAGGCTGTACATGGCTCCAAGACTCTTGCGACCGAATTCAACATCGTCAATTTCCCAGCCGTGCAAACGCAAATGCCAATAATACCCGGCGATTGACCGGAAAGCGGCTTTGAGGTTGGGGATACCGGCCCGGTATAAGTCCATCACGGTATATATTCCGGTCAGATTGAGGCGGCTGGCGTTTGCTTTTTTAATACCGTTAAGGTCGGTTAGGGTGAGGCGAGAGTAAATTTCTTCATAGTTGATGGCATTGATCTCTTCCAGGCCGTCGGGCTTTTTTAGGCCGGCGGCTTGCTTGGCCAAAAAACGATTGGGGCCGATGCCGATGGAAACTCTTAGCCAATCGCCGATATGTTTTATTATTTTTTCTTTGATCTCTCTGCCTACGGCGACCATTCCTTTCTTGAAGGCGGGATAGCCCTCTAAGTTAAGGACAAATTCATCGATTGATTTGGGAGAAAATTTATCGGTGTACTCACCGATAATTTCCCGCAGGCGCAAATGGACATGACGATATTTCCATGGGTCAGGCGACAGGACTTGCAGATTTGGATAAATGAGCTTGCATTCTTTGACGCGCATCCCTACTTTTATTCCTAATCTCTTGGCTTCAATCGAGGGGGCAAGGATACAGCCGTTTGGAGTTTGGTAGGCAGCAACGGCGATTGGCTTTCCCCGCAGCAAGGGATTGGCTTGCTGCTCGATAGAAGCAAAGCAAGAGTTGAGATCGATATGCATTATTGTCGGTGGCTTGGGGTTAAACGGAAGATTAATCCGGCAATCCATCTGAAATTTCCTCCAGTCGCCAAAAAAGATTATCGGTGTTGAGAACAAGACGAAAAAATATGCTGTCGCTGACGGCGGAGAAAACGTGGAATAAAGTTCTCCCGACGCGGTAAGAGTGATGCAGCCCTATTTTTATAATCGGATAGTCACGTCCGTTCCACGAAACTAGAATCGGTTTTACCTGCCTTGTTTTCGGATCGTAGGAGAGAAGTGTGGCGATGGGAACGTCTACTTTTTGGTTCATGGGCCTCTGTATAATTTTGAGTAAAAACCATTCGATAACTTTGGTTATCGACAAGATTATTAAAACCCGAATAAAACCCGAAGTCAAGTAGAGACCAGAGGGGTTTCATCTACATTCGGATAACGGCATTGGCGAAGAGGGGCTACCATGTTCAATCCAGCGGCCATTTTGGCAAATCCAGTCATCTTCGGAGCCGCCGACAACGAATCTGACAATGGCCCATAAAAAGACAATAATCGTAATAATCATGAGGATAAAAATTGGCCTGTTTTTATTTTTAAACTTTGTCGCCGGGAGTAACATTTGACAAGATGATATCACAATTCTTAAATTCTCAAGGATGGACTTGATATAATTAAAACAATGGGAATAGAAGACGATATAGAACGGGCAAAATCATCCTCATCTCCAGCCGGACCTAAAATTACTTTCCGACAGGCAATCGCTATGGGCGAGTATGATCCGAAATATTTGGCGACCTTCGCGGAGTGGTTAGAGCTTCCGCGGCATACACAATTTCAATATATCCGTGAGGCACTTGAAAACAGAAGAAGCCATCTGATGACTCAGTGGGCAGAAATAAGTAACTTTCTCAACTTCAGTAAGAAACCGGAGCTGAAAGAAGGCCTAAAAAATATAGAAGAGCAATGGAAAAAGCTTGATGATGATCGGGAAAAGTTGTATCTCGAGTACTCGAAGTAATTGTTCTACAACTCTTTCTGGAAAACTTGCATTTTTCTCATTTCATTGGCGCTGCTGATTTCACCAACCTTGTGGTATCCCATTTTCTCGTAAAAGCCCCAAGCTGTTTCTTTATACCTTTCCGCGCTTTTTATCAAAAGCTCGGTATAGCTCTGTTTTTTTGCCTCTTTTTCAAGAAAAATAACGAGCGCTTTGCCAATGCCCTTTCCGCGGTACTCGTCATCAACATAAAGCATCTTCATCGCTCCCGGTTTTGCCGTGTGTGCGAACGCTAATACTTTTGATAAAGGATCGGAAAGTCCGATTATGCCTATCGCTTTATCACCCTCTCTGACAACCCAAAATTGAAGATTGTATTCGCTTTTACCCGCGATTTCATTACCGATCCGGACAATATACTTATCCGTTTCCTCTTCGTCCGTCCACTGCAACAAAATGTCTTTAATTGTTTCGAGATCTCCTACTGCCGGCTTGTTGATTATGATTTCAGCGTTTTCCACCACAAGACCATAATAACACGCTTCACAATTTTTCGTATGATTGGCAAGATTTTGCTTAGAATTTATCCGCCTTCGCAGAAAATCATGATCGTCCTTCGGCTTTGCTCGGGATAGTGAGCAACGTCGAACCATAAGCTCGAGGGAGCTTCATTCTCTGGAATCTTAATACCTAGGTCGGGAGAATCCTCTGCGGTCTCTTCCACCGTGACCAGCACTTCTCGGAGGTCGGCTACCGCCGCGGTTATCGCTTCTCCAGCCACCGCCAGCGCTACCGCCGCCACTTTCGCGATTTTCTTGAGGTCTGGCTTCGCTAACGACAATATTTCTGCCGTCCATGCTGTAGCCGTTTAGCGTTTTGATCGCATTTTTGGCTTCATCTTCCGTACCCATTTCAACAAAGGCAAAACCTTTGCTTCGACCAGAGTAGCGATCAGTAATCACATTGACCGATTCTACTTTTCCGGCTTGGGAAAATAATGTTTCTAACTGAGCGCTGTCAGCGCTATAGGGAAGGCTACCAACAAAAAGTCTTTTTGCCATCGATTTACTCCTTTGAAAAATATAATAAACTACACGCGGATTATAATCCGCGGTTTTTGTTCCGTTTTTGTGTCCCGACATAAAGTCGGAGTTTTCACAATCTTGGAATAAAAACCAGCTTTTTAAGCTGATAAAACTGCTTAAATTCGAAGTGTTTCTCGGAGTGCTCGATACGATTCAAAAAGAAAGATAGTGTATCTTTAACTCTAAAGCCAAAACGAAATCTGATTTAAACAGATCTATTAGTTTAAATCTGTTGTAGGGAAGTATATCATTAATAGTCAACTCCGTCAACTAAAAAGGCACAAACGAGTGTTTTTGGTTAAACTTTCAACGCTAATCGCATTGACAGAAACGTCCGGATGAAAGTAAAATAGGAGTAATGAAACTTGTCGGGAAGTTCTCTCTTCTTCTTATCCTCCTTGTCGCTGTTGGGTTGATTCTGGGGTTAGGGTATTTGGGTTTTATTCCCGGTCTATCCTCTTTATTCGGTTCTGATAAACCGCGCGATTTGGGGGTTATCTATACCGAGGCGGATCGGCTTTCCGGCCGGGCAAAGAGCCAAATGGAATATGTCTCTCTTGCCAATGCCGATACGACTCCGGGAGGATTCCAGACCCTTGGAAGCCGGCCGGTCACGGCCGAACTCACTTCTGCCGAAATTACGGCGATCATGAACAACAAGCCCTGGAAATACTATCCTTACAAAAATGTTCAGTTGAAATTTAACGCTGACGGTTCTGCTGAAATATCCGGGGTTTTGATTAAGGAAAGGGTGGCTGAATATGGTGCTTCTTTTGGTGCGCCCAAGGAAGCAATTGTTTTTGTCAACAAGTTTTTACCCTCGGAGCCGGTTTTCTATTTGAAGGGACGGGCGGCGCTGACGGAAAACAAAGTTTCTCTTTTCGAGCCCCAGGTTTTTGAAATCGGTCGTTTTCCGATGCCCCTGCAGGCGTTTTTATCCTTGGGCAACTCTTTAGTTAAGGAAACTTACGCGGTTGATATTTGGGGAATGACGGAGGAACTTTCGAAAGCGCAAAATAAAAGAGCCTTAATTATCGATTTTATAACAGATCTCAAGAAAACTCCGACGTACGTCGGAGATGAATTGAGCTCTGATACGTCATCCTTGTTTAGACGGGGAAATCCTGACGCTAAGTCAGGAAGGATGTCATTAACAGCCGTTTAGCCAATATTGTTGGTTTTTACGCTAAAAATGCCAGCTTTACAAAAGATAAGCTGATTTTTGAAGGAACGTTGCCGGAAAAAGAGATTACGGCTCAATGACGGTCGCCTTGCTTTCACATGATTAACCTAGACACACTTGCTCCATTAGGCTTTGCCTTAGTTTTAATTGCTGCTTTTATCATTATTTTTATTTTCTATTTTTTTTATCGCTTGTTTGGAACTGGGCGTTCGGCGGCTGGTAAACCAGGTGCGTGGGGATTATATGAGAGAAGAAGCGTTATGACCAACGCAGAAAGGGATTTTTTCCGGGTAGTTGAGAAAGTTGTTGGGGATAAATATTATCTTTTTCCTCAAGTTCGTCTCAATAGCTTGGTCGAATTCAAGAAAGATTATTTCGAGAGGAAAGCGTTCTTCTCTTTAATCAACAAATCAGTCGATTATGTTATTTGTGACAAATCTTCACTAAAAACACTTCTCGTGATCGAGCTGGATGATTTTTCTCACCAAAACGACGAGCGAAAAAAACGGGATCGATATTTGGACGAAGTTTTTGGATCGGCAGGAGTTAGCATCATCCATGTTGTTTGCCGGCGGACTTATGATTTTAGGGAAATAGAAAAGCAGATTACCTCGTTCCTCGGCAAATAGTTGGATAACCAAAATCTCTTCATAATTTGTTTTCCTTTTTAACGATGTATTAGCGGAAAAAATAGGGGGCTGCTCCCTCGAAGGATAGGGAGTAGCCTATCTTCAAGGGAGCAGCGAATTGTTGGTCGGGCTGGCCGCTGGCTATTCCGGTCCTTTGCCCGTCCAAATCCGATACCAGGAAAGCCCTGGC
>Ga0172371_10014655_pt1 | contig 10080 bp, 5 predicted proteins | sample Lak12m_FD_114543 | JGI IMG/M metagenome (GOLD analysis project Ga0172371, IMG submission 114543) | Freshwater microbial communities from Kabuno Bay, South-Kivu, Congo - kab_022012_12m | ecosystem: Environmental > Aquatic > Freshwater > Lake | place: Democratic Republic of the Congo: South-Kivu... | reverse complement strand
GTCAGCGACGAACCGCTAGCGGTTTCCCCGGCCTCCCCGGAGGTCACCAACCCCACGCCGAGCGTCAGCGACGAACCGCTAGCGGTTTCCCCGGCTTCCCCGGAGGTCACCAACCCCACGCCGAGCGTCAGCGACGGGCCGCTAGCGGTTTCCCCGGCTTCCCCGGAGGTCACCAACCCCACGCTGAGCGTCAGCGACGGGCCACGAGCGGTTTCCCCGGCCTCGGAGGGCGACCTGACTGGCTCACCCCCGCTGCTCGAGGCTGAGGTGACCGCTGTGGGTCTCCCGGCCGGTGTCAGCGTCGGCGGCAAGGAGGTCTGCCGGACACCGTGCCGACTTCGTGGCCGGAACGGAGAGGAGCGGCGGGTGCGGGTGTGGCGCAAGGGATTCCACGCCGAGGAACTGACGGTTCGTTTCGGCCGTGACCGGACGTTGGCCGTGACCTTGCGGCCACTGACCCTGTCTGCCGAAGATGATCTGAAGGGTGCGGGGGAGCCGCTCAAGGACGATGGGCTGAAGTAGGTGTCGCTAAGTGTGCGGGCATCACCGGAAAGAGGTAGCGGAGGCAATAATGGGCAGTCGCAGGAAAATCGTTTCCCTGGCCGTGGGGCTTGCGTTGCACCTGGCCATGACGGTCCTTCTGGCGGGCCGGCCCACTCCGGTCCTTGCCCAGTCATACGAGGCAGCCCAGAAGCTCAACGACGAGGGCCGTACGGCGTATGATCGCGGGGAGTTCTCGGGTGCGCTGGAGCTGTTCAAGCAGGCCTTCTCTCTGTATCCATCGGAGCGTTACCTGTTCAACTCTGCCAAGGCTTGTGTGCGTCTGGCGGATTCGGAGGGGGCGATCTACTTCTACGAGCGCTACCTGACGTTCAACCCGATGGCCAAGGACCGGCAAGTGGTCGAGAGCGAGGTGACGCAGCTCAAGGAGATGATGCGGGCCGGCGGGCTGACTGAAGTACGTGCGGTCTCGAATCCGCCCCAAGCTGCGCTGCGTGTCCAGCCCGAGCGGCAGACGCAGGTGGTGGAGGCGCCGGGGTCGTTGTTCCTGGCTCAGGGGAGCTACACGCTGGTCTTCACGCTGCCGGGGTTCAAACCGAAGGAGGTGGGGGTGGAGGTAGCGGCCGGCGGCCAGCCGCTGGTTGCCGTGGAAGGGGTCCTGGAGCGTCTCGAGCCTGCGGGGTACCTGGAAGTGACCTGCGCGGTTGCCGGGGCTCGTGTGCAGGTGGCGGGGAACTACGTGGGCCAGACCCCCCTCGACACGCAGGAGCTGGCGCCCGGGGGGTACGTGGTATCGGTGAGCAAGCTGGGCTACAAGAGTTGGAACGTCCTGGCCGAGGTAGCCTCCGGCAAGCACACGGTTGTTGATGCCGTGCTTGTTTCAGAAGGGGATGAGTCCAGGCCGGACGACAATGGAAAGCCCCGTGCCGGCGGCTTCCCCTGGCGGCCGGTGCTGTTCTCGGTTGCCGGGGCCGCTGCCGCTGCGGGAGTGGTCGGAGGGTACTTCTGGATAGACGGGTGGCTGGGGATGGACCAGGCCAACTCGGACCGGAAGAAGATCTCGGAGAATGAGTACATCCGTCGCTATGGCGATGCTCGGGATTCCTACATTCTCGGCCAGTGGCTCACTGTGTGCGGGGGAGTTGCCGCAGTCGGTGCGGCTGCGGGGGCGCTGCTGCTTCCCCGCCCCGAGCCTGGGACGCCGCAGGTGGGGTTCTTTCCCTTGCCGGGGGGAGGAACCGTGAGTCTGGGGTTGGCGTTCTAGATCCCCCCTCCTCAGAAACTACCCGAGTTTCACTCTCGCATCAGGGGGTCCCAACGGGGCCTCTATCCCCCCCTCCTACCCGGCCAGCCCGTGTGGTTTGTAGAGATCGGCCCGGTGCAATGACTTGCGGCGGATCCGGACCTGCCGGATATGGCTGGCCATGCCCTTGACGGCAAAGCGGCCCGCGGCCACCACTCCTGCCGCCCCCAGCAGCAGCAATCCGATGAATCGCCGCCTGTTCATGGGATCGCCTCCCATCTTCCCGGGATCACGGTACCGCAGTCGGGGCATTTCCCGTTCCGAATCCGGTTGACGTCGACCGAGAAGCCCACCCGCTCAACGAGCGGTCGGGAACGTCCGGTACAGGCCTCGTTCGGGCAGAACGTGGATTCCCCGTCCTGTGTGCGCAGGTTGCCGACGTAGACGAAGCTCATCCCTTCGCCACGGGCAATGTCCCGGGCCTGCTCGAGCGTTTCACCCGGTGTCGGCGGCAGGTTGCGCAGCTTGTATTGGGGATGGAATCTGGAAAAATGCAGCGGGACCGACGGCCCGAGGTGCGTGACCATCCACCTGCACATCTTCCGGATCTGCTCCATGTCATCGTTGAGCGTCGGGATCACGAGGTTGGTCACCTCCAGCCACACTCCCATTTCCACGCACGTCTCCAGCGTTGCCAGGATGGGCCGCAGCGATGCCCCGCAGTTCTCCTTGTAGAAACCTTCGTCAAAGGCCTTGAGGTCAATGTTGGCTGCGTCCACGAACGTCAGCAGGTTGCGCAACGGCTTCTGGTTGATGTAGCCCGCGGACACGAGCACGTTGTGCAACCCCGCTTCCCGGGCAGCAACACAGCAGTCGTAGGTGTACTCGTAGTAGGTCAGCGGCTCCGTGTAGGTGTAGGCGATGGATGGGGCCCCCTCCCGAAGGGTTACCTCGACCAGCTTCTCGGGGGGCAGCTCGAAGGCCTCGGAATCCTCCGGATTGGCCTGGGAGATCTCGTGGTTCTGGCAGTTTCGGCAGTGGAGGTTGCAGCCGACCGTTGCAATCGACAGGATGTGGCTTCCGGGAAGGAAATGGAACAGCGGCTTCTTCTCGACGGGGTCCATGTGCGCCGAACATGGGAGGCCATAGGTCGTTGCCAGCAGCTTGCCGTCGATGTGCATGCGGATGCGGCAGTCGCCTGCTCCCCCCTCCGGAATCCGGCAGTACTTGGGGCAGAGCTGGCATTCCAGGAATGCGGGCATGGAATCAGCTCTCGCCTGTCCTGTTCTCCAGAGCCTCGCGGATCTCGGTTGCCAGATGCGCCACGGTGAGCGGCTCACCCGTGGCCTGCTCGATCAACTTGTCCCACCGGATGCTTTTTCCAGGGGAAAACACCCGCTCGACAAGGAACCGGGCCACTTGTGGCCCATAGCTCCCTCCGGGGAGCTTCCCGGTCGTCCGCCGGAGCTGCGAAGCGAAGCACTCCCCCAAAAGGTAGTTGTGGTAATAGACCGGAGCGGTGGCGATATGTACCTTCGAGGCCCAGTCCGGGCGGTGGCGCCCTTTCGGCGGGGTCTGCCCCTGGTAGCGTCGTGCCAGCTCCCACCACAATGAGTCGAGATCCTGATCGGGGTCCTCGTATGCCGCCTTTTCGAACTGCACCATGACCAGGCAGAAGCGCAGGAACACAAGCTTGGAGAGCCGGTGGGGGACTCCAAGGTCGACCTCGACCTGGTCGGCTGCCTCGGAAGCCATTCCGGCGCACCGTCCCAGGTAGGCCGAGGTGGAGGCTGCCCCTTCGCAGAACATGGCCACTCCTTCGGTGGTCAGCGAATGCGCCTCGGTTCTGAGGATCCACGGCAGGTCCCTGGCCGTGTTGAGCGAGTAGACTGCGTGCCCCAATTCGTGCAGCACCGTCTGGTGCCAGCGCATCTCGTTGCGGACATTGCAGAGGATGCGCACGTCCCCTTCCCTGTCCAGATCGAGGCAGAACGCATGTGGATGCTTGCCCGGAGCCTCATACAGGGAGCTGCGGGCGAGAACCCCTTCCACGTCGAGTCCGATCCCGGAGAAATGGCACATGGCAGCAGCGATCGGATTCATCGGGGGGGATTCCGATGAGCGCGGCAGGAGGAACGCCGGGTACTGCTGGAAAAACGGGTCGGACCAGTCCCACGGGGCCGGAAGTCCGTCCGCGATGGACAGGTGGTCGCAGACCCTGTGGCGCAGGTCAGCCAGGCATTTCTCCCAGAGCGCATCGGTGAGCCGTTCGGTCTCATCGACGAAGCGCAACAGGAATGTGGGGCTTATCTCGGACAGGGCAAGCTGCAGGTGCCAGAAGTCGGGAAACCCCAGGTGGTGGGCCGCACGGTTGCGTTCCCGCATGAGCTTCCGGAGCAGAGGGGCCACGACCCGCCCAACGCCCTTCTGCGCCTCCCAGGCCCGTTGCCGGAGCCGCCGGTTGGTCGAGGTCTGGAGCATCCCATACAAGTCGTTGGTGGTCACTTCCTGGCCGAACAGCCTTGCCCGGAAGGTCGAGAAGCGACGCTCTGCCTCGGCCTCGAGCTCGGTCACCCGGGAAAGCATCCGTGGTGGCACCCCGTACTCGGTCAGGAGGCTGTGAAGCACCTCGAGGCGGCGCCTGAGCAGCGGGGGCAGGACCTCCAAGTCCAGCGCCAGCAGCTCGGTTACCCGCTCCCGATCGCTTTGGGACGAATACACCATCTTTGCTGCCAGCACGGCCTTCTCCATGCGCCGCCACGCTGCCGGGCTGCCGGTGGTCCAAGCCTCCCACAAAACGAGGTTCGCTTTGCGCTCGGCCCGAGCCGCTCTCCGCTCGATCCGGTCCGCGAGCCGGGTGGCCGCATGTTTGGCAGCCCGGTCCGCCATTCTCTCGTCCTTCCTGGTGCTCAAACGCAACACATGCCCTCCCCGGCCAAGCCATCGCACGGTTCAATCTACACAGGAACGGGGCTGGTGGCAACAGCGGGAACGTTCGGAGTAGGGGGGGGCGCAATGGTCACCCCGGGGTCGGCCGGTCGACCCGGGACTACCCGACTCTCACCCGTGCATCGAGGACGCGGCAGCGACTGCGGTCGGCAAAGGCCCGGACGGGGTTCAGGTCCATCTCGGTGATCTCGGGCAGGTCGCCGACCATGCGAGAGACGCGCTGGAGCATCTCTTCGAGGAACGCCAGGTCGACCGGTTCCGAGCCGCGGAATCCGGTCAGCAGGGGCAGGCTGCGCAGCTCCCTCACCATCTCGCCGGCATCGACGTCGGTCACCGGGTGAAGGCGGAACACGACGTCCTTGAGCACCTCGACGTACACGCCGCCCAGGCCGAACAGGATCAGCGGGCCGAAGCTCGGGTCGAGCGACATGCCGATGATCGTCTCCTGTCCGCCCGACACCATCTGCTGGACCGTAACCCCGCATCCTTCCGCATCGCCCAGGGCGCCGGCGGCCCCTTGCAGAATCCGGTGGTACGCCCCCCGGACTTCCAGCTCAGAACGGATGTTCAGGAATACCCCGCCGGCATCGGTTTTGTGCACGATGCGGGGGCTGGAGATCTTCATCACGACGGGCAGGCCGATGCGACTGGCCGCGGCCACTGCTTCGTCCTCGGTCGTGCAACGCGCCGATTCCGTCGTCGGGATGCCATACGCCGCAAGGAGCTGCCACACCTCGTCATCACGCAGATACCCGCTTCCCCGGGTCTTTGCACTTTCCACGACGGCCCGGCCGGCCGCTGTGTCGACCTGGAAGTCCCTTGTCGTTCCGTGCGGCTTGTCGAGCCAGCGTGCCCGCTGGACCATGGCAGCCATGGCCCTGGCCGCGGATTCCGGGTACACGTAGACCGGCACGTTGGCCCGCTGGAGCATCTGCGCCTGGGAGAGCTGCTCGATGCGCCCCATCAGGCACACCACGATGGGTTTGGACTTCTCCTCGGCACAGACCTCGGCAATGACCTGGAGCGTCGCGCTGGGGTCGGTCGTCGGCGGGGCCACGAAGATGGTCATCAGGATGTCCACGCCGGGGTCGGCCAGAAGTGCACGCATGCACTTCCCGTAGCTTTCCGGAGTGGCCGAGGCGATCATGTCCACCGGGTTGCTCAATGCGGCTTCGGCCGGAAGGAACGAGGCGAGCTGCTCCCGGGTCGTCTCGGCCAGGGAAGGGATGTTGAGCCCCAGTGCGGACAGCGTGTCGGCAGCCATGATAGCGGGACCGCCCGCGTTGGTAAGCACCGCGACGCCGTTGCCTGCAGGCAGCCGTTTCAGCGTGAACGCCTTGCCCACGTCGAACAGCTCCTCGATGCTGTAGACCCGCATCACGCCACACTGTTTGAAGAGGGCATCGTACGCGGCATCGGCACCGGCAAACGCTCCGGTATGCGACGAGGCCGCTCGGGCACCGGCCGTGCTCCGGCCGCTTTTCAGCACCACGATGGGCTTGTCCCGGGCCACTCGGCGGGCTATCCGGGGAAACTCTCGAGGGTCGCCGAAACTCTCGATGAAAATCAGGATCACTTCGGTCCCCGGATCCTTGTGCCAGTAGTCCAGGAACTGGTCAGCGGAGGCATCCATCCGGTTGCCCTGGGAGACGAACATGCGAAGCCCCAGGCCCAGCTCGGTGGCCTGCTCGATGATCACGACCCCGAGTGCTCCGCTCTGCGACAGGAAGCTGACTGTGCCGGGCAGCACATACCGCGGGCCGAAGGTTGCGTTCATCCGGATCTTCGGGTCGGTGTTGATGACCCCCATGCAGTTGGGGCCGACCGCGATCATTCCGGTCTCGTCCACGATCTCCGCCAGCTCCGCCTCTGCCAGAGCTCCCTTCTCTCCGGTTTCCCGGAACCCCGCAGTGATGATGACCAGCCCGCGGACCCCCTTGTCCCGGCAACGCTCTACCACACCTCGCACGCCAGCCCGGGGCACCGAGATGATCGCCATGTCCACCGGGTCCGGAATGTCAGCCAACGTCGCATAGCACTTCGTCGAGCGGATGAAGTGCGACTTCTCGTTGACCGGGAAAATCGTCCCGTTGAACTCGTAGTCGAACAGGTTGCGGATGATCTCCGTGCCGATCTTGCCCGGCTTCTTCGAAGCCCCAACGACCGCGATGTTCGTCGGCTTGAAGATCGCATCCAGATTCGCCTTTGGCTTGTCACCCATGCATTGCTCCTGGGTTGGGACCGGGGGAAGCCCCGGTGGCGCCGAGTATAGCCGGCCACCACCCCCGGAGCAAGAGCAGCCGATCCGGCGCTTGCCTTCTCCGCCCACGGCCGGTAGCATGTGCCCGTGTGGGAGAATGGGAGGCAATCATGGGATACTTGCGCTGCACGTTGGTCTGTGGTTGCGTGGCGATGTTGCTTTCGGCCTGCTCGGGAGGCAGCACGACGGTCAGCATGGACCTGTCGGCCCCACCGGACGTCGGCTCTGACGTTGGTGGTCCCGAGGCTGTCGTGGAGTTGGATCTTGCTGTGGACGTTGCACTCGATGGCATCGAGCCGGAGGTGTCCATCGAACCCGGCGCTTTCGGCTGGCCCTGCCAGGCCAACACGGACTGCCTGTCGACGTTCTGCATCGAGTCTCCGGACGGTTTTGTGTGCACAGGCGAGTGCATTGAAGACTGCCCGGGCGGGTGGTCATGCGAACAGGTGGGCGCCGGTCCTGATCTGACCTTTGTCTGCCTTCCGCTCTTCGGGACGCTCTGCCGCCCGTGTCTGACCGACGATGAATGTCGCCAGGGGGCCGGGAAGGGGGCATTCTGCGTGGACTACGGCGGTGACGGAAGCTTCTGTGCCGCTCCGTGCGGGGAGAAGGAATGGTGCCCCGAAGGGTATGTCTGCCAGGATGCAACCCTGGGGGATGGCACGATGGCACCGCTCTGTGTTCGGGACGGGGCCGAATGCGGCTGTGCCCCGAAGTACCAGGGGATGAGCATCGCCACCACGTGCCATTTGGACAATGAGTGGGGAACCTGCCAGGGGACCCGGGTCTGCCAGGACGGCGGCCTGACCCCGTGTGATGCCCTCGTTCCGACGGCAGAGACCTGTAATGGGGCTGACGACGACTGCGACGGCATGATGGACGAGGAGATCGGCAGCGAGCCGTGCACCATCGACAACGAGTTCGGCTCCTGTCCGGGGACCGCGTTCTGCGAGTCCGGTACCACGGTCTGCCTGGGAGTTGTCCCGGCAGCGGAGCTGTGCGACGGCCTGGACAACGACTGTGATGGGGAGGTGGACGAGGGATTCCCGGACACGGACGGCGACAAGGTCGCGGACTGCACGGACGGCGACGACGACGGCGACGGTTATGGCGACGACAAGGATAACTGCCCCAAAGTGCCCAACCCGGACCAGAAGGATCTTGACCAGGACGGTCTCGGAGATGTGTGCGACACGGACAAGGACGGCGACCTGGACCTGGACGAGACCGACTGCGCTCCGCTCGATCCGCTCGTCGGCCACACGCTGCCCGACAAGTGCAACGGTGCTGACGACAACTGCGACGGGGCGGTGGACGAGCAGTTCCCGGATCTCGACTCGGACGGGCTCAAGGACTGCGTGGACCCGGATGACGACAATGATGGGACCGTGGACGATGCGGACAATTGCCCGGTCACGTTCAACCCGTCGCAGACCGACCAGGATGCGGACGGCATTGGCGATGCGTGCGAGGACGACAAGGACGGCGACCTCGATCCGGACGCCACGGACTGTGCGCCGCAGAACCCGCTGATCCACCACGGAGCGGAAGAGCTGTGCAATGCCGTCGATGACAACTGCAACGGAATCGTGGACGAGGGGTTCGGGGACCTGGACAAGGACGGCGTGCCCGACTGCCAGGACCCGGACGATGACAACGACGGCGTGCTGGACGTAGAGGACAACTGTCCGACCCTGGCCAACCCGGACCAGCTCGATTCCGACTCGGACGGCGCAGGCAACGCGTGCGACGTGGACGACGATGGCGACGGCGACCCCGATGCCCTGGACTGCAAGCCTCTCGACCCGGCGATCAACCATGCTGCAACCGAAGTCTGCGATGCCAAGGACAACGACTGCGACGACCTGACTGACGAGGAAGGTGCGGACGGGTGCTCCACCTGGTACTACAACGCGGATTCCGACGGGTACGGGCTGGAGCTGCTGAACAAGTGCCTGTGCGCTCCGCTGCCCCCCTATTCCGCCAAGGAGACGGGCGATTGCGACGACAACAACCCGTCGGTCCACCCGGGGGCCAACGAGTTCTGCAACGGCAAGGACGACGATTGCAACGGCCAGGCCGACGAGGCCGGGGCGCTCGGGTGCAACAAGCTCTACCCGGACCAGGACTTCGACGGCTTCGGAAGTGGCGAGACGGTCTGTCTGTGCGGCAACCCGAAGGGCTACTCCACGGTTGCTGGCGACTGCGATGACCTGGACGCCCAGGCCAAGCCGGGTGGAACGGAACAGTGCGACGGCAAGGACAACGACTGCGACGCCGCGGTGGACGAGGAGGGGGCGCTCGGGTGCGCCCAGTTCTACCAGGACCAGGACAGTGACGGGTACGGCCAGCTCGGGCTGTCCAAGTGCCTGTGCAAGGCCGCTTTGCCCTGGTCGGCCCAGCTCAGCGGCGACTGCGACGATACCAAGTCCGAGGTGCACCCTACCGCGCTCGAAACCTGCAATGGCGTGGATGACAACTGCAACGGCCAGATCGATGAAGCGGCCAAGACCACCTTCTACAAGGACAACGATGCCGACGGCTACGGGACCCCGAATGACAAGCTCGATGCCTGTGCGGCCCCTGCGGGGTATGTCTCGGCCGGGACTGACTGCAACGACTTCAACGGCGACATCCACCCGGGGGCGGCCGAGACCTGCGACGATCTGGACAACAACTGCTCGGGCCAGGCCGACGAAGGGCTCCCCCTGCTCACCATCTACAAGGACAACGACGGCGACGGGTTCGCAGCGTCAGGAGCGGTCGCTGTGAAGAAATGCAACGTGCCCATGGGCTACACCGAAGCGAAGGATGCCAACGGCGACGGCAAGAGCGACTGGGACTGCAACGATTCCGATGCCACGGTCTATCCGGGAGCGCTCGAGATGTGCGACGGCAAGGACAACGACTGCAACGGGTACAAGGATACCCAGTGTCCGACCCAGTGCCCGGGATGGCCGGTCTTCCTGGGACCGGGCAATGTCCAGTGCAACCTGGCCATCGCGGACCTGAACAACGATACCCAGAAGGAGGTCGTGGTCGGTTGCGAGCAGGTGGTCCTCAAGGCCGATGGGACCAAGCTCCTGGACCTTCCTGCGTGCGATACGTGGCCCCGCGGGGTCAACAT
>Ga0172371_10014654_pt1 | contig 10080 bp, 6 predicted proteins | sample Lak12m_FD_114543 | JGI IMG/M metagenome (GOLD analysis project Ga0172371, IMG submission 114543) | Freshwater microbial communities from Kabuno Bay, South-Kivu, Congo - kab_022012_12m | ecosystem: Environmental > Aquatic > Freshwater > Lake | place: Democratic Republic of the Congo: South-Kivu... | reverse complement strand
CTGCGCATGCTGGCGCCTGAGGACCTCTTCCAAGGCGACCAGGAGAAGCAGGTCGGCTACGTGATGGACCTGCTCCACGGCGGGGCGCTGTCGGTGCAGTACGAGGTCAACGGTCGCATCGCCACCAAGCCCCCGTTGTACAACTGGTGTGCGGCGCTGGCGTGCCTGGCTACGGACAGCACCGCTCCCTGGGTGATGAAGTTGCCGGGGCTGCTGGCGGGCGCCGGTGCGCTGGTGTTGACCTACCTGCTGGCGCGCCGTTTTCTGGGTGCGGAGAGCGCCTTCTGGGCGGCCCTGACGATGCTGGCGGCGCACCACGTGCAGAAGCTGATCTGGTTCGCCCGCACGGACATGCTGCTGACGTTCACGATCCTGCTGGCCATCTACGCTTCGGTGACGCTGCCCGCGCGCTGGTGGCGGGCGCCGCTGGTGGGTGCCGTCCTGGGCGCCAGCTTCCTCACCAAGGGACCGGTGGGACCGGCGCTGTACGGCGTCTGGCTGGCGCTCTGGGCCTGGCGGCAGGGCTCATGGCGGGACCGCCGGCACTGGCTGGCGCTGCTGCCCGGGCTGACCGTGCTGGCGGGAATGGCCGGGGTCTGGCTGGCGGCGGTGTGGCAGGACCCGCAGTTCCAGCACACGGTCCTGCGCGGCGAGTTGGCCGACCGTCTCGCCTCCGGGGGCAGCCGCTCCAAACCGTTCTGGTACTATGTGCCGCTCCTCCTGGGGCGCATTGCGCCGTGGCCGCTGGTTGCCGCGGGGGCCGTGGTGGTGGCGAGACGGCGCCGCGACGAGCGCTGGCCGGAGGTGCTGCTAGCGGCGCTCTGGTTCGGCGTCTTCTTCGTCCTCTTCAGCGCCATCCCGGCCAAGCGGCACGACCTGCTGTTGCCCGTGTACCCACCCGTGTTCATGCTGGCCGGCCTTGGCCTGCACTACCTGACCGGCGCCACGGGCCGGCGCTGGACCGCGCTCCTGGTCGGGGCGCTGGTGCTGGGCGCGAGCGCCGGGGTGGTCGCCGTGGCGGTGCGCAGTGGCGGCGGCGCCCGCTTCGCGGCGGCGGCAGCCGGCACGGTCGTCTGCGGCGGCGCGGCGCTGTGGGTCTTCGTCCGAGGCCGGCAGCAGACGGCCCTTGTCCTGGCGCTTCTGGCACTGACCGCGATGACCGCCGTCGAAAGCTGGTCGGCGAGCGCCGAGACCCGCGCCTACGCCAAGCTCAGGGAGTTCGTCGAACCCGTGCGGGCGGCGGCCGGGGCCGGCCAGGTCGCCGTCTGGCAGGCCCACCCGCTGGTTTCCTATGTGCTTGGCCTGCACCAGCGTGGGCTGGATCTGCCAGGTGTCATGGCAGGCGGGTCCGCGAGTCCGCGCTGGGTCCTGGCGGGCAAGCCCCTGCCCGCCGGCGTGGAGACTGCCTCGGGGCCAACGCTGGTGCCCGAAGGGACACTGACGGTCAAGGGGCAGGGACTCGACGTGACCCTCTACCGCGTGGCAGGGCAGCAACCCCGGAACAGCCCATGAGCGGCGCCTCCGATACGGCCTCGCCCCAGGCGCTGCAGCACGACGCCGGCCCGGCGCTCGCACCGGACGAGACGCTGCCCCGGTCACGGGCGACGGGCAACCACAAAGGGCACCGGCGCCGGACGCGCCTCTCGCGGCTGTGGCGACCGGTCCAGCACGCGATGGAGTATCTCTGCCTGCGGGTGTGCGTGACGCTCGCCGCCTGGATGCCCCGGCAGGCCTGGCTGTGGTGCGGGGCGCGACTGGGCGACCTGGGCCACGCTCTGCGGGTCTACCGGCGCGTCGTGCGCAAGAACATGGAGTGCGTCGGCTTGTGGTCCCCTGAAGAGCAGCGACGGATCACACGCGAGCTGTACCGCAATACGGGCCGCTACGCCGCCGAGTTCCTGCGCCCGAGCGCCACGCCGCCGCCGGCCCGGATCCAGGGCGAAGAGACCCTGCGGCAGCAGTACTGCGGGGGGCGCGGTGGCATCGTCCTCTTCGCCCATATGGGCAACTGGGAGGTCCTGCCGGGGCTCCTGCGGCGGGCGGGCCATACGGCCTCGGTCGTGGCCAAGCCGATGGCGAACCCCCTGGTCGACGCCTGGCTGCAGCGGCGGCGGGAGCTGGCGGGGGTGGCCTTCGCCCTCCCGGAGGCCGCCCTGCGCCATTGTCTGCGCGCCATCCGTGGTCAGAGCCTGGTGTCGCTGGCCATCGATCAGTACCCCGGCCGCCGGGGCACCCCGTGTCCCTTCCTGGGCCGGGTGACGCGCACGGTCCGCACCTCGGCGGGGCTGGCGGTGCACACGGAATGCCCGGTGACCGGCGTCTACGCGTTGCTGGGGCCCGATGGGGTCTACCAAGTCTCGATCGAGGTGGTCCCCACGCCCGCGGCGGTGCCCGGAACGGACCGCGTGAACGCGACGCTGGAGGCCCACAACGCGGTGATCTCCGCCTGGGTGGTCGCGCACCCGGAACACTGGTTCGGCTGGTTCCACCGGCGCTTCAAGGACCTGGTCGAGTACTGACTCGAGGACAGACATCCTGCTCCGCACGGAATGGGCTGCGGGTGGACCGGAACTGGCCGAGGCACGACGGTCTCCGGCCTGGGCCCGCTGGTGAACTGCATGGCGATGAACCACACAGGGCCAAGCCAACCCAGACGCAACCCGGGAGGCCGGTCCAGCCTGGGGGCAGGCCTGCTACTGGTTGCCTTGGGCGCGGCCTGGGCCCTGACCGCAGGCTGTGTCGTGGCCTCGGTCGCCGTACCGGCGGCAGCCGGTGCCGGGTCCCTGGCCTACAGCGAGTTCCGCGACGGGGAGTACGTGCTGGCGGTGGACGCCGGCCGCACGCTCTGCGAGCTGGCGCTCAGTCAGTCATGCCAGCATTTCGGCCTCGTCGTCACCGCCTGCGAGAGGGATGGGCAGTGCACGGCCGTCGCCCTGCGGAACGCGCGTGGCGACCGCCTGAAGGTGTGGCTTTCCGACCTCGGCCGTGAGTGCACCGCCGTCTACATCCGCGTCGGCCTCTGGGGTGACGATCTGTGCAGTCGCCAACTGGCCCGTGACCTCGTCGAGAACGTGCATAGCCTCCAACTGCACGCCCGCGCCACCCGCCGTCCGTGAACCCGGACTGCCCCCGTCAGAGGTCACGCCTTGCGCCCGATCACGAACACGCGGTCCGACCAGGGCCCGATAGGCTGGATGCCCAGGCACACCAGACCGGCCTGGGCGAACTCCTCGCGCATCTCCGCGTAGGAGCAGTACTTCTTCCCCTCGTCTCCGTGCCGGTTCCGGCTGCGCTGCCGGCACTTGCGGCCCCTGAGCGTCTCCCCTGTCTTGTACTGCGCCAGCACGTACCGCCTCGAGGCGGCCGACAGCGAGCGGAGCAACGCGAGGCGCTGGTCCCGGCCGAAATAGTAGCAGAACCGTACGGACGCCACCAGGTCGGGGGGCTCGGGCAGAGACTCCGTGAGCCGGAACGCGTCGCCCTGGACCACCTCGCCACGAAGCCCCATCGCCGCGTGCTGCTGTGCGGCGGCCACCACCATCGGCGGCGAACAGTCTATCCCGACCACCGCCAGTCCGCGCCGGCGCCAGTATGGAAACAGCCGTCCCGGACCGCAGGGCACATCGGCTACGGAGGCGATGTCGTCCAGGCCCTCCAGGCAACGGCTGATCGCACGGCGCTCGAAGAAGCGCTTGAGGTGGACGAGGACGAGCCCGCCTTCCCGGAGGGCCATGTACTCATCGGGACGGGTGAACGCCGGGCAGCCGCCACCGCGACGCCCGCGGTGCACATGGGGCAGCCCGACGCTTGGCCCGACCTGGGGCAATGCCGCCGGTGAGTCGACCGCGATGCCGATCGCCGGGAGCGGGACCGCGCGCCCCCCGGAAATGGCCTCGCTCAACGGGGACCGCGGCAGATGGGGCACCCCGGTGGACAGGCTTGACACAGAGCTCATTCGTGCCGCCTTTCGGTGTCTGCTCTGCACGTCTGTTGTGGCATGACGGCCCCTGTCTCCCTTGCCGGCCACCCGTTTCCCCGCCATGCAAGCGGACCTAACCACACGACACACGAAATCTGCCACCACAAGGTTAACCGCCCGGGAAGCTCACCTTAAAAAGGGTTCATGGTGTGCACGGCCGAGGCGCCGCGCTATGGTCTGGGGTGCGCGGGCCGGCACCGGGCCGGGGACAGACGCTGCCGGCGTGACCATGGCGCCAGGAAGCCATGGCCTGGCACGGAGCCGCCGGGCAGAGCCCGATGGCACCGCCACGGCGGCTCCGTGGTGAGGTGGGTGGATGGAACGCCGATGACCCTGACAGACGATCAGGAATACGTCCCAAGCCGACGTTCTTTCTTCTTCCTGCGCAATTGGTTCCATGTGTCACAGCCCTGGCGGGCGGCGTGCGCGGGTGCCGGGCTGTTGACACTGGGTGCCTTCGTGGAAGCCGCGGAGGCCAGGGGCTGCCGCGTGGCCCGCGGGCGGACCGTACAAGCCTGGCGGACTACGGTCGAGCTGGCGGGGCAGCCGGAGGTGCTTTACATCAAGTGCTACCACTACGCCAGCAGGCCGTTCAGCTACTGGGCCCGAGCCAGCCGGGCCTGGCGTGAAGCCCGGAACTACCTCACCTTTGCCCGTCTGGGCATTCCCGGTCCGGAGTTGGTCGCCGTCGGGGAGGAGCGTCGTGGGTACGGTCTGCAGCGGGCGCTGATCGTCACTCGAGAGGTACCGGATACGCGGAACCTCGAGGACGTGCTCGAGACGCCCGAGTTCCGCACTCAGGCGGCCTTGCGCTGCCGGATCCTGGAACAGGCCGCGACCCTGGCCGGTCGTGCCCACCAGCAACGCTTCTACCACCGCGACCTGAAGGTCCGCAACCTGCTGGTGCAGGGCTTCCCCTCCCCGGACTGCCGGCTGTTCTGGATCGACTGCCCCCTCGGCGGCTTCTATTGGCTGGGCGGTGCGCACTTGGCCAGCGCCGACGTCGAGGACATGGGCAAGAGCCTCCGCCGGGTGGTCCTTCCCGAGGAGTGGGCGGCCTTCCGTCGGGCCTATGCGGCAGCCCGGTCGGCGCCGCTGAACAGACCGAACGCTCCGACCCAGCGCCAGCGGGCCTGAGCCCCTACCCACAGCCCTGAGGCGACCACCAGGCAGGCGCCGCAGCAAGGCCCGGGGCCAGATGGCAGGCCCGCGGGCAGCCGTGGACCCCTGGTGCGACCCCTCAGTCCTTGATCCCCGTCAGGTGCCGCTGCTTCCAGTTCCTCATCCACTCCACGTGGCCGTCGTAGAAGGTGTGATTGGCGCCATCGTTGTGCCGGCGCACGAAGCCGTTCTGGTTGGCGGAGGGCGGGTTCGGCATGGCGAGGTCGGCATTGGGGTCATACGTCCGTCCCGCGGCGCTGCAACCGCAGTCCAGGATGCGGTAGCAGGTATGGGGCCGGCCGCAGCCGTCGCTGATCACGATGGTCCCCGACGAGTCGGTGACCGTCGCATCGGCGCAGTCAAAAGGCCGGTTGCGGTTCTGGTAGTTGGCGCCGTAGCTGCTCCAGCGGAAGGGCGCCCAGCACCCCCCCCGGGTCATGGGGGGCGGGCCGCTCGGGCAGGCCATCACCTTGGCGTCATTGACATAGGTATAGATCAGCATCCACCAGGTCTGGCCCCCGGTGGTCGCGGCCCGTGGGGCCCCGTTCACCCAGTCGTCATTCGGGCCCGTGCCACCGGCCGTGTTGAGGCGCGGCATGCGCTCGGAGTTGTCCTGCCGGTACATGAACAGGGCCAGACCGACCTGCTTGAGGTTGCTGACGCAGGAGACGGACCGTGCCTTCTCCCGGGCCTTCGACAGCGCCGGCAGCAGCATGGCCGCCAGGATGGCGATGATCGCGATGACCACCAGCAGCTCGATCAGCGTGAACCCCCGTCGTCTCATGGCCAGCCCCCTTTCGATGAACCGACTCTCGGCCCACGGGCGCGACTACCCCCCGGCAGCACACGCCCTATGGGCCTAGTCTCACGGTACCCCTCGACGCAGCCGATGTCAATCCTGTTCAGGCCGGCTCTCCGACGCCCCCCTGGGGACGGGCTTGCACCGCCAGCGTGGCCGGGATACGGTTCGTTGGTATGCCCGGCGACGTCTGTCCGATGGTTGGACTAGGTGCTGGAGGCCCCCATGGACCCGATCCGTCTCGCACTGTTGACGCCACTGCTTCTCTCGGGGCTCTCGGCGGTGGCCGGACCGAATCTGTACCCTGACCCGTCCTTCGAGGGGTCGGGGGTCGCGGGGATGGCTCGCACGGGAGAGCGGGCTGGGTACCTGAAGGTTGCCGGCCGCGAGCACTGGAACTCGATCGGGGCTCAGGTGACCGTGGAGCCGTTCGCGCGTTACCGCATCACGGAGTGGGTCCGCGGGCGCGTCGGCGCAGGGACCTTCTTTGCCCCGTACGTGTATGGCTGGGACTCCTTCGAGTGGGCTTTCGCCGGCGGGCGGCCCCTGCAGGCGACCGCCGAGTGGGCCCACGTGGACCACACCTTCGTCACCCCCGAGACGAGTATCTACGTAGCGCCTCTGGCTTACATCGAAGCCGCAGACTGCGAGGCCTGGGTAGACGACATCGTGGTGGAGAAGATCGCCGAACCGGCCGCCGTCATGGCCGAGCTGCTCGCCAAGGCCACCCCGGATGACAATGACAAACGCCTCATCGTGCGCTGGCTGGCGCTCAAGGGAGACCTGGCCGCCGCGGAGAAGCTCATGCTGGCCAGCCAGGGCCTAACCCGGGCCGACGCCGCGACGGTCCTCGCCAAGGCGGTCCCGGACCCCGTCAAGCGCCGGCCCTACGTCGTGCAGATGGTGGCCTACGGCGGCCCCACCTATAACGACGGTATGAAGCGCTTCGCCGAGGTCACTGGCGACATGACTTCCCAGGAACGCTTCGCCATCGCCGTCGAGGCCATCCGGCTCAACCCCGGCGACGAGCGGACCGGCAGGGCCGTACAGGCCATCGCCGCCGGCAACACCGCCACCGACGCGCTGGCCACCGCCACCGAGGCCCTGACGCAGTGCCAGGCGCAGCTCACGGCGTTGCAGGAAGCCATCGCCGCGGTCCCGGCCGCTTCGCCGGCGGCCAAGGAACTGCAGGCGGCGACGGGCGCCTTGGCGCAGCAGAGGGCGGCCGTCCAGGCCCGTCAGGCGGCCTTGGGTACCTGCGAGATCTGGATCGCGCGCAAGGCCATCACCGCCGCCGACTATGCGATTGTCATCCCCGACCAGGCGTCGGGCCCGGAGCGCTACGCGGCCCGCGACTTGCGCTACCATCTCGAACTGGTGACCGGCCAGGTCTTCACCGTGCGCTCCGAGACCGAGAACGGCGAGGGCGCCGGGTTCTTCATCGGTCGGACCCGCAAGGCCACCGACGCGGGGGTGAAGTGCGACGGCCTGGGCCTCGAGGGTATCCACCTCAAGACCGCGGGGCCGTCGCTGGTACTGGCCGGCAACCAACGCGGCTGCTTGTACGCGGTCTACACCTTCCTCGAGGATAGCCTGGGTTGCCGCTGGTTCACGCCGGACTGCTCGACCTGGCCACGGCAGGGCACCCTGAACGTGCCCAGGCTCAACCGCCGCTACATCCCGCCGCTGGAGTTCCGCGCCGGCGACTACCCGGTGGCCCGCAACGGCGACTTCTGCGTCCGCCTCCGCCTGAACGGCAACAACCACCAGATGAGCGCCGAACAGGGCGGCCGCAAGGGCGTCCATAGCCTCGCCCACACGTTCGCCGCCCTCTGTCCCCCGGAGAGGTATTACGCCCAGCATCCGGAGTACTTCTCGCTGGTGGGCGGCAAGCGCCAGTCGGGTTACGCGCAGCTCTGCCTGACCAACCCCGAGGTCCTCAAGATCGTCACCGCCGGCGTGCGCCAGTGGATCCGGGACATGCCCGATATGAAGGTCTTCTCCGTGTCCCAGAACGACACCGATATGCACTGCGAGTGCCAGGCGTGCACCCGGGTCGCCGAAGAGGAAGGCAGCCAGATGGGGCCCGTGCTGCGCTTCGTGAACGCGGTGGCGGACGACATCGCCAAGGACTGCCCCGATGTGGCCATCGAGACCCTGGCCTACCAGTACACGCGCAAGCCGCCGAAGGTGACCGCGCCGAGGCCGAACGTCATCATCTGCCTGTGCAGCATCGAGTGCTGCTTCATCCACCCGCTGGGCGACGACCCCTTCAACCGGACCTTTGCCGACGACATCCGGGGGTGGAACCGCATCTGCCAGCGCCTGTGGATCTGGGACTACGTCATCAACTACGCCCACTCCATCTGCCCGTTCCCCAACCTGAAGGTCCTCAAGCCGAACATCGACTTCTTCCTGAAGAACGGCGTCAAGGGCATCTACGAGGAGTCCTGCTACTACACCAAGGGTTCGGAGCTTCAGGAACTACGCAACTATATCATTGCCAAGACTTTGTGGGATCCTGAGTACGGTACCGGGAAGGCCATCGAGGAGTTCTGCGCGGCCTACTACGGAGCGGCGGCGGGCCCCATCCGCGAGTACCTGGAGCTTATCCACCGTTCGGTGCAGGAGGCGCCTGCCCTGCACGTGCAGATCTACACTCACCCCGCGCAGTATGTCTTCCCCGAGGTCGTGGCCCGGGCCGGTGCGCTTTTCGACCAGGCCGAGGCCGCGGTGGCGGCGGACCCGGTGCGCCTCCACCGGGTGCAGGTGGCGCGGCTGCCCGTCCTGTATGCGCGGGTTGTCCTGGGCACGTCGGGGGCCTTCGTGGAGCGCGACGGCAAGCTGGTGCAGAAGGAGGGTCAGGACGTCGGCGCCGCGGTGGACCGCTTCGCGACGATCGCGCGGGCCGAGGAAGTGACGCACCTGCGCGAGGGGCCTGCGGGCCTGGACGCCTGGCTTGACTCGGTGCCGCGCAGCCCCCAGGCGATGCCCATCGAGTCCATCCGCAACGAGGTGCTGCGGGCTGACGTGCTGCCCGCCATGGGCGGCCGGCTCTTCCGCCTGACCTACCTGCCCACGCAGCGGCAATGGCTGCGCCTCGGGGGCAGCGAGCAGGCCCTCTCTCCGGGCGACGGCGGCTACGAGGAGTACACGGGGGGCGGCTACCGCAGCCCAGGCTGGTCCGAGCCCTATACGGTCACCCAGCGGACCGAGCGCAGCATCACGGTCGCCGCGACCCTGCGCAGCGGCCTGCGCCTCACACGGACCTACGAACTGGACCCCGCGCGGGCCCTGCTGAGCATCACCTCGACCCTGACCAACGCCAGCCAGCAACCGCTCACCGCCAGTCTGCGCAGCCACCCGGAGATAGCCGTGGCATCCACCGAGAAGGCCCACGTCGTCATCTCGGCGGCCGGCGGCCAACAGACTACCATCAGCCTGGCGAACCCCAAGGACCCGAACGCCGAGCGCAACCAATGGCTGCGTGACACCGACATGCCGGATGGGCAGTGGGTGGTGGTGGATGAGGCCGCCGGGCTGGCCCTGGCCAATCGGTTCGAGCGCCAGGACGTGGCCCAGGCACTCCTGAACCACTCCGGCCAGCAGGCCCGCGTCAACCTGGAGCTGTTCGGCCCGGAGACCGCCCTGCAGCCGGGGCAGAGCGTCACCCTGCGGCAGGGCTTCGAGGTGATCAAGCCGTAGCGACGCTTGGTGATGCAACGTCTGCGCCGTTGCGGTAAGCTCCCGGCCAAGCCGGGGACGCCTGGAGGGCGGGTTCTCCGTAACCCGCCGCCGGGCTGCGGAGATCCCGGCCTCCAGACCGCTGGGAGCTTCTGACGGTTTGGGGCGGAGCTTCGCTGGTCTGGCTGATGCGCGGGCGCAACGCCCTGGTAGGGCCTGCCCCGTCGGGAGAAGATCGGGCAGTGGCGGGAGCCGTCCCCCCCACCCAATCGTCGCCCGACCGCCACAAGGACGGTCGCGGCGGGAACTGAGGACGTCGTGAGTGGTTCAGGCTAGCACCGACGGGCGGACCGGGCCGGCCCGATCGCCTGCCGGGCAAGGCTTCGTCGGGACCAGGGGAATGCCGGTGGAGGTGAGGCCATGGCTGGACTCGGCGTGCTGGACCTCTCGATCATCG
>Ga0172371_10014653_pt1 | contig 10081 bp, 9 predicted proteins | sample Lak12m_FD_114543 | JGI IMG/M metagenome (GOLD analysis project Ga0172371, IMG submission 114543) | Freshwater microbial communities from Kabuno Bay, South-Kivu, Congo - kab_022012_12m | ecosystem: Environmental > Aquatic > Freshwater > Lake | place: Democratic Republic of the Congo: South-Kivu... | reverse complement strand
TTGATATGGTGTTTCGCTTCCACCATTGCCCAATACATCCACTTGAGCGTATTGAATAAATGCGGGTTGTCTACCCGAATTAAATATTTTCAATGAAAACGATAACGGCTCGTTTGCTCGCACAGCGCTTGCCGAGTTATATAGGGGCGAATCGACTATTTGTAAATAGGGTCCAGCAAAATAACTATAATAGAGCGAAAGAAGCGAGATCACCAAGCCCACTATAGCAACCCCACGAGCTAGATTATCAGCCATATTTTTGTTTTAACTTCATAATTTTTAAAACTGCCTTAAATGGTTTCTTGTGGCTATTTTTGCAATTAGTTTAATTTCTTAATTTCTTTTAGTTTTTCTAACTTACTTTTGTATTTAATTCTTTAAAACCCATACCCCCTATACGTTATGTAGATTTAGAAATTTGTGTGGGCGGAGTAATACGGATTTATAACCTGATATTCTAAAACAACTCATGGACAAATCTAGCGCTCCCACTTATATTGACTTGTTTGCGGGTTGTGGTGGGCTTTCCCTCGGGCTCTACAAATCAGGGTGGGCGGGTCTTTTTGCGATTGAAAAAAATGAAATGGCGTTTGAGACATTAAAGCATAACTTAGTGGATAAAAACGATCATTTCTCGTGGCCAGACTGGCTTCCAAAACAAGCACTAGACATAAATTACGTTCTAAGAAAATATAGGTCTCAACTTGAAGGTATGGCTGGCAAAGTTGATATGGTTGCAGGCGGTCCGCCCTGTCAGGGGTTTTCATTTGCGGGAAAAAGAAGAGAACACGATGAACGAAATTCGCTAGTTGATTCTTATCTAAAGTTTATTCAAATTATTAAGCCTCGCGTAGTATTTTTCGAAAACGTTAGGGGGTTTACGGTGCCATTCAAAAAAAATAGTCTGGGCGTCGGAAAAGCATATTCAGAAATTGTCTCAAAAAAGCTTACCAAATTAAACTATAATGTTCATGGCGAAATTATGAATTTTGCTAATTATGGTGTTCCTCAAAATAGGGAGAGGTATATTCTCATAGGCGTTATGGGGGATGAGCCTGAGAAGTTTTTTTCCCAAGTAAAAAACAAAAAAGCCAACTTTCTTGAAACTTTGGGGTTGTATAGACGGACTCCGGTGGGCAGCGCGCTATCAGATTTAGAAAGAATCCACGGTGAACGACCATCGACCGAATTTGCTGGGTTTTCGGAGGGGGTATACTCAAAACCAAGATCTGGTTACCAACGATTATTGCGTTCGTCTGTAGACAGTGATTATCCAGATAGCCATCGTTTTGCTAATCACAATCCCGAGACGATTCGTCGTTTTAGCATGTTTATAACTGCAAGTGAAACCGGAAACAGACGGTTTAAATCGCTTAAAAAGCGGCTAAATATAAAAAAAAGTTGTATCCGCGTGTTAAACCGGTTAAAACCTGCTCCGACACTAACGTGTCTTCCAGATGATTATGTTCATTATTCGGAGTCAAGAATTCTTACTGTTCGGGAGTATGCCAGGCTGCAGTCCTTTGACGATTGGTTTGAATTCAGGGGTAAATACACCACTGGCGGATTCAGAAGACTTGTGGAAGTTCCAAGATATACCCAGATAGGAAATGCAATCCCCCCCCTGTTTGGTCAACAGGCGGGCAATGCATTAGAGGTTGCTTACAATGGCTGAAAAATTGACTTTTAAAATAAGCTCCGGCTTAAAGAGTATAATCGGCAAAGAACTTATTACAGACGATCTTATAGCTGTATTTGAACTTGTTAAAAATTCATATGATGCGGGTGCAAAGAATGTAAGAATAGTATTTGAGAACATTAAGAATGCACATGGCGAAAATAAAGCTAAAATTAATATATTTGATGATGGACGGGGAATGTCTCGAAACGATATAGTAGAAAAATGGCTGTTCGTAGGTTATTCTGATAAGAAATATTCAGAAAAAGAACTAAGTAAAAAATCAAAATTGAAAAATAAGAGGATATTTGCAGGCGCAAAAGGAATTGGCAGGTTTTCCTGCGATAAGCTTGGTTCAAAATTAGCTTTATATAGCAAAACACACAACGAACGTCTAGTTAACTTTCTAGGAATTAACTGGAAAGATTTTGATATAGATCAGAAAAACGAGTTTCGTTTTGTACATGCAAATTATGATCGCATAGATATTCCAACGTTTATGTTGGAATCCAAAATAAAAGATTTTAGCCAGGGAACGTTATTGGAGGTTTCTAATCTCAACGAACGATGGGATTATGATAAATTAATACGTTTAAAGAGACACCTCCAACGCCTTATAAACCCGGATCCTGATGCAAAGTCAGATTTTACTATTTACATTCACGCTCCGGAGTTTGTCGGAGAAGATTCAGATATAGCTCCTGATAAGGAATTTAACCGTGTAAATGGGCTAGTAAAAAACGTTCTTTTTGAGAAACTCAACATAAAGACATCTCAGATAACATGCTCCATTGACGAATCAGGGCAAATATTGAAAACAAGCCTCGTTGACAAGGGAGTTTTTATTTTTAGCATAGACGAAGCCAACCCATTTACTCATTTAAAAAATATTAAAATTGCTGTTTTTTACTTGGATAAAGAAGCAAAAAAATCGTTTACAAAAATAATGGGAATTCCTCTGGTTCAATACGGTTCAATTTTCCTCTACAAAAATGGTTTTAGGATACATCCGTATGGCGACCTCAAAGATGATTGGTTAGGTTTAGATAGAAGAAAAGCGCAGGGTTATAAAAGATTTTTTTCAACCCGAGAATTATTGGGCCGCGTTGAAATTCTTGGTTACCAGCCGGATTTTGTCGAAACCTCTAGTCGTATTTCCGGAATTGTAAAAAGTAGTGCGTTTATCGAGCTAACCGAACTAGTAAGAGATAAAGTTGTTCGGAGATTAGAGAGATATGTAATAGATGCCCTTAACTGGGAAGAGATACCCGAAGGTACCGAGCCGCTGGATGAGATAAAAATAGGCATAGTCTCATATATAGAAAAATTGACTGGACGGGCGGCACATTCATCGATTGATTTTAATCCAGATTTTATAAAAATAATAAAAAAGAAGAATATCGATAAGCTCCCTGAACTAATCAAAAATATGGAGTCAATCGAGTCTAAGATCAAATCTCCCAAACTAAAGAAACAAATTAACATCGAGTTGAAAGCGCTTAGATACGCATCTCTTTCGATAAAGAAAGAAATTGTTGAGAAAGAAAAGGAAATAATATTTCTTTCCGATTCAAATCCAGCTACACTTGAATTTAAAGGTGCCGCGCACACAATCGGAATTTATGCAAATGCTATAAATTTGGCTGTAACGGAATCCATGCATTTAGTAGGAAAACAGAGCGCATCAAATGCCAATCTAATTGAACAATTAGAGAAAATTAAGTTTTTTGCGGATAAAATAACGGCACTTACAAAACTAGTTATGCGCGCAAATTTTGATCTTGAATCTATGAAAATAAAGAGTGATTTAGTAGATTTTATTGCTCAGTATATAACCAATGTTTCGAAAGTATACGACAAGGATATCAAAATATCGGTTAAAACAAGTGGTTCTTCTCTAGATACGTCATTTAGGCCCATCGAGGTATCAATCATTCTTGATAATTTCATAAGTAACTCTAGGAAAGCTAGTTCAAAACGCATATTATTTGAATTTAAACAACAAAAGCATCTCCTGACGATGAGGGTCTATGACGATGGAATTGGCGTAAAGAAAGCCGTTGATCTTTTCAAGGTTGGTTTTTCTACCCCCGGTGGCTCTGGCATGGGGCTATACCATATTTCCAAGATATTAAGTTCTACGCGTGGTACCGTTAAATATTTGGGAAATAACATCGAAAAAGGCTACCCTGGCGCCTGTTTTGAGGTATCTTTCAATGGCTAAAACACTCAATATTCTGTGGATTGATGATGACCAGGGCGCAATAGCGAGAATACAGGAAAATATCATATCTTATTGCGATGCGCAAAGCATCACACCGGATATTAAACACATCGAGGGTGGAACAGAACTGCCTAATTCTGATGCATTGGAAAAAATGGATATGCTCGTTATTGACTATAAGTTGGATGGTGAAAATGGCGCCAAACTTATAGTGAGGGTTCGTGAAAGTTCGTGTGTGGCAGATATCCTTCTTTATTCGGAAAACCCAGATAATCTCAAGTCCATTGATTCGAAATTAGGTCATTATGGAACCGTGGAAATTGTCGTTGGTCGTGCCAAAATAGAACAGAAATTGCTTGAAATGATCAATAAAAATCTTAACAAATTTGGCAATATCGTTACGATAAGAGGACTAATACTATCTGAATTTGTAAATTTGGAATCCGAATTAAATCATTTTCTATCCGCGTATTATAAGGTCTCCAAAAATAAACGCAAAGAATTTGAAACCCAGTTTTTGGAAAATCGTCATCTCGGTTTTTTTACAAAGAGGGATGTCCTGATTTTAATTCAAAAGCAATCTACGGGGGAGTTATCTAAAAAACTAAAAGAACTTAGCAAAGATTTAGATCATCTGAATGAAATGAGAAATAAAATTGCACATTGTAAAGAAGATGGCCCAAATCAATTATCTGATGGGGCGAGAGCACCTCTGGTATTAACGCGCGAGGTGATGTTAGACCTGAGAGTAAATATCAAAAAATGCACTATCAAACTTGGTGCATGTTGTAAACTCCTTGTTTAATGTTACAATCTTATCTGTCGATTTTCGTCACTTTAACTCTAAAAGTTATTTCGTCGCCAGTGTCTCTGAGCTTCTTAAGTGTGACCTTGTCGAATCTTGGCCGTTCCTTTTTCGCCGTCTTTCCCAACTCCATCGTGGCGTGACACCCGCAGAAGCCTGGCGCGTGCGCTTCGATTGAGAAAAGCTCGATTTCCTTTATTTCCCCTGGTTTGAACATCATACATTCACCTCCAACCCCGTCGGTTGGAAGGAGCCAGCCATAAAGATTAGGTCGTGCGTTTTTATACCTGCGTAGGGTAGGATTCCACTCATTCCGGTGGATGAATGACCGATACCGTCTCGAAGAGGAAAAGAAGCGAAATAATGTCCAAAATCAGGGGCAGGGACACCACTCCCGAACTGATGGTGCGCAAAGCCCTCCGGAAAATAGGGCATCGCTACCGGCTCCAATACGGCAAGCACAGGATAGACATCGCCTTCCCGGCTGAGCGCGTCGCCGTTTTCGTGGACGGCTGCTTCTGGCACAGGTGCCCGGAACACTGCAAGATGCCCAAAAGCAACGTGGCTTTTTGGAAAAGAAAGATAAATGGCAACGCCAAAAGGGATAAACGCGAAACATCCGCGTTGAAAAAGGAAGGCTGGAAGGTCGTCCGCATCTGGGAACATGACATTAGAAAGCGCCCCTGGAAGGCGCTGAATCGCATAAGAAAAAGTCTTGAATGAGGGGGTGGCGTCGTGGCACTTGGAAAAAACAAGGGGCATAGGTACGAGGACAAAATCTTCGCGCTGCTCGAAAAGCTCGGGCTTATGCACCCTGGCACAACACCTGATGGGATGGCGGGAGGCGTGGACGCGGTTTTCTGCCATCTTGGCAAACCCTACGACCTCGAATTGAAGAACGGACTGGGCGCCGACTATGGCCAGAAGAAGTTCAAATGGACCGAAAAGGACGGTTGGGGATGGTCCGAAGACGACGACGTGACCCGTTTTTTCACTGACATCGGCGCGCTCACCTACGTTCAAAAGAAGAGAATAACGCCCAACAGATATTCGAAAGACAAGGACAAGATAACCTACAAGGACGCCGCGGAGGACCAGAAAGCCTTCGAGGACCGAACGTTCATCGTGAAAGCGGAAGCCCTTTGGAGATATTATTCCGAGAAGGGCATCCACTACATACAGGTCGGCTCGGGCTACGGTTTCTATCATCTTGACAAGGACGTTGCCGGGCTGGGAACCCCGCAGTTCGACTGCGATTTCATCCTCCGTTTCAGGGCCAAATATCACGACCGGGTCGACCGCCAGCGCGGCACGCTGGCGCCCACACCCTGGAATTACAGCTTTTTCGCCGTTCTCAAGGTGAAGGGCAAGCCTAAGAGGTCGAAATACAACCTCGAAAAGACCAAAGACCAGGAACGCCCGCCGATCAAGCCTTAATCCTTCGATTTCCTTCCGAAAGGATCGCCTTCCTTGTAATTGAAGGCGTGCTTCCTCACATGGCTTATCATAGCCATTGTTTCGACGTTTGGTTCGGTTTTTTCCCTGTCCGTTTCAAGAATGGATTCCCCTAGCGCCTTTGCCATGAGCGGCGGCACGGCATTTCCTATCTGCCGCCACTGTTGTGAAACCGTTCCTTCGAATACGAAATCGTTGGGAAAGCTCTGAATGGCAGCGGCTTCCCTCGCGGTGATGAACCGGTGTTCGGTAGGGTGATAATACGAGTATCGGCCCGTCATTATTGTGGGGGAAGGCTCTTTTCTGTCAAGCCGCTGATATTTTGTCTGCCTAAACCTTCCTTCGTCTATCGTTTTCCAATTCACGCCCATTTTCAGTTCCTTGGGAAGATAGGCTTCTTCATCTTCTTCGTATCTTATCCCGCAGCCTTCGGGGATGCGCTTGATTCTTGCAAAATCGGTCTCGTCAAGAACCTTGGCGGCTTCCACGTCGTGGTTGTAGATTTCGCCGTCCGATGATGTCAGGTCTCGAAGTGCGTCGCCAACCGTTCTGGCTGGCAGTCCCTTGCCGTCGTATGCCTGTTCCGGCCAATTGACGGCATATCCTTTCCTGTTGCCCAAAAAGATGGTCCTTCTGCGCCTTTCCGGCACACCGTAGTGGCTTGAGGTAAGCACCCTCGGCTCAAGCCCATAGCCGAGCTTGCCGAATTCGTTGATTATTCCGTCCACGATCGCCTGGTTCTTCCTCCCTACCATGCCGGTGACGTTTTCCAGAAGAACATAATCTGATTTTATTTCGGCAACGATGCGCACGAATTCCTTGAACAGGAAGTTCCGCGGGTCGTTTGGGTCCCCTTTGCCGACCGTGGACATGCCCTGGCAGGGCGGACCGCCGCAAACGAGACGGATTTTCTTGTCGCCTAGCAACTCCCTTAATTTTTCAGGTGTGAGCTTGGCGATGTCCCCGTCGAAAGCAGCAGCTTCCGGGTGGTTCCTTTTGAACGTCTTTATCGCTATCTTGTCGAAATCAACGCCAAGGGCGCAGGTCATCCCAGCCATTTCCAAACCCTTGGAAAGCCCGCCCGCGCCCGAGAATAGATCCACGAAATAGAACTTGCCGCCGTTGCTTCCGCGGGGCTTTATCATGGATTTCTCAGCCATCCAGGCAATAGTGATGTTCCGGACAAGGTCGGCATCGCTCTCCCCCATTTTGTGGCGGAGGGTGTCTATTATGTCCCACTGTTCGTCAGTAAAGACTACCTGGATTTTCTTAGTCATGTGTCAAATCTGACACACGATAATATATAAAGATTTCCGCAGTGGGATGCCGGTGTCTTGCTGTGTTTTTGTGATTAAAACAAACGCAAAATAGATATAAATTAGAGAGTAAAATGTCTTGTATTGTCCATATGAAGTTGATTTTTGGTGAAAACTAAGAAAGTAAAATTTCGGAATTCAGATAAAGGCAAAAAGCTAAAGAAAATAATAGATATTTGGTCAAAGGATATGTTAAAGAGCGGACTTATTAGTGGTGATCTTAACAATGCAAATTTTGTTTTTGGAATTGCAAATCTAAAAATGCTATCTAAATCAAGTTCAATCAAGCTCAAAAATGGCTTCTTGGTGCGCTCGCCCAACAGGTTCGAAAGAGCCAGTCTAAAATATCGTAATCACAAGGATGTTGATTGTCTACTAGAGTATAGCTCGCAAATCGACGATGTGCCCGCCAAAACACTTGGTCAACCATCAGACGAACCCTCTTTCTGGTGTGATTTCTTGGGATTTGCCCTTGTGACGTTTGAAATTAAAAAGAAAGGCGTATTCTTTCCTTTTTCCACTTCATATCGGCCCTATGCAACCACAAAGATCCATTTTTGCGTTATAAGAGACCCGGTATTAAGCGCATGCCCACCTTTTTTTGATTATTATCTTTGGGACAGCGTAGTTGATCATTCCAAGAGAGTGACTCAGGAAAGTAAAGAAACGATGCCACTATCCGTTGTAGAGGAAAGTGAGGTTCTGGCGTTTTCTGAATATTTAGACAAGCTAATTCATTTATGTAAATCTAGCCGTTTTCAGGTTGCAATTCGTAGGTACATGTTTTCAAAGATACCGTATTCATCTAACCGTCTAATTGACGGTGTTATTGCACTAGAAGCCCTATTAGGCGACGATGCATTATCAACCGGTTCGATTACTTATAAACTATCTATGCGTACTGCTGCTTTACTAGGTGCATCTGAAGATGAAAAACAAACAATTGTTCAATTTATCAAAAAAATATATGGTGCGAGATCAGAACTTGTTCACGGAGCTACCCATAAAAACATTGGCCCAAACTTAATTTGGTTGGAAAAGAATAAGCCTAATTACTTGATTGAAGTATTTAACATTGTAGAGTCACTTATAAGGTTGGCGGTAGAGCAGAACATTGAAAACTTATCAAAGCATGCGGACAGCAAACTGTTGAAGTAGACCTAGGTGTCCGTGCCCGGGCACATATCGAGATTTTCAGAAGAGCAAGAAGAAAAATGATTAAGAACTGATTTTTCTTTCTCTCGCAAATTTGATATTCTCTAGCTGTCGTTCTGCATTCTCGATGAGTTCGTCATATGTGATTATTCTTAGATGCGGTCTAAGATGAAAATTCCATTCCTTAATCAATGTAATTTCATCTTTAGGGAGATTATAGCCCATAACAATTATGCCTAATGATTTCTGTACTTTATATGTGCCTTCTTCGGCTAAAGATGAATATATATCTGTCTTTCGTAGATATTGGATCAGCTGATTTATTCCATCCGCCATGTCCTTAGTTATTTTTAATCTGCTAGTCTCCCTTGTTTTCTCGAATAGGGGTATGTTTGGGCTTTTAAATTCAAAAATCTTGTCTTGTTTCAATTCGGTTTGAACATGGAGATCTATACCGCCTTGATTATCAGTTCTCTGTTCCTTTGCTTTAACTTCACAGTCGATCCCAAGTAACCAACGATGCCCAGACAGTATTTTCTTGACCTCATTTTCATTACGAACATCATTGTTTTTGCTATTTACAACAGCTGTGCGTAAATCATTTAGATTGTTCTGATAGGCTTCAATATTATCTACCAACTCTTGAGCTAGTTTGATAATACGTTCCTTGTTTTCTAGTTGAAGTTCTATGTTCTCTTTCTTTAACTGCATCTCTGCAAGATCCTTTGTTAGTTTTTCGATTTGAAATTTATATTCGTCTACAACATCTTGAGTTATCTCGACACGTTTGCCTAAATACTTTTCACTAAGTTTCTTTATCTGTGCGGATATCCTTTTTAGCCAAGCGTCTATATCTATCTTTTTAGGAATCCAAATGCCGGGTCTATGCTGCCCAAAGCCGCTTGATGTTCTAACTCGTATGCCCTCATTACCTTGAAGTGTTTTTTCAGCAGATACACGCGTAACATGCATTCCTCCGGGTGTATTTTCTAGTGTTTCTTCCGCTTCAATTTCCGTAGAATGTTGGAGTTTTTGAAACTTAGATCCATCGATATTCGGCATCAAATCCCCACATTTAATTGCTTTTAAGACACTATTTAATCCTATCAGTTTTGAAGATGATTTTTTCAAACCCCAAACTCCCCCGTCTCCACCCATTCCGCTTTTACCAAGCACCACCAATCCTGTGCCAAACCAGAAAACAGATATTCGTACGGCAACCACCCGTAGCCTTTCTCGCCCCATCCCTCGCCCCAACTATTCCTAATCAAGAAGGCACCAACATACTTACCAATCTCAAGCGCGTCGTCGTATCCAACGCAAAGAACAGCGTGCCCTCCAACCACGCGCTCGCTCTCGCTTGGGAATGGGATTTTGCCATCGTTCGCGCGCTCAATCGACTCATAAACTTGAAATCCAAACATTATCGGCAAGCCTTGCGCGAGGGT
>Ga0172371_10014652_pt1 | contig 10081 bp, 10 predicted proteins | sample Lak12m_FD_114543 | JGI IMG/M metagenome (GOLD analysis project Ga0172371, IMG submission 114543) | Freshwater microbial communities from Kabuno Bay, South-Kivu, Congo - kab_022012_12m | ecosystem: Environmental > Aquatic > Freshwater > Lake | place: Democratic Republic of the Congo: South-Kivu... | reverse complement strand
TTAAGGAGTTGGTTCTGAGTTCGAGTCTCAGTGAGGGCACAACAGTTTAATTCTAAGTAATTTTAACCTAAATAGAGTTCGCCCCGTGATAAACACGGGGCGCCAGGTGTTCATCACCTGGCGAGTCTCAGTGAGGGCACTTTTTTATTTCAGCAAATATGCTTGACAAAGGTGGTTGTTTAATGATATAATAAATATATAGGGTAAAACATATGAAAATAACTTATATTAAAACATTAAGTATATTATTAGCTGTTTTTGCAGTAGTAATTCTGTTTTTACTTGCGCCTCAAACAACAAACGCACAATACTATGGTGATTGTACATACCATGCTTACAAGCTTTGCGTAGGGAATGTTGTTTATTGGTTTTCTAGTTGTCAGCAACAGCAAGATATTTATTCTGTATGCCCAAGCAATTTAGTTTGCCAATACGGTAATTGTGTTGTAGCTCCAGTAGTTCCAGTTGATCCAATTCAACCTATTAATTCAAATTATAATCCATACTTTAGAACAGCTTGTTATGGCAACTCAATACACTGGTTTGACTCATTGGGAGCTGAAAGCGGATTATATAGAAGCTGTATTGACCGCAATAGTTGTACATTAGATAGATGTACGGCTTCTGGGTGTTCTAACACATTAAAATGTGATGGATCTACTTGTGCTCAAGGAACAAATGACTACAATACACATTGCGCGCCAACACAGCCAGTGGTTCCTGCAACTCCAGTAGTCCCGGCAACGCCTGCAACAACAGAACAAGCCACACCAGCACAAACAACTCCTGGAGATCAAACTCAATCAGACAATCAAGTACAGCCCGATAATCAAGTACAATCACAAGATGCCGCCGCTACAGCAGCCATTTCTGCTCCAGCTTCTAAAGGATTGAAATCTATTAAATGGTATGTATGGGTAATTATAGGTATTATATTGTTATTTCTTTTTATTGGAATATTTAAGAAGTTCTCATCTGAAACATAAGGCATAAAAGCAAAAAAAGACCTGTGCAAATGCGCAGGTCTTTTTTATTGACAAATGCAAAATATTGTGTAATATGATAAGTGTTTACGAACATTGAAAATAAGGAGGATTATGACACACCAAGAAAGGTGCAGTTGGGCACAAGAAAGCAAGCAAAGAATACTTGACGTTTGTAATTTGCTATTAAGTAGAAAAAAACAGGTACCTCAAAGACAAATAGCTAAACTGGCTACTATCCGGGAGGGTCTTTTGAGCTCATACTGCGCAAAATACCCAGAAGTAGAGCAGGCTGTTGCAAAAGTACGAAGAGTGTCTTCGTACGAAAAAGCAAAAGCAAGGCTATTTGAGGCAATAAATTACTTCAAGGAAAAGGGACAAAAAGTAACCAAGAAACAAGTTCGCAGAAAAGCACGTGTTCCACGAGTTACAGCTTATCGCTGTTACCATCTTTGCCCATCCCTTAGACGGGCTTACCTTGAAATTAAGCCAGAAAACGTATATGAAAGGTGCGATCGTCTTATCAATAATGCGCTGGAACGAAATATTGCTATAAGAAGGAGCCATGCTCTTGCAAACGGAATTAGTTCAACTTCCTTTTATGCAAGACGCAATAGGGATCGTCCCACGCGCGATAGAATACAAAAACTGCGTAATATAGCAAGTAGCGTTTCAAAGATAGTAATTGTTGCGCACTATCTTCGTGGGCGTGGTGAAACTGTTGGGCAATACGAATTTGCCTTTTTAGCGCGAATGTCGCCAGACGCTTTATGGCATTACCTTCATAAAAAAGATGACGGTGTGCGCAAAATAGTTCATGGCACTATTAAAGAAAGAACACGAAGAAAAACAGCTGAATGGAAAAAACTGCGCACCATAAGGCTAGAAGTCTATCGAAGGGAAATAGCCGAACTTGTCAAAAACTCAAAACTTGTGGCTGAAATATTAAGTCGAGCCGCATAAATAATAACCTGTGCAAATGCGCAGGTCTTTTTTTATATATGGTTTTGTATTACAATAGCAATATATGATTGGCGTATTTGATTCTGGTGTAGGAGGGTTAACTGTTGTAAAAGAAATTTTTAAACATTTGCCCGAATGCCAAATAGTTTATTTTGGAGATACCGCAAGACTACCTTATGGAACAAAAGGCGAAGCTTTTGTTAAAAAATATTCAGAAAAAATTACTGATTGGCTTTTAGATAAAGAAGTTAATGTTGTTATAATTGCTTGCAATACTTCCTCGGCCTGGGCAACTGAATATTTAAAAAAACAATTTCCCAAAACTCATATTTTTGAAATGATAGGTCCTGCTGTAAGAGAAGCCTTAAATACAACAAAAAACAATAAAATAGGAATAATTGGAACTCCTGGAACAATAAAAAGCCAAGCTTATAATAAACTTTTTGATCACTTAACGCGCCACTGGGAGCCACAAATAAAAATTTATAGCCAAGCGTGTCCTTTATTTGTGCCAATGGTTGAAGAGGGTATGGTAGATGAAGAAATAACAGAAAAAGTAATTGAAAAATATTTAAAACCAATAAAAGAAAAAGGGATTGACACGTTAATTTTAGGATGCACGCATTATCCCTTATTAAAAGATGCCATTGAAAAGTTTGCAGGATCCAATATAGCTGTAATAAATCCCGCCGAGGCATTAGCAAAAGAACTTAAAAATTATTTTAAACAAAATAAGGATATAGAAGCTAAGGCAAAAAAGGGAAGTGACCATAAATTCTATTTTTCTGATGAACCATATAATTTAGAAAAAATAAGCCATTTGTGTTTTAATAAAAAAATAAATCCTACAGTAAATGATCCCTTCATATAAAAACAAAAAGGTTTTAGTAATGGGTTTGGGCCTACACGGAGGCGGAGTAGATGTTGCAAAATTCTTTTATAAACAAGGAGCTCAAGTTTTGGTTACAGATCTAAAACCAGCAGAAAAATTAACTGAATCATTAACTAAATTAAAAACCTTTAAAAAAATTAAATACATCTTGGGAAGGCACGAGGAAGCAGATTTTTTGTGGGCAGATTTAATTGTAAAAAACCCAGACGTACCAAGCACTTCGCCATATTTAGAAATTGCACGCAAAAATAATATTCCCATAGAAACTGATATAACATTATTTTTTAAATTATCTAAAGCGTTTATAATTGGAGTTACAGGCACAAAAGGAAAAAGTACTACAAGTTCACTTATTTATCATGTTATAAAAAGCAAATTCAAAAGAACATTTTTAGCAGGAAATATTGGTTTATCACCATTGGCGCTTTTGCCAAAAATAAAAAAGGGGGACATGGTTGTTTTAGAGCTTTCAAGTTTTGGCCTTGAAGATCTTACTCAAAGCCCGCAAATTGCAGTTATAACAAATATACATCCAGATCATTTAAATAGATACGCTAGCATGCAAGAATATGTTGAAGCTAAAAAACTTATTTTTAAATTTCAAGGCAAAAAAGATGCTTTGGTGCTAAATAGCGAAGATTCTATTGTGCGACAAATGGCTAAAGATGCGATTGTCAAGATTCACTTTTTTTCAGACCCAGAAAAAACTAATATACCTGCATCAATAGAAGTTGCAAAAATTTTAAAAATTCCACAAAAAACCATAGATAAAGCGCTAAAAACATTTAAAGGAATACATAGTAGACAAGAGCTGGTCAAAGAAGTGAACGGAGTAAAATACATAAACGATACAACGGCCACCATACCTGAAGCTGTTGTCTTGGCCATAAACAACTTTTCAAGCAAGTACCCAAAATCAAACATATTTGTAATTTGTGGTGGAGTATATAAAGGAGTTAATTATTCTGAATTTGCAAAAAAAGTAATTGAAGAAAATGTACGCTTAATAATAATTCCAGGATCTGCCTCTGAAAAAATGAAAGAGGCTTTGCCAGGATATTTAAACATTTTTGATGCTAGCTCAATGCAAGAGGCCGTGCAAATTGGCCACAAATTGGCAAAAGCGGGGGATGTGGTTATTCTTTCTCCAGCTGCTTCTAGCTTTAATATGTTTAAAAATGAGTTTGACAGGGGTGGTCAATTTATTAAATATGTTAATGAGCTAAGAAATAATGAAGCAACGCTTTGATTATTTTTTGTTTTTTCTTGTTGCGGGAATAATTGCATTTGGTTTTTTATTTTTCTCTGGACTTTCTGTTCCCACTTCCATGAAAAATGTTGGCGAGCCAAATTATTATTTGTGGCGCCAATTTTTTCTTGGAATACTTCCTGCTATTATTTGCGGAATAATTGCATATAAAATTCCTTTAGAATTTTTAAGAAAAAACGCGCTTTTTTTAGTGTCTGCAAATATTGTAGCTCTTTTCATGGTTTTCCTACCTTTTATTGGCATTGAAGCAAAGGGAGCTTCTAGGTGGCTAAATCTTGGATTTTTTTCAATACAACCGTCTGAATTTCTAAAAATAACAGCTATATTGTATCTATCAGCATGGGTTTGCTCAAAAATCCCAGAACATGACAGCGCAAAATCAAAAGCAACAACATCAAATAAAAAAAACTTTGTTCACACCTTTCTTCCTTTTGTTGCTTTTTTGGCCTTAATTTTTACTGCCCTTTTCTTACAGAGAGATGCAAGCACTCTTGGAATAATAGCAATAACGCTTTTGGTAATTTATTTTTCATCTAAAACTCCACTTTGGCACTCTTTAACAATATTTTTTGGAGGATTGGCCTTTCTAGTATTTTTAGTTATTTTTGAATCATATAGATTAGACCGTTGGCTTACTCTTTTAAACCCCGATGCTGATCCTCTTGGGGTTGGATTCCAAATAAAACAAGCTTTGATAGCTTTGGGCTCTGGAGGAATTTTAGGAAAAGGGCTGGGTTTGTCAGTACAAAAATTTGGATTTTTGCCAGAATCTATGACAGATTCTATTTTTGCAGTATTTGGTGAAGAACTAGGAATAATTGGATGCATTGCTTTAATTTGCGCTTTTGTTTTATTTTTTTGGCGTGGAATAAAAATTGCAAAAACAGATCGCTTTTCTAAAATGGTAGCTACAGGAATAGTTTTTTGGATAACATTGCAAGCTTTTATTAATATATCTTCTTCTATTGGAATTTTTCCGTTAACTGGAATTCCTTTGCCGTTTTTTTCTTATGGAGGATCACACCTTATGGTAGAGTTAATAGGCGTGGGCCTACTTTTAAAAATATCTAAAACCTGATAGAATACAATAATATTATGAGAATAGTTTTTACTGGTGGTGGAACTATGGGGCATATTTATCCTTTAGTTTCCATTGCTCGCGAAATAGAAAGGTTATACCCTGAAACAGTTAGAAAAACTCCGTTAGAATTGCATTATATAGGTCCAAAAGATGACCTTGCTATTTCTTTACTTTCATACGAAGAATTTAAAATAAAAACTATAAGCGCTGGTAAAATAAGAAGATATTTTTCTTTGCAAAACATAATTGATATTTTTATAAAAACTCCTTTTAGCATATTACAAAGCTTTTTTTACTTAATACTTATAAGTCCAAGTTTAGTTTTATCTAAAGGTGGACCAGGAGCTTTTGCAGTTACTTTTGTAGCTCGCATTTTACGAATTCCTGTATTTTTACACGAATCTGATATTGTGCCAGGCCTTTCAAATCAAAAAGCTTCAAAATGGGCAAAAAAAATATTTACATCTTTTCCACAGACAGAATATTTTAATCCTTCAAAAACTAACCAAATAGGAAACCCCATAAGAAAGGAATTAATGGAAGGAGACAAACAAAAAGCTGGAGAAATTTTTAACTTATCTCTTACTAGGCCTGTAATTTTAATAATGGGTGGATCTCAGGGAGCTGAAGCAATAAATGATTTTGTTTTACTTGTGCTAAACAATCTTTTGAAAGATTATGAAATAATACACGCAACCGGTCCTGCAAATGTTGACCAAGTTACAGCAGAATCACAGGTAATAATACAAAAAGACTTGCAAAGATATTACCATGCGTACGGAATATTAAACGAAGAAAAACTAAAACATGCTTACAAGGTTGCTGACTTAATAATTTCTCGTTCTGGGTCTGGATCTATATTTGAAATAGCATCTGTGGGAAAACCCAGCATTTTAGTTCCATTACCATCATCTGCAGGAAACCATCAGGCAAAAAATGCATATGCTTACGCTCAAAATGGATCAGCAATAATTATCGAACAAGAAAATCTTACACAAAATTTCTTTTTAGAAAACTTACAACTTTTATTTGCTAGCCCAGAAAGACTTTCGCAAATGAGCCAATCTGCTTTGGCCTTTTCAAAACCTTTGGCTGGCAGAGCCATTGCAAGAGAAATATTAGAATTTTTAATGTTAGAATAATGAAAAAAGATATCATAAAACCAATTAGAGTGAGATTTGCGCCATCACCAACTGGCCCATTACATGTAGGCGGAGCAAGAACTACTTTATTTAATTATTTATTTGCCAAACAAAATAAAGGTAAATTTATTTTACGCATAGAAGATACAGATACTCAAAGATCTGAACAAAAGTGGACCGATGAAATAATTGAAGAATTAAAATGGCTTGGCATAAATTGGGATGAAGGGCCAGATATTGGAGGAGAATTTGAGCCCTACAAACAATCACAACGCTTAGATATTTATGAAAAATATTTAAAACAACTTTTGAAGGAAGAAAAAGCTTATTATTGTTTTTGCTCAGAAGAAGAATTGGAGGCAAAAAGACAAGAGTGTTTAAGCAGGGGAGTGGCCCCAAAATACGATGGCAAGTGTTGCCATTTGTCAGCTAAAGAAGCTGAAGAAAAAATAAAAAAAGGAGATGCTTGTGTAATTAGATTTAAAGTGCAAAGCAAAAAAGTAAAATTTACTGATTTAATTAGGGGGGAAATAGAGTTTGACACAAATTTGCTAGGGGATATAGTAATAGCAAAAAACCTAAGAACGCCGTTATATCATTTTGCAGTGGTAGTTGACGACGCTTTAATGCAAATAAGCCACGTAATTAGAGGCGAAGAGCATTTATCTAATACTCCACGCCAAATATTGCTTCAAGAAGCAATGGGTTTTGACAAAGTTGAATATGCCCACCTGCCTTTACTACTAAACACAGATAAAAGTAAAATGTCTAAGCGCCAAGGGGATGTGGCTTTATCAGATTATCGCAAAAATGGCTATCTACCTGAAGCAATGATTAACTTTATGGTTTTGCTTGGGTGGAATCCTGGAACCGAAAAAGAAATATTTACCTTACAGCAATTAGTTAAAGAGTTTTCCATTAAAAAGGTGCAAAAAGCAGGTGCTGTTTTCAACATACAACGCCTAGATTTTATAAATGGTTTTTATATTAGAGAAAAACCTATTGAAAAATTAACTGAATTGTGCGAATCATATTTAAAAGAAGCTGGTCTTTTGGTGCAGGGTCAATTTTCACAGAACAAATTACAAGAAATTGTTGAAATAGCTAGAACTAGAATGAAAAAACTTTCTGAAATTTCAGAAATGTCAAACTTTTTCTTCATAAATAAATTATCTATTGATAAAGAAATGTTAGATTGGCAGAAAATGGGGGATACAGACATAAAAAATTCTCTTGAAACATCTAAAAATATTCTTTTAAATGTTAAAAAATGGGACTTAAAAACATTAGAAAAAGAATTAAGTTCTGCATCAGAAAAATTTAACTTAGAAAAAGGATACCCTGCAAATAACAAAGGTTATTTGTTATGGCCATTGCGCGTTGCACTGTCTGGCAAAAAGTTTTCACCAAGTCCTTTTGAGATTGCAAATATTTTAGGAAAAGAAAAAACAATAAAACGCATTGAAGACGCAATTAAATTATTGTCATAATGAACAAAAAAATTATATTTTTTATAATTTTGATAGTTGCAATAATTTGTTTGTTTTTTTTAAGTCAGCAACCATATTCAAAAAATATTTTAAAAGATATTCTTTCTTTTATAGAAAAGAATTCTACTGCATCTTTGCTGGGTGGAATAAATTTTAACAAAAAAAATAATGAAAGTAATGCAGAAAATGTAGCAAATACCGAAATTAATCAAAATAATTCAAATATAAATAATGCTTATAATAATGATAAAAGCTCAAAAAAGTTAATTGGTACAATTCCATTTTTATCAGATATTGGAGCTAATATTATAAATATAGCTGAAAAAGTAGATACAGGCGTCAAAAGTGGGGGAGAAGCTATTGCAAACGGCTTTGATCAAGCAAAAGAAAATATTACACAAGAAATTCCAAAAAAAATTGAAAATTATTTTACGGGAATAAAAAATGCAGTTGCTGGCAAAACAGAAACAAATAATTGCTCGTGTCCTGCAACAAAATAGTTTAAAAGACGATGTTTATATCGTCTTTTTGCGTGCTTTTTTGAACCCTGTGGAAAACATGGCCTTGACCCGGGCCTAGGGAAGCCCTATTATTAAGGTATAGTAAGTGAGTATAATATCTCTTACACTCATTTTTATAAGCTTAAAAGAGACTAATCATGGAAAATCAAAACCTAAGCAATAAACCAATCATTGAGCATATTCCCGAATTTTTATTACACTGCCAACAAGAAGGCTTAAAAGAAAAAAGTTTAGAAAATTACCAAAGACTTCTTAATAAATTTATAACGTGGTCTAAAATCTTTAGTTTTGACAACCTCCTTCCCCATCAACTGCATATATCTCATATAAATGCCTACAAAACCTATTTACAAAATAATCTAGATAAAAATGGTAAGGTTTTAAAAACCTATAAGCCAGAACTACTATTTAATCGCTTTAAGAGCCTTTTTGGGCTATTTTGTGGCAAAAGACATAGAGGTTTTACTACCCCCCGACAAAATATCCCTTCCTAGGCTAAATTTAGAGCCTAAAACCTATATTTACCCAAATTCAGACCAAGTTGCAGCGCTTCTATGTACTAATAGCGACAACTCCCATATTACTTTAAGAAATAACGCCATCAACTATATAATTAAATTAGAAAATAAATATGAAAATATCACTACCACTTTTTGACGACTATCTTTTAAACCTTAAATCTAATAATTATTCTGATGAAACAGTATACAACTATGAAAGAGATATTGAAGTTTTTGAAAATTTTTTAAATGATATAAAAGTTGAATTTAACAATGCTGATAAAAAGACCATTTTAAATTATAAAGCATATTTAATATCACAGGATCGTTTAACGCCAAAAACCGAAAAGGCACAAAAGAAACTAAGCACATTTTCAATAAATCGTATGCTTTCTGCATTAAGATCATATCTAAAATTCCTTATAAGAATGGATTACAACTCACCTGTTTCGCCGACAAGCATAGAGTTAGTTAAAACAATAAAAAAACACCCCAGAGTATCCGAATTTGAGGAAATTGTAAAACTCATTGAATTCCCAACCTCACACGAAAAGGACGAGTTGGTCGCAAAAAGAAACAGAGCAATGCTAGAAACTTTGTTTTCTACGGGGATGCGTATTTCTGAGCTATTATCTCTCAAAAAAGAACAGATAGATAATACTGGACGCGTATTTATACGAGGAAAAGGTAAAAAAGAAAGATTTGTTTATCTGACAGAAAGGGCAACCCACTATATAAAAGATTATTTAGATGTGCGAGGGCAAGCAGATTCTCCATATTTATTTATTCCACTTCGTGGAAAAAATGCCCATAATAAAGATAGAAAAATATCTCCAAATTATCTGCAAGAAAAAGTTAAAAAATACCGAGAATTACTAAACATAATTATACCTCTATCCTGCCACTCAATAAGGCACGCTTTTGCAACATATCTGGCCGAAAGTGGCGCGAACCCTGCTGCAATTCAAATACTTTTGGGTCATGAATCTTTGGATACAACTACTCGATATGTTCATGCATCTGATAGATATGCAGAAAAGACTCATCACGACTTCCACCCATTAAATAAATAACAAACTTTTGTCGCATAATAGAAAATGAGCAACAAAAAAGTCTCGCCCCTGCGAGACCTACTTCACGTTACGTTTGGTCTAACCCAACTCGCTTCAGTTGCAAGTCTGTGTTTCCATACTTCAATTGCGTCCGACAGATTAATGAACGTAGGATAGAAACAAACCC
>Ga0172371_10014650_pt1 | contig 10082 bp, 6 predicted proteins | sample Lak12m_FD_114543 | JGI IMG/M metagenome (GOLD analysis project Ga0172371, IMG submission 114543) | Freshwater microbial communities from Kabuno Bay, South-Kivu, Congo - kab_022012_12m | ecosystem: Environmental > Aquatic > Freshwater > Lake | place: Democratic Republic of the Congo: South-Kivu... | reverse complement strand
GGCCCAATCAGGCGGGTGGTGAGGTCAAGGGGCAGGCGACAGAGGGAGGTCAGGGGCAGGCGGGGCAAGGGAAAACTGGTGAGGCGGGTGAGCAATACAAGACCGAGGCCTTGGCGCCGTCCCCTTTGCGCGACCTGAGCAAGCTGATCATTGACGATAAGGAGTTCGGCCGCTTAGCCGAGATCGATCTCGCCCAGGATCGGACGGTACGGATCATCTTGGCGGCTGATCTCCTCTTCCCCTCGGGGAATGCCGAGTTGAGCCCAGGGGCCAAGGCGAATATCAAGAAGATCGCCGAGGCGCTGAAGACGACGCCTTATCAGATCAACGTGGTTGGGCATACCGATGATCGGCCGATCCGGGGTGGGCCGTTTGCCACCAATTGGGAGCTTTCGGTCATGCGGGCGACGGTGGTCACTCGTTTCCTCGTGGAAGAAATGGGTCTCCCCCCCGCCCAGTTTCGGGTCTCCGGCCATAGCTTCTACCAACCGCAAGTCAACAACGATACCGAGGCCAATCGCGCTAAGAACCGGCGAGTAGAGATCATCGTCAGCCGTGATCCCCCGCCAAGCTTACCCGCTTCCGCCAATCCCACCCTGCTGCAGTAAGGCGCTCGGCAAGAAATAAGCGTCCCAAGATTGCGCAGACAAGCAAGATGGAATGACGATTTCTGGCCGAGTGCCGAAGGAGCTCACCGATGATGATAAAGAATTTTTTTGGCTTGGCGCTCTGCCTGTTGATGATGGCGGCAGGCTTTGCCATCGCTGGCAATATGGCGATGTACTTCAATCTCTCCGGCTTTTTGATCGTTATCGGCGGCACCTTCGCCTGTGCCCTGCTCAGTTACCAGACTGATCGACTGGCGGTTGCCTGCCGGGTGATTGTGCAGTCCTATCGCCACCGGATCAAGGAGCCTCGCGACATCATTGAAATTTTGATCGATTTGGCCGTCAAATCGCGCTTTAAGGGCATCCTCTCCCTCCAGGAGGATGAGCATGAGACCTCGATTCTCTTTCTGCGTGGGGCGCTTGGCCTCTTGGTCGATGGTCGCCAGCCCATGGAGATCCAAGAGATCCTTAGCGCCGAGATGTATTTTTTTAAGCTGAGGCGGGAGGATTCGGAACGGATGATTCGCACCATCGCCAACTACTTCCCCCCCTTTGGTTTGATTGGCAGTATCGTTGGCTTGGTGGCCTTGATGGCGGGGGTCAACGACCCGGCGGCCATTTTGGCCTCCGTGCCGATTGCCTTGACCTCGACCCTGTACGGCTTGATCTTCTCCAACTTCTTGTTCTTGCCCTTTGCCGCCAATCTGGCCGAACGGACCAGCCAAGAGCTCCTGTTGCAACGGATGATTGTTGAGGGCGTGCTGGCCATCCAGAGTGAGATGAATCCCAGCCTGTTGGAGATCAAGTTGAAATCGTTCCTCACCCCATCGAGCCGTGGTGGTCAAATGGTCTCCCTGACCAAGATCCAACAAAAATTCAAGATCAAGCCGGAGGCCAAGGAGACCTCTCCCCTTGAGCTGCCGACGATCTAGCTCTGCTTGGCCCCCATCATCGCGTTAGCCACCAGTAGCCCACCCCCAAGACGATCACCGCCCCCACCCGAAAGATCTGGCTGACCAGCAAGAGCTCGGCGGCCAGACGAGGCCGGAAGATGCCGGCGTAGTAGGGGAATTGATGACGGATGGTGCGCATCGGTGAGGCAAGGACATTGCCGACTAAGAGGGCCAGGATAATCTCCCGTGCCCCCAGGCTGCCGGTGTGTAACAGTGCCCCGGCAGCGGCCATGCCGGCGGTGGATTCCGCTGCGACATGAAAGAGGACGATGCTGATCAAGCGGGGGTCAAACCAGGTTATGCGTGCGGTAATCAGGGACTGAAGCGTGTCAAACACCCCGCTCCGGTTGAGCAGGAAGATGATCGTGTAAATCGGTACGGTGAATATCACGATCCTTCTCATCTTGCGGGAGAAACGCCCTTGGGCCTTGGTGAGGGCCCCTCGCCAATCCACCTTCTTTCGTTTCATCGATGAAACCGCGACTGGCCCTCCAGTTGTGGGCGGCAACAGGATGCGGCTCAGGGCCAAGATGATCGCTGTCCGCAGAAAGGCGGCAGCCAACGTCAGGCCGACATAGGTGAAGGCGGCCCCTTGAATCAGCGGGGCGGTGAGCGAAAACAGGGTGGGCAGGTGCAAAAAATAGGTGGGCAGGCTGTTGAATAAGTTGGCCAACACCAGTTCTCGTTTATCAATTTTTCCCTGGTCATAGGCCTCAGATAGCATGGTGTTGGCGGCCAGGCCGGAAAAAAATGACACCGAAAAGCTCGCCCCAGTCACCTCCGACATATGCCCCAGACGAATCAATGGGGCGGCGAGGCGCGACATGCCATGTGTCCAATTGAGCGATTCGATGAACAGGGCCAGTAGCAGGCTTGCCGCCATTGCCAACAACAACTTTGCTAGTGGCCAGGCCAGGGCCGACCAGAGGGCAGGGGGGAGGGCGGTGATGGACATGCGTTTCTTCCGGGTTGGGGTGATGGGCGTAACACAGGTACGTCTGTTTTGCCGAGCGACTTAAAGTACGACTTTGTGTCTTTTTTTACATTAGTGCTTGCCATAGGAGGTGTTGCCTGAGTATGCTGGCCGGCGCCTCCCCAAGGCTTGGGGTTTGATAAGTCAAGTGGGGGCATACGCGGGGGAGGGGCGGGTTTGAAACCCGCCCCTTGCGCGAACCGCCCCTTATTCCGCGAAACACTACGACGTCCGATGATTGATCTCCGTGGTTCCAAAATTCTTCTGGTCGACGACTATCCCTTAAACAATACCCTGTTGTCGAGGGCCTTGGCAACCTATAAGGTGGGGATGGCCACCAACGGTGAAGATGCCCTGGCCTTGGTGGCTATGGAGCCGCCCGACCTGATTCTGCTCGACATCAATATGCCGGGTATGGATGGCTTTGAGGTCTGTCGACGCCTCAAACACCTATCCAACGCCCGCGACATTCCGATTATCTTTTTGACCGCCTTGGATGATGCCTCCACCATCTCCAGGGGCTTTCAACTGGGCGGGGTTGATTACATCACCAAGCCAATCGATGTCGCCGAGGTCCAGGCCCGGGTCAAGAACCACCTCTCGCTCAAGAAGGCGCAAGAGGATCTGAAACGTCAGAATGATCTGTTGGCCGAGACCATCCGCGAACAGCAGTTGAATATCTCCCTAGCTCGCAGCATCCTGCGAATCATCAACAACGAGCCTCCCCGTCTCATCGACCTCAATCGCGATCATTTGCTGTTTGTCGAGAGCATCTGTAAACCTTGCAACCTGGAGGGTGGGGATCACCTGCTGGTCAAACAGAGCTCCCACGCCGCCAAGACCATCTTCAGTCTCAAGGACCAGTCTGGTCATGCCGTCAACTGTGTCTTACGGAGTATCATCACCGACCTGTTTTACAACGCCATGGTTTTTGACAAGGAGGCCCGTTCCCTCTCCGAAATCGCCCAGCGTTTGAATCAGGCGCTTTGTTCCTCTGAACTCTTTCAGGCCGATGAATTTTGCACCGGGGTGATGGCTGAGCTCGATCATCAAAGCCTTGTCCTGACCTATGTCTCGGCGGGCCATCCCCCGATCTTAGTCCTCCGTCAGGGGCAGGTCATCCCCTTGCCGGGGGCTGGCCAGGATGCCCGCAATCTTCCCCTTGGCTTCATGGCGGAGGTTGACTACACCGCCGCTAGCTTTCAACTTCAGTCGGGGGATCGCCTGTTGGTGTACAGTGATGGCTTGCATCAGTTGGCCAATCTCCCCGGTGGCGTGCCGCTCTCCCCCCAGGAGCTTATGGAACGGGTGCAGACCCTGCTTGCCGAAAACCCGGGGCAACGGATCTCGCGCTTCATCCCCGTCTTGTTGGCCTCGGTGCTTGGCTCGGCCGAGCGAGTGACCGAACTCTTGGCCCACAACGGCAGTGGTGACGACTTCAGTTTGATTGCCTTAGAGATTGAACCAAAGGCCTATCATGGCAGGGTGATTGTGAGGCCGCAGGACTTCGCTGATATTGACGCCCTGGTTGCTTCGTTGCTGGCCCAGGTAAGCCGTGACCTTGAAGACAGTGAGTTTGCGGTGGTGACCACCAGATTGGCTACTGCCCTGCCCGAGGCGGTGCTGAACGCCTGGTTGCATGGCAACCAACAAGACCCTGCCCTGCCGATCACCCTGCGTTGGCGATTTGCCAACGACTTTACCCTGGAGGTGATCGATGCGGGGCAGGGATTTAACTTTCGTGACCTGCCCAACCCAACCACTGGGGGTAACTTGTTGGCCTCAAGCGGTCGTGGTATCTTCATCATCCGCAAATTTTGCGATGCGACCAGCTGGCTGAATCGGGGCGAGCATCTCATCATGACTTGGCGTCACCCGCAGGCCCTGCCGGGTGGCAGTGCCCCGACGACCTTGGCCTTGGGGCGAGAGCTGTGGCCTGAGGCCTGAAACAACACACCTAACGATAGAGGAAAAAACGATGGCAATCAGCATTATCAATGAATCCGGCAAAATCACGGTCATGGTCGATGGCAATATCGATGAAAAGGGGGCTGAGGATTTGAAACAGAATTTCACTCAGCTCCAGGTGGCACCGCCCCCCTATGTCGTCTTGAATATGAGTGGCGTCACCCAGATCGGCAGCTCGGGGATAGGCAAGATCCTGCTGTTTTACAAAAACCTGGCGATCAAGAACAGTCGCTTGGAGATCATCGGCCTGTCGGCCATGCTCTTTGAGCTGTTTCATGAGTTGAAGTTGGATAGCCTGTTTACGATCAGTAAGCGCTAGAGCTTGGAGCGAAAAGCTCAGGAGCGGCTTCCACGCCGCTCCCGCTTACTGGTTCCTTTCGTACTCAATACCGGCCCCGGCTAGGACGCTGGATCGTTACCACTTTTTTATGAGGAGCCACTCATGTCTTTTCAGCAACTCACCATTGGTCAGAAGATCACCGTCGGTTTTGGCGCCATCCTGCTCCTTGTCCTCGCCTCGGGACTGCTCAACCTCGTTGGCATCAACGGCATTGTCGCCAAGGCGGCGGATGTCATTGCCGGCAACAAGCTCGATGGCCTCCTGGCTCAGAAGGTGGTTGATCACCTGAGTTGGACCAACAAGGTGACCTCCGCCCTGATTGACCCCCAGGTACGTAAGGTTGAGGTCGAGACCGATGATCATAAATGCGGTCTGGGCAAGTGGCTCTACGGCAGCGAGCGACAGGAGATTGCCACCGCCACCCCGGCCCTGGCCCCTTTACTCAAGGCCTTGGAGGCCCCGCATGCCAAACTCCATCAGACGGCAGTGGCGATTAACCTGGCCTTGCAAGAGGCCGACGGTGGCCACGCCAAGGCCGCAGACATCTATTTGCAACAGACCTTGCCGATCTTAAAAGACTTACAAGGACAGTTGGGCAAGATTCGTGAGCAGGCGCGGGCTGAAATTAGTACCGATGAAGCGATGTTGGTGGCAACCCGTTCTTTCAAGCGTAATATCCTGCTTGGCAGCGTGATTACCCTCCTGGTGGGGCTTGGCCTGGCGGGGGTCATCATCCGTGGCTCGACCAAGCTCTTGGCCAAGATCGCCGACGATATCCAAGGCAACGCCGCCGCCGTCGCCGCTGCGGCTGCCGCCATCACCGAGGCCAGTCAGTCCTTAGCGGGGGATGCCGTTCATCAGGCCAGTGCCATCCAACAGACAGCGGCGGCCTTGAATGAGAGCTCGCAAATGAGCGCCCAGACCTCGACCCTGACCGCCGGTTCGCAGGTGCTGATGAATCAAAATATCGAGAAATCGGGACAGACCTTGAAGGCCTTGATTGAACTGACTCGCAACATGGCCCAGATCGAAGAGGACAGCGGCTCCATCCGCTCGATCATCAACACCATCGGCAGCATTGCCTTTCAGACCAATCTGCTGGCCTTAAACGCCGCCGTCGAGGCGGCGCGGGCCGGGGAGGCCGGGGCTGGTTTTGCGGTGGTGGCCGATGAGGTCAAAAACCTGGCCACTCGTACTGCTGAGGCGGCCAAGACCACCCAGCAACTGCTCGACAACACCATGACCCGGGTGACGGTCAGCGCCGAGTCCTTAAAGCAGGTCAACGCCGATTTTGACCATATTGTCACCTCCGCCACCGGCATTGGGGATAAGACCACCGCCATTACTGAGGCCACCAAGGATCAGGCGATAGGGCTTTCCGAGATCAGCAAGGCCAACACCGAGATCGAGCTCATTACGCAGAATCTCCAATCGGCCTCACAGGCCACCGCCGAGGCGGCGGAGCAACTGAGCGACCAATCGGAGGAGATGGGGGTGATGGTCGCCGACCTGGTGGCCATGGTCTACGGCAAGGGGCAGGCCAAGTTGGTCAGCGCCAGCAAGCATCAGGTCACCTGCTGGGAGATGAAAAACTGCCCCGCCGATCGCCGTAACTCCTGCCCCGCCTATCCCCAGCATGGCGGCCAGTGCTGGATGGTCACCGCCACCCTCTGTGGTGGCAAGGAACAGGGATCCTATCACGACAAGATGGCCAACTGCAAGAAGTGCAACGTCTATCTCGATGCCCATGGCCGCACGCTCCAAGCCCAGCTCCCCGATCTGCGGCCGGCGTGAGAAAGTGGCCTCCCGTTCTCTGGGGGCCAGCGGCAGGGCATAAAAAAAGGGTGGGGCGATGAGTGATCATCGCCCCACCCTTTTTTTATGCGGTTATGAGAGGCTGATCTTGAGCAGTTTGTCGCCCGGCTTCAGCGATTTCCCTATCTCGGCGACAACCTTTTCTACCGTGCCTGCCACCGGACAGGCGATGGGTGTCTGCATCTTCATGGCCTCGAGCACCACCAGGGTATCGCCGACCACCACAGTCTGCCCCTCCTTGACCTTGATGTCGCAGACATTGGCGTTGAAGGGGGCGCGGATATCCCCGGCCTGACCGAGTTCTATGATCTCCTCCTTAGTCAACTCCAGGGGCTTAGCGGCGCTGACCCCGGCCACCTCTTCGGGGAAGGTGTAGACCCGCTGGTGGTGATCGACATTGAGGTAGATGTTCCACTCTCCCTCTTCCTTGTTCAACTGCTTGGGGCCGACCTCGATGATATGCTCCTTGCCGAGGTGATCCTTGAAGGCGATCGTCTCGCCCACCTTAAATCCCCCTCGTCGCATGAAGATGCTGGGAGGCAGGACATAGACGTGACCAAATTCATCCTCGAACTTGAAGAAGTTGACGGCATCGTTGGGGTGTTGCAGGAAGAGCACTAACTCCTGTTCGGAGGGCTCGCGGCCGATGCGTTTGGCGAGGGATTGACGCTCTTGCTCGATATCCATGTCGGCAATCGCCTCCACCCCGCCCTCCCGCTCCAGGATCTCTCGCCACTCAGGCCCAAAGACCTTCTCGTAGATCCAGTCAGCTGGTTGATAAAAGGGCAAGGGCCCGTATTTGCCGAGCAAGAGGTTCTTTAAGTCGCCGGAAGGGTTGCCGTAACGACTGCCCCCCAAGACGTTACTGACCGCCGTTGTCCATAGGATCTGGGAACCGGGGGTGACGCTCCAGTAGTTACCCAACTCCACCTGCACCTTGGGCAGCTCATCGTGGAGGATCTCAGGCATGCGGTCGAGGAAACCGCCCTTGACTGCCTGCTCGAAACTCGATCCCATGGCCCCGCCGGGCAGTTTGTGGATCTGGACGGTGGGCAGGAAGCCCTTGAATTGTGACTCGAAATACTCGTAGTGTTGACGTTCCTCGCGCAGGACCTCGGAGCTTGCAATCACCGCCTCGACATCGACACCCGTCGGCTCTTTGCCGTAGTCTTTCAGGGTGTCGATCACCGTCAGGATGGGCGGGGGGCCATAGTAACCGGTAAAGGCGTGATCGGCAGCGTCGATGATCGTGGCCCCGTTCAAGACGGCGGCGGTAATGCGCCCGACATCGTTGCCATCGGTGTTGTGACCGTGGTAGTGGATGACCAGCTCGGGGTAGGCCTGTTTGATGGCCGCCACCAGATCACCGATTCGTTTTGGTGTGCCGAGTCCCCCGTGGTTTTTGATGCACAGCAGGATATTGTCGCCGGTCACCGAGAGAATCTCCTTGACCTTGCCGACGTAGTAGGCATCGCTATGTTCCGGCCCGGTCGAGAAGCAGATGCAGGGTTCGAGGATACGCCCGGCCGCTTGCACCTCTTCAAAGACCGACTGCATATTGGGGACATGGTTCAAAAAGTCAAAGACCCGCCAGACATCGACGTAGTGGGCAAATTCGCGGACGGTGAGGCGGATGACGTTTTGCGGGTAGGGCCGATAGCCAAAGAGATTGACCCCTCGGCACAGGGTCTGGAACATGGTGGTGGGCATCTTCTCGCGCAGCAGTTGCAGCTTGAGGAAGGGGTCTACCTGTTTGCGAAGGATGTCGACGTGGACGGAGGCCCCGCCGGTGATCTCGAGAGAAAAGTAGTTGGCCTTCTCGCGTGCCTTGGCGGCCAAGAGATCGGTGTGTAAGAGAATCCGGTTCTTGAAATCCGACTGCGAGAGGTCGCGGGCGGTGTTGGTGATAAAATAGCCACTCGCCTTGCGGAGAATGGGCAATATCTCGGTGATCTGCATACCCTGAACGATACGTTCCATGGTCAATAACTCCTTGTGATTGGCATCTTGCGGACAAGGGCCGGGGGGGTGATGGCAACGCGCTGGGGGAGGGCGTCGGAAGAAGGTTCCATTGCCGAAAGTTAAACGGCGTAGGGGTTCTCTTGCCGGTAATGAATTTCGGCGATCAAGGCGGCGATCTTGTCGACTTCAGAATTTTTATCGGTATAGGTAAAGAGCTGGGGGTGGGTGTCGAGATACGAGGTGTCGAACACGCCGTGGCGAAAATCCGGTTCATCGACCAGGTTGAGATAGAAGGGGATGGTGGTCTTTGGCCCGGCGATGACGAAGTTGGTCAGGCAGCGCCGCAGTCGATCGACGGTCTCATTCCAGGAGTAGCCGGCTACCGTCAGTTTGACCAAGAGGGAATCGTAGACCTCAGGGATCTTGTAGCCCTGGTAGACAAAGCCGTCGAGTCGCACCCCGTAGCCGCCTGGCGAGCGGTAGACCGAGACGGTCTTACCACCTTCAGGCATGAAGTTGTTCAGTGGGTCTTCGGCGTTGATCCGCATCTCCACCGCATGGCCACGAAGGTGGATGTCCTCCTGCTTGAATACCAGCTTGCGGCCCATGGCAACCTTGATTTGGGTACGGACGATATCGATGCCGGTGATCATCTCGGAGACGGTGTGTTCCACCTGAATGCGGGTGTTGATCTCCATGAAATAAAAGTTGAGATCCTTATCGAGCAGGAATTCAACGGTGCCGGCGTTGGTGTAGTTGGAGGCGCGGGCGGCGATGACGGCGGTCTCGCAGACCTTGTCGAGCAAGGCCTGGTCTTTAATCAGCGAGGGGGCGATCTCGACTAACTTCTGATTGCGGCGTTGGATCGAACAGTCCCGGGTGCCGAGATGGACTACGGTGCCGAAGTTGTCGGCAATGATCTGCACCTCGATGTGCTTGGGGGTCAGCACCAGCTTTTCGAGGTAGACCCGGTCATCGTTAAAGGCGGCCTTGGCCTCGGAACGGGCCAGGGGGATGGCCGCCAGCAGTTCCTCACGGTTCTCAATCCGCCTGATACCACGACCACCACCGCCAGAGGTTGCCTTGAGCATGACAGGATAGCCGTAGCGATCGGTAAAGGCCATGGCGACGGCCACTCCCTCATCGCCTTGAGGTAGGTTGTCGGTGCCTGGTACCATGGGGATGCCGGCTGTGGCCATGATCTCCCGGGCTATGACCTTGTTGCCCAGTTGTTCGATAACGGCGCTTGATGGGCCGATGAAGATTAGCCCTGCGTCTTCGCAGGCCTTGGCAAATTTCGGGTTTTCGGCCAGAAAGCCATAACCGGGATGAATCGCCTTGGCCCCCACCTTTTGGGCGGCGGCAACCACCTTGTCGACGTTGAGGTAGTCGCAACGGGGCCCATCTCCTAGGCAGATTGCCTCATCTGCCGCACGGATGTGGAGGGCATCGTTGTCCGGGGT
>Ga0172371_10014649_pt1 | contig 10083 bp, 3 predicted proteins | sample Lak12m_FD_114543 | JGI IMG/M metagenome (GOLD analysis project Ga0172371, IMG submission 114543) | Freshwater microbial communities from Kabuno Bay, South-Kivu, Congo - kab_022012_12m | ecosystem: Environmental > Aquatic > Freshwater > Lake | place: Democratic Republic of the Congo: South-Kivu... | reverse complement strand
TTGCCCCTGTACTACGCTTGAATAAATAAATAGAAAGGTTAAAAGAGGTAAAATCTTAATAAGTATATTTTTTTTCATAAAGACGGGATTTTCAATAATGATGTTTTTGTTTTTAAACTAAAAAAAAGGTATCCCGGCTTACCCGGAATACCTTTTTTTGAAAAATGTATTAGTTAATGATAATTTTTACTGATGAGTAATTTCCTGAACTTTCGTCACTGCATTTCAGGAAATACAAACCCTTTTCAAGATGTGTGAGGTTGAGGTTGAAAAGCTGTCCGTTTACGGGTTGTTCCAAAACAAGGCTTCCGTTTGTTGAATAAACTTCAATTTTGCTTACCGGCTTTTCGATGGTGATATTAAAAATACCATGTCCGGGATTTGGGTAAATATTCACCATTTGCTGGCTGCCATTTTCACCAACTCCTGCACCTTCCTCGGCCATCACAGTTATGTTGTCAACTTCCCATGTTGCCGATTCGGTGGCTGTTGAGGTGAAAACAAAAGCGATGTACACCGTGCCGGCGCTGTAAGGTGCAATGTCGATGTCGCCGGAGTTTGTCCATTCAAAAAAAGTACCTTCAACTGGCCATGTAGCCTCGCCCGAAAGATCGGTCCATGTAAAGTCGTTGAGATTACCTGTCCCATTGAAGTCGGAAGAAATTTTGACTGCTAATGCTGGACCTTCATATCCGAGGGCAGAGTTAAAATTGAGTTTTTCGTTGGAATAGTCTGTCAGGTTGATAGCCGGTGAAATCAGCCAGTCCTCATTTTCAAAGGGGGATCCTGAATAACCACTCATCTTGGCACAGGGTGAGCCTCCAATACCATAAGTATTATTGCGATCCCAAGCCTGGTCGCCTGTAATGCTTACCTGCTGCCAGTTTTCCCAGCTTTCGTCAAAAGTAGTGACGAGAACATCCACAACGCTTGAACCGCCGGTGGTTGCTTCGGCCTGTGGTGGCGTTCCATCAGTTTTGTAATCGATGAGCGCACCAGAGTTGGTGTAGGAAAAAATTATGAAATAATAGGTGGTGGTGGTATTTAAACCCGAAAAGGTATAGTTGCCCACACCAGCCAAAACATTCATAGCTCCGGTTCCATCGCCAAGATCGGTGTCGTTGTCAACAGGTGTTCCGTCAACCGGAAGGGTGATGTTATTTGCATCGTTTGCTTTGATAAGATAACCGGTTGGTAAAACGTCGCCTGTTGCGTCAGTCCACGTAAGTGTGATGGATTGACCAGAGGCAGCGGCTGCAAAGGTGGTGGGATAGTTGGTGGGTTCGGGAATGGAGGTAATGGTGGCTTGTGATTGGGGTGGCGTTCCATCGGTTTTAAAATCTATATTGTTTCCCGATCCGCAGTAAGGGAAAACCTTGAAAAAATAGGTTGTATTCATGGAAAGTTCTGTAAACAGGTATTCTTCAACTCCTTTCTGTATGTTCATTGCACCGCTTCCATCACCTAAAATTTCATCGTTGGGCACGGGAATTCCATCATTTGGCACCACAATATTATCCTGGTCACTGGCCAGAATCAGATATCCGGTAGGGATAACCGCACCGGTGGCATCAGTCCACTGTACATTTATATTTAATCCGGTGGCTGTGGCCAAAAAGTTGGATGGATAATTGGATGGTTCGCTAACCGTAAATTCAAAATCCGACATGGCGCGGCTGGTAATATAATCGCCATCGGACCTGGAGTTGCACAAACCCACTATACTGCCCGAACCTGATGGAATCGGAGTTTCGATATAGTCAACATCATAAAAGGTGGTTCTGAAATTGCCTTGCGCATCAGAGGCGTCGGAAAAAACATAAACCATTCCATTAGCAAATGTAGCGCCTGCATCGTCAAACGAAGCATTGTCAATTTTTACAAGTTCCGATTCATATTCTTCAAAATTTGCAAATAATTGGGCAATGTTTACGGTTTGTAGTTCAACAATATTTCCTGCCGAAACAGGATCGCCCGGATCGGCAGCCGGAACAAACTGAAGCATATTTCCATACTCCGACACGGTTCCTGACAGCCCTGCAATTCCATCGCCAATTTCATAGTCTGAAGTAATTACACCTGCATTGTCATCAATAAGAATGGCGGCGGTAGCATCCTGAATATATTTTTGACCGCGGAAATCCTGTTGGAAGGTTAGCACCACAGTTCCGGTAAGATAATACACAGTTCCGGATGTACCATTTCTAAGTTCAGCAATTGTGCTTACTGTTTCGGGGAAAGAAAATGTTCCTGTGGCAATAGCGCTTGGATTCAATCCTGTGTAGTAAGCTCTTGCCTTAACGGTAGTGGTGGCACTGATGGGGATAGGGTTTTCAAACAATTCGGAGGTCTGATCGGGGTCTGAACCATCGGTTGTGTAATAAATATCGGCATCCTCGGTATTGCAAAGTATTGTCAGGTCGAAAGGTCCGGTAACAAGGCCGGGGGCAGGCGAAAATGAGGGGGTGGCAACTGATGCCGGGCCGCCAGAAGGAGTTGCAGCATCATCCCAGTTGGAGGCTATGCGAATACCATCCACTGTAATGTTTTGTGCAGCATTAAATTGCCTGAGAGCAACGGAGGAGGGGACAATGTCAGATTGTGTGGCATCAGTAAGAGGTCCAATTGTCGGGGTTGCCGGTTCAGCATCTGGAAATGTTCCATCAAAAATAAAAAGACTGACAATATCATTGTTTGTTCCTGATACTACTTCATATTTTAACACTAAAAAATAGGTTGTGCCCAAATTATAGGCAGCACTTGCCAATGTTGCGGTATTCACCCCAAAACTGACTCCAAAATGGTTTGTGGCATCCATAAATACTTTCCCTCTGAAAATTGTACTTATCGGATTCCCTGCCAGATGTAAAAAATACCCGGCAGATGTGGCCGTTACATTAACCATAAAGGCAACATACACCGTTCCTGTAGATTGTGGATCATAAGTTTTGTGTACATCCTCTCCATTATTATCTAATAGAGCTGCTCCACCAATTTCTGAACCAGCAAAACCTGAATATGACAATCCATTCGTTACGGTTATTGATTCAGTTCCTGAACCGCTGTGGGCTGTCCATCCATTATTAACCAGCAAAGAGCCAACGGCGTACTCAAAATTTTCTACAAGTATTTGTCCCTGGATATTTGTTACCAGGAAAAACAATCCCATCAACAATGGGATTGTTTTTAGAAATGTAATTTTTCTCATAATAATTCAAATTTTAATAAATAATAATATTAGTTAATTTCAATTTTTTTTGTAAAAAATAAACCTGATTTTTCATTTGTAAATTTCAGTAAATAAAACCCATCAGGAAGTTGAGATAAATCAATCCGTATCAGGTTTTCTGAAATGGGTTTTGTTAGCAGGTAAATTCCTGTTGTTGAATAAACTTCTACTTGAGTGTAAGGTTTTTCCATGTTTATTGTAAATACACCATTGGCTGGGTTTGGGAAAATATTCACAACATCTTCGCAATTGTATTCGCCAATGCCTGTATGATTCTCGCCAACAATTAAAAAATTGTCTATTTTACAACTTGCCGGTTCGCTGCCAAAGTAATTATAGACAAAAGCAACAAACAATGTATCTGCGCCAAAATCCGCAATATCAATTTCGCCTGAATAACCCCAATTCATTAAAGAATCGGCCTCTGGCCACAATACCTGGTCGGAAATATCATTCCAGGTAAAGCTGCCGGGGTTTTCAGAACCATCGTAATCAGTCGAAATTTTTACCTGCAAATCAGTTTCTAAAGATTCTGATGCAGAAAAAAAACTCAACTTTTCGTTTGTGAAATTGGTAAGGTTAATAGCCGGAGAAATAAGCCAGTCTTCATTTTCGCTAATAGTACCCACATTTCCCGAAATCAAAGCACACGAAGTAGCACCGATGCCTACAGTGTTGTCCCGGTTCCAACCCTGGTCGCCGGAAATGTTAACCTGTTGCCAGTTTTCCCAGCTTAGATCAAAGGTTGATAAAAATATCTCTTCGATAGGAGGCGCAAAGGTTGTGGCCGATACAAGGGGGGGTAAATCACCGGTTTTAAAATCAATATTTTCGCCAGTGTTGATAAATGGGAAAATCGTAAAATAATAGGTAGTAGATGTTTGAGGACCTGTAAAAGTGAATGACTTCACTCCAAAAGGTACATTTACCGTACCTTCACCATCGTTCAGGTTTAGATCATCAGTTTCAGGAATTCCATCTTGTGGATAAATGATGTTGTTTTGGTTGGAAGCTTTAACAAGATAGCCGGCAGGCACAATCATGCCGGTAGCGTCATTCCAGGTTAAAGTAATATCGTGTTCGCCCGGGGTTGCTGCAAAAAATGAGGGATAGTTGGTTGGTTCGGGTAAATAAATACTCTCACCGGTTATTAAAATGTTATCCACCCACCAGATAGATGCATGATTTGTATTCGATTCATACACAAAAGCAATATTCACAGTATTTCCGGTGTAGTCTGTAATATCAATATTGCCGGAATAAGTCCATACAAAATCAGGATTGCCTTCAGGCAAAACCAGATTCAAATCATCCCATGTGGCTGTTGCAGGATTGCCCCCCCCATCGTAATCAGCAGATATTTTTGCAGTAAGCTGAGGCAATGAGGAAGGAAGTCCAACCGCCAGATAAAACGCAACCCAATTATTGTAGTAATTCTCCAGATTTATTGCTGGTGATATTAGCCAATCTTCGTTTTGATATGGATTTCCATTTTCAAATCCATTGATATTGGCACATGCTGTTTGATTCATTCCCCAATTATTATTCCGATCCCATTCCTGGTCGCCGGTAATATTCAAAACTTCCCATCCATCCCAGTTTTCATCAAAATTTTCATTTAAAATAGTCACCACATACGATGTTTGCGAAAAAGTTGCCGGAACCGTTCCATCAGTTTTAAAATTGATGTTGGTTCCGGCATTTGTGTAAGGAAAAATCTTAAAATAGTAATCGGCCAGGGGCTGAAGGCCGGAAAAAGTAAATGTTTGTGCTCCAAACACTACATTTGCCGCTCCAAGGCTATCGGCCAGATTTAGGTCATCGGCAACATAAATGCTGTCAACCGGGTTTGCAATGTCGTTCCGAGTACTTATTAAAATAAGATAGGCATCCGGCATGGTTTCTCCACCTGCATCAAACCACGACAAAACAGCATCAAGACCATTAACGAATGTTGCAAATTCAGTCGGATAACTGGATGGTTCTGGTTTGGTTGTTTGCCAATCTTCAAAATTGCCATTGGCCAAAGGAAGAACTTCGCCTATGGGCGATTCAAACTGAACATCGTCAATATATTGCGTTTCAGGTGCAGAAAACCCAATTACATCGTAAAACCTTAACATGATATTTACCGCCGTGGCTCCCGCAGGAACACTGCCGCTAAACTCATATTTTGTCCATTCGTTTGTCCCTGGCCCCACATAAACACCAGTTAAAGTCATCGCAGCTCCTTCCCAGTCTAATAAAGCCGATACGCGTACATGTTGACTTGTAATGGCCTGGAAGCTAAAATAAAAATCGATGCCTTCATTCACCTCAATAGCAGAAGTATTGATTAAATCGCAATTTTGCTGTTGGTCCGATTTTACAATAACACCACAACTTGCCAACCCGCCAAATACAATCGTATTTTCCTGAAAAGTTTCTATTCCAGTATCCAAATTCCAGTTATCGGGTGTTTGGGCTTGAAGAAAAGCGACGCTTATCAAAATTCCTGTCAGGAAAAAAAAATTCTTCATATCTGGTGTTGCCTCTATTGTAATTTGATTTTGTTGAAAAATGCTGCTAATTAATAACTATTTTCTGTGTCAAAATCTGTGAAGAATCCCGGTTGACAGCCTTCAACATGTAAATTCCTTTGTGAAAATCACGAGTCAGAACTACTCCGCTGTTTCCTTCAAAAACTCCGGTGTAACGAAGCGAACCTGTAAGATCATAGAGTTCGGTTTTCCAGATATTGGTATCGTGGAAACTAATCGTGAATTGTCCGGATGTTGGATTAGGATAAACCGACAGAGTTGTGGTTGCAGGATGTTCGTTAATTCCAACAAACTCGCAAACGGCACCTGGTGTAGCAAACAATGAATCTCCATCTGGTGTAAGTCCTGCAAAATTATTGGAAACATACCAGTTTGATGGATCATTATTGTCAGATGACGGATCACATAAAGTAAGTGATGGACCGTTGCCATCAGGTCCGGTTGGCCAGGGTGCTATATCCAAAAATGAAACAATATCCACTGTATTACCCGAACCATCCTTAATTTCTATTGTTTCGCCGCTGTTGCTCAATGCGCCCGAAGTCCATTGGTTGGCGGTCATGCCGTAAGCTGTCTGGAAAGCAGCAGCGTTTACGCAAATAAGGAAATATGCTGATGGAGCCAATGTTTGATTTGGAAACTGATATTCGATTCCCTGTGAAAAATACAAACCATTCAAGTCGGCGGCACTGCTGCCATTGTTGTAGATTTCGATGAATTCGAGAATGTCATTTCCGGCTTCTGGAGGATTATACATGATTTCGGTAATAACCAGGTCGAGGTCAGCAGGCTGGATAACGTTGATGTAGTCAGTTTTCGTCATGGTTGTCGAACCATTGGCATTCGACACAGTGAGCGAAACATCAAAAACACCCAGCGTGTTATAGGTTACCGGTGCTGGGTTTTGCTGTGTGGATGTTCCGGGAGTCCCCCCTTCAAAAGTCCAGGCCCATGAAGTGGGATTTCCTGTGGACTGGTCAGTAAATGTTACGGTTTGACCAACAAAGATGGTTGTAACATTCGCTGTGAAAGCTGCCTGTGGTGGTGGAATTACCTGAACCGTGATATAATCTACTTTTACCTCGGTGTCAGAGCCGTATTGGTTGGTTGCAACTAAAGTTACATCAAAGGTTCCGGCAGTATTATAAACAATGTTCTGAGGATTCTGCTGTGTTGAAGTTGCCGGTGTTCCCCCTTCGAAAGTCCATTGCCACGATGTTGGATTGTTTGTGGATAAATCGCTGAAATTTACACTTCCACCAACAAAAATCGTAGTAACATTGGATGTGAAGTTTGCAGCCGGTGGCGGAGGAGAATTGAAAACCTGTATATAATCAGCCTTCAATTCCACATCCTGACCAAACTGATTGGTCACAGTCAGGGTAACATCGTAGATTCCAACTGTGTTATAGAGGATTGCCGGTGGATTCTGACCATTGAATATAGAAGGGGAGCCTCCTTCAAAAACCCATGCCCATGATGTTGGATTTCCGGTGGAGAGATCGGTGAAAGTAACCGATGATCCGGTTTGAATGGATGTGTTGCTTGCAACGAAATCAGCTACCGGTAAAATGGCACAACCACTGCCCGGTGTTGCCCATATTGAATCTCCGGCGGCATTGATGGCAGCGAATTCGGTGGAGTGAGTCCAGTTTTCGCCAACATTGTTATCCAGGTTTGGATCACAGAAAGTCAGGGATGGCCCGGCTCCATCAGCAAGGGAATCCCAGGGTAAGACATCCAGGAATTGAACAAAATCAATGGTATTATCAAACGGATCTTTTAACTCGAGTAATTCACCACTGTTGCTAAGTGCGCCGCTTGTCCATTGAAGTGCATTAATACCAAATGTGTTTTGAAGCGCAGTGGAATTTACGCCTACCACTACATATTGTCCCGGTTGAAGTTGCATCGACGGGAAGGTAAATTCAACCCCACTCGAAAAATAAAAGCCATTCAAATCAACATCTTCGATGTCGTTGTTGTAAATTTCAATAAACTCAAGGGTATCCGTGTTGGTTTCTGGTGGATTATACATAATTTCGGTAATAACCAGCGCCGGAACATAAACAGGAGGAATAATGGAAAATACTGCATCGCTTTCATCCGAGGGCGTTCCGGTAGCAGCATCTGAAATCTTTATTTTATATTGATCACCCAAAGGTTGATTTGTCGGAACATTCCACGTCCAGCTTTGTGAGGTTACATCCACCGATGAAGCCAGAACCGTGGTTCCCCCCGAAAGGTTCACCAGTTCAATTTTAATGTTTCCTGTGTAATTAATGTAACTCCAGGTAATATTGTAAATCAAACCTTGCTGGAAATACTCCCCACCATTGGGATAAGTAACTAAAAGTGTAGGTGTTGAAAGGAAATTTTGCTAACAAGGTGTTCCAAAGTTTTCAAGACTGGGCAACCAGTTTTCAGCTAAATTGTTGTCCAAAGAGGGGTTGATGAGCGAAAGCGAAGGCCCGCTACCATCAGGTTCTACCGGCCAGGGTGCCGTATCGTCGTAAAGCACAACATCAATTACATTCAATAAGCCATCCACCAATTGCAGCGATTCGCCGGCATTGTTGAGGGCTCCGCTAAATGGACCTACCATGTTCAATCCAGTGTAGAAGGTAGCCAAGGTATCGGGAACACGGGCAACCACCAGAAAATCACCTGGAGCCATGGTTGTACCTTGCGGAAATGTAAATTCTATTCCTGAATTAAAACCCCATCCCGAAAGGTCAACCGTTACATCGTCGTTATTGTACAATTCGAGCCATTCCCAATAATCATCCAAACCTTGTGTGTCAGGAGGATTGTACATGATTTCGTTAATAACAATCTGGTATATTTCAGGTGGATTAACCACTGAGAAAATTCCACTGAGAGCCGTTACATCTGCTGCAACATCGGTAATTCTTATCCTGTAATCACTTCCTACGGCTTGTGTCGAAGGGATATTCCATGTCCAGGTTCCTGAATTGGCTGCCGCAGTTCCAAGTGTTGTCCACGTGGGTGTTCCTGACGAGGCGTTGGCAGTAACTTCGATGATAACATTGGCCAGGGTATTTATTGCCGTCCATTCTATTTCGTAAGCGTTTCCGCGAATCCAGATGGCACCGGCTACAGGTGCAATTACGTTGAGGTAAGGAACCGCGCTTCCACCGGCAGTAATCAGAATATCATCAATTTCCCAGGTTTCCGATTCTATAGTTGTAGAAACATATTTGAAAGCAATGTGCACGTTTGTTCCCGTAAATCCTGCCACATTCACCAGTCCCGAGCTTGTCCACACGAAATTTGGATTTCCGGCAGGCCAAACTGCAGTCAGGTCAGTCCAGGTAGCAGTATTGGGATCTCCACTGGTATAATTATTCGATATTTTCAGGCTGATTTGCCGTGTGGCTGTTGGATAACCCATTGCCGAATAAAATGTTAGCAACTCATTTTGATAAGTATCAAAATTCATCGAAGGAGAAATCAGCCAGTCTTCGTTCACAAAACTACCACTGGCATAGCCGCTCATTTTTGCACAAGGTGTTCCCCCAACACCATAAGTATTATTTCTGTCCCAAATCTGGTCACCAATAACGCTGATTGTTGTCCATTCACCCCAACTTGCATCAAAATTCTCGGTGTTGAGAATAATAACACTGGCCGTGGTGGCATTGGCAGCCGGAGGTGTGCCACTGGTTTTATAATTTACATTGATACCCGAATTTGTGTAGGGATAAATTTCAAAGTAATAGGTGGTAAGTGGCTCAAGATCATCAAAAATATAGGTTTCAACACCGTAGTTGATGTTTACTGCTCCTTCACCGTCGCTCAGGTCGGTATCGTCAATCACAAAAGTTCCGTCAACCGGAGCATCAATGTCAGGATCGATGCTGGCTTTTATCAGGTAAGCCTGCGGTAACTGTCCACCCACGGCATCATCCCACGAAACGGTTATCGTCAGATTATTGGCGACAGCCGAAAAAGCGGTTGGATAGTTGGTGGGTTCAGGAAGCAGTGTAGGCCACTGTTCAAAATTTCCGTTCGAGACCGGTAAACTTGTGCCGGTGGGACTTTGAAAAGTAACCAGATCAACATACTGTGTTTCAGGTGCGACAAATCCGGTCACATCGTAAAACCGGAGACGAAGGTTTACCGCGGTAGCTCCTGTGGGAACCGTTCCTTCAGCGGTAAATTCAGCCCAATCGCCCGTTGTGGTGGGTCCGGCATAATTTGTCGAATAGGTGGCTGTGGCGCCGGTCCAGTCGAACCCGGCACGAATCCTGACGTGGGTACTCGTAAAATACCAGAACGATATTTTATAGG
>Ga0172371_10014646_pt1 | contig 10083 bp, 2 predicted proteins | sample Lak12m_FD_114543 | JGI IMG/M metagenome (GOLD analysis project Ga0172371, IMG submission 114543) | Freshwater microbial communities from Kabuno Bay, South-Kivu, Congo - kab_022012_12m | ecosystem: Environmental > Aquatic > Freshwater > Lake | place: Democratic Republic of the Congo: South-Kivu... | reverse complement strand
GTGGATGGCGCTTGTGTGGGCACGCCCAAAAGTTGCGACGACGGCTCGTACTGCAACGGGGCGGAAGCGTGCTCGCCGGCCAACGGCAAGTGCGTGGCCGGAGACGTGCCGGTCGTCGACGACGGTATCGACTGTACGGTTGACGAGTGCAGCGAAACCGAGAAGGCCGTGCTGCACGCGCCCGATGCGGCGACCTGCGACGACGGAAACCAGTGCACGCTGGACACTTGCGATCCGGCAGGGGGTTGCTCCTCGATGGCCATGGATGGGCCTTGCGACGACGGCAACATGTGCACAGTGGACGGGCTGTGCGTCAACGGCGAGTGCCAGGAAATCGAGGTGGACTGCAACGACGAGTCGCTCTGCAACGGAGCGGAGACGTGCGACTCCGCTACGGGCGACTGCTTGCCCGGGGTCGCGGTCGATACCGACGACGGGCTGGACTGCACGCTGGATGGCTGCGACGACGCCACCGGCGAGCTCTCCCATGTTCCGCAGGACGGGCTGTGCGACGACGGCGACGTCTGCACTCTGGACGTCTGCGACGTCGACCAGGGTTGCATCCACAACCCTGCGGACGCTGCCTGCGATGACGGCAACGTTTGTACTGACGGCGACTATTGCGTGCTCGGCGAATGCACCCCCGGCGAGTTCATCTGCGTCGAGGAATGCAGCAATGAGACGGACGACGACCAGGATCTGCTGGTGGACTGCGACGACCCGGATTGTAGCTGGGAAGTCGCGTGCCTCGGAAGCGGGGATACGTGCGGTGTGCCTTATCCGCTGAACGCTGGGGCGCCGCTTGCGATCGGCGGCGAGATCTCGTTTGCCGCGACCACTGAGGGCAAGGTCGACGACGTGTCCGGTTCCTGCTCCGTCGCTACGGGACAGAGTGCGGACACCGTCCACTCGCTGACGCTTGCCGAGCCACTGGGACTGTCGGTCTCGCTTGACTTCGAAGGCAACGCTTGGAGCGCGTTCTACATCCTGAAAGACGATTGCGCCACACAGGTGTTCTGCGCTGCTGCGTCCTCGACGGCCGCGCTCCAGACGGTGACCGTGCTGCCCGCGGGAACGTACTTCGTCGTCGTTGACGGCGCGTTTGCCGGGGACGCTGCACCATACATCCTGGACATCGCGACGTTCCCGCCCGCGGCCACCGAGGTCGGATGCGGAAACAAGATTGACGACGACGCGGACGGAGCGATCGATTGTGCGGACATCGACTGCAAGACCGCTGCGCAGTGCGCGGTGCTGTCCGGCGACGCGTGCGAAGACGCCATCTCGCTCTTCGGCGAGCCGGTATCCGACAACGGCCAGGTCTGGCAGACCACGTTCGAGGGCAAGACGACCAACATGGGGAAGGATATGACCGCGGGCTGCGATGCGGACACTGCGGCGAGCCCGGACATGGTCTTTGCTTTGACGCTCGATGACCCCATGCTGCTGACCGCGAAGCACGACTTCGCGGGAACGGTGCTGTACCCCGCGGTCTACGTCCGGGGCCAGGAGTGCTCCACGGGCAAGGACCTGGCGTGCGCAAATGCACTGGGTGGAGCAGCATCCATCACGCTGCCCCTTCCTGCCGGGGTCTACTTCATAGTCGTGGACGGCGCATACGCCGGCGACGCCGGGGCGTTTACGCTCGACGTATCGCTGGTGGGGTTGCCCGACCAGGAGACTGAATGCGGCAACAACGTTGACGACGACCTGGATGGGGCGACGGACTGCGAGGACCTCGATTGCGCGGCAAGCATCGCGTGCACCGGTCAGCCCGGAGACAACTGCAAGATGCCGTTCGGCGTGAACGACGGGAAGCCGATCGTGAAGGCGAACGGGGGGGACGTGTGGCAGTACAAGGGGACGACCGAAGGGATGAACGACGACTTCACCGCACCCTGCGACCCCGACACCGGTACGAACTCGGACGTAGTATACAAGATGATCCTTAAGGATCCGATGATAGTCACGCTGTCGCACGATTTCGACGGCACGCTGTATCCCGCGATGATGCTGCTGGACTCTTCATGCGGGGCGGAACCGATTGCGTGCGTCTCCGGGTACTCCGGTGCAGTTACCATTTCGATGGGCCTCCAACCAGGCACTTACTTCGTGGAAATCGATTCAGCGTTCCCGAACGAGGCCGGGACTTACACGTTCAAGGTGCAGGTGGAAGCGCCTGCGCTGCAGGAGATCGACTGCGGGGACCAGAAGGACAACGACCTGGATGGAGCGCTCGACTGCAAGGACTCGGACTGCAGCGAAGAGACGCTGTGCCTGGACCAGTACGAGCCCAACAATGTCTTCGCCAGCGCGTACGATATCGGTGCGGTGAACGAGCTGGGATACGTGACTTCTCCCGGCACGATGGTCTACCCCGCCAATGACGATGACTGGTACAAGTTCTCCGTCCCGGGGTCGTGCAACGTGACGATCACGGCGGTGCCTGAGCCGGGATACGACGTCGAGCTGACGCTGTCGGACGCGGGCGGCAAGATCTTGAAGACCGCTGATGTCGGGTTCGGCGGAGACACCGAGTCCATCACCGTCCAGGTGGTAAACCCGTCGGTGTTCGGCGCATCGGTCCACGGCTTCTCCGGAAAGACCGGAGATTACATGTTCAGCGTCACGGTCAACCCCGCACCGGAGACCGAATGGGACTGCACCAACGAGTCGGACGACGACCTCGACGGCAAGACCGACTGCCAGGACGAGGACTGCGGCGGGACCGCGGCATGCGGCGCGGGCGACGTCTGCGCTACCCCACTCCTGGTCAACGGAGGCAAGCCCATCGGTGGTGCAATGGATGGCGTGCAGCTCAACTTCCAAGGCACGACCGTCGGCTACAAGGACGATCTGGCCGGAGCATGCTCCGTGGACAGCGATGCTGCACCGGACGCGGTTTGGAAGCTGGTCTTCGACACCGAGATGGACGTATCCGCGTCGCTGGACTTCGACGGCATCAAGTGGCCCACGCTGTATGTCATGACCGGCACGTGCCCCGGTGCCGAGATCGAGTGCATAGCGGGTGGTGAGGACGCGATCGGGGTCGACCTGACGCTGGGACCCGGCACATACTACTTCGTCGTGGACGGCAACTGGCCCAACGACGCATCGAACTACACGTTCTCGCTGCTCTTCACGCTGCCTCCGCTGACCGAGTTCGATTGCGCGGACCAGGTCGACAACGACATGGACGGCGCGATCGACTGCCTCGACAGCGAGTGCGCTGCGAACGCTGAGTGCACTGGCGAGACCTGTCTGAGCTGGATCCCGGTCAACGACGGCGTACCGGTGACCATCGCGGACAATGGGCTCAAACTGGACTTCAACGGCGACACGACGGGCATGGCCGGCGAGTACGGAGGCGCGTGCAGCATAGGGAGCTCCTCTGCCGGCGACGCGGTCTATTCGTTCATCCTTGCGGACAAGATGGACGTGGCAGCGTCCTTGGATTTCTCGGCAGGCAGTGTGCCGGTCGTGTACCTCCGGGCGTCAGGGTGCGCGGTCCCGGACGAGCTCGATTGTGCGGTCGGAACGGATCTCCCGGCAGAGTTGGTAGCCACACTGGACCCGGGACAGTACTTCGTAATGGTGGACGCCAACCAGCCCGCGTCCGGCGGAGCGTTCACCCTCTCTCTGACGTTCATGCTCCCCACCAAGCCGCCGCAGTGTTTCCCCGGCGACGTGGTCGTGACCGAGATCATGAAGAATCCGGTGCAGGTGTCTGACTCGCTGGGCGAGTGGTTCGAGCTGCACAACCTGACCGCGGGGAATATCGACCTTGACGGCTGCATCATCAAGGATCAGGACACCGACTTCCACACTGTCGTCGGGTCTCTTGTGATCCCCGCTGGCGGATACGTGGTCCTCGGAGTGTCCGGCGACTCCGCTGTCAACGGCGGCGTGACAGTGGACTACCAGTATACGGCGTTCTTCCTGGGCAACACGGCAGACGAAGTGATCCTGGTGTGCTCCAATCAAGTCATCGACTCGGTCGTGTACTCGGACCCGCTGTTCCCGTCCTTGGCGGGTGCGTCGATGCAGCTTGACCCTTCGGCCTACTCGGACGCTGGAAACGACGCGGCCGAGTCATGGTGCTCCAGCACGGTTGCGTTCGGCCTTGGCGACAAGGGGACGCCCGGTGCGGACAACGTGCAGTGCAAGGAAACGTTGTGCGGCGACCAGGTCGACGACGATCTGGATGGGCTCTTGGACTGCGTCGATCCGGACTGCGTGGCTGACCCTGGTTGCCCCGAGGCCCTCTGCGACGACACGGTTGACAACGACGTGGACACTCTTGTGGATTGCGACGATCCCGATTGCGCGCTGAGCGAGTACTGCGCTGACTCGGACGGCGACGGAGTCGTGGATGCGGACGACGTCTGCCCGGGAGGAAACGACCTGCTGGATGGGGACAGCGACCTCCAGCCTGACGACTGCGAGGTGGAGTGGGCCGGCGACGCCTGGCCTGCCAACACGACCGAGTTCGATGCCGACCTCGACGTGACGGTCTACCTGCAGGTCTACATGCCCGGCGTCACCAACGCTCCGGGCCAGGGTGCCGGCATCTCCGTGCTGCTCCTTTACAAGGAGAACGTTGGTGCGGTGAACCAGGAGATGCCCATGGCGTTCAACGTGGACAAGGGCGACAACGACGAGTACATGGCTACGATTCCCGCTTCCTTCACCCAGCCGGGCGACAGCCTGACCGTGGACTTCGTTGTGTCGTTCACGCCGCCCGGTCTCCAGGGAGTCGAGTATGCGTACAACAACGGGCTCATCCTCGACCAGGAGACGAACCCCGCGCCGCTGTTGTACCCGATCACCGGTACCGCACAGATTGTGAACCCCGGAGACATCCTGATTACGGAAGTGATGCAGAATCCGTTCGCCCTTACCGATTCCATCGGCGAGTGGTTCGAGGTGCTGAACACAACCGACCACGAGATAGACGTGGAAGGGTGGGCACTGGCCAGCGCCAACGACGCTGCGCCGCACTACGTCAGCAACGGCGGCAACGGAGTGGTGGTGGGGCCGGGCGAGTATTTCGTCTTCGTGCGCGACGTGCTTGCACTGGGCGAGGAAGCCGTCCCGTTCTACAGCTACGGGGGCTCGCTCAACCTGGGGAACGCGGACGACACTGTAACGATCCAATCCGGCGACGAGATCGTGGACACCGTCGCCTGGGACAACGGCCTCACCTTCCCCGATCCCAACGGGGCCTCGATTCAGCTCGCACCGACCCCAGAGGCGATGACCGCTGCGGGCAACGACGCGGGTGGTGCGTGGTGCACCTCCGCGACAGCCTATGCAACTGGAGACCTGGGGACCCCCGGTGCTGCCAACCCGGCTTGCCTGTAAGAGGAGGAAATCACCATGCGACCCACCGTCAACTGGGCACTGCCTGTCCTCGCTGCGGCAATGGCAGCGCCGGTGGGGTGCGGCTCGGGAAGCGCACCGGTAGTGTCGTTCGATTCGCAGATGGAAGTCTCCGCGGAAGACCAGGGGACAACCCCGGAAGCGAAGGAAGAGGCGAAGGCGGAGCTGCGCGCACCCGAAGACGGCATCGCAGCAGATGGGGCCACCAGCGAGATCCCCGAAGTCGGTCCCGCGTGCGGGTCTGGGGCCTGCTTCCTCGACCCGTGCAAGGAGAACAAGCACTGCCTCTCCGGCCTTTGCGTCGACCACATGGGAGACCTGGTGTGCACGCAGCAGTGCGTCGAAGAGTGCCCGGAGGGCTTCCTCTGCAAGCAGGCGTCGCTGGGCGGACCCGATCCGGTGTTCGCCTGCGTGTCCACGGTGCCCAGGCTGTGCCGACCGTGCAAAGACGATTCCGACTGCGGCTCGGAGGCAGCGGAGGGCGGGCGCTGCATAAGCCTCGGTGCACAGGATGGGAGCTTCTGCGGGGCACCGTGTGCCGCCGGCGGCGTTTGCCCGACAGGATACGCCTGCGAACAGGTGAAGGCTGGCGACGGCGCCCTGGTGTACCAGTGCATCTCGGCTTCGGGGACTTGCTCGTGCTCGGCTCTCTCAATAGTCCTGCAACTCTCCACGGCATGCATGAAAGAGAACCAGAACGGCGAGTGTGTCGGGCAGCGGACGTGCGGCGAATTCGGGCTGTCCGCGTGCGATGCGGCAGAGCCGCAGCCGGAGGAGTGCAATGGTGTGGACGACGACTGTGACGGCGAGACCGACGAGGCAACTTGCGACGACGGCAACCAGTGCACGACCGATGGATGCGATCCTCAGTCCGGGTGCATGAATCAACCGCTCTCCGCCGCGGAGTGCGACGACGAGGACAACTGCACTATTGGAGACACGTGCGAAGACGGCGTCTGCACGGGCAAGTCGGTCGTCTGCAAGGACGGGGACCCGTGCACCGATGACGTGTGCGACCCAGTGGGAGGCTGCATGTTCCCTCCGAATTCGGCCTCGTGCTCGGATGGCGAGGCGTGCACCTTCGGCGACGTGTGCAAGGGCGGCGAGTGTGCCCCCGGTGTGCTGGTCGAATGCGACGACTACAACCCGTGCACCACTGATGGCTGCTCCGAGCTTGAGGGGTGCGTGCATACTCCCGTGGACGGCGGGTGCGACGACGGGAACCCGTGCACGATGGGCGAGTGGTGCTCCGCTGGCAAGTGCGTCGCGTCTAAGCCGAAGGACTGCAACGACGGCAATCCGTGCACCGACGACTGGTGCGATCCCGCTACCGGCTGCGTGACGGCCGCAAACAGCGCTGCCTGCTCGGACGGAAGCCCGTGCACGCTGGGCGACACGTGCTCCGGCGGCGAGTGCGTCCCGGGCGCGAAGATGGACTGCGATGACAAGAACCCGTGCACGGACGACTCGTGCAGCCCGCTGCTGGGCTGCGTCCACGCCGCCAGCTCCAAGCCGTGCGACGACCAGGACCCGTGCACTGTGACGGATACGTGCATCGGTGGAGTGTGCGCAGGGACCGGCGCAGCAGACTGCGACGACGGCAACGTGTGTACCAATGACTACTGCGAGCCGTTGATCGGCTGCAGCCATTCACCCAACGCCGCACCATGCAACGACGGTGACCCCTGCACCTCCTCTGACAGTTGCCAGTTCGGTTCGTGCAAGGGGTCCGCTCCGTTGAGTTGCGATGATGCAAACCCGTGCACCGATGACCTGTGCATCGCGAAGAGCGGCTGCGTGCACAACGCCAACAACGCCAAGTGCAACGACAACAACGACTGCACTTCCGACGACCACTGCCTTGCAGGGGCTTGCGCCAGCGACCAGCCGGTCGCGTGCGACGACGGCAACCCATGCACCAAAGATGTCTGCCTGCCCGACGGCGGGTGCATCGCTGAGCCCATTGCGGGACCGTGCTCGGACGGCGACCCGTGCACGGTGAACGACTACTGTGCGCAGGGGAAGTGCAGCAAGGGCGCTCCGCTGAAATGCGACGATGCCAATTCGTGTACCAAGGACGCCTGCGTGGGCGGCGCGTGCGTGTTCTCTCCCACCCCGGGGAGCTGCGACGACGGCAATGCGTGCACGCAGGACGATGCCTGTTCTTTCGGTGTGTGCAAGGGCGCCAATGCCGTGGTCTGCGACGATGCCAACCTCTGCACTTCCGATTCCTGCAATCCGGCGACAGGGTGCATTCATTCTCTGAATGACCTGCCTTGCGACGACGGAAGCATCTGCACAACGGTCGACAGGTGTGCAACAGGCGTGTGCGAAGGCAAGAAGCCTATGACCTGCGACGACGGCAACCTGTGCACGACGGATTCATGCGACCCCGCTGCCGGCTGCCAGTTCAAGCCGCTGAACGCTCTGCCGTGCGATGACTCGAACCTCTGCACGCTCGGCGACGAGTGCGTGAAGGGAGTTTGCGTCGGTCTGTCCGTGCTGAGCTGCAGCGATGACAACCCCTGCACTTCCGACGGGTGCGCACCGGACAAGGGCTGTACTCATGCGCCGAGCCAGGGTCCTTGTTCCGACGGCAACGTCTGCACCGGAAGCGACTCGTGCCAGGCGAGCGTGTGCGTGCCCGGCGACCCCATAGATTGCGATGACGGCAGCGTCTGCACCGACGATTCGTGCAGCCCTGCCGTCGGATGTGTGCACACCATACAGGATGCGGACGACGACGGGGTCGCCGACGTCTGCGACAATTGCCCGAACGTGAAGAACCCGGACCAGTCCAATGGCGACGCCGACCCGCTGGGAAACGCCTGTGACAACTGCCCCAGCAAGCCCAACGCAGACCAGAAGGACACTGACGGAGACACGGTTGGCGACGTCTGCGACAACTGCCCGGCCAAGAGCGACCAGACACAGTCGGACGGCGATGGAGACACGGTGGGGGACGTGTGCGACAACTGCCCCAACCTGTCCAACCCGGACCAGAAGGACAGCGACAACGACGGCATCGGGGACGTCTGCGACGATCTTTGCGGCGGCGGATTGTGGATCCAAGTTGAGGGGCACGCGGACGTCTGCGTCCTGTGCAACAAGGGCGACTACTCGTGCCAGGCTCACCAGATCTGCGAGAAGATTACCGGCGTGCAGTGCGTGCACCAGGATTACGATTGCTGCCACGGAAGCTGGGGATCATGGTATCCGCAGGACGGGGCCAGCGGTGGCGATCAGTTCAATTTCGCGTACAAGTACGATTTCGACTGCGGAGGCAACTACGGCAACATCTGTGCGTGCAAGCAAAGCCAGATGACCAAGTACGGGTTGGCAGCGAATCACCAGTATTGCGGAGTCGGGCATTGGTACCGACAGTAGACGCGGCTGCACGCAGGCCCGGGCTCAGCGATGGAATGAAGGAGATGGTCGTTTCCGGCAGAACATTAAGGGAGGGCGAACATGAATAAGAGTATCTGGGTGACGCTTACCGTAACCACGTTGGCAATTGCGCTGGCTCTGCCTGCCTGCAAGAAGAAGGAAGAACCTGCGGCAAAGGCGGACAAGGCGGCGGCCAAGGCCGAAAGCGGTCCGTCGGCCAAGGGCGCCGAAAGCAAGAAGCCCGAGGAGGCAGCCCCTGCCGAGGGCGCTGCCGGCACCGCGGGTGCCGAGGGCGCTGCCGGGGCCGCTGGGACCGCGGGTGCCGAGGGCGCTGCCGGGGCCGCTGGGACCGCGGGTGCCGAAGGTGCAGCCGGGGCCGCTGGGACCGCGGGTGCCGAAGGTGCAGCCGGGGCCGCCGGGACAGAGGGGGCTTCCGGTGCTCCTGCCGAAGGTGCAGCCGGGGCCGCTGGGACCGCGGGTGCCGAAGGTGCTGCCGGTGCCGAAGGTGCTGCCGGGGCCGCTGGGACCGCGGGTGCCGAAGGCTCGGACGCTGTTGGCGGCGGGGCGTTGACGCCCCCGCCCGAGGAGACGGCGCATTTCGGTCCGGAGTTCAAGCTGGGTGCCGTCATGATGTTCCCGGACGTGATCGCGAACGCGAAGTACTACGCCGAAATGGAGACCGTCAAGTTGCGGGGCGAGGTGCTGGCGCTGCAAGGCAGCAAGCTGCTGCTGGGGTTCCGCGGGACGGACGCTCTGTATCTGTTCATGGCGTCGCTGGAGAGCGGCGAATGGAAGGGAGCGGAGGTCGGCAAGAAGATGATGCTGGAAGGCAAGATCTTGGCGACTCCGTGGGACCTCCGAGGCTTCGGGACCTACCAGGTCCCCGAGGGCGCTGAGACCAAAGCCACCTTCGATTACCTCCTGTCCGTCGTATCCGGGGAGGCGCAGTAGAGACACATCCGAAACGGGTTTTGCATCGTCACATCTGCACGGCCAGGGGCTCCGCCCCTGGCTGAGGGTCCGTCGCAAAATAACCCGATGAATTCGGATGCCGATGCATCCCTTCCGGCGTCGTTGCTCTTCCTCGCCATACCTCTGGTATGCCTCGTCATCGCGCCTTGCCGGCAGGGCGCCTCGGCATCCTCGGTTCGATTGGGTTGTTTCTTGACGGACCCTAAGTTGAGGCGGGCCTTCAGCCCGCGAAGGATGGGGAAGATCCGGAAAGGCAACGGCCCCCGCGATGGAGGCACATCCGTTACGTTGCGGATGTGCGTTGGCCACGCCCCCTGCGGATGTGCCCGGATTGCGGGGCGC